>OBLV0100000044.1_pt1 | contig 79157 bp, 71 predicted proteins | sample 1520071 | NCBI WGS metagenome assembly OBLV01 (sample SAMEA3888446, study PRJEB22518) | metagenome | reverse complement strand
CTGGGCGGCACACCGACCAACTCGGTGAAGCGAGTGCTGAAGGTGCCCAGCGACGCGCAGCCAACCGCGAAACAGACCTCGGTGACGCTGAGGTCGCCACGACGCAGCAGCGCCATCGCGCGCTCGATGCGCCGCGTCATCAGATAGGCATATGGCGACTCGCCGTACGCGAGCCGGAACTGGCGGCTGAGATGCCCGGCCGACATGTTCACGCCGAGGGCGAGCGCCTCGACGTCCAGCGGCTGCGCGTACTCCCGGTCGATCCGGTCGCGGACGCGGCGCAGCCGCGCCAGGTCGCGCAGGTGCTGCGCGGCGGCGGATCTGCTGGTCACCTGCGATATCGTGCCACGTCGTGGCGGGGTTGCTGGCGTCCCCCCCACTCCGCGTCCGCTCTGGCCCGGTCTGCTCCGCTTACGTCCCTGACCTGGGGGAGACCACCGGTGGCAACGTGGACCACGGGAAGTTGATCCACCGATCGGTACGCTGCCAGACATACTCGCACCGCACCGTGGAGTGCGGCTTTTCGTACACCACCGCGCACCGAACCTCGGCGACGTGGTCGGCGCAGAAATCCTTGACCCGTCTCAGGGTGGTCCCCGTGTCGGCCACGTCATCGGCCACCAGCACCCGCGCGCCGGACAGGTCCACCGCGGCCGGGACTGGCGGCAGCATCACCGGGATGGTCAGCCGGGTGTCCACCCCGGCGTAGAACTCCACATTGCACACGTGCAGGTTCTTGACCTCTAGGGCGTAGCCGAGGGCGGCGGCCACGAACAGTCCACCGCGGGCGATCGATAGGAGGATGTCCGGGCGGTAGCCGTCTGCGGCCACCAGTTCGGCCAGCTCGCGGGCCGCCTTGCCAAAGCGGTCCCAGGTCAGGATCTCGCGGACGCCGCTGGGCGTGGTCGCCATGCCGTCACACCTTAGGTCAATCCACCGGATGGGTAGTGCTGCCGACCAGAGCCGATCCTGGCCGCCGGGTCGTACTCGACGATCCCGCGCGTTGGTCAGGCCGGTACCGCCTGCGCCGCCAGCTCCGCCGGCTCCGGCAACCGCACCGTACGCCGGGTCCGCATCGCCAACAGCAGCCGTACCGCGGCGATCCACACCAGGCAGGCGCCCAGCATGTGTACCGCGACCAGCAGCACCGGTAGGTGGGTGAAGTACTGGGTGTATCCGACCACGCCCTGGCCGGCCTCCAGCCCGACCAGCCAGCCGGCGGCCCGCCGGGCCGGCCGCGGCGCGGCGGTCGCCCGCAACGCGATCAAGGCCCCCACCGACAGCCCGATCAACAGCATCACCGAATCGGCGTGCAGCGGGGCGACCAGGCCCGGGTCGAACCCGGTCCGGGCGGCCTTCGTGTCTCCGGCGTGCGGGCCGCTGCCAGTGACCACCGTGCCGAGCACTAGCGTGACCGCGGCACTGGCCAGTATCAGCCGGCCGAGCAGCAGCACCGGCTGGTGCACCACCGGTTCGGCTGGGTCGTCAGTGGTTTCCCGGCTGCGCTGCCACAGCAGCACCGCCACTGCAATCAACGCTGCGGACAGCAGGAAGTGCGCCATCACGCTCCACGGATTCAGCCCGGTGAGCACGGTGATCCCGCCGAGTACGGCCTGGGCCGGCACGCCGAGGAACAGCACCGCAGCCAGCCGGCACACCGCCGGTCGACGCGGCCGGACCCGCAGCGCGGCGACCAGGGTGGCCAGGGTGATCGCGCCAATCACGAACGCCAGCGTGCGGTTGCCGAACTCGATCGCCGCGTGCCCGGGAGCTGCCCGGGTCGGTATGTAGGAGTCGTCGGTACAGCGTGGCCAGGTCGGGCAGCCCAGGCCGGAGCTGGTCAGCCGGACCGTGCCGCCAGTAAGCACGATCCCCACGTTGGCGACCAGGCTGGCCAGCGCCAGCCGCCGCACGAGGGTGGGGGTCACGAAGCGCAGGGCGGGCACGCCTTGATGGTAGGCGGCACCGCTGCGGCGAGGCCGGTCGGGTTGGTCCGCTCATATCACCGGAGGCACATCCTCGGAGGGATCATTCGGGGACGGGTAGTTCTGCTGGGTTAGATCTTGGTCGCGGAGGCAAGTGGTCACCTATGGCTGCTTGGTAGGGACAACAGGTGCCCACTTGCTGGGTTGGATCTTGGTCGGGTGGGGCAAGTGGTCACCTGTGGTTGCTTGGTAGGGGCAACAGGTGCCCACTTGCTGGGTTGGACCGCCGCCCAGCCCACCCACAGGTTCGGCAAGAGAGCCGTCGCGGTTAGCCGCGCTGGTACGAGCGGGATGACGCTGTTCGTCGTGGGCACCGGTGGGGATAGCCACGACGAGGTCGGTCGCCCGCTCAACCGGCCGTCGTCGCGGACGACAGCGGGCAGATCGGTGATGGCTAGTACAACCAGGCCAGCCCGGCGGCCAGCGTGCTCTGCGGGCTGGCCGGGTGCTAGCTGGACACCGCAGCGGTGCTGGTCAACTGCTCGTGCGCGCGCCGCACTGACGGCACCGTCTGGTGCTGGTGACGGCGTACGCCCACCCGCTTCGGAGACCCCTCGCCCGACGCGCTTCCACCGTACCGGTCACCGACTGAAGCCGGCTTCCGCTCAGCATGGTCAGCCGGCCGTCTTCACCCATCGGCGGGGGATCGAGGTCGAATACTCGACCGCGGCGGACAGGGGAATGTAGAATACCCGGTAGTGAGCCGGGGGAGCCTGATAGCCGTACCTCGTAATGAACCGCTGGCTGGACCAAGTCCATAACGGACATCCTACTCATAAATCACTGAATAGCCGACAAGCAAGCTGAGATCCTCATCGAGTGACAGAGTACGGCGGTAGAACTGAAAGCTTTGCGGGGGTCAGCGTGACGTGCTCCGCCGTCGGCGGATGTTACGGCTCCCGGAGGAGGCAGCATGACCGAGGCGATGCTCGCTGCTCGGCTGCGTGATTTTTTCCGGCCTACCATTTTCAGTGAGATGACCGCGCTGGCGCAGCGTACTGGTGCGATCAACCTCGGCCAAGGCTTTCCCGACATCAGCGGACCAGCAGGGATGCTGGCGGCCGCCCAGGCCGCGATTGCCGAGGACCGTAACCAGTACTCCCCAGCCACCGGCCTGCCTGAGTTGCGGGCCGCGATCGCCGCCCGGCGGGCGGCTGACTACGGCATTGATTACGACCCGGAAACCGAGGTCGTGGTCACCGCTGGGGCGACCGAGGCCATCGCGGCGGCCCTGATCGCACTGTGCGACCGTGATGACGAGGTGATCGTCTTCGACCCGCAGTATGACTCCTACTTTGCCGGCATTGCGATGGCCGGCGCCCGCCCTCGGCCAGTGCTGCTAGCCTTCGACGGTCGGCGGTTTAGCTTCGACCCGGACGAGCTACGACAAGCGGTCAGCCCGCGTACCCGGCTGCTGCTGTTGAACACGCCGCACAACCCGACCGGCAAGGTCTTCGACGCCGCGGAGATTGCCTGCATCGCCGAGGTCTGCCAGGAACACAACCTGATCGCGGTGACCGACGAGGTGTATGAGTACCTCAGCTACGACGGTGCGGCACATCTGCCGCTGGCCGTCGCACCCGGCATGCGGGAGCGGACTCTAACAGTGTCGTCGGCCGGCAAGACCTTCAGCGTCACTGGTTGGCGGGTGGGCTGGGCGTGTGGACCGGCCGCGCTGGTCGATGCGGTCCGTACCGTCAAGCAGTATTTGACCTTCGCCACCGGTACGCCGTTACAGGCGGCGGTGGCGTACGCGCTGATCAACGAGATGGGCTGGGTTGCCGCCCTGCGGGACAGCCTGCAACACCGCCGTGACCTGCTCCTTGACAGCCTGAGCGAGGCCGGGATTAGCATCTTCCCCTGTGCCAGCACCTACTTCGCGCAGTTCGACGCCCGGTCGCTGGGCTACCACGACGGGCCCCTGCTGTGCCAGGTGCTCGCCGAACAGGCTGGCGTGGTGGCGATCCCCAGTATCGCCCTTTACGCTGATAAAGTAGCCGGCCAGCACCTTGTCCGGCTGTCGTTCTGTAAGAATGAGGAGACGCTGCGGGCGGCGTGTGCCCGGTTGGCCCACTATGCCCGCCAGGGCTCCGACCAGCCTGACGCGGTGGCCCAGAGCGGTGGTCCCTAAGCGCGGAGTGGCTGGGCACTGGAAGATCAGCGTGGTGACGAGTGACGAGGAGAGACGAGGTTGACGGAGCAGTGGGAGCCGAGTCCGGTGACCTGGGAAACCAAGATCGCTGTGGTGCTGCGTGATGACCTCAAAGACTGGCAGAAGCTGAACGTCACGGCGTTCACGATCAGCGGCATTGCCGCGACGGTCGAGAACGTGGTGGGTGAACCGTACGTTGACGGCTCCGGCAAGGTCTATCTGCCGATGTTTCGCCAGCCGGTGCTGGTGTTTGTCGCCGACGCGGACCTGATGCGCCAGATCCATGAACGTGCGCAGCGCCGAGAGGTGCCTGCGGCGATCTACACGGAGGAACTCTTCGCCACCAACAACGACGAGGACAACCGGATGGCTGTCCGCGCTGTGGAGTCGGACAAGCTGCGGCTTGTGGGTCTTGCGATGAGGGCCGACCGGCGGACCATCGACAAGATTATCAAGGGCTCGAAGCTGCACCCGTAGTAAACGGTTCTCTTCGGTCCCGCCATGCGCTAGGTACCCCCTGGCGTGGTTGACAGCGACCTCTGGAGAACCCAATGAGAAACTTGGATTGCATCCTCATCGGCTTCAACGAGATCGATTTCGCGGACTTTGCTAAGGCTCAGCAGGCGTTCGCCGACTCCTCCGGGGCCTACCAGGAGCTGATGACTAACTCCATGTTGTTGGGCGACCGCCGGCTCACTTATATGGATCTGCTTAATGCTGCCTTTGAGCGTAAGACAGCTCGCCCCTCAATGCTCACCGCCTTCGAGATGCCCAGTCTAGGGGTCGCCTACCTGGCCAGTTACCTGTTGCGCCGGGGTTTTGATGTTGGCATAATCAACTTCTTCAATACCGGCCGCGACGAACTCGCCGCCATGCTGGCGGAGTCGCCCGGAGCAGTGGCCATCACGACGACGTACTATGTCGAGGACGAGCCGATCCGGCAAATCATCCAATTCATTCGCCAGCATTCCGCGACAGTACCCATCATCGTCGGCGGACCGCGTATCCACAATTTGTGCGCCGGTCAGCCGGCACACGTCCAGAATGTGTTGCTTAGCGCCCTCGGGGCGGACATTTATATCAAAGACCCGCAGGGGGAGAGCACGCTCGCCCAGGCGCTGGCCACGCTACGCGACGGTGACGGCGACCTCGCTCGGGTACCCAACCTCATCTACCGCTCCGGCACCGGCCGCGCCGCGATGGCGCGGACCCCCAGCAAGCCAGAGAACAATGACCTGGATGATAACGCGGTCGACTGGTCCCAGTTTGACCCGAGCTTCTACGCACCGAGCGCCTATATGCGGACCGCGCGGAGCTGCTCGTTCGCTTGCGCCTTCTGCAACTATCCCGCCATGGCCGGCCCGCTGGTCCTTAGCGACCTGTCCACCATCGAGCGGGAGCTGCGGTATCTCACCGAGCACGGCGTACGGAACATGAACTTCGTGGACGACACCTTCAATGTGCCGCTGCCTCGCTTTAAAAAAATCTGCAAGATGATGATCAAGAACCGGTTTGACCTGAACTGGGTGTCCTTCTTCCGCTGTTCGAACGCCGATGACGAGACGTTCGATCTGATGGCGGAGGCGGGCTGCCTGGGGGTCTTCCTCGGGATCGAGTCCGGCGACCAGCGAATACTGAAGAACATGAACAAGTTCGCCCGGACCGACCGCTACCGGTACGGGATACAGCAGCTCACCGACCGGGGCATGATCAGTCTCGCCTCGATTGTCCTCGGTTTTCCCGGGGAGAATGCCGAAAGCGTGCAAAATACCCTCAACTTCGTCAACGAGACGCAGCCGACGTACTATAACGTCCAGCTCTACTACCACGACGTGCTCGCACCCATCGAGCAGCAGCGCGAGCAGTACGGCATCGAGGGCGGCGGCTACTCGTGGCGGCACGCCACGATGGGGTGGCAGGAGGGCGTGGCCTGGAAAGAGGAGTTCATCCGGCGGGTCACCAGCTCGGCGCTGATGCCATTGTACGGCCTGAGTATTTGGTGCATCCCGTACCTGCTGGCCCAAGGCATGTCCATGGGCCAGATCGAAAGCTTCGTCGCGGCGGCCACCAAGTACGTGGTCAAGAGTCTGGATACCGACTACATCGACCCCGACGAGGAACTCGCCGACATGGTCCGGGCGGTCGAGGCTGCGCCGGCATAGGGCGGCGGCGATGGCCTGGATCCAACGCTGGCAACCCCGCCCCACTGCCCGGCTGCGCTTGCTCTGCCTGCCGTACGCGGGCGGTTCGGCGCTGGCGTACCAGAGCTGGGCGGGTCAGCTTCCTGAGGATATCGAGGTGCTCGCGGCGGAACTGCCTGGCCACGGCAGCCGCTACGGTGAGCCCTGGGCCACCTCGATGGGCAGCGTGATCGAGGCACTGCTGGCTGAGCTGGCCCCGCTGCTGGCTGCGCCAGCCCGGTCGCTGGCCGTGTACGGGCACAGCATGGGTGCCCTGCTGGCCTTGGAGCTGGCGCGGGGCATCCGCCGCCAGACCGGACGCCCCCCGTTGGCCCTGCTGGTCTCCGGTAGCGCGGCGCCGGCCGAGCCCGCCGCCGCCGGCACGCTGGGTCTGCCGGGGACACCGGACCCAGCGGAGCCGGACCCAGCGGGGACACCGGACCTGCTCGAGCTGCCGGACAGCCACTGGCGGGGCCTGCTTGCGGCCAACGGCAGGCTTGCTCCGGGGGTCCTCGCCGACGACAGGCTGATGGACACTGCGCTGTCGATGCTGCGGGCGGATCTGGTTGTGCTGGCCGGGTACCGGTACCGCGCCGAGGAGCCGCTTGGCTGCCCGGTCCGGCTGTACACCGGCATCTCGGACGACACCGTGCCCGAGGCGGAGCTTGCCGGCTGGCAGCGAGAGTGCCCGCGCGACTTCCGGCTCAGCAAGCTGCCGGGTGGTCATTTCTTCATCCGTGAATGCGAACCGCTCTACTTGGCCAGGCTCGCCGCTGACCTGGCCGAGATTCGTACCGCGATAAACGGAGTACGCCGATGAGCACTCAGCCGTTGACGCCCGACCAGCGCCGGATCTGGTTGGCCGAGCAGTTCCAGCCCGGTACGCCCGCGAACGTGATCGCGAGGGCGGCCGCGCTGGACTGCGGTGCCGACCTCGCTGCCGTACGCCATGCCTTTGCCGCCGCGATGACCCGGCGGCCGGCACTGCGCAGCCGGCGGATGGCCCGTACCGGCCACGCCCGGCACCGCCCCGACCCCGCCGAGTTCGCGATGCCGGTCGTGGACCTGCGCCACCAGACCGAGCCGGCCGAGCAACAGGCGCTCGCTGAGATCCTCCAGGAGGAGGCGCTGCGGTCCTTCGACCTGGTCCACCAGGCGCCGATCCGGTCCCGGCTGCTGCTGACCGCCGACCAGGTCGTGGTGGTGGTCGCCGCGCACCGGATCGCGATCGACGAGCAGGACCTTGATCGTGTGTTGCAGGAGACCTGCAGGGCTGGGGCGCCGGATGTCGCCGCGGTGCCGGTGGCAGCCCGGCCCCCAGCCGCACCCCCGGCGTCGGACCCGGCCTCAGACCCCAGCCTGGGCGCCCTCCGGCACTGGCGGCACGTGCTGGCTGGCCTGCCCCCGGCCACGCTGCCGACCGACCGGCCACGCTCGCTGATCCCGCCGTCGATTGGGGCCACCCGGCCGATCGAGATCCCCGCCGAGCTGCGTGCCGCGGTGCGTGCGTTGCCGGCGGCCGAGCCGGTCGTGTTGGCCGCGGCCGTCCAGGCGCTGCTGGTCCGGCTGGGCGCGAGCGTGGACGCTGTGACCACGGTGACGGCTGAGTGCGACGAGCCGTTCGTGCTGCGTACCGACCTGTCCGACGACCCGGACTTCGCCACCCTGCTGCACCGGGTGTGCGAGGCCTGGCGGGCTGCCGAAGCACACCCGCTGCCGTTCGCCAGGCTGGTTGAACAGGTCGGGCCCGGCGCGGCGGACCCGCGACATGATCCGTTCGCCAGCGTCGCACTGGTGTTGGCTGCCGGACCGGTCTGGCCGGCCGGTCTGCTCCCGGGCCGGGTCGGCATCCGGTACGAGCTGCGCTTCGTCCTTGCACCGGCCGGTGCCGGCGGCCTGCACGGTTGGCTGGAGTACGCGACCGACCTGTACGACGCGGTGACCGCCAACCGGATCGCCGACCGCTACCTGCTACTGCTCCAGGCGGCGGTCGCCGAACCGCGCCGCCCGCTGTCCCAACTGCCGTTGGTCACGCCAGCCGAGCGGCATTACTTGCTGACCGAGTGGAACGCGACGGAGCTGACCCGGACCGAGGATCGCTGCCTGCACGAGCTCATCGCCGTGCAGGCCCGCTTGGCTCCGGCGGCTCCGGCGGCGATCTGCGGCGACCGGGTGCTGTCCTACGGTGAGCTGGAGCGGCGGGCCACCCGCCTCGCGCAGGTGCTGCGCGGGTACCAGGTGGGCCCCGAGCGGGTGGTGGCCATCTGCGCCCAGCGGTCGGTCGAGATGGTGGTGGGACTGCTCGCGATCCTTAAGGCGGGCGGGGCGTACACGCCGCTGGACCCGGCGTACCCGGCGGAGCGGCTGGCGTACATGCTCACCGACAGCCGCGCCGAGGTCGTCCTCACCGACGCCGTGTCGGCAGGCCGGCTGCCCGTGCACGGCAGACCGGTGGTGTGGCTGGACGCTGATGAGGAGCTGGACGTGGCGGTCGCGGCAGACCCGGTGGACACGGCAGACCCGGCGGCCGCAGCAGACCCGGTGGACCGGTCGGCCGGTCCGGACAACCTCTGTTACGTCATTTACACCTCCGGCTCCACCGGCCGGCCAAAGGGCGCCGCCAATGAGCACCGAGGCGTGGTCAACACCATCACCGGGCTGATCAGCCGGATGCGGATCGACTCCTCCGCCAGGCTGCTACAGACCTCGTCGCTGAGCTTTGACATGTCTGCCTCCGATATCTTCTGCTTGCTGCTGGCCGGCGGGTGTCTGGTGCTGCCCGAGCCGGCAGAGGCAGCCGACCCCATCCGGCTGCTGGAGCTGGTGCGGCGACACCGGGTCACCATTTGGAGTTCCACGCCGCCGTTGCTCAAGGCAGCTCTCGACGAGGTGTTCAGCTCGGGTGGCACGCTGCCGGACCATCTGCGGAGCGTCGTGGTCGCTGGCGACCGGGTGCCGCTGGCCATGCCCGGTGCGGTGGCCGAGCTGCTACCGGGCTGCCGGATGTACAATTTGGCGGGAGTGACCGAGGTGTCGATCACCACCACGGCGTACCAGATCCAGCCTGAAGACGGGCAACGGTCCAGCGTCCCCTGGGGTCGACCGCTGCCCAACCAGCGGATGTACGTGCTGGACCAGTACGGCCAGCCGGTACCACCCGGCGTGCCCGGCGAGCTGTACATCGGCGGCCTCGGTGTCCGCCGCGGGTACCAAGGGCGGCCGGAGCTGACCCGGGAACGGTTCCTGCCGGACCCCTTCGGCCTCGGGCCGGGTGCTCGGATGTACCGCACCGGCGACCAGGTCCGGCTGCTCAGCAACGGGGAGCTGGAGTTCCTGGGCCGGCTGGACCACCAGGTCAAGGTCCGCGGCTTCCGGATCGAGCTCGGTGAGGTCGAGGCCGAGATCGCGCGGCATCCCCTGATCCGGGACGCAGCGGCGGCCGCCCTCCCCGACGAGGCCACCGACGAGCGGCGACTCGTGGCATACGTGACCTTTGCCGATCCGGAGCGGACCGCGACCGTCGAGGACCTGCGCGCGTTCCTGCGGATCCGGCTGCCAGACCACATGGTGCCGACCGCCTTCGTCGTGCTACCCCGGCTACCGATCGCACTGACCGGCAAGATCGACCGAACCGCGCTGGCGGCCCTGCCGATCCCTGCCACCCGGCCTAACCTCGCCACCGCGTATGTCCCGCCGCGCGATGAGCTGGAACGCCAGATCGTGGCGGAGTGGACCGAGATCCTCGGCGTGGACGGGATCGGTGCCGACGACGACTTCGCGGCGTTGGGCGGCCACTCCTTGCTGGCGACGGCGACCATGGCCACGCTGTCTGAGCTGCTGGGGGTGCAGTTGTCGGCCCGGGACCTGCACGAGGCGTCTACTCCCGCCCGCCTTGCTGCCCGGGTCCGGCTGCTAGCCGGGTCACCAGGACCGGACTGACTGTCGCAGGTGGTCAGCAGGCTGCCGCAGGGTCGGCGCTACCGAACCAGCCGGGACTCCTGGTCGCCCACCCAGCGGGCGCTGGGGTTCATTGGCCACAGTGCGGTGGTCGGACCCTGGCGGGGTAGGGTCTCGATCTCACGGGTCAGCGGGCCGGGTGCGTCGGCCACCAGGAGCTGGTCGCTGACTGCCGAGAAACCGGCCCGGAAGTGGCTGACCGACTTGACCGCGACAATGTCGTACCGCTCGGGCAACATCCCATGCAGCAGCAGGATCTCCGGATCGAGGACCTGACGACGGCGGGTGGAGGAGATGACATCGACCGAGCCGATCTGTAGCCGGACGCTGGGGCCGAAGTCCAGGACCTTGCCGCGCCGCATGGCTTGCTGGACGACCCGGCCATCGGTGATCGCCCGCACGATGGCGGTCGCCGATACCGGCGGGCCGCTGGCCCAGCCGTGCCGGCCACCGAGCAGCACGTCGATATCGGCGCCGACGCCAGCGGCCACGGCGCTGGCGACCGTGGCCGGGTCGTACACGGTGGCCAGGCAGCAGCGCGCGCCGCTGTCCAGTAGCGCCCGCAGCAGGTAGGTGCTGTCGCCGGTCGCTCCGCAACCAGGGTTATCGGTGCCGTCTCCGATCACCACCGGGCCGGCGACCGCCAAGGCTTGCGAGACCGCTGCGGCGGGGCTCAACGTGGCAGCACGGAAGTGCTCCCGATGCTCCCACAGCCAGCCGCCGATCCGTACGTTCACCTCATCCGCGCGTTCGGCGTCGGTCGCCACGGTGACCACCGAGGTCGAGGCCTGCGGCACATCGGCGTAGGGGAAGCCGTGGAAGACGGTGCAGGCCAGTACGCCGGGGGCTGCCGAGGCGGCCCGGGCCAGCTCGCGCGCCTCAGCGGCGGCGTCACCACGGGTGGGCGAGGGCGGCAGCAGCATCGGCAGGTCGAGGCTGCGGGTGACCGGCCGGAGCCGGCCGGCGGCCGCATCGATGGCTAGCCCGGTGGCAAGCTCCGCGCGCTCGGCCATGTCGGTGTGCGGGTATTCCAGGAACCCGACCAGTACGTCGGCCAGGACCGGTAATCGGACGGGCACGTTGGCATGTAGGTCGAGGGTGGCCGCCACCGGGCAGTCCGGTCCGACCAGGGCGCGAATCCGCGCCAGCAGGTCCAGCTCGAGGCTGGCCCCACCGACCAGCGTGCCAGCGCCATGCAGGTCGAGCAGGACTATGTCCACTGGCCCGGCGGCCCGGGCCAGTTCCACTAGCCGATCGGCGAGCAGCACGTAGGCCGCCGGGTCGACCGCGGCACCGGGCTCGGCGCGGGCATGTAACGCGGGTACGGCGGTCACCGCGTGCCGCTGGCAGGCGGCCAGGTAGCCGCCGACGCACGTGTTGGTGCCGGTGAATTCGGCCAGCAGCTCGGGGCCGACGTGCACGTCGAAGTCCCGTTGCCCGGTGGGCCCGGTGATCTCGACCATGAACGTGCTCGACTCGTGCACGATCCCGGCGATCAGCGCGCGCATCAGGCGGTCGCGGCCGGCGCGCCGGCTGGGGGCACCGCCGATGTCGCCGGTGCCGCCGCCGGGGTCACGATCCGGACCGCAGCCTGGTGGTAGCGGTGCCGGCGGCGGGCCTCCCGCAGCGGCACACCCGCACCGATATCGGCCCGGATTTTCGCCTCCAGCTCTGCGACCAGGCAGACCTGCTCGGCCACCTGGCCGGCGATCTCGACCGGTACGACGAGGGCGCCGGAGTCATCGGCGCACACCATGTCGCCGGGCCGAACGAGCGTACCGGCCAGCTCGATCGGCTCTTGGACAGCGGTCAGCCGGACCCGGTTCTTGCCCGACTTCAGGTAGCTGCTGAGGCTCCAGACCGAGTAGCCAAGCGCCCGGGTCTCGCCAACGTCCCGACAGCAGCCGTCGATGACAGTGCCGCGGACCCCGCTGCGCTGGGCCACCTCACTAAGCAGGTCGCCCCACACCGTGCAGTGCTGGCGACCGGCGTTGCCGATCACGACGACGGCGCCAGGTGGCACGTCGTCGATAAAGTCGCCGGCCGGTCCGGGCTCGCCGGGCCCAACCGGCAAGTACCGCACCGTGAAAGCCGGCCCGGCCACGGCCCCGCTGCCCGACCGCCGGGACAGCCCGGGCAGCCCGCCGTTGTGCGCCAGCAAGTCCAGCGCGTCGCTGACCGCACCGGTGCCGTACCGCACGAACAGCGCCAGCTCTTCCTTCACCGGACCACCTCTGTCATTGCGGCTAACTCCCTCATCGGGCCAACTCCTGGTAGCGGACCACCTCAAGGCTGTCCGTCAGCACGGCGCCGAGCCCCGGCTGGCCGGTCGGCACCACCCACCCCGGCCGGTCGAACTCAAGCTTCGGCTGTACGCCGTCGTCAAGGTAGTAGTACCGACTCGGGCCGACATCGCTGGGCAAGGTCATGTTCGGCAATGTCGCCATCGCCACGGAGCACCAGCGACCCAAGCCTTGGTCCCACTTGCCGCCAATGAACATGTCGATGCCCTCGGTCAGGCAGAAGTCGTGGATGCGCAGCGCCTCGGTCAGGCCCCCAACGCGTCCGATCTTCAGGTTGGCGATCCGGCCGGCCTTGGCCTGCCAGACCTGCCGCATCTCGTGCAGGGAGTGGATTTGCTCGTCCAGGCAGATCGGCGTGGTCAGCCGGGACTGCAGGGCGGCGCTGGCCTCCAGCAGGTACCGGGGGAACGGCTGCTCCAGCGCCATCAGCTCGAACTCGTCCAGGCTGGGCAGCCAGTCGAGGTCGTCCTCCTTGTAGGCGGCATTAGCGTCGGCGATAATCGGGTAGCCGGGAAATGCGGCGTGGATCTCGCGCAGTGGCTCGACATCCCAGCCGGGCCGGATCTTCACCCGGATCCGCTGAAAGCCCTCGTCCCGGTACTGCCCGATGTTGGCCAGCAGGTCATCAATGGTCGGTTCGATGCCGACGCTGCCGCCGACCGGCACTGGTCGTACCGTCCCGCCCAGCTCCTCGCACAACGGCCGACCGGCCCGCCGGGCCTGCAGGTCCCACAGGGCGCCTTCCACGCAGCCTTTGGCCTCCTCGTGGCCGTTGATTTCAGCCCAGGCGGCCAGCGCCCCGGTGATGTCGGACGACCCGGCTCGAAGCAACGCCGGCACCAGATACTGCTCGGTGATATACCAAGCCGTCTCGATCGTCTCGTAGTGGTAGAACGGCGTTTCCATCGCGGCGCATTCGCCGAAGCCCACGACTCCGTCGCCGGTCACCTCGACAATCAGCTTGGTCCAGGTGTGGTATCGCTGCCAGCGATTCTCGTACGGCTGGGTGAGGGTTGCTTTCACCAGCCGCAGGATGACTCGATCAATCATCGCTCACCTTTCCGGCTCAGCGTTGCATGCCACATGAACGGCAAGCTTCTGGCCGCCCTGAAAGACGTTTAACCGGGCGTTCAGGCTGGCCTTCGAACCGAACCCGACGACTCGGCCGCCGAACACGAAGGTGTCGAAGCTGACCGGCATCGCCACCATCAGCGGCGCCTGCCCCGCCCGCAGCACCGGGTATCCGGTGGGGGCGACGTATCGCTGGGCCAGCAGCCCGCCCTCCATGGCTCGGCCGACCGCCTCCTCCCAGGTGGTCCGCCGGACAGCCCGGCCGACGGTCACCCCGTCGCCGCGGATGTCGTACGGCTCCTTGATCACGTACTCGTTTTGCCGGTCGAGTACGTCTTGGCGCAGCGGCGTCTGCTCATCATCGGCCACGGCGTCCTTGGCGAGTCGTCGCGCCCACGGCAGCAGGGTGTCCACAAGCTGGCGCTCGGCCGCGGTGAACAGCGCCGCGAACCGCGGGTCTTGGGGCAGCGCGAGGCTGAACTTACTCTCCGCGACATACCGGGCGCCGAACGGGTTGACATGCACGAATGCGCCGCCGGACAGCGCGGCCGTCCAGCGCTGGACCAGGTCCGGGTCGGGTTCCACGACGGTACGCCAGCCGACGGTGTTCACCTTGTTCCAGCACACATTGACCCGCTCGGTCCCGAACCGCACCCGGTCACCATCCAGCCGCAGCTCTCGGGGGTCGGCCACGACGGCGTACCCGCCGGCCGCCCGGAACGTACGGGCCATCTCGTGGCTCTCCCGGTTGGCCTGACCGGCGAACTGCAGCACCGCCACTCGCGGGTCACCGGGGGACAGGCCGGCCCGGCCGAGGGTTTGGCCCAGCAGGTCGAGCAGCGCTGTCTCGGCGGTGAAGGTGAGCGGGGAGCAAGCCGGGGCAGGCCCGCCGGTGCCGTCGAGCACCTGCTGGACGAGATGGTTGACCCGCGGGCTGAACAGCGTGCCAGCCGGCGCGTCGGCATTGTTCTCCAGCAGCCGCAGCCGTTCGGTGCCTTGTTCCAGGTAGCCGTCCAGGCGGCATACCGGCACCGAGTCGTCCAGCCGCCGGTCAGCGGCGATCAGCGCCTCGGCGGCCGGGCTGAGGGCGTACCAACGGCGGATCTCCTCCTCCTCCCGGTACAGCCGGACGATCTTGCCCAGCAGCGCCACGTAGCGTTCGGCGACCGGGACCCAGGCTGCGGCGTCCGCGTGCCGGGCGTACAGCGGCAGGGGCGACACCGGATACCCGGCATTCTGGAAGCACGGCGCGGCGTCCAGGACACCGGCAAGCACCGAGGCGGTACGGTCCGGGTGCTCGGCCAGCGCCGCCGCCACCCGGCTGCCCAGCAGCCAGTCGATCACCAGCCCACCCCCACTCCCGTCGCCGCCACCGCTGTTGCCGCCGCTGCTGCCACGTCCTGGCGGCTGCTCGCGCCCCGGGCGGCCGCGAAGTACTCCAGCACCAGGGCGCGGGTGATCGGAACCACCGGCCAGGTGCCGCACTGGTGCCCGTCGAAAGCCTGGACCGGGGCAATCTCGATCCCCGTGCCGCATAGGAACGCCTCGTGCGCGGTGTAGGCATCCGACCGGTCCAGCGTCGTTTCCCGGGCCGGGACTCCGATGGCTGCGGCGGTCTGCAGCAACCAGCCGCGGGTGATGCTGGGCAGTACGTCCTCGGACAGCGCCGGGGTGCACAGCTCGCCGTCGTGGACCAGGAACAACGCCGCGGTGGGAGCCTCGCACAGCCGACCGGCCCGGTTGGTCAGCACGCAGCCGTCGAAACCCTCGTCCCGGGCGGCCAGCCAGGCCAGCCGAGGGCCAGCGTAGCTAGAGATGTTCTTAGCCGCAGGCGGGAACGCCTCGCTGGGGGCGCGCTGCCGGTCACTGATGGCCAGCGACATTGCTTGGCCGTTGGCCAGCCAGCGTTTGCGCCCCATCGGCGTGGCGGTCACCGACAGCACCGGCGCCGCCTCGTCGGACAGGTCCCCGGAGTTGGCGGGGGTGACCGCCACCCGCAGGTAGCAGTCCGCCTGGATCTTGTTGCGCGCTACCAGCTCGGTAATGAGGGCGGGAAGCTGGCCGATGCCCGGATCGGGCAACCGCATCAGCGCCATCGACTGGGCCAGCCGAGCGAGGTGCTCGTCGAGCAAAAACGGCTGCGGTGCCTTGGTCTGGTCGAGCTGCGTGTACAGCCGGATTCCTTCGAAGACCGACAGCGCATAGCGCAACGCCAGGCTGCCAAGTGGCACCGTGGCCTCCGCCCGGGACACCCAGCGGCCGGCGAAAAAGACGTGCGGGTAGCCGGTCACCTCCGCGCGCCAGCTATGCGGGCTGGTCGCTGTACCAGAAGACCGGCTCGCTCGGGTCATAAGCGCGGTGCAGGATCGCGTCGAAGTGCGCGTGCCGGAGTTCGATCGCGGTGGCTAGTGACTCCCGGGCCTGCGCTTGGAGTTCCGCGGTGTCGCAGTAGCGGGCGAGCAGCTCCCGCAGTGGCTCGGTGTGCTCGTCCTCCAGGTGGCTCACGCCGGCTTCGTTGGCATCGCTGGAGGCGTGGTGCTTGAAGAACTCATAACCCCATTCTGGCAGTCCGTAAGCATCCCGCATGACCGCCATCATGCTGTGCCCGCCGGTGTCGGTAATGGGTGGCTGACCTTCCATCAGCAGCAGCACCGAGGCGGCGCCGGCAGTAAAGTGCACGTTGGTGTTGTTGCAGGCGTTCCGGTTGTGCTCGATGACCGCCAGTGTCTCCGGGAACCGCTCCAGCCCAGGCAGGGTTGCCGGGTCGACGCCAACCGCACGACCGAAGTCCTCAAAAGTCTCGACGTGCCGTTTGGAGTTCGATAGGGCACCGAACTCCTCCTCGTAGGCGTTCTCGATCAGCGAGCGCCGGATAGCGAGGTCGTCCATCCGGCTGGCTACTCCGGTGAGGTTGCGGGTCCACCAGCTCTTGATAGGCCAGCGTTGCTCGACAAACGTCCGCAGCAGCCGCGGCGTTGCCTTGCCGGCCAGAATAATTTGGTACAGCGGGCTGGTGGTCTTGGCGCGAGCATGGATCATCGTCTCGAGTTCCTGCACGAACTGCTCAGACATGGAGAACTCCTTCACGGACGAGGGACTGAAACCAGTCAGCTCCGATGGGCGGTCGCCGTACGACCAGGGCTAGCAGGGAAGCGCGTCAATGAGAATGCTCAATTTTTCCGGATCATCACCGCGGACTGCCGCGATGCCTTCCAGGTTGAGGTCGAGCAAGCCGCTCGCAATGGATTCACAGCGGGCGGCCACCCCATCCTGCCATGGCAGGAGTACCTCGGCCGCGGTTCGGGCCAGTGGGGCCATCGAAAGCGGTGCCTTGGTCCGGGACCGTAGATATCCGACGATGAGTTCCAGGCAGAGGTTTCCACCCCCTTTACCCATCCCGCCAAGCGAGGCATCCAGATAGCTGCAGCCACTCCGCATGGCGGTCAGCGAGTTGATGAACGCCAAGCTCAGCCCGTCGTGGGCATGGAACCCTAATGGTACGCTCGTCGCGGCTGCGGCCGTGCGGACCAACTCCACGACATCGTCCGGAAAGAGGCTGGCATTGGAGTCGGCGAGGTAAAATAGGTCGGCGCCGAATTCACCAGCAAGCTGTGCGGCCCAGGCAACATCGTCAAGCGCGACCTCGCTGACCCTGGTCAAGTTCACCGCGACCAGCAGGCCGGCCGCCTTAGCCTCCGCCACATGCGATGCGAGCGAGGGTAACAAATCGATCTGTGCCGGCATCCGCACGAGATCCACGCCGAACTCGGGTAGCCGCCGATAGTCAGCAAGGTCGATGTCTCGGGCGTGCGCCATAACTACTAGCGTGACACCGGGATGCCGCTCCCGGAGCTGCCGCAGATAGTCCGGTGGGCAGCACGCGGCGGGAAGCTGGCCACCGTTGGCGCCATGTTGTCGCGGCCGGAAGTAGCCGACCTCGCAGCACGGTACGCTGGCCGCAGCGCAAGCCGACACAATGGTGGATGCTGCACTGCGTGGCCAGGAATGTCCGTTGACATAACCCCCATCACGCAATGTTACGTCGAGCAAGGTGATCCCATTCGCCATTGACTCGTAAGCACCTCCCCGAGAGCTGGTCGCCGGAGATACCGGTCAGTTCTATTGCTATTGCGGTCTAACGTTACGGGTTGGTGCGCCGCGCATATATAGTCTGCATCGCGCAGAAGACTTTAGGGACTGGGAACGAATTAAGACTGAAGTACGACCTGCTGTGGCCCGAGCATAGACGGCGGACCCACAAGGTAACTCAGCAGGGCTGCCCATGCGAAGGTAAATTATTTACAAGGCCGGGGAATCATACAGAGGAACATACTTGTGCTCGGCTCGGACATGGCCGATCCACGGTACTCGTACTAACCGCCCCAAAGCTAACACCTGCCCGATCGACGCGCAAGGCATCCAGCGCCCGGCATTGACGCGCGTCATCAGCAAAGGGACCATGGCGGACCGCCAAGATCGAGCTAGTGTGATCGACTCACCCACCCGAATGATCAGTAACCAACTGGTCGGCGGTAGCTGCTCTCGACGCTTGGGTAATGGAGCCACCTTACCGGACATCTCACCAAATGATTTAATAAGATACCGGACAAATCGCTCTAGAGCTAAGATCGAGTGCCGAAGCATGCTAAGGATGAGGACAGGTTGGCTGACACGCAGCGTAACCGGATCTTGGGGCAAGGTTCGTTCGGTTGAGTGAAAAGCGTCCGTACAGCGGTCGCGCTATCGCTGGCCGCACTGGCTATCATGCCTACTGACGCGGGGTGCGGATGCCCCTAGTTGTCGTTGTGGTGCCTGTGATCGGTCAGACCAAGCCACTGCCCATACCCCGGAGAGGTCGCGGCATCCTCAAGGAGGCTGCCATCGTGGCGATGACGACTCGCTGCCGGCAGGCTTTCGGACCGCTCAGCGACCTCCCGCGGCGGCTGCCAGTACTTCCTCGATAAATGGTCACGTCGACCGGCATCGGCCGGGTTAGCCTGCCGCGCGTACGCTAGCGCCGGATCTCGCCGGGGTATTACCGCAACTCCGTGTCCCCTTCGCCGGAGTCGGTTTACGGCGCAAGCCACCGAATTCACGGCGTAAACTCTGCGAACCGACGGAGGTGAGACGGCGGTGCCGAACGTACGGCTCTATTGCCGAACTTGTGGTGAGTTGATCACCCCGTCCGCCGTGTGATCGTGGGGTGCGCCGTACCTCGATGCAGGTCCTGGCCTCCTCGAAGGTCGGACCCGGCGGGAGGTGGGCGGCCGATGTGTTGTGGTCCACCTCATGGCGGTCCAAGTGCGGCGCCCCACCCGCGCCATCTCCTCGCAGCCCCCGCAGGTGGGCACCTGTTGTCCCTATGAAGCGGCTACAGGTGACCAGTTGTCCGCATCCGGCGCGGCTGACTCACTAGTTGTCCGCATCCGGCGCGGCTGACCCAGTGGCTCCAAGCGGCTGTACGGGTCTGGCTTCGATGTGCCAGGACCTCACCAGGGACCTAGCCGAGGAATGGCGTACCCATCCAAGATCTGGCCGAGATCACACAGGGGGCGGGGTGATCAACTCACCACAGGCTCGGCAGTAGAGCCCGACTTACTCCCAACGAAATTTCCGGGCGGCGACACCCAGCCCGAGCATGGCCCAGACTGCCAGTACCACGAGGTCCCGGCCAGGCAGCAACGCACCGGTCGACAATGCCACCCGCAGCCCGTCAGCCAATGCCGCGGTAGGCAACAATTCCAGCCAGCGCGCCATTGCGGCCGGGAACTTCGCCAACGGAAACACCACGCCGCCAAAGAAGAGCAACACAAACCACACCAGGTTCGCCGCCGCCAGCGTCACCTCGGCCCGCAGCGTCCCGGCCATCAGCAGACCCAGCCCGGAGAACGCGGCGGTGCCCAGCGCGACCAGCAGCAGCACGCCCAGCACGGCCGGGTGGCCGCGCCAGCCGAGCAGCGCGCCCACACCGAGGATCAGTGTGAGCTGGATCACCTCGATCGCCAGCACCGCCAGCGTCTTGCCGCCGAGCAGCGCCGAGCGGGGCAGCGCGGTGGCGCCTAGCCGCTTGAGCACCCCGTACTTGCGCTCGAAGCCGGTCGCGATCGCCTGACCGGTGAATGCCGCGGACATCACCGCCAGCGCCGCGATCCCTGGTACGAAGGCGTCCACCCGGACGCCACCGACCGGTACGAACGGGGTGTAAATCAAGATTACCAACAGCAGCAACGGAATGATCAGGGTCAGCAGCAACTGCTCGCCATTGCGTAGCGCTAGCCGCAGCTCCATCCCGGCCTGGGCCAGCAGCATCCGGGGCAGCGGCGCGGCGCCCGGTGCTGGTGCCAGCGACTCGATCACCGTATCTCCCGCCCGGTCAGCTCCAAGAACACGTCCTCCAGACTGCGTCGCTCCACCCGCAGCTCCTCGGCCAGGATGCCGAGTTCCGCGCACCACCCGGTCACCACCGACAGCAGGTGCGGATCCACCGGACCCTCGACCAGGTAGCTGCCAGCCGGTGCCTCGCTGACCCGGCAGCCGGCCGGCAGCGCAGCCCGCAGCGAGCCAAGCTCCAGGCCGGCGGGCGCGCGCAGCCGTACCTGCCCCTCCGCGCCGCCACGGGTCAGCTCGGTCGGCGAGCCGCTGGCCACCTCGCGGCCGTGGTCGATCACCACCACCTGGTCCGCCAGCCGTTCGGCCTCCTCCAGGTAGTGGGTGGTCAGCACCACCGCCACCCCATCGTCGCGCAACCACCGGACCACCTCCCAGGTGGCCCGCCTGGCCTGCGGATCCAGCCCGGCGGTCGGCTCGTCGAGGAACACCAGCTCCGGCCGGCCGACGATGGCCATCGCCAGGCTGAGCCGCTGCTGCTGGCCGCCGGATAGCCGCCGGTAGCCGGTGTTGGCCGCCGCCCGCAGCCCGAGCAGGTCCAACAGGTCCTCCACCGGCAGCGGGTTGGCGGCGTAGCTGGCGACTAGCCGCAGCATCTCGCCGGCCCGAGCGCCCGGATACACCCCGCCGCTTTGCAACATCACGCCGATCCGTGGCTTGAGCGCGGCGGAGTCGGTGACCGGATCCAGCCCGAATACCCGGACCCGACCACTGTCGGCGGACCGGAAGCCCTCGCAGATCTCCACCGTGGTGGTCTTGCCGGCGCCATTGGGACCGAGCAGGGCCAGCACGCTGCCCCTCGGTACGCACAACGACAAACCCGCGACGGCGAGGTTCTCGCCGTACCGCTTGCTGAGCTCACAGACGTCGAGAGCGGGCCCGCTACTGGAAGAGGTGGCCACCCGACCAGGATAAGAGTGGCGTTCTACGCCACGTCGAGAAGGGTGCCGGCTTGACACTGCGGACCGGATCAAGTTAGGTATGCCTTTCCTAACTCCGATCAGGTATGAGGTCGTGCGGATCCACATGCTCGCCCTCCCGCCCACCGACTCGGTGACGGAGGGGTTCCTGCCGGCAGCGCACCGCCTCGGTCTGGCGGTCACGCTGCTCACCGACCAGCCCGCCGCGCATGCCGCTGCCTACGCTGGGCGCCCGGACGGTCCAACTGCCATCGTCGACTGCCCGGTCCGCGACCCCCGAGCGGTGATCGATACGGTCAGCCGGCTGGGCCGACCGGATGCGGTGTTCACCAACAGCGATCACCTGCAGACCCAGGCGGCGCTGGCCGCGGCATACCTCGACCTGCCCGGCAAGGACTGGCGGGCCACCCTGCGGACGAAGAACAAGGCGCTAATGCGCCGGCAGCTTGCCGCGGCCGGGCTGGATGAGGTGTACGCCGCGGCGCTCGGCCCAGCCGACGACCCCGCCGGGCTGCCCGACCCCCCGTTCCCGTGCGTCCTCAAGCCGGCCGAGGGGGTGGCCAGCGAGGACGTGCTGCTGGTCGCCGACCGGGCCGAGCTGGCCGCCCGGGTCGGCGAAATCCGCGGCCGCCGGCCTGGCCAGACCCTACTGGTCGAGGAGTTCCTCACCGGCCCGCTGCACACCCTGGAGACGGTCGGTGACGCGACCGGGCTGCGGGTGCTCGGCGGGTTCCACACCGAGCTGTCCGCCCCGCCGTACTTCATCGAGCGCCGGCTGACCTGGCGGCCCGAGCTGCCCGCCGCGCTGACCCAGTCTGTGCTGGGCCAGCTCCGCACGCTCGGGGTCGGGCTGGGCGCTTGCCACACCGAGTTCGTGGCGCAGGACCGGCGAGCCCGGCTGGTCGAGGTGAACTACCGGATCGTTGGCGACCAGGGTGACCTGCTGCTGGCCGACCTGCTGCGGCTGCCGGTCTTCGAGCTGGTGCTGCGGGCGCACCTGGGCGAGCCGGTGCTGGCCGAGCTGCCGGCCGGGCCGCACCGGGCCGGGCAAGCCTGTGTCGAGTACCCGGTGGCCGACCGGGCCGGCGTGCTGCGTACCGCACCTGGGCCGTGCGACCTCGACCGCAGCGGCGTCCGGCTGACCTACCGGCCACTGCGCCGACCCGGCGAGCGGATCGCCCTGACCCACACCAACCGCGACTACCTCGGCGTGCTGCGCGCGGTCGGCACCGACCCGACGGCGGCCGCGGGCACCGTCGAGGCCGCGGTGGCGGGGTGGCGGGCCGAGCAGCGGTGGGAGATCGGGTCGTGACGCCGGAGGAGGAGCTGACCGGCCGGGTGCTGGACACGCTGCTGCGCGAGGACGTCGACGGGCTGCGCTCTCGCGCGGTCCCGACCATGCTGGCCGGCGAGCGTTGGCTGTCTGCCGGCGACCTGCTGCTGCCGGTCCGGGCCGGCGGGTTCCTAGCCGACTACACGGTACGGCGGCCGGTGCTGGCCCGTCGTACGCCGGGCGGCCTGACCGTGCTGACCGGGCTGGACCCGATCCTGGCCGCCCTCGCGCCGTGCGGCGACCTGGCAGCGGAGCGGGGCTACGCCGCGTTCGCCGCGGAGTGCCGGCTGGCCCGCGAGGTGCTGCGGCTGGACGCCGCGCACCGTCCGGCAGCGCTGGCCCGGCTGGCCGGGGTGCCGGTCCGCGGGCTGGCCGGACTGCCGCGCTATGAGGCACTGGCCGCCTTCGTCGAGCACCCGGTGTACCCGACCGGCCGAGCCCGGGTCGGGCTGGCTGCCGCCGACCTGCCGGCGTACGCGCCGGAGTACGCGCCGAGCTTCGCGCTGCGCTGGGCGGCGGTGCCGGCCGCGGCGGTGACCCGGTGCGGCGAGCTACCGGCGTACTGGCCGACCGCCGCGCAGGTCGGGCTCGACCCCGGCCGGCACGCGCTGTTCCCGGTGCATCCCCTGACGGTGGCCGCCGGCCGGCTGCCCAGCCTCGCCACCCTGGCGCCGCGGCCGTACCTGGTGGTCACCCCGAGCCTGTCCATGCGTACCGTGATCCCGCGCGAGCACCCCGCAACTCACCTGAAGCTGCCGCTGCCGATGAGCACGCTGGGGGCCCGCAACCGCCGCTCGCTGCAGCCCGGCACGCTGCCCGACGGGGCGCTGGTGCAGCGGCTGCTCGGGACGATCCTGGCTCGGGAGCCGGCCTACCGGAACCGGATCCTGCTAGCCGATGAGACCAGCTACGGCCATGCCGGCGAGGAGTACCTCGGCTACCTGATCCGCCGGTACCCGGCTGGCCTGGACCGGTCCCGGGTGGTACCGCTGGCCGCGCTGGCCGCGCCCGTGCCCACGCCGGCTGGCCGGCTGGTGATCCAGGAGCTGGCCGAGGAGTGCTTCGGCGGTGACCTGGCCGGGCTGCTGGATGGCTACCTGGAGCTGCTGCTCGGCTGGCACACCCGGCTCTGGCTGCGCTACGGGGTGGCGCTGGAGGCGCACCCGCAGAACATCGCGCTGGTGCTCGACGACCGGCCCGGCCGGCCAACCCGGATCCGGCTGCTGTACAAGGACAACGACGGCCCCCGTATCGACCACGACCGGCTGTCCGCGGCGCTCGGTCAGGCCGCCCCGGCCCGCACGGATGCCGCCGACGAGCGGATCTGGGCTGCCGCGGACCTGCCCGCGGTGTTCACCACAATCACCCTGCACTTGTGCGCGGCCGCGCTGGGCGCCGGGCTGGCTGGGGCGGGGCTGGCGGAGAGCGGGCTGCTGCCGCCAGGCACCGTGCTCCGGCTGGTCCGGCAGCACCTGCGCCGGGCTGCCGGCGGGCCGGACGGGGGACCGCTGCGAGCCTTGCTGCGCTCCCCGCGGCTGCCGGTGAAGTCGATGATCACCGCTGGCACGCTGCTGCCGAAGGCCCGGACCGGCGCCCGCGACATCAACAAGCACTACGGCGCGACCTGCCCGAACTATTTGCTGGAGGCCCCGTGACCCTGGTCCCCGTCCCGCACCCTGACCCCGACCGTGACTCCGACCGTGATCCGGACCACATCGCCGACGAGGTGAGCGCGCACACCCTGCTGAACTGCTTGATCCGCGAGGTCGCCGGCCCCGGCGGCGAGCTGTCCACTGGCGGCGGGTACGCCGTGGTCCGGTTGCCGCACTGTGGGCGGCGGCTGCGGGTCCGGCTCCGCCGTACCTCGCTGCTCGGCCCGGGCCGGTTCACCGGTCCGGTCGAGGAGGAAGTCGAGCCCGGCGGGTGGACGCCGATCGGATCCATCCGGCTGGCTGGTCACGTCCAGCGCGAACTCACCGCCGCCACCGGGGTGGCCAACGGCGAGTTCGCCGGCCAGGTCCGGGCCAGCCAGGAGCTGGTCGCCGCCACACTGCGGGCCCGGGCCGGTCGGTGCCCCCACCCGGCCGCCGCGTCTTCGGTCCCGGCCGACTCCTGGACCACCGCCGAGTACCTGGCCAGCGAGCAGTCCCTGGCGTACGGGCACCGCTTCCACCCGGCGCCCAAGGCCCGCACCGGCCCGCTGCCGCAGGCGCTGCGCTACGCCCCCGAGGTCGGCGCCCGGTTCCCGCTGCACTTCCTGGCGGTGCACCCAGCGGTGCTGCGCGAGGAGTACGCCGACCCGTCGGCCGCGGCGGCGTTCGACAAGATCAGCGGTCCGGCCGCGCCGCCCGGCTACGCCCGGCTGCCGGTGCACCCCTGGCAGTACGCCCTGCTGCGGCAGCACCCGAGGCTGCGTGGCGCGTTGGCCGACGGCCGGCTGGTCGACCTTGGCGCGGGCGGTCCGCCGGTGCTGCCGACCGCGTCGGTGCGTACGGTCTGGCATCCAGACACCGGCGGGTTCTACAAGCTCAGCCTGAACGTGCGGATCACCAACTGCGTACGCAAAAACGCCGGCTACGAGCTGGCCGGCGCGGTCGCGCTGACCCGGCTGCTGCGCCCGGTCGCCGATGACTTGGCCGACTGCTGCCCGGGCACCGTGCTGCTGCCGGAGCCGGGCTACCGCACGGTGGATCTCGGCCCAGATCCGGGCGGCCCAGACCCGGGCGGCCCAGACCCGGGCAGCCCAGGCTTGGGCGGCCCAGACCCGGGCAGCACCGAGCTGCTGGAGGCCCTCGGGGTGATCGTCCGGGACCCGCTGACCCCGGAGCCCGGCGTCACCCCGCTGCTGGCCGCCGCGCTGGCCGATGAGTACGGCAGCAACCTGGCTGCCGTGCTGGGCCGCGGCGCGGACACCGCGGCGGCCGCGTTGGCCTGGTGGGAGGACTACGTCGGGCTGCTGGTGCCGCCGGTACTGGCCGGCTACCTGCGGCACGGGGTGGTCTTCGAGCCGCACCAGCAGAACGTAGTAGTCGGCTTCAGCCCGGACGGCTCGCCGCGGCAGCTCTTCCTGCGGGACCTGGAGGGTGTCAAGCTGCTGCCGGACCGGCACTGGGCCGGGCTGGCCGGGCTGCCGGACCAGGTCCGCGCCCGGATTTGCTATGACCCGGGGCCTGGCTGGCAGCGGGTGGCGTACTGCCTGCTGGTCAACCACCTAGCCGAGCTGCTGGCCGCGCTCGCCGACCGCTACCCCATGCTGGAGGCGGCCGGCTGGGACCGGGTCCGGGTTCAGTTGGTCGAGGCCCGGCGTCGGTTCGGTGGCTCGGCCGGGCTGGCTAGGCTGGCCGGGCTGGACCGGCTGCTGGCCGGTGCGCCGCTGCCGGCCAAGGCCAACCTGCTCACCCGATGGGTCCGGCAGGCCGATCGGCACGCCAGCTACGTCCCGCTGCCCAGCCCGTTGGGGATCGTCCAGTGAGCGATTGCCCAGTGAAAGATCACCCAGCGACCCTGCCGGTACCGGCCCGGGTCCGCGGGTACGCCCACGCTGCCGCGGAGCTGCCGGCGTACCTGGTCGACCTTGCCGACCTGCGCGCACACGTGCGTACCATCCGGGCCGCGCTGCCCGAGCGGGTACAGCTCTGGTACGCCGCGAAGGCCAACTCCGAGGCGCCGGTGCTACGTGCCCTGGCCGAGCTGGTGGACGGCGTGGAGGTCTCCTCCGGCGGTGAGCTGCGGCATGTCCGGGCGGTGCTACCGAGTACGCCGCTGGCCTTCAGCGGGCCCGGCAAGACGCCGGCCGAGCTGGTTGCCGGGCTGGTGGCCGGGGTAGCCCGGTTCCACGTGGAAAGTGAGCACGAGCTGCGGCTGTTGGCGCACGCCGCCGCGCTAACCGGTCGGACCGCGCAGGTGCTGCTGCGGGTGAACCTGCCGGTCCCGCTCGGTACGGTAGTGCTCGCGATGGGCGGCCGGCCTTCGCCGTTCGGCCTGGACCCGGCCGGAGTGGCGGCCTGCCGCACGGTGCTGGCCGGCACCCCGGCGCTGCGGCTGCGTGGCCTGCACGTCCACTTGGCTAGCGGGCTGGACGCCGCCGACCAGCTCGCCTTGGCCGAGCAGACCCTGGCCTGGGCCGTGAGTTGGGCGGGGGCCGCGAGCTGGGCGGGGGAGCTGCCCGGTGTGGATGCCGGTCCGTTAGAGGTGAATCTCGGCGGCGGGATGGCGGTGGACTACCGCCGGCCGGAGCAGCGCTTTGACTGGCCGGCCTATGGCGCTGGGCTGGCCAGGCTGGCCGCGGCGCATCCCGGCACCGTGCTGCGGATCGAGCCGGGCCGCTCGGTTGCGGCCTACTGCGGCTGGTACCTGACCCGAGTGCTGGACGTGAAACACAGCCACGGCACGGCGTTCGCGGTGCTGGCCGGCGGCACCCACCACCTGCGGACCCCGGCAGCCAAGGGGCACGACCAGCCGTGCGCGGTGCTGCCGGTGCCGGACTGGCCGTGGCCATGGCAGCGGCCGGCGGCCCAGGCTGAGCCGGTGACCCTGGTGGGCCAGCTCTGTACGCCCAAGGACGTGCTGGCCCGGGCGGTGCTGGTGGACCGGATCCGGGCCGGCGACGTGGTGGCATTCGGGCTAGCCGGTGGGTACGGGTGGAACATTTCCCACCACGATTTCCTGATGCATCCACCACCGGCGTTCCACTATCTGCCGTGATCCCCGCCGGTTGATCCCCGGCCAGTTGACTCTGCCGGTGCTGGTTGCCTACCCCAACGTGCCGGGGTTGGTAGACCGGGTGTAGATCAGCTCCAGGATGGCCCGGGCTGCCTGTAGCCAGTTTTCCAGCCAGACCTTGTCTACCGGACCGTCGCGAGGCGGCAGCTCCAACAGCAGGCCAGCCATCAGGGGATGCTCGGTCGGGCTGCCGCCTTGCGTCTGGAACCAGCTTTGCTGTTCGCTGGAGCCCTTGGTCGGGCGGACTGGCAGGCCGCTGGGCAGCGTACCCGCCGGTGCGGCGCTGTTGTTGGGTGTCGAAGCAACCGGGGTGGGGCGGGTCCGGGGCCGGTCGGTATCGGTCGACCGTTCCCCCCGGCCGCTGGCTGGCTCGCGGGCCGGGACGTCGCCGTGGTCCCGGGGGGCAGCCTCGCGCCGGGGGAGATCCGGTGCGTGGACCACCTGCTCGCTGTCTCGGGGGAACACGAACCCATTGGAGGGGGTTGAGGTGCTCTCCCGCTTGTCGGTACCAAAGCTGTCGGATGCTCTGTCCATGGCCGGATAGCCTGCCTTGTCCGTGCGCTGAGTACCAGCCCTTCGGCATGATCTGTCGGCTTGATTGCGATCCCAGGGTTTGCCGGGCACCCCCTAAATACGTCACACTGATGTTGTGAAAATGGAAGCGCCGGTCACCCGGGCACCTGCGCCCGACGCCGTTGCGCCGGCGGCTGCTGAGTCGCGTACCCGAGACGAGGTGGCCCGGCTGCTGCTGGAGCAGGGCCCTGCCACCGCGGCCAGCCTCGGCGAGCGGCTCGGCCTGTCACCTGCGGCGGTTCGGCGGCATCTGGACGCGTTGCTGGCCGACGGGGTGGTGCAAACCCGCGACCAGCGGCCGCTGGGGCCCCGTCGTCGTGGCCGGCCGGCCAAGCTGTTTGCGCTGACCGAGGCCGGCCGGGAGGCCTTCCCGCACGCCTATGACGACTTGGCTACCGCGGCGCTGCGCTACCTTGCCGAGGCCAGCGGAGACGACGCGGTGACCGCGTTCGCCGAGCACCGGGTAGCCTCCTTGGAGGACCGGGTGGGCGCCACGGTCAGCGGCCGGTCCACCCCGACCGCTCGGTTGACCGCACTCGCCGCCGCGCTGACCGTCGAGGGCTACGCGGCCACCGCCCAGCCGCTGTCGGCTGGCGGCCAACTTTGCCAGCACCACTGCCCGGTGGCGCACGTGGCCGCCGAGTTCCCACAATTGTGCGAGGCGGAAACCAGGGCGTTCGAGCGGTTGCTCGGCACCCACGTTCAGCGGCTGGCCACCATCGCCCGGGGCGACGGCGTGTGTACCACCTCGGTGCCCGCTGCCCGGCTCGGGTACGGCCGGCAGACTAGCGGTACGGGCCGTACGCGGCCGGAAAAGACGATGTTCCCCACCCCGCTATCCGGGAGGACACCAAGATGAGCATCACCGCCCACCCAGAACTCGCCGGCCTTGGCCGATACGAGTACGGCTGGGCCGACTCGGATGTGGCCGGCACCAGTGCCAAGCGCGGCCTGTCCGAGACGGTGGTTCGGGATATCTCAGCCCGCAAGAACGAGCCGGAGTGGATGCTCAACCTGCGGCTGAAGGGACTGCGGCTGTTCGGCAAGAAGCCCATGCCGCAGTGGGGCTCGGACCTGTCCGGCATTGACTTCGACAACATCAAGTACTTCGTCCGCTCTACCGAGAAGCAGGCCGCGAGCTGGGACGAGCTGCCCGACGACATCAAGTCCACCTACGACAAGCTCGGCATCCCCGAGGCGGAGAAGCAGCGGCTGATCGCCGGGGTGGCCGCGCAGTACGAGTCCGAGGTCGTCTACCACAAGATCCGTGAGGACTTGGCGGAGCAGGGCGTGCTGTTCCTGGACACCGATACCGGGCTGCGCGAGCACCCGGAGATCTTCGCCGAGTACTTCACCTCGGTGATCCCGGTCGGCGACAACAAGTTCGCCGCACTGAACACTGCGGTCTGGTCCGGCGGCTCGTTCATCTACGTGCCGAAGGGCGTGCACGTGGAGATCCCGCTGCAGGCGTACTTCCGGATCAACACCGAGAACATGGGCCAGTTCGAGCGGACCCTGATCATCGTCGACGAGGGCGCCTACGTGCACTACGTCGAGGGCTGCACCGCGCCGATCTACAAGTCCGACAGCCTGCACTCCGCGGTGGTCGAGATCATCGTGAAGAAGGACGCGCGCTGCCGGTACACCACGATCCAGAACTGGTCGAACAACGTCTACAACCTGGTCACCAAGCGGGCGGTGGCGCACGAAGGCGCGACCATGGAGTGGATCGACGGCAACATCGGCTCCAAGGTCACCATGAAGTACCCGGCCGTCTGGCTGCTCGGCGAGCACGCCAAGGGCGAGGTGCTGTCGGTCGCCTTCGCCGGCGAGGGCCAGCACCAGGATGCCGGCGCCAAGATGGTGCACATCGCGCCGAACACCTCCTCCACCATCGTGTCCAAGTCGGTGGCTCGTGGCGGCGGCCGTACCTCCTACCGCGGTCTGGTGCAGATCAACGAGGGCGCCAACGGCTCACGGTCCACGGTCAAGTGCGACGCGCTGCTGGTGGACACCATCAGCCGGTCCGACACCTACCCCTACGTCGACGTCCGCGAGGACGACGTCTCGATGGGGCACGAGGCCACCGTCTCCAAGGTCAGCGAGGACCAGCTCTTCTACCTGATGAGCCGCGGGATGACCGAGGACGAGGCAATGGCCATGGTGGTCCGCGGGTTCGTCGAGCCGATCGCCCGCGAGCTGCCGATGGAGTATGCGCTGGAGCTGAACCGGCTCATCGAGCTGCAGATGGAAGGGGCCGTCGGCTGACCATGGCTGGCCAGACCCACACTCACGGAGTCGCAACACCACCCTCCGCTCAGACCCTTACCCGCCGTATCTACTCTCGAGACCCTGACACCTTCGGCGTACCGACCGGACGCGAAGAGGACTGGCGGTTCACCCCACTGGATCGGTTGCGTGGGCTGACCCAGCCAATTATTGGCGACGGCAAAGTCGTGGTCGAGGTGCAAGCCCCGGCCGAGGTGGACGTCCGGTACGTCGAGCCGACCGACCCGCTGGTGGGCGGCGTCCTCATCCCGGGCGACCGGGTCAGCGCGCTGGCGATGACCGGCGTTGACCAAGCGCTGGTGGTTTCGATACCGCGCAACGCGGTAGCCAGCGCGCCGATCTACCTGACCGTCCGTGGTGAGGGCGGCACCCAGTACGGCCACCTGGTGGTGGACCTCGCCGAAGGCGCCGAGGCGGTGGTGGTGATCGACCACATCGGCTCCGCGACGCTGGCGGCCAACGCCGAGTTCCGCATCGGCGCCGGTGCCGGGCTGACCGTACTGTCCCTGCAGGACTGGGATGACGATGCGGTGCACTTGGAGGCGCAGACCGCACAGCTCGGCCGGGATGCCCGGCTGCGGCACATCGCGGTTACCCTCGGCGGCGGGTTGGTCCGACTCTGCCCGACCATCCGGTTCGCCGGGCCGGGTGGCGATGCTGAGCTGCTCGGGCTGTACTTCACCGACGCCAGCCAGCACCAGGAGCACCGGGTGCTGGTGGACCACGCCGCGCCGCACTGCCGTAGCCGGGTGACCTACAAGGGCGCGCTGCAGGGCCAGGACGCGCACGCGGTGTGGATCGGTGACGTGCTGATCCGGCCAGAGGGCATCGGCACCGACACCTACGAGCTGAACCGCAACCTGGTGCTTTCCGATGGCGCCCGGGCCGACTCGGTACCCAACCTGGAGATCACCACCGGCGAGGTGCTCGGTGCCGGGCACGCCTCGGCAACCGGTCGCTTCGACGACCAACAGCTCTTCTACTTGATGAGCCGCGGCATCCCGGCGGGCGAGGCGCGCCGGATGGTGGTCCGGGCGTTCTTCGCCGACGTCATTGGCCGGATCGGCCTGCCGGACCTCCAACAGCGGCTGACCGCGGCGATCGAGGACGAGCTAGCGCAGGTGGGGGCATGAGGCACACCGCGGAGTTCGTCCGGGCCTGCGCGTTGGCCGACATCCCGGAGGGCGGCGCGATCCGAGTCGTGCTGGGCCATAGCCCGATTGCCCTGGTGCGCACCAAGGGTGAGGTGTACGCCATCCGGGATGTCTGCTCGCATGCTGACGTCCCGCTGTCCGAGGGCGAGGTCGAAGGCACCACGATCGAGTGCTGGCTGCACGGATCGTGCTTTGACCTAGCCAGCGGTAAACCCACCGGGCTACCGGCCACCAGGCCGGTTCCCGTCTACCCGACCAAGATCGATGGCGGCAATGTCTACGTCCGCCTGGAACAGGAGAGCTGAGTGGCCACCCTGGAGATCCGCGACTTGTACGTATCCGTGGCGGATACTGAGATCCTGAAGGGTGTCAACCTCACCGTGAGCTCCGGCCAGACCCACGCGTTGATGGGCCCAAATGGCTCGGGCAAGTCCACCCTGGCTTACTCCATCGCCGGGCACCCGAAGTACACGGTGCTCCGTGGCGAGGTGCTGCTGGACGGCCAGAATGTGCTGGCCATGACCGTCGATGAGCGAGCCCGAGCGGGATTGTTCCTGGCCATGCAGTACCCGGTGGAGGTGCCAGGGGTGTCGGTGTCGAACTTCCTGCGTACCGCCGCCACCGCGGTCCGCGGCGAGGCGCCGAAGCTGCGGCTGTGGGTCAAGGAGGTCAACGAAGCCATGTCCGCGCTGGAGGTGGACAAGTCGTTCGCCGAGCGCAACGTCAACGAGGGCTTCTCCGGTGGGGAGAAGAAGCGGCATGAGATCCTGCAGCTCGCGTTGCTGAAGCCGAAGATCGCGATCCTGGACGAGACCGACTCCGGGCTGGACGTGGACGCCCTGCGGGTGGTCGCGCAGGGTGTGAACGCGGTCCGCGAGAGCACCGAAGTGGGCACCCTGCTGATCACCCACTACACCCGGATCCTGCGCTACATCACGCCAGACTTCGTGCACGTCTTTCTCGGTGGCCGGATCGTTGAGGAGGGCGGTCCGGAGCTGGCCGAGCGGCTGGAAGACGAGGGTTACTCCCGGTACGCCGCCGTCGAGCCGGCCGCCGGAGCGGTGTCATGACCGGGGCCTGCGCTGGCAGCTACGACGTCGAGGCGATCCGCAAGGACTTCCCCATCCTGGACCGGGTGGTACACGACGGTCTGCCGCTGGTGTACTTGGACAGCGCTGCCACCTCGCAGAAGCCACGGCAGGTGCTAGACACCATGCGGGACTACTACGAGCAGCACAACGCCAACGTGCACCGCGGGCTGCACACCCTGGCCGAGGAGGCCACCGCCGCCTACGAGGCGTCCCGGGACACGGTCGCCGCATTCGTCGCAGCGCGCAGCCGGGACGAGATCGTCTTCACCAAGAACTCCACCGAGGCGCTGAACCTGGTCGCCTACGCGCTGTCCAACGCGGCCACCGCCGGACCGGGCGCGGAGCGGTTCCGGGTCAGGGCGGGCGACGAGATCGTGATCACCGAGATGGAGCACCACTCCAACCTGGTGCCGTGGCAGATGTTGGCCCAGCGCACCGGCGCAACGTTGCGATGGTTCGGGCTGACCGACGACGGCCGGCTTGACCTGTCCGACCTGGACAGCGTGATCACCGAGCGGACCAAGGTGGTCTCCTTCGTCCACCAGTCCAACATCCTGGGCACCGTCAACCCGGTGGATGTCATCGTGCGGCGGGCCCGCGAGGTCGGTGCGCTGACCGTACTGGACGCCTCGCAGTCGGTGCCGCACATGCCGGTCGACGTGACCGCGCTGGGCGTGGACTTCGTCGCGTTCACCGGGCACAAGATGCTCGGCCCGACCGGGGTGGGGGTGCTGTGGGGCCGCGCTGAGCTGCTGGCCGTGATGCCGCCGTTCCTCGGCGGTGGGGAGATGATCGAGCTGGTGGAGATGACCGGCTCCACCTACGCTATTCCGCCGCACCGGTTCGAGGCTGGTACCCCGATGATCGCGCAGGCGATCGGGCTGGGTGCCGCGGTGGACTACCTCACCGGCATCGGGATGGCGGCGGTGCACGAGCACGAGCTGGCGGTCACCGGCTACGCGCTGGAGGCGCTGGCGGAGGTCGACGGGCTACGGATCATCGGGCCGCCCGACACCGCCGATCGCGGCGGCGCGATCTCCTTCGCGCTCGGCGACCTGCACCCGCACGACGTCGGCCAGGTGCTGGACGAGGTTGGGGTGGCGGTCCGGGTCGGGCACCACTGCGCCCGGCCGGTATGCCGGCGCTACGGGATCTCGGCCACCACCCGGGCGTCGTTCCACCTGTACACCACGACCGCCGAGGTGGATGCGTTGGTCCGTGGCCTACAGCACGTCAAGCGGTTCTTCGGAGTGCCCTGATGCGGCTGGACTCGATGTACCAGGAGATCATCCTGGACCACTACAAGCACCCGCACGGCCGCGGTCTGCGCGAGCCGTACGACGCCGAGGTGCATCATGTCAACCCGACCTGCGGCGATGAGGTGACGCTGCGAGTCCGGCTGGCCGGCCAGACCGTCCAGGATGTCTCGTACGAGGGGCTGGGCTGCTCGATCAGCCAGGCGTCCACCTCGGTGCTGCACGACTTGGTGGTTGGCCGGACCGTTGCGGAGGGGCTCGCGGTGCACGATGAGTTCCTGGCGATGATGCAGTCCAAGGGCGAGGCGGAGCCTGATGAGGACGCGCTGGAGGACGCGGTCGCGTTCGTCGGGGTGTCGAAGTACCCAGCCCGGATCAAGTGCGCACTGCTCGGCTGGATGGCCTGGAAGGATGCCACCGCTCGGGCCAGCTCTGGAGGTGAGCAGTGACCGAAAAACTGACCGTGGAGGACGTCGAGGAGGCCATGCGCGATGTGGTTGACCCCGAGCTGGGGATCAATGTCGTTGACCTCGGCTTGGTGTACGGCGTGCAAATCGACGAGGCCAGCAGCGTGATCACGCTGGACATGACGCTGACCTCCGCGGCCTGCCCGCTGACCGACGTGATCGAGGACCAGACTCGGGCGGCACTGACCGAGGGTCCAGCCGGCGGTCTCGCCGCCGACTTCAAGATCAACTGGGTCTGGCTGCCGCCGTGGGGTCCGGACAAGATCACCGACGATGGTCGGGAGCAACTGCGGGCGCTCGGCTTCAACGTCTAACCCCCCACCCCCCGGCCGCCGATCTTGACAAAGATGTCGGAATTCCAGGTCGAATGACGACATCTTTGTCAAGATCGATGGAGGAGGCGGGGCGGATGACTGTGCGGACTCCGGGGCTGATGAGTGCATGGCTGTACGCGCTTCGGACGGTGAACCCGCCCGCGGGCCGGATCGACCCGGTCACCCGGTGGCTGGTGGTGAGCCGGGCTGCGGTGCTGCCGATGACGCTCACTGCGGGTCTGGTGGCAGGTCTGCTCGCGGTTGGCCACCCCGGGCTGCATCCCGGCTACCTGGTGCTGGCGATCACCGGCATCGTACTTGCGCACCTAGCAAACAACCTGATGAACGACCTGTTCGACACCCAGGTCGGGGCAGACACCGCCAGCTACCCGCGAGCGCTGTACGCACCGCACCCGACGTTGTCCGGTCTGGTGACCCGCCGTGCGATGCTGACCGCAACGCTGCTGGTCAACCTGCTGGACCTGATCATCCTGGTGGTGCTCGCGGCGGCTCTCGGGTGGCCGGTCGTCGCCTTCGCGCTCGGCGGATTCCTGCTCAGCGTGGCGTACACCGCCCCGCCGCTGCGGCTGAAGAAGCACGGCCTCGGCGAGCTGGACGTGCTGGTGGTCTGGGGTCCGCTGATGGTGTGTGGCACGTACTATGCGGCGGTCGGCGAGGTGACCTGGCGGATCCTGCTGGCCTCCATCCCGTACGGGCTGCTGTGCACCGCAGTACTGATGGGCAAGCACATCGACAAGGCCTCCTACGACGCCGAGTTGGGGATTGGCACGCTGCCGGTACTGCTTGGTGAACGGCGGGCGCGGGCGGTGACCCGGGGCTTGATAGCGGCTTTCTACCTGCTGGTCGTGGTGTGTGTCGCCGTATCGGCCATGCCGTGGCCGGCGTTGCTCGTGGTGGGCGCCGGGTACACGTGCTGGCGGGTCTGGCGAGCCCTCGGCGCCGCTCCGCCGGCTGAGCCGCCCGCAGGTTTCCCGGTCTGGCCACTATGGTATGCCGCGATCACTTTCGTGCACACCCGGCTGGCCGGCGGCCTGCTGGTTGTGGGCCTGGCACTTGGCGCCCTGTTCGGTCTGTGACGGCGTTCACGTTCGGCCAAGGCGTGAACCGAGCGGGGGTCGATGACCGTGATCAACGAACGGCGGTGACACCCTGACGCCGATCCGGTCGGCGGCATGCTCAGCCGTATTGTCGGCTGCGGCGTACGTAGGAAGCCCTAAGCCTCGTACAGCGGTTCCTGTACGCCTACCAGCTCCGCGGCATGAGCGCGTGATCGACGGCCGCTTCGGTGGCGCTTCTGCTGTGCGGCGGAGCTTCTCGGCTCAGGACGAACGACCGCCTACGCTTGTATTTGCTGCCAATAGCTGCACCATGCTGCTATGGCTACTGCGATCACGATCCGGGACGTGCCCGACGAGACCCGTGACGAGCTCGCCTCCCGAGCCGCTCTCAGTGGCCGCTCGCTGCAGGAATACGTGCGCTCCCAACTGATCGAGTTGGCCCGTCGGCCCGACGCAGAGGTCCTGCTTGCTCGCGTTCGTGACCGCAAGCAACGCCTGGGCAGCCAGTTGTCGGTCGAGTCGATCTTCGGCCACCGTGACGCCGACCGTCGATGAGCCTCATCATCGACTCCAGTGTCGTGGTGGCGGCACTCGTCGACAGCGGCCAGGCGGTGTACCTAGGCCGACCGCCTGCTGGCCACCGATGACCTGGCCGCGCCGCACCTGATGCCGGCGGATGTCGCCCACGTCCTGCGGCGAGCGGCGGCAGCCGGCGAGATCTCAGCCGACACCGCAGCGCTGGCCCATGCGGACCTGCTGAGCCTGAGAGTCGAGCTGTTCGCCTACCAGCAGTTCGCCACCAGAGGGTAGGAGTTGCAGGGAGAACGTCACTGCCTACGACGGCTGGTATGTCACACTCGCCGAGTTGCGCTGGGCGGCAGGCTCGCCACGCTGGACCTGCGACTGGCCAAGACCCCCGGACCACGTTGCGACTTCGCGACCCCATAACCTGCCCCGCCAAATCTGCCGTACTCCGGGTCCCTGCTCCGCCCGCCTGCAGGCCACCGACGCGGCCCGCCCAGCCCTGGTCGGTGGACCTGCGTCTGGAAGGTCATCCGCGCGGTCACGTCCGCCGCGCCGTCGAGCCCAAGCTGGCCGAGGAAGACATTCTCGTGCTCGTCGCGACCCACTCCGGCCTTCCGCTGAACGAAAACTGACCGTGGAGGACGTCGAGGAGGCCATGCGCGATGTGGTTGACTCCGAGCTGGGGATCAATGTCGTTGACCTCGGCTTGGTGTACGGCGTGCAGATCGACGAGGCCAGCAGCGTGATCACGCTGGACATGACGCTGACCTCCGCGGCCTGCCCGCTGACCGACGTGATCGAGGACCAGACTCGGGCGGCACTGACCGAGAGTCCGGGTGGCGGTCTCGCCACCGACTTCAAGATTAACTGGGTCTGGCTGCCGCCGTGGGGTCCGGACAAGATCACCGACGACGGCCGGGAGCAACTGCGGGCGCTCGGCTTCAACGTCTGATCCGGAGATCAGCACGGCTGCCGACTCGATGAAGCGGCTGCCGCTGGCCTGCCTGCGCCGCGCCGGTGCGTCGGTGGCGGACTAACGGTGCCTTAACGCCGGTCCAGCTCGGCGGCGAGCCGCTTGGGCGCGACCTGCCGGTAAGCATCCTTGAGGATCTCGGCGATCTCCGTCCAGTCCGGGTCGACATCCAGCCGCACGCCGAGCCAGCCGCGGTGGCCGACGTAGGGCGGTACGAAGAACCGGGCTGGCTCGGCGCTGACCAGCTCAGCCTGTACGCCGGGCGGAGCCGGGCACCAGATCGCCAGCCGCCCGTCGCCGTGGTGGTCGTCTAGATACATCGCGAAGGTCTTCTTCTCCTGCACGAAGAAGGCCGGCGAGCCGTGGCTCGGTCGTTCGGTGGCCGCCGGGAAGGGCAGGCAGATCGCCCGGATCCGGCGCAACGCCTCGTCGCTCAACTGCCCCTCTGCTCTCCCGCATCATTCCAGATCTTAACGAGCTTGCTGGCCCACAACAGACCCACCGCTCATCGATAGCCGGATTCGTTGAGAGCCTGCCGTACTACCGTCATGAGTTCGGTCGCCAGGGCGGGTGTTACCGCGATCGTTGCTGAGGAGTCCCGTGAATGGTCGGCGCCGTTTTGGTCGAGTACTCGGGCCCCTGCTTCCTGAGCGATGAGAACCCCTGCGCTCGTGTCCCACAACTCGTTTCCGAGCAGGATGCAGGCATCGAGCCGACCTTCGGCGGTCCACGCCAGATCAATAGCCGAGGCGCCGAGTACCCGGACACGTTGTGCTCGGTGGGCCAAGTGTTCAGTAAGAAGAAGGCGAGCTCGGTTCTTGTCATCGGCATCCTTGCCGAAGGCATACTGATCGATGGACACGAGTGCCTCTGCAAGCACTGTCGTGGTGCTGACCTGGATCCGCTTTTCGGCGGCGAAGGATCCATGTCCACGCAGTGCCACGTACTGAGTCTTCAGGAACGGCAGGTCTATGACGGCGGCGAGAACCGTGCCGTTGCACACGAGGCTGAGGGACACGGCACACAGCGGTAGACCGTGCAGGAGGTTGATGGTGCCATCAACAGGGTCAAGAACCCAAAGAAGCGCACTGTTGCCATGGCCGCCGCCCTCTTCCTCCCCGAGGAAACCGATGTCGGGTGTCTTTGCGGACAAGAACTCGCGGACGAACCGCTCGACCGCGAAATCAACTTCTGAAGCGAGGTCGCGGTCGCCCTTCACGGTCAACGTGCCCGGCGGGTGGGTGCGTATGAGTTCGCTTGCCCGGGCGACCGCCTCACTCGCGATAGCTAGCAGACTCCGCCCATCCTGCTTGCTGATCATAATAGTCCCTTGCTAGCTGGCAAGATCGGTCTCCGTGAGGGGCCGAACGACCAGCCCCTTGCTGGTCCACGGTTCGCGCGGGTCGCTGGCCAGCCGTTTGAGCCACTGCATTTGGCTGTCAAAATAGTCCCAGTAGGGGGTGCCCTCATCAAAGACCAAGACCGGTCCCTCGGTCCCGCGCTTGCCGTGCCCGTAAAACATCACCCGGCAACTCTGGTCTATCTTCTCCATGGCAAACGAACAGGGAAAGTTGTACGTGAACATGTGCAACCCGGCAGGGGGTGCCGCAGCAGGCGCCACCCGACGAGAGGCCGCGAAGAGGGGGCGGAGAATCTCACGAATGTAGCGGCCGGGGTCTTCCATCGCAGCTTCGATCGGCTCCAGCCGGTACCGGTCCCGGCGTGAGTCACAGCGCGGATCTATGACGTAGAAGGTCACGGGTATGTCGACTGCCTTGGACTCGAAGAGCGGAAGTACCTCGTCCTTGGCGTAGAAGTTTCGAGTCAGCCCAAAAATGGAGATCTCCTCTTGCGCGCCTTTGACGCGCGCCACGAGGTCGTCAAAAACCTCCGGATTGGCATGATTCCAAACGTTAGAGATCCCGGCTCGGGTGAGGTGGCTCACGTCCGAGCTGCTGTAGTCAATCCCAAAGCCGAGGCGGTCCGGACGGGTCCCGTACAAACGGCATAGATATTCGATCCGCTCGTCGTTAGGTCGGCGCTGGCCGTGCTCCCAACGACAAAGCTCGGCACTGGTCAAGTGAGGCGCAGCCAGACCATCAGCCTCATAGAGCGCATCGAGTCGTACCGAAAGCTCGGTGCGGCTCCAACCGTTGGCGAAACGCCACGCCTCCAAGGCAAACATCTCAGGGACTTCTCGGCGAATCACCTCCACAATCCTGTCAGGCAGTACGACTCCATCCCGTAGGCAACGGAAACGGACCTCCCGCGCCCGTCTAGCGAGCTGCTCTCGTCGGTCGCGACGCATCGACACCACATTGACATACTACAGACCACACTGTTGACGTACAACGTCACTGTTGCTGACGTGGTTCCCCATTGTCGCGTCAATGCGCTGGCCGGGATCGTCGTTGCGGTGGCCGCGGAGGTCACGGCAGCAAGGCCTAAGGAGGGTAGGTATGCCTTTGGATGTGGTGGCGGGCTGCGGTCACCGCTCGGTCGTCGTGGCACCGGAAGTCGCGGCAGGGATTGTCACACGGCGGGCCGCTGGTGAGTCCGTGGCTGACATCGGTCGGGACTTGCATATGACCCCGCTGGAAGTCCGGGACGTACTTCGAGCTAACACGCAGACCACAGGAGGCAAGAGGTGTTCTGGCCGGCGGTGATGGTGCTGGGCATGGCGGTGGTGTTCGCGGTGGCTGTGGTGGTGGCGACGTATGTCGCTCATCTTCATGACCACACCTCAATGCATTCCGCGGCGGCGTTGCATCGGGCACCAAAGACGGGTCAGCACCGGCCCAGCGGCGCAGTGTCGGTGACCAGGTTGCGGGCACGGGAACACGCCGAGGAGATGCCGATGTATCCCAGTAGCGGGGGTGGCCGGTCGTGACAAGCCCGCACTTCCAGACCACCAGGGCGATGTCCGGGCTAGGCGGGCCAGTGGGGCCGGGGGTGAGATGGTGAGCCGGCGGTCGGCGCTACTGCGGGCGGCGTCGTGGTACGTACGGGCTGGTTGGCCGATCGTGCCCGGCGCGACCCCCCTGGACGGGCGGGCCCGGGTGCAGGTCCTCTTTGGTGGCCGGTCGGTGTCGGTGGCCTGCTGCTGCGGGCAGAAGGACTGCTTCTCCCCGGCGGCGCATCCGCTGGGGCCGGACTGGCGGCGCGAGCATGTCACGACCGAGGCGTCGGCCCGGTTTTGGTGGGACCGGGCTAAGGCGCCGGTGCCGAACATCGTGCTGTGCTGCGGGGAGTCCTTTGATGTCTGGAGCGTGCCGGCCGCGGTCGGCTCGTATGCCTTGGGTCTCCTTGATGGCGGCACCGGCACGCCGGGTACGCCGGTCGCGATCACCCCGCTCGCGCGGTGGCACTTCTTCACCGCACCGGAAGCAGACCACCCGGCCCTGATCCCACCACACGGTATGGATGTGGTCCGGCTGAGCACGGGATATTTCGTCCCCGCACCGCCTTCCACCCGTGGCCCGGCCGGTCGCGACCGGTGGCTGATCCCGCCGCGCCACCGCCTGCCCACTGCCCGGACCGTCGCAGCCGCCTTGATCCTTGCCACCGAATACCTCACTGGCGGATCGCCGTGTGGGGCAGGCCATCAGCGCTGCGGGTCGGCTGCGTCTGGCGAGCTACCAATCGAGGAGGAACCCCTTACCAGTCCTGGCCCTTGGACTCCTCCGCCCGATGGAGCATACCTGTCGGGCGGGGTGTGAGAAGGGTGCGGCTCCCACACTCCCTGCAGGGGCCGCGCCCTGAAGCGGCCGGCGAGGCGTCCTGGGAAGACGCCGAGTTGGCCGGGCGGCCCGGCGGGGCCACTGTCTCAACCGCCGCTGAGGCTGATAACCATGGTCTCAAGCGGCGGGACAGGCCCCGCCGGGCTCCGCCTCACGGCTGGATGCGGAGGACGTACTTGTGCTGCGGGCCGGCCACTGCGCCCGACCGGTGTAGCCGGCTTACGGGGTGGCGGCCACGGGCGTTCGGCTTCGATGTCTAGCTCCATCCTGTCCGGCGACGCGTACCCCGGCCAAGCTCGCTCCGTTGGTCGAACTCGGTGTCTGGGCCGCGACCAGCCCAGCCGAATACCCCGCTGAGGCGGGCGTGGTGATGACGATGGTGGCCGACCCGGCGGCGCTGCGCGGGTGACCGAAGGCGAAAGGTCTGTGAAGCCTTGGCGGGCACGTTGCGGGTTCCTCGGCGGTCCCGCCGAGGTCCAGCGATGGATGTCGGTGCTGTCTGCATACGGTTCGCCGGTGCATGTCGGCCCGCTCGGCTACGGTGCGGCGGCGAAGCAGGTGTCCAACTCGACGCTACTTGGCGTGCTTGGCGAGGCGCTCGCGCTCGCAAGGACATTGATCTGATGCTGGCCCGGCCGCTGCCGCTGGGGTGGACTTGCTGCACGCCGTACCTCTTGCTGGGTCGGGCTTTCAACAAACCAGGACCCTCAACGGAGGTACGACGTGCCTCATTCCACAATCAGATAACGGAAGGGAAGATCAACTTTCCCCACCGGTAAGCTGTAGCGCCCGAATCCGGTCGCACTTGTCGCCGGCAGTCATAGCACTCCTCAGTGACGGTGGGCTCGCGCCGGTCGGGCTCGGTGGCGCAAGGGCTCGACCCAGACGTGTGGATTCGGGTCAGAGATTATGCTCAGCCCTCCCCACCAAGGATAGTCAGGACCTGCCGAGCGACACCGGTCGCGCTGGCCGGGTTCTGGCCAGTGACGAGCCGGCCATCGCGCACCACCCAGGGCTGGAAGTTCGGAGCACCGGAGTGCTTGGCGCCCCGTTGCTCGAGTTGGGTCTGCAGCAGGAACGGGACCTCCTCGGCGAGGCCGACCGCGGTTTCCTCGTCGTTCGTAAACGCCGCGAGTTCCTTGCCGTCGACCAGATACCGGCCGTCGGACAAGGTAATATTGACCAAGCCGGCGGGGCCGTGGCAGACGGCGGCGACGACACCATCGTTTTCGTAAATGTTGCGGGCAATCTCGGCTAGCCGGGTAGCATCGGGGAAGTCCCACATGACACCGTGACCGCCAGCGTACAAGATGGCGTCGTAGTCGGTAGCCGTTACCTGGTCCGGATGTAGCGTGTCCGCGAGCTTGTTGCTCATCTCCGGGTCGTCGAGAAATGCCTGCTGCACCGGGTCCGAGGGGTCGACGCCGTCCGCCGGCGGCTTTCCACCCTGCACCGACACCAAGTCTACGGTGTAGCCGGCGTCGGCGAACGTCTTCCACGGATGGGCTGCCTCGGGAAGGTAAAATCCGGTGCGTCGACCGGTCGAACCGAGTTCCCCATGGCTGGTCAGGGCGATCAAGATCTTGCGCGTGGGCATTGGACTCCTTTTTGGGGTTTACTGTGCGCTAACGGCGCTACCCGCGAGTCTGCTCCTTCCGGCCATCAGTCACCAATGACTATAGCTACTGTCAGGTATAAGCTCTCCTATGGCACCATGGGGTGGTGGTCGTGTCGTTGGATCTGTTGCGGACGTTCCTGGTCGTGCATCGGGAAGGCTCGCTCACCCGCGCCGCCCAGCAGTTGCGGCTGTCCCAGCCGGCGGTGACCGGTCAGGTCAAGGCGCTGGAGGCGATGCTCGGCCGCCCGCTGTTCATCCGGTTGCCGCGTGGCGTCGAGCCGACCCTTGCGGCGGACACGCTCGCCCGCCAAATCGCTGCTCCCCTCGATCAGCTCGAGATCCTCACCAGCGGTGGGCTGGGGCGCGAGATGGAGGTGTTTACCCGAATGGTGCAGCTCGGCGGACCGGCTGAGATCACCACCGTCCGGGTGCTGCCGACCGTGAGCGACCTGGTGGCCCAGGGGCTTCAGCTTCGGGTCACCCTGGGCTTGGTCGACCAGCTTGTCGACGACCTCGTAGCTGGCCGGCTCGATATGGTTATCGCGACCGTCCGACCACGCCGACGTGGTTTGCGGGTCGAACCGCTCTGCGACGAAGAGTTCATCCTCGTGGGCGCTCCCAGTTGGGCGCAGCGGCTGCCCGCTGAGGTCATCGACCGAGACGGCGCACGGGCGCTGGCTGGCGTACCATTGATCAGCTATGCCGAAGAGCTACCAATCATCCGCCGTTACTGGCAAACCGTATTTGGCGTCCGGCCTACGAGCAACGCCGTCGTTGTCGTCCCGGACCTGCGAGGTGTCCTCGCCATGGTGCTCACCGGCGCCGGAGTCAGCGTGCTGCCGCGTTATCTGTGCGCTGGCGAGTTTGAGCGCGGTGCTTTGATCGCGCTGCACACTCCCGTGGACATCCCGCTCAATACCTTGTTCCTCGCTACCCGCCCTAGTGCGCTATCAAATCCTGCGGTCGCCGGCCTGCACGCTCGGCTGCTGCTGCAGGGCCGGCTGTGGTGACCACGCAGACCAAATGCTCAGCGGCCAGCGACTGGGGCAAGAGCGGGCTCGACTGAGCGGGGTACGCCAGTGGCGATCACGCCGGCTGCGACCAAGAGCGTCGCCGCAAGGATCGCCATAGATGAATGATAGGAGAGCTGATCCACCAGCAGCGGAACGATCGCCGCGCCCACGAACAGCACAAAGGTGTTGAAACCGACTGCCGCGGCCCGTTCGCGCGGCGCGTGGCGGGCCAGCAGGCCGACAAGTCCGGGTACGACGAAGCTGATCCCGGCAACGTAGCCAACACTTCCGGCAACCGGCACCAGCCAGTTGGTGTCGATTTGCTCGACCAAAACGCCGGTGGCGGCGACACCGAAGCCGAGCAGTGTTTGAGTGCGCGGGTTGATTGGCGTACGGGCCAGCCAATGCAGGGTCGGTGCGGCGAGGAGCCCGAGACAGCCGACTCCTTCGACCGCAAGCAGACCGGCCGAGGTGAGGTGCTCGGTGGACGTCAAGCGGTCGGCGAGCACCGCGTACATTGCCACGAAGCTGCCGAAGACCGCGAGCGCGGCCATGAAAACGGAAGCCGTCGACCGCTGGGTCACCAGCCGGGCGATGGGTCGGTACACTGTGCTGAGTGACACCGACTTCTTGGCGCCGCCGCCCTCAAGTACGGTGTGCAGCAGCACAGCAAGCACCAAATACGGGATGACTGCGATGACGAACATCCATCGCCAGGACATGAGGTTGAGCGCTGCCGTGCCGTAGAGCTGACCGGCCAGCCCGGCACCGAGCAGGCCGGTCGTCAAGATGGACAAGGCAGCACCTCGGCGTTCCCCGGCCGCTTTTTCTGCCACCCAGACGAGTGCTACCGGCGCGAAGGTGGCAGCCGCTAGTCCTTGAGCTGCCCGGAAAATAAGGAACAGCGCCAGCTCGCGGCTCACGCTGACACCTGCGGTGGCTACCCCGAGCCCGACCATTCCGCCGACCAGCACCTGCCGTTGGCCGTATCGAGCTGACAGCGGTCCGAATATGAGGAAGCCGATCGCGTAAGCGAGGGCGAAGGCGCTGCTCGTCCACGACGCGGCGGCCAGCGAGCTGCCGAAACTGTCCCGTATATGCGGGATGAGTGGGATGGCCAGGTAAAGTTGGGCTGGCACAACCAGTGCACAACCCGTCAACAGGGCAAGCTGAGTACCAAATGCGGTGGGCTTTCGTGCCATTCCATCCCCCTCAGCCGAGCTACCGGCGCTAAAGGCTTGCGTGTCCGAGCGGGGCGGTTGCGCCAAATGCTGGCTGTGGCAGCTCAGCCAGCACCCGCAGGATCGATGTGGTGAAGGACGGTAGGTCTGCCGGCGCCCGGCTGGTGATGAGCAGCCCGTCTTGGACAACCGGCTCGTCAACCCAGATCCCGCCTGCGTTCAGCACATCGGTACGGACCGAAGCCCAGCCGGTGAGCTGCCGCCCCCGGACCACTTCCGCTTCGATGAGCAGCCAAGGACCGTGGCAAATGGCAGCTACCGGCCGGTCAGCGGCATGCATGGCGGCAACGAAGGCGACGGCGTCCGGCATGATGCGAAGCCGGTCTGGGGACCAGCCGCCTGGGATGACGACGGCGTCGAAGTGAGCCGCTTCGGCCGAGGATATCGCGAGGTCGACCCGCTGCTGCTCCTTACCTTTCTTTCCGGTCACCATCATGCCGGCTGTTGGTCCGACCACGACGACCTCATGGGCTGCCGCGCGCAACACGTCGTAGGGGTAGCGGAACTCACTGTCATCGAAACCATCGGTCATCAGCATTGCTACGCGCATCCGCTTTCCTCCTGATTCGGCCGACGTGGCGCCGGTCGGTGGCTCAGCCACGGGCCGGTCGCGGTAACCGAGCTTGGTAGGTCTGCCAGCGTTAGCCGGGGTACGCCGAGCCGATCCGCTCTTTCGCTGTGTTCGGGAGCCGAGTAGCCCCAGGTTGCCCAGCAAACGCTGTGGCCGGCCTTCCGAGCTGCGACGACGTTGCTCAGGCTGTCGTCGACGAAGCGCACACTGCCGGCCGGGACACCCTCCCGAGCTTGAATATCCGCGAGCGCGGCGAGCTTGCTTTCTTGCTCGCCGTAGATCCGGTCGGCGGCCAGGTTAATGCCGTACGAGACAAGTAGTTCGCGTACCGAAGTACTGTCCCGAGCGGTGACCACGTACCACTGGTCAGCCAGCCCCAGCAGCAAGTCCGGCATGCCCTCGTACATGTGATGGAAGGCCAGCCAGCACTCCCGCTGCCCATTGCGAACCGCTGCCCGGTAACGCGTCGCTTGTACGACGAACTCCGTCACCGTATCCGGAGCGAGCGCGTCGTAGCAGCGGTCGAAGTCTGCCTGAGTTCGCACCTGGTCGGCCTCCGCCAGCAGGGATACCAGAAAGTGTCCGAGCTGGCGGGCGAATCCGCGCAATGCCCGGAACCGCTTGACGAAGTTGGTCGGCAGCTCGTTGAAGGCTGCGGTACTGAACCTTGCCGGTGGCCAGTTGTGGTGGCCACCCCAGGTGACCAACGCGCATTCCTGCCAGCTATCGCAAATTACTCCGTCGAAGTCGAAGACGAGCACACCTCGAACGGGTGTGAGGGTGCGCTCGGCAGTCATGTGGACACTGCCAGGCGCTGATGAACCGCGGTGAACACGGCTTGCATGAAGCTTCCGACGTAACCGTAGTACGAGCACGTGATGATGTTGCCATCGGTGATGACCTCGGCGTCCTCGACGAGTGCACCGGAGTTGATCATATCGTCCTTGAGACCTGGGTAGGCGCAGGCCCGCCGACCGCCCATCACCTGCGCGGATATCATGATCCAAGGACCGTGGCACAGGCCCGCGACTACCTTGTCAGCAGCGGCCATGGCATGTACGAAGTTGAGGACCCGGCGGTCCTGGCGCACCCGGTCCGGGGCCTCATGCCCACCGGTAAGGATCACCAGGTCGAAGTTGTCGACAGCGAGGTCGTCAAACGAGATGAGCGGCTGCGCGGTCTTGTCCATGGGCAGCGGGATGCCGTACTTGCCGGTAACGCCACCGCCGTCCTTGGTGGCGACCGCAGTCGCATAGTGCTCCTCGAGGAGCCGGTAGTACGTGTAGACGACGTCGTGGTCTTGGAAACCAGGGCCGGTGATGATAACGGCGCGAGGCATGGGACTACTCCTTCGAGTGCGGGCCAACGGTAGATTGGGCATGCTGATCAAGATCGAGCTTCGGCAAAAATCGGACTACCAAGCTCGGGACTGCTGATGGTGAGGTACAGTTGCTCATGCACAACGGCTCGTTGCGCAACGGATGCGGGTAGCGCTGTGATGGTGTGATCGATGGCGTCGGAAACGCTGAGCGCCACGGCAAAAAGTAGCTTTGGGTCCGGACGCGTGATGAGATCGAGGCCGGCACGGATGCCAAATTGGAAGCTATCCCTAGGCACTGTAGCGCGGAACTTCGAGCGGGGCGTCAGCACACCCGGGTTCAGGACCGCGTCATCTTTGACCCGCTCGGTCTCGTACTGGGTGCCTTGCCGGCCATAACGGTCGCGGAGCCGGACGAGGTCGAACTTATTGCGAGGCACCTCCACCTCAACAAGGTGCAGATCGACTGTCCCGGTGTTTTCGGTACTATGAAACACTCCTTTGCCGATAAGTACGATGGTTCCTGTCGTTACGTCATGCTCGCTGTCCAACAGCCGCATGCGACCGGCGCCCGCGAGGCAGAGCAATGCCGTCTCCTTGCGCGGGTGACAGTGCATAGATGTCCCCTGCCCACGGAATAGGCACAACTTCCACACATCGTAGAAATCGTCGGCATAAACGCGGAACTCGTAGCCCCAAGGCTTGGGGATGACTTCGTCCAGATATTCGTGCTCGGCCGAGTCGAACTGCTCAGCCTGGAGACTTGTCCGAGCGTTGAACAGCGAACCAACCAAGACAGCTTCATCACTGGTTGAGCGAGTATGGCGAGTCGCACCCATGTCTTCCCTCTTAGCTGAGTGTGGACCTGCTTATGCTGAGCGTTGCACCGAGCTACCTGCGGCGAAGAGCATTGAGATCGCGAGCGGGATAGAGGCCGAGTTCTGCGCGGTCACCAGCAACCCATCAACCAGGGCATAAGGTTTCCAGGCCGGTCCCGCGGTATAGTGGGCGCCCGCGGCCCGTAGCCGCTGCTCCGTGCTGAGAGAAATCCGGGCGTGGCGAATGTCGCGCTCCTCAGCGTCGCTACGCCCGGTAACTCGTGCTCCGGCTACGAACGGGAGACCATCGGGCGCCGTCAGCCCGGCGAACGATGCTGCGCCGTGATCGATTCCGAGGATGGGCTGACCGGCTAGCAAGGCACGACCCAACAGCCTCGCCAGGATTGGTTCCTCAGGCAGATCGATCAGAGCGCCGTGGCCGCCGAGCACGATCCAGATATCCCCATCGAGATTGTCTAGATCCCGCAGTGCGAAGCTGTCAGCGAGTCGGTCGGATACGCCCGCCCACTCCTCGGACAAAGTGCCCGCATCTACTGGCACAGGGCCCCCGGCGGGGGACGCCAACGTCACCTGCCAGCCGGCGCGTCGCAAGCTGTTACTTACTATTCCGAACTGCGAAAGTGCAACGCCAGTTCGCCGTTCACTTCCGGGTAGTTGACTGCAGGACGTAGTGACAAGTACAGCAGTTGGCACGTCGGCCTCCTCAGAACAGCGATCCATATAGGGCGGCGTCTAACCTGAGGAGAGAACTCGAGGGGGACTGATACCCGCAGTTAGCTAATGGCTGCAGTGAGGTGGGTCACAGCACCCGCAGATCCGACTGCATCGCATGGCGACGAAATTTTAAATTTGCAACGCTCTTGCAACCGAACAGCACGGATTTCCTGCTCACTAGGGCTGACGGTTCGGAGCTGGCGCAACGATTGTTCCGTCAGGTGCCAATCTGCTCCTAGCGCTGACTACCGGCTTGGTCAACCGGCTGGTCTCGCCGCTGCAGCGGCCGGGTCCGGATTTGCGGCGGCAGCGTGCGGCCGGCGGTATAGCACGGCGTACAGGGTGGCGGCCAGTACGAACCCGACCGCGAAGGTGATGTCGCCGACCGCCGGGTAGTGGCGGGGCACCAGCCCGAGGTACTCGGCTTGGTAGGAAAACAGCCCGATCGAGACCACCATGCCGACCAGCATCGCCACCGGACCGGCCGCGTTGCGGTGCCGCGGGTTGAACAGCAGGCCAGCCACCGGCTCGTCCCCTCTCCGTTGACCTCGCCGGAGCACCTGGTCGGTCAGCACCACGCCGAGCCACGGCCCGATCCAGTAGGCAATGACCAGCAGGAAGTTCTCGTACTTCTCGCCAGCGTCGTGCAACCCCGACCAGGCGACAAAGAACCCAATCACCCCGAAGACCAGCGCAACCAGCGCCCGCCGGAAGGCCAGCGGCAGCCGGATGCCGAGTGTGACGAACGACATCGCGCCGGAGTAGATGTTCAGCACGTTGGCCGCCACCGCGCCCACCGCGATGGCCAGCAGGGTCAGGTCGGCGACCACGGCCGGCAGCTCGCCAGTGAATGCGGCGGTCGGGTTGCCCGCCGCCGCGGTGCCGATGGTCACCGACGCGGCGCCGACAAACTCCAGCACGACACACGACACGAACAGCCCCAGGCCGGCGGCCAGCCCGACCGGCCGCCGGCTGGTGCCCGCCGGCAGGTACCGGGTGTAGTCCGCGGCGTACGGGTTCCAGCCGGAGGCATAGCCGAACGCGGCTGCGGCGGTCAGCAGGAAGCCGCCGGTGCTGCCGCCACCGGTCGCGGCCGAGGGATGCACCTTGCCCAAGACGATCACCGAGGCGAGCAGGAAGACCACGACCAGGAACGGGAAGGCGTACCGCTCGAAGACGTGCACCAGGTTGTGCCCGAAAAAAGCAATCACGATCTGCACCACAACGATGATCACTAGGCAAACCAGCTCGGGAAGCTTGGTGAGGGTATTCAACGCGAACGCGCCGCTGACGCTGTTGACCGCGAACCAGCCGACGCCGGCGGTCACCGACATCAGCCCGGCCGGCAGCAGGTTGCCCCAGTAACCGAATGCGACCCGGCCCAGCACCATTTGCGGCACGCCGTGCGCTGGTCCGCGAGCCGAGAGCACGCCGTGCGTGACCGAGCCCAGCGCGGTGCCGAGCAGCAGTGCGAGCCCGGCCTGCCATAACGACAGCCGGAACACTGCGACGGCGAGCACGCCGACGAAGACGGTAGCGAACTCCAGGTTTGGTGAGGTCCAGGTCCAGAACAATTGCCGTGGCCGGCCGTGCCGTTCCGCGATTGGGATGAACTCCGCTCCGCCGGGCTCCACCGCGGCGACCCGCTCACCGTACTGGCCGGGCCGGACCGGGACCTCGATAGTCATCGCCGTACCACCTTCCTACCGACTGCCTGCGGGCCAACCTTGGCGGCAAGGTGTGTTCCGCTCGCTACGATGGCGTGACACTTAGCGTGGTCCGGGACGATCACGCACCGAGGTCCGACGCACCAATGTCTGTCGCGCCGATGTCTTCCGCCCACAGGTCGGGGTACGCGGCGATGAAGTTGGCCATCATGGTCACGCACTCCTCATCGTCGAGGATGCGTACGGCCACGCCGTGCCGGGCCAGCCATTTGTGGCCGCCGGAGAAGGTCCTGGCCTCACCCACCAGCACCGTACCGATCCCGAACTGCCGGACCAACCCGCTGCAGTACCAGCACGGCGACAGCGTGCTGACCAGCACCGTGTCGCGGTAGCCGCGCTGCCGGCCGGCGGCCCGGAACGCCGCGGTCTCGGCGTGCATGGCCGGGTCACCGTCCTGGACCCGCCGGTTGCGGCCCTGACCGAGCAGCCGGCCGCCGGCCGCGAACAGGGCTGCTCCGACTGGGATGCCACCTTCGACCAGCCCAATCTTGGCCTGCGCAACCGCCACGCCGAGCATCTCCCGGTCGCGGATCGCCCCAGCATGCGCTGCCATGCCCCTACGGTGCGGGTCCGGGGCGCGGTTGGCAATGGTCGTCGCAGCCTGCTGGTATCGCCGTCGGGGTAGCTCTCTACTGATACGAGCTATAGCGCGGTGATCCGCCGAAGCCAGTCGTCGATCTCGGTCAGCGTGGACGCAGGGGCAAGCCCCATTCGGTTGCGCAGCCGTCGTTGCGCGATCGACCGTACATACTCAGGCATAGCGAACGATGTCCGATCGAGGCCGGCTCCGTCCATCTGTACATGGTGAGGGAACCCGCGGTCGCGGGTGGTGATCGGCACAACGACGACTAGGCCAACGGGCCAAGCGTTGAAAGCTGCAGTCGACACGACCAGGATCGGTCTGGTACCGCCCTGCTCACCGGGCGCGACCGGATCGAGGACAGCAAACCACACCTCGCCTCGGTCAGGCGTCGAGCCGCTCAACCGTGCCTTCCTCCCAGCTCCCGCCTTCGTTGGCATAGTCGGCCCAGGCGTCGGGATCGGCGGCCCGCAGCCGCATCATCTGCCGGGCGGCCTGCTCCATCAACGCGGCGTCCGCCACCGTACGGGATAGCTCATCCAGGTACGCCCGCACGGTGAGCCCGCGTGCTTTCGCCGCTGTGGCGAACCGGTCTCGCACCCGGTAGGGTACCTTGATAGATGTCAGCTCAGACATACCAAGAAGGTACCCCCACGAGGCGAGCGACGCTCGTTGTGGGTATTCGGGGCCGGGATCGATGGCGTGCGGTGGTTCGCTAGGCCGGCGGGTCGGAATCTCCCTCGGGGTAGTGCACCGGTGGCCCGTACAATGGCCGCGTGATCACGCTGATGAGCTGAGCGGGCCACGTACCGCCGTGGCCCCCATCGCCCGCACCGAATCGAGCCAATCGCTGTGATCACTGCTGCATCACTTGAGCTGCGCGCCGGCTCGCGCATCCTGCTTTCCGGCACCACCTTGCGGGTCCAACCCGGCGACCGGATCGGCTTGGTCGGCCGCAACGGCGCAGGCAAGACCAGCACGCTGCGGGTGCTGGCCGGTGAGGCGCTGCCGTACGCCGGTACGCTCAGCCGGCGCGGTTCGGTCGGCTACCTCCCGCAGGACCCGCGGACCGGCGACCTGGATATCACCGCCCGCGACCGGGTGCTGTCCGCCCGCGGGCTGGACGACCTGCTGCACCAGATGGCCAAGCTGCAGGTGGAGCTGGCCGGTGCCGCCGGGGACCGGGAACGAGACCGGCTGGTCCGCCGCTACGGCCGGTGCGAGGATGACTTTGCCGCGCTCGGCGGGTACGCCGCGGAGAGCGAGGCGGCCCGGATCTGTGCCAACCTCGGTCTGCCGGACCGGGTGCTGGCGCAGACCTTAGGTACGCTGTCCGGCGGTCAGCGGCGCCGGGTGGAGCTGGCCCGGATCCTGTTCGCCGACTCCGGCGACTCCACCGCGACGCTGCTGCTGGACGAGCCGACCAACCACCTGGACGCCGACTCCGTTGGCTGGCTGCGGGACTTCCTGCGTACCCACCACGGCGGCCTGATCGTGATCAGCCACGATGTGGAGCTGCTGGAGCACGTCTGCAACAAGGTCTGGCACCTGGATGCCAACCGGACCGAGCTGGACGTCTATAACATGGGCTGGCAGGCGTACCTGACCGCCCGCGAGACCGACGAGCGCCGCCGCCGCCGGGAGCGGGCCAACGCCGAGCGCAAGATCGACGCGCTGCGCTCGCAGGCGGACAAGATGCGGGCCAAGGCCACCAAGGCCCGGGCCGCCCACCAGATGGACCGCCGGGCCGACGTGCTGGCCGCCAACCTGGCCGAGCTGCGGGTCGCGGACAAGGTGGCCAGGCTGCGGTTCCCCGAGCCGGCACCGTGCGGCAAGGTGCCACTGACCGCGGCGGGACTGTCGAAGTCGTACGGATCGCTGGAGGTGTTCACCGACGTTGACCTAGCCGTCGACCGGGGCGCCCGGGTGGTGGTGCTCGGCCTGAACGGCGCCGGCAAGACCACCTTGCTGCGTATCCTGTCCGGGCTAGAACGCCCGGACACCGGTGAGGTACAGCCCGGCCACGGCCTGCGGATCGGGTACTACGCGCAGGAGCACGAGACGCTGGATCACGACCGTACCGTGCTGGAGAACATGCGGGCCGCCGCGCCCGCCTCGGCCGATGCCGAGCTGCGCCGGATCCTCGGCGCGTTCCTGTTCTCCGGCGAGGCGGCCGACCAGCCGGCTGGCACGCTGTCCGGCGGGGAGAAGACCCGGCTGGCGCTGGCTGTCCTGGTCTGCTCGGCCGCCAACGTGCTGCTGCTGGACGAGCCGACCAACAACCTGGACCCGGCCTCCCGGCAGCAGGTGCTCGGCGCGCTGCGGGCCTACCCGGGCGCGATCGTACTGGTCACCCACGACGAGGGTGCGGTGCAGGCGCTGGCCCCGGAGAAGGTGCTGCTGCTGCCGGACGGCGTGGAGGACTACTGGACCGCCGAGCTGGCCGACTTGGTGGCGCTGGCTTGAGCCGACCAGCCTGAGCCGACCAGCCTGAGCCGACCAGCCTGAGCCGACCAGCACTGGGCTAACCTTGCGGGTCGTGTTCAGACAATCGGCATACCGCATCCGGTTCGACTGGGGCCTGGCCGGGCTGCGGGCCTGCGCCCCAGGCGCCGACGCCGTGGTGATCGTCGACGTGCTGTCATTCTGCACTGCGGTGGATGTGGCTTGCTCGCGCGGGGCGGAGGTGCTCCCGTACCGCGGGCCGGACGACGGTGCCGCTGACTTCGCCGCCGAGCATGGCGCGGTGCTGGCTGGCCGTCGCGGCCGGTCCGGGTACACGCTGTCCCCAGTCTCGCTGCGCGCCATCCCGGCCGGCACCCGGCTGGTGCTACCCAGCCCGAACGGCTCAGCGCTGTCGGTGCTGGCCGCCGAGCTGGGCGTCACCCGGGTGTACGCCGGCTGCCTGCGTAACGCCGGTGCAGTCGCCGAGGTGGTCCAAGACGCCGGTACGGTCGCGGTGATCGCCGCTGGGGAACATTGGCCGGACGGCGCGCTGCGGCCCGCAGCAGAGGACCTGGCCGGCGCGGCGGCTATCTTGGCCGGGCTGGACGGGGTCGGGTGTTCGCCCGAGGTGGCGGTCGCGGTAGCCGCCAGCCAGGCTGGCGCGCCGCTGACGGAGACGATCTCCGGGCGCGAGCTGGCTGGCGCCGGGTTCGTGCTGGACGTCGTGATCGCCGCCGAGTCGAAGGTGTCGCGGACCGTACCGGTGCTGGTGGATGGCGAGCGCTACGTCGCCCAGCGCTGATGGGCCAGCGCTGACGGGCCAGCACTGACAGACCCAGCACTGACAGACCCAGCACTGACGGCCTCACCATGGGCTGGCCAGCACCGCTTGGAGTATGATCGCGGTCAGCGCGCCGGCCCCCACCAGCCAGATCGGGGTCGGCGCTGGGCCTCCGCCGGCCCGGGCCGGGGCGACCGCGGCCACCAGCAGCCATGGGAAGAACGGCAGCCAAGTGCTCTCCATGCCGCCCCGGGCCAGCCCGGCCACGACCGCGAAGCCGATTCCCAGCGCTGCGCCCACGCACAACGGCCAGCCCGGCGTCAGTCGGATCTTCCGCGCGCTGGCCACCACCGCCGGCCCGCAGCCGATCACCAGCACGGCCAGCCCGAGGAAGCCCCACACCAGCGTCGAGCGGTACGGCCCGACCCGTACCGCCAGATCGTGCCGGGCCATTGCCAACCCGTCGGGCCACCTGAAGCCGGCCGCTTGAGCCAGCAGCAACGGCAGCAGCCCGAAGCCCGCGGTCACCACGTTCAGCAACGGCCGGCGGCGGACGAAGTACACGCACATCACGCTGGCCGCCAGCCAGGCCACCGAGTACGAGAACAGCGCCGCCACGCCGAGCAGCACCCCGGCCGCCGCCGCCCAGCCCGCGCTGCACCACCAGCGCCGGCCATGCTCGCTGCCTACCACCCCGGCGGTGACCAGCCCGGCGCCGATCGCGGCGGTGACCGCGTCCATGCTGACCGCGCTCCACACTGCGTACGGCGCGAGGGCGAGCACCGGGGCGAACTGCCGGGCCGAGACCTCGCCCGCCAGCGACCGCACTGCGACCAGTACCAGCGGCACGCTCAGCGCGCCGAGCAACGTCAGCACTGCGCCGACCGCAACCGGCGAGGTCACCGCCAGCCGGCCCAGCAGCCGCACCAGCAGCACCGGCAGGGGCGGGTCGCCATAGGGGTCCGGCGTGAGCGTGAGCGCCGGGGCCGGGTGGTCGTCGAGCTTGGCGGCATCAGCGAGGTAGCCGCTGGCGGTCACCGGCCCGGCCAGCCCGGGCCTGCCGTCGGCCAGCGCTAGTGCCAGCGCGAACGCCGCGGCCAGCAGGTAGCTGCCGACCAGCAGTCCGCGCCAGCCGATCCGCTGCGTCCAGTCCCGGCCGACGGCCAGCAGGCCGGCTGCGGCCACCAGGACGGCCAGCGCGCTGGCCGGCACCACCCGCAGCCGGTACGAACCGAGGAACGGCGGGCTGCTGGTGCCCAGCCGAGCGTGCCAGTGGACCGCCAGCCAGCTTCCCAGCACCCCGGCTGCTACCAGCCCGGTCCAGCCGAACACGTCGGCCCGATCGGCTCGCCACCCCTCCCGTAGCGGGTGAGCCGACCCCGAAGGCATGGCGAAGAGAGTACGGGTATTGCTCAATGGGTGGCTGAAAGGTCCACACTGGGTGATCATGTGTGGGGCCGGTCTCGTCCGGCCGAGATGCCCACCAGGCTGGGAGGGTCAGGTGACCGATCTGAAGAAGGGTGCCCGGATCACTGGCACCGCTCGTGACAAACTCGCCACGGAGCTGAAGAAGAAGTACGACCAGGGGGCCAGCATTCGCGCGCTCGCTGAGTCGCACGGTCGTTCTTACGGTTTCGTACACCGGATCCTCACCGAGGCCGGTGTCACGCTGCGCGGGCGTGGGGGCGCAACCCGGCGGAAGAAGAGCTGATCGCGCTGCCCGACATCACCGGGACCGGGCTACGGCTCGATCTCGGTGCTGGGGTCGCAACTGTGACGTTGGACCGTCCGGACCGGCTCAACGTGCAGACCCCGAAGATGTGGGTGGCGCTGGGGGAGATCGGCCGGTCGTTGGCCGGTGATGTCCGGGTGGTAGTGGTACGCGGTGCTGGCCGAGCGTTCTCCGCCGGCTTGGACCGCGCCCTGCTTGCGGCAGGGGGGCTTGCTGGCGAGCCGAAGCTCGCCGAGCTTGCCGCCCTGCCCGCTCACCGCGCTGAGTCTGTGCTGCAGTCTTGGCAGCAGGCCTTCGGCTGGCTGCGCCGCCCGGACCTGGTCTCGATAGCAGCGGTGCAGGGGCCGGCGGTCGGCGCTGGCTTCCAGCTTGCGTTGGCCTGTGATCTGCGGGTGCTGGCTGAGGATGCGCGGCTGCGGATGGCTGAGCCGGCCATTGGCTTGGTACCCGACCTCGGCGGGACCAAACCGCTAGTGGATCTGGTGGGTTACTCGCGCGCGTTGGAGATCTGCGCGACCGGCCGGTGGGTCGGAGCCGCTGAGGCGGACCGGATCGGGCTGGCCACGCTGGTGGTGCCGGTCGACCAGCTTGCTGGCGCAACCAGCGACTTGGTGGCCGCGCTGCTCGCCACGCCGCGTAACGCATTGGTGGAGATCAAGGCGTTGCTGGCCGCGGCTGGTCAGCGGGGGCAGGCCGAACAGGAGGCAGCCGAGCGGGCTGCCCAACTCCGGCTGCTGCGGGAGCGGGCTGGTTTCGCTGACGGCTGATCAGCGGGCACCGATTCGGGGAAGTCAGCGGAGGGCACCAGTGTTGAGGGCGGCGACTGAGCGTAGGAGGCGAGGCCGGAAATGACTCCAGAGCAGTGGCGGGTGGTGAGTTCCTACCGGCGGGACCGGTCGGTGACAGCGACGAAGCTGGCTCCCGGCACGGTAGGTCGGATAGTCCGGTTCGCCCTGCCGTACCGGCGTGAGCTGTCGGTGTTCCTGGTCACCGTGATCGCCGACGCGCTGATCGGGGTAGCCACCCCGATCCTGGCCGGCCGGGTGGTCAACGAGATCGCTGGCGGGCACGGCTCCGGCGTGGTGATCGTCAAGATTGCGCTGGCCATCGGTGCGCTGGCCGTCTTGGACAGTGGGCTGTCGCTGGGCCAGCGGTGGTATTCCTCGCAGATCGGCGAGGGCCTGATCTTCGACCTGCGTACCAAGGTGTTTGACCATGTCCAGCGGATGCCGGTGGCCTTCTTCACCCGGACCCAGACCGGTGCGCTAATCAGCCGGCTGAACAACGACGTGATCGGCGCTCAGCAGGCGTTCACCTCGACCTTGTCCGGGGTGGTCTCCAACGTGATCAGCCTGGTGCTGACCGCCGGGGTGATGCTCAGCCTGTCCTGGCCGATCACCGTACTGTCGCTGGTGCTGGTGCCGGTCTTCGTGGTGCCGGCCCGGTTCGTCGGTCGCCGGCTGCAGACGATCACCCGGGAGAGCTACCAGCTCAACGCCTCGATGAACACCACGATGACCGAACGGTTCAACGTAGCCGGCGCGCTGCTGGTCAAGTTGTTCGGCCGGCCGGCGGAGGAGTCCAGGTCGTTTGGCGACCGGGCCGGCCGGGTGCGCGACATCGGGATCACCTCGGCGATGTACGGCCGGATCTTCTTCGCGGCTCTGACCCTGGTTGCTGCGCTGGCTCAGGCGCTGACCTACGGGCTGGGTGGCTGGTACGCGGTACACGGCCAGATGGATGCTGGCACGGTGGTCACCTTGGCGCTGCTGCTGAGCCGGCTGTACGGGCCGCTGACGGCGCTGTCCAACGTCCGGGTGGACGTGATGAGCGCGCTGGTCAGCTTCGATCGGGTCTTCGAAGTGCTGGATCTGCCGCCGATGATCGCTGACCGGCCGGGCGCGGTGGCCCTGCCGCCCGGCGCCCGGACCGTGGAGTTCCGGGACGTACGGTTCAGCTACCCGACGGCTGAGGATGTGTCGCTGGCTTCGCTGGAGGATGTCGCGGTGCTCGATGCGGCGCCATCGCAGGAGGTGCTGCATGGGGTGAGCTTCACCGCCGAGCCAGGGGAGCTGGTGGCGCTGGTGGGGCCGTCTGGGGCAGGTAAGAGCACGATCAGCATGTTGGTGCCGCGGGTCTATGACGTCAGCGCTGGTGCGGTGCTGGTCGGTGGCCGGGATGTCCGGGAGATCAGCCTGGCCTCGTTGCACGACACCATTGGTGTGGTCACCCAGGACGCGCATATGTTCCACGACACGATCGGGGCGAACTTGCGCTATGCCAAGCCGCAGGCGAGTGATGCCGAGCTGTGGCAGGCGCTGGAGGCGGCCCAGATCGCCCCGCTGGTCCACTCGCTGCCGGATGGGTTGGAGACCGTGGTCGGTGACCGCGGGTACCGGTTGTCCGGCGGGGAGAAACAGCGGCTGGCCATTGCCCGGCTGCTGCTCAAGCAGCCCAGCATCGTGATCTTGGATGAGGCCACTGCGCATTTGGACAGCGAGTCTGAGGTGGCGGTGCAGCAGGCGTTGTCTGCGGCGCTGGTCGGTCGTACCTCGTTGGTGATCGCGCACCGGCTATCTACTATCCGGGAGGCTGATCGGATCTTGGTGGTCGCCGACGGCCGGATCGTGGAGTCCGGTACGCACGCCGAGCTGCTGGCCGCTGACGGGCTGTACGCCGAGCTGTACCGCACCCAGTTCCAGAGGCAAGCGTCGATGACCACCGAGGTTGCTTAACGGACGGCCAAGCGTCCCACCAGGGTCGGCGGCACTGGCGGAAGTCGGGCGCTAGGTGGGGCGTAGATGGCGGCGCAGATTGTTGCGCCGGTGCCGCTGGGGATCTAGCGGGTACGGGCGACCTGTTGGTCCCAGGAGGCCGCCGATATGACCTCGGCGACGATCTCGCCAACGGAGGAGAGGTCAGCCGACATCCAGGAGGGAGCCGGGGGTGTCCTCGGCGGTGTTCTCGGCGATGCGGCGGCGGCCCTCGACGACGTAGTCCTCGTGGAGTTCGAAGCCGAGCGCACGGCGGCCGAAGCGGCGGGCGACGACGACGGTCGTCGCGCTCCCCGCGAAGGGGTCCACGACAAGGCCCCCGGTCGGGCTCATGGCGCGGACGAAGAACTCGGCCAGACCTTCGGGCATCGCAGCCGGGTGGGCTACGCCATGGTGCTGGTTGTAGGTCTGGGCGATATTGACGACGTTGCCCGGATCGGCCCCGCCGAGAAGGTAGGTTTTCGTGCGGTCCCGGCCGAAGCCTGCCTCGGTGTTACGACGGCCGAGGGCGTCCTTCGCGCGGCGGGCTATCTCGGCCTCGTCGGCCTTATGGGGCACCCGGACGGCGTCAAGGTCGAAATGGGGTTTCGGACCTCGGGCGAAGTGGTAGACGTACTCGAAAGCGTCCTTCGTACGCGGGCCGAAGTGACCGGGCACAGCGTTGGGCTTGGCCCAGATGTAGGTCTCGACCCATCTCCAGCCTATGTTCTGCAGCGCGAGGACCAGTTGGTAGACGTAGGGGTGTCGTTGTCCCTTCAGGTGCCCCCGGCTCGCGACGCGATTTTTGATGTTGAGGACCAGGCTGCCGGTCGCGATCGTCGCGCCGTACATAGCATGGGCGAACGGCAGGAACCACTCGACATAGCGGTCTGGGTGGATACGCGAGTAGGCGTGTTGGTCGGCGTACGGCGGGCTGGTGAAGAACAGGTCCACGGAACCGGGCGCCAGCCGCGGGAGGAGGTGCAGGGCGTCGCCATGCGTGACTCCGTCGCGGATCATCCGCTCCAGGTGAAGGTCGCTCGGCGAGGGTCCGCCCTGAGTTGTTCGGTGTTCGGCACAAGTCCGACAGTAGCGGTCACCGGCGACAAGGGTGCTGCCCGAGGTTCCTCGTGTCGCGGCGATCCCAGGGCACGGATCGGAGCGGGCGCGTGGTAGTGAGGTGAAACCCACCTAACGGGCAGGTGATAGCTATTGTGGGCAGAAGGCAGGGTGCGGAGGTGCCCCGGCCAGTTGCCCGCTTGCGACCGATGGAGTTTCCATTCTGGTCGATATGGCACCGGAATTCGAACGTCCCCGATGGGAGCGGGCACGCGATGGTCAACTCGTCATCCCCGGGGGTCGCGAACTGCCTGAAGTTCGTAAGCTGGGGCCTGGACGAGGACGCGGCGCGGCTGAAGCTTCCGACGTACCAGGGTGCAGATGTGATCATCAATCTACGGTTCGGTTCGGGCAGCCAGTGGGAGCGGTCCAAGATTCGGGTCGAGGACATCGTTGATGCGTTCGTAGCTGGCGAAAGCAACCAGGTGATCGCCGGTGAGTGCGGTGTCGATCCCAGGGAAGTCGAAGCGATCATCCGGGCGCAACTCAAGCCGCCTGAGTTCCTCATCGACCGCAGTCTGGGGTCGCGGTCGGTGCCGGCGGCTCTCCACGCGGTCGGACTTGCTGTCTGCCCATCGACCCGGTCGGCTGACCGTTGACACCGCTGCGGGGACAGCAGCGGTGCGGTCGGTCTTATCGGTCGAAGTGAAGGCGGAGCGCTTGGTCGAGTTCGGCGATAAGGGCCGCCGGGAGGACACCCAGCCGCTCACCGACTCGCTCGACCGCGATAGATCGGACGTGTTCTGCCTGGGCCTTGGAGTCGCGTGGCAGTCCGGTCAGATCGGCCAAGAGCAGAACCTGGAAGGGTAGACCCGATTGACGTGGGAGGTGACCGGTACGATAGTGACGACGCCGCGGCCTAGGCGCATCGCTGTACTGTTAGCGGTGTCGTTGCTCACCACGACCGCGGGGCGGGTCTTGTTGACCTCGGAGCCGCGGACCGGATCGAGGTCAACGGTGCCGATCTCGCCGCAATGCACTCAGATCTCAAGGCCGTTTGTAGTGATTGCGTTCCACGCCTCGGCGTCCCTGGTCTCGGTCCAGGACTGCCACGTATCCTTATAGGCGCCAGTAAGCCCGGATATTCGCAACAGTTTCACCGCTTTGTGAGGACTGCAGAGCGGGATCCGTATCCCTCGGCCTGCGCATAGGCGTCCAGAAACTCGACGTCCTTGGGGAAGGCTGACACTAACCTTCATGTCATCGATACTACCCTTGGTAGCATCAGGGTAGCAACGTTCGTGAGGACACCGTGGTGTCGCGAACAGATCCGGGGGTGCCGACGACTCGCTAAACCGTACCTCGCTGGTGAGCGCACACCCCGGTTGCCTTCCATCCGGGAGGCCGACGGAGATTCGGCCGAGCTGACTGGCTGACCGATCCTGTCGCCTACCGCGCGGCTTCGCGCAGTCGCCGGAACTCTGCCGCGATTCCGGCCGTGGTGTAGTGCGCGTTCAGCCCGCTCGGGTTGGGCAGCACCCACAGCCGGGCACCGGCCAGTGACTCCGGTTGCGGCCCGACCTTCGCGCGGGGCCGCCCAAAGGCGCTGCGGTACGCCGTCACCCCGACCACCGCGACGTAGTCCGGGGCGAACCGGCCAGCCAGCTCGGCCAGCCGCACGCCGCCGGCCCGCAACTCCGCGCCGGACAGCTCATCGGCCCGCGCGGTGGCCCGGGCGACCAGGTTGGTCAGGCCCAGCCGGTACTCCAGCAACAGCCACTGTTCGGCCGGCGCCAACCGGCGCGGGGTGAAGCCGGCCGCGTGCAACGCTGGCCAGAACCGGTTGCCCGGCCGGGCGAAGTGCTGCCCGGTTGCCGCCGACCACAGACCGGGATTGATCCCGCACAACAGCACCGCGAGACCTGGACCGATCACGTCCGGGATGGTCCGGCCGCGGGCTGCGGCCAGATCCATCAGTCCCGGACCAGCGTGATGATCTCTTCGGCGACGTCGGCCGCGGTACGGTCCCCGACCGACAGCACGGTTGCCTCGCCGGCCAGCCAACTGGTCCGGGCACGCTCGTAGCTGGGGACGTGACTCAGCCGCCAGCGCCGTACCTCGGCCGTGATCAGTTGGTCCGCCCCATCGAGCTTCGAACCAGTGATCCGGTCCCGCAGCTTTGCGGCCGGCAGGTCCAACAGCAGGTGGAAGACCGGCCAGCTCAGCGCGTCCAGCCGCCCGAAGATCTCCTCGGCGTACTCCTCCCGGAGCAGCGTCGTTGGAGTGACGAGCGGCCGGCGGTACCCGCGTAGCAAGCCGTCTGCGGCAGCGACTACCAGCTCCCGCCACAACGGCAGGTCCTGCCAGTCCTTGACCGGCTCGGGCACGAGATGCCGTTGACAAAGTATGCCGATTTGATCTGGGTCGAAGGTGAGCAGCTCGGGCCAGCGGGCGATCAGCTCGCGGGTCACCGTCGTCTTACCTACCCCGAATGGTCCGTTCAGCCAGACGATCACCCGGACATCATCCGCTATCTGACGGCATTTGCCACTAGGACGGGCCGACCCGCTGGACAAGGTTGGCTGTCCCGGGAGGACAGCACGACATACTCGTTGCCTGCGGGTCGGCCGGCACCACTCGGCGCGACCCGTCCGTCGCTTCCGGTAGCCACCTGTACGACCAGCCCGGATTAGAGCAGCAGCGAGCGGAGGACGTACTGCATGATCCCGCCGTGCCGGAAATACTCGGCCTCCCCGGGGGTGTCGATCCGGACCAGTGCGTCGAACTCGATCTCGTCGGCCCGTACGTGTACGGTGCGGGTCGCCCCGTCCTCAGCGGCCCCGTCTCCGGCCAGCGTGCCTTCGACCAGCTCAGCCACCCCAGTGATCGTGATGGTCTCGTGCCCGCTCAGCCCGTAGGAGTCGGCACTCTTGCCGTCCGGGAACTGCAGCGGCAGCACACCCATCCCGATCAGGTTCGACCGGTGGATGCGCTCGAAGGACTCCGCGATGACCGCCTTGACCCCGAGCAACATGGTCCCCTTGGCGGCCCAGTCCCGGGAGGAGCCGGAGCCGTACTCCTTACCGGCTAGGACCACCAACGGCGTGCCGGCGGCCGCGTACGCCTGTGCCGCGTCGTAGATCGTGCTGACCTCGCCGCCAGCGGCGAAGTTGCGGGTGTAGCCACCCTCGGTTCCGGGAGCGAGCTGGTTGCGCAGCCGGATGTTGGCGAACGTGCCGCGGATCATCACCTCGTGGTTGCCGCGCCGCGAGCCGTAGGAGTTGAAGTCGGCGCGATTCACGCCGTGCTCGGTCAGGTACTTGCCGGCCGGGGAGTCGGGCTTGATCGCGCCGGCGGGGGAGATGTGGTCGGTGGTCACCGAGTCGCCCAGCTTGGCCAGCACCCGCGCCGAGGTAATGTCGGTGACCGGCGCCGGTTCCTGGTCCATCTGGTCGAAGTACGGCGGCTTGCGGACGTAGGTTGACGCGGGATCCCACTCGAAGGTGTCGCCGGCCGGGGTGGGCAGGCCCTGCCACCGCTCGTCCCCGGTGAAAACCTCGGCGTAGTCGCGGGTGAACATCTCGCTGGCGATGGCGGCGTCCACCACCTCCTGCACTTCCGCTGAGCTCGGCCAGATGTCGGCCAGGCACACCGCCTCGCCGTCCGGCCCGGTACCGATCGGGCCGTTCACCAGGTCCAGGTCCATCGAGCCGGCCAGTGCGTAGGCGACCACCAGCGGCGGGCTGGCCAGGTAGTTCATCTTCACGTCCGGGTTGATCCGGCCCTCGAAGTTACGGTTGCCGGACAGCACCGACACCACAGACAGGTCGGCCTCCTCCACCGCCGCGGAGATCGCTTCGGGCAGCGGGCCGGAGTTGCCAATGCAGGTCGTGCAGCCGTAGCCGACCAGGTGGAAGCCGAGCTTCTCCAGGTAGGGCGTCAGGCCAGCCCGCTCGTAGTAGTCCATGACCACCTTCGACCCGGGCGCCAGGGTGGTCTTTACCCACGGCTTGCGGGCCAGTCCCCGCTCCACCGCCTTCTTGGCCAGCAGCGCCGCACCGACCATCACCGAGGGGTTGGAGGTGTTCGTACAACTGGTGATTGCGGCGATCACCACCGCGCCGTGGTCCAGCTCGCAGGTGGTGCCGTCCGGCAGGGTGACCTGGGTCGGGCAGCTCGGCCGGCCCTGGGCGCTGTCGGCGGCCGACTCGACCTCCTCGGCGGCGACCGTATGCCGCGGAGCGCCGCACCGGCCGTCGCCGCTGCCCCTGGCCGGCGCGTCGGAGGCGGGGAAGGACTCGATGGACGACTCGTCCACGCCAGATACCTCGTCGTCGACGACGAAGTCCTCCAACGCGGCCCGGAACGATCGCTTCGCCAGCCGCAGCGGCACCCGGTCCTGCGGCCGCCGCGGACCGGCCAGCGACGGCTCCACCGTGGATAGGTCCAGCTCCAGGATCTCGGAGTAGGCCGGCTCGATGTCCGGCTGGTGCCACAACCCCTGCTCCTTGGCGTACGCCTCGACCAGCGCCACCTGCTCGGCCGGCCGGCCGGTGAAGGTGAGGTAGCGGATGGTCTCCGCGTCGATCGGGAAGATCGCGCAGGTGGAGCCGTACTCCGGGCTCATGTTGCCGATGGTGGCCCGGTTCGCCAGCGGCACGTTGCCCACCCCCGAGCCGTAGAACTCTACGAACTTGCCGACCACGCCGTGCTCGCGCAGCATCTCGGTGATGGTGAGCACCAGGTCGGTGGCGGTGGACCCCTCCGGCAGCTCGCCGGTCAGCTTGACGCCGACCACCCGCGGGATGAGCATGCTCACCGGTTGGCCGAGCATGGCCGCCTCCGCCTCGATCCCGCCGACGCCCCAGCCCAGTACGCCCAGCCCGTTGACCATGGTGGTGTGGCTGTCGGTGCCGACCACGGTGTCCGGGTAAGCCAGCGCCCGCCCGCCGCCAGTGGCCTGGGTGAACACCACCCGGGCCAGGTACTCGATGTTTACCTGATGCACGATCCCGGTGCCCGGCGGGACGACCTTGAACCGGTCGAACGCGGTCTGCCCCCAGCGCAGGAACTGGTACCGCTCCCGGTTGCGCTGGTACTCAAGCTCGACGTTGCGGTCGAACGCCTCTGGCGCGCCGAACACGTCGGCGATCACCGAGTGGTCGATCACCAGCTCGGCCGGTGCCAGCGGGTTGATCTTGTTCGGATCGCCACCCAGCGCACGCATGGCCTCCCGCATGGTGGCCAGGTCGACCACCGCCGGCACGCCGGTGAAGTCCTGCATGACCACCCTGGCCGGGCTGAACTGGATCTCCTGGCTTGGCTCGGCCGATGGCTCCCAGCTCGCCAGCGCCTGGATGTCCTCGGCGGTGGTGTTCGTGCCGTCCTCGGTCCGGAGCAGGTTCTCGGCGAGGATCTTCAGGCTGTACGGCAGGCGCTCGGTACCGGCTACCGCATCCAGCCGGAAGATGTCGAAGGTCGTGTCGCCTACGCCGAGCGTCTTCTGGGAACCGAAGCTGTTCTTGCTGCCAGCACCTGTCACACTGGTCTCCTCTCTGGGCCCGGTTCCATCCTCGCGTACCTGAGCCGTACGTCCAGGTGAGCCCTGGCACTTGTGGCGGCACATCGTCCTGCTGGGCGGGTACGGCGGCGATCTTTCCGGGACGGTCTTCGGGAGTCGTCGGGGAGGTCGGCCGTCGGGACGACGACTGTCGAAGTATGGCCGGTAGGCTGGCAGATCGTGGCGGAGCCGCTGGCCGGGCTGGATCGGGTGGCGCGCTGGATGGGTGCGGCCAGCCGCATCACGGTGCTCACCAGCGCTGGGATTTCCACCGACAGCGGTATCCCAGACTTTCGCGGTCCGGCCGGGGTGTGGACCCGGGATCCCGCCGCCCAGCGGCTGGCTGACATGAGGTGTCCCGCTCGGACCCCCGGGTCCGCCGGCTGGCCTGGCAGCGGCGGCGCGAGCATCCGGCGTGGCGGGCGGCGCCGAATGCCGCGCACCGCGCGCTGGTGGAACTGGAGCGGGCCGGTCGGCTGCGCGCGATCATCACCCAGAACATCGACCGGTTGCACCAGAAGGCCGGCAGCGATCCCGACCGGGTCATCGCGCTGCATGGCTCGATGGGGCAGACGGTCTGCCTGTCCTGCCGGGACCGCCGCCCGATGGCCGAGGCGCTGACCAGGCTGGCGGCTGGCGAGCCCGATCCGGTCTGCCTGGTCTGCGGCGGCATCCTGAAGTCCGGGACGGTTTTCTTTGGTGAGCCGCTGGATCCGGCGGTGCTTGCGGCGGCGCAGCAGGCGGCCACCGGCTGCGAGCTGTTTTTAGTGATCGGTACGTCGCTGACGGTGGCACCCGCGTCAGGGCTACCGGCCGTTGCGGCGGAGGCCGGCGTCTGAGTGGGCTTTCTGCGCCGATCTTGACGTTGGTTGCTTTGGCGGGCAAAATAACGACAATTTCGTCAAGATCGGCGAGGAAAGTGAAAGGTGGTGCTGGTGTGGCATCTGGTGGCAGGATGAATTGCGCACCAGTGTCGAGACATTAACTGTAAACCCGAAAAGGGGTTGAAAAGGGCATCAGGCGTGGTGCGGTGAGGCACGGGGAGGTGCGGAGGAGGTGCGTGAGGTGCGTCGGCGCCGGGTCACGGTCCTCCTCGCTGGCCTGACGATCGCGTTGTTCAGCACTCTCCTGCAGGCGCCGGGGGCCGGAGCTGGGCTGCCCGCCCTCAGGCTAGCCACCCTCAGGCCGACCATCCTCAGGCCGACTGAACCCAGCGACGCCCAGCTCGGCGCGGTCAATCAGGAGGTACGGGAGCGGGCCGTGGCGGTCGGTAGGCTGGCCGCGCAGGTGGCCAGCAAGGATGCCCAGATCAGCGCGCTGCGGGACGCGGCCGAGCTGGCTATCGAGCAGGACAACAAGGCCCGCGCCGACCTGGCTGCCGTCACCGCCAACCAGCGGGTGACGGCTGCGGCAGCGGTGTGGGCACAGCGCGCGGTCGACGCGGCGTACGCGACCGCCCGGACCTTCGTCCACGCCAGTTACCTGGTCGGTACCGCGATGACCAGCTACGCCATGCTGCTGTCCGCTCAGGGGCCGTCGGAGTTCCTCCAACAGGCCGACTATCTTCGCTTCAGCGCCCAGCACCAACTCGATGTGCTCGGCCAGGTCAACCGGGCCAAGGTGACCAAGGCCAACGCCAGCTCCACGGCCCGGGCCGCAGTGCTCGCCCGCCAAGATGCCGCCAGTCAGGCCAACCGGGTCAGGCTGGCAGCAGTCCGGCGGGTCGTTGACTCGCAGACCCAGCTTGTCGCCCTGCAGGCGCAGAAGACGGCGCTGCAGACCCGGCTCGACCAAGCCCAGATTGCGGCTTACGGCCTCGCCGCCGAGCGTGGGCGGTACCAGGCCTGGCAGCGGGAGCAGGCCGCCGTCGCGGCCCGCGAGCAGGCTCAGCAAGCTACCCTACGGGACCAGGCCAGCGACTCCACCGGGGGCTGGACCGGCGGTCTGGACGGTCGCTGGACCGAGGCCAAGGGCGGCTACGTAGCGCATGCTGCGTTGCGCTGGCTCGGCCTGCCGTACGCCTGGGGTGGCGGCGACACGCAGGGACCGACCTTTGGCGTCAGCGGTCCGGGCGACGGCTGGGACGACTCTGCCGTCTACGGCTTCGACTGCACCGGCCTCACCCTGTGGGCCTGGGCGCAGGTTGGCATCGTTTTGCCGCATTACTCCGGATACCAGTACGTCCAGGGTAGCCATCCCTCGCCGGGCCAACTGTTGCCCGGCGACCTGGTGTTCTGGTCCTACGACGGCACCGCAGCCGGGATTCACCACGTCGCGATTTACCTCGGCGGCGGGCAGGTCGTGCAGGCGCCGAACAGCGGTGACGTGGTGAAGGTCTCGCCCCTGTGGCTCAGCGGTTACTTCGGGGCGACCCGGCCGGGCACTTGAGCTGGCCGACTGGGCTGCTGGACTACTGCGGATCCGCGCCTCCCGGATCTCGGTGGCCAGCGTCGGACGGGCGGGGCGGCAGCGGGTCGATGCGGCGGAGGAGGCCGCGGGCGTCGAGGAAGGAGGCCAGCGGGTCGCGGTGCTCCTCGCAGCCCAGCCAGCGCTTCTCCCGCTCCGGCGGGTGAATCTTGGGGTTGTTCCAGACCAGCGCCCAACGGGCATCCTGGCGGCAGCCCTTAGCTGAGCAGCAGGTAGCCGCAACATCACTCACCTGGGACGATAGGGCGCACGCCTCGACGCCCAGGTAGTACGCACCAGCATCTCCCCAGAAGGGGCATATCTTCGGGATGTAAAGCGTCGGGCAGCCACGGGGGGAGCTGCCCGACGTGCCAGAAACGTTACACCAGGCCCGTGGTAGATAGCGAGAGGTCCTAGGCAATGTCACCCGAATGACTGGCAGGGTTCTCAATCCGCAGGTAGCAATGAGAATTGCCACATAGTGGCGGGTGACCGGCCGGAGTTGGGCCGCTCGGCCGCCTCCGGCTTGACGGCCGGTTGCGAGCTTACAGCCAGCTCACGGGTCGTACGGTTGGCTTGACACGTTGCGCGTGGATTGCAGGCAGGCGGGCCGGTACCGCACCCGCGAAGGGACGAGGAGGACTGGGTGACGCAGAGCCCGCAGGGAGTGCCGGTGCCGGGAGGCGCCGCGCCCGGCCCCACCCCAGCGCAGGACGCGACCCTGCTTGAGCGGACCATGTTCGAGATCAAGCGAGTGATCGTCGGCCAGGACCGGATGGTCGAGCGGATGCTGGTCGCGTTGCTGGCCCGGGGGCACTGCCTGCTAGAAGGCGTCCCCGGGGTGGCCAAGACGCTGGCGGTGGAGACCCTAGCCACCGTGGTCGGCGGCACCTTCGCCCGGCTGCAGTTCACCCCAGACTTGGTGCCCAGCGACATCGTCGGCACCCGGATCTACCGCCCCAGCGCCGAGAAGTTCGACATTGAGCTGGGTCCGGTTTTTGTCAATTTCGTCCTTGCCGACGAGATCAACCGGGCGCCGGCCAAGGTGCAGTCCGCGCTGCTGGAGGTGATGGCCGAGCAGCAGGTGTCGATTGGCGGGACGACCTACCCGCTGCCCTCGCCGTTCCTGGTGCTGGCCACCCAGAACCCGATCGAGCACGAGGGCGTGTACCCGCTGCCGGAGGCGCAGCGGGACCGGTTCCTGATGAAGATCGTGGTGGACTACCCCACCGCCGAGGAGGAGCGCGAGATCGTCTACCGAATGGGCGTCGAACCACCGGTGGCTGAGCAGGTGCTCACCCCCGCCGACCTGCTCCGGTTGCAGCACACGACCAGCCGGGTCTTTGTCCACCATGCCCTGGTCGACTACGTGGTACGGCTGGTGCTGGCCACCCGTACCCCGCAAGACCACGGCCTGCCGGACGTTGCCGGCTGGGTGGCCTACGGGGCCAGTCCGCGCGCCTCGCTGGGCATGATCGCCGCGGCCCGGGCGCTGGCGCTGATGCGCGGCCGGGACTACGTGCTGCCGCAGGATGTGCTGGATATCGCGCCGGACATCCTGCGGCACCGGCTGGTTTTGTCCTACGACGCGCTGGCCGATGGGGTGCCCAGTGAGCACGTGGTACGGCGGGTGCTGCAGACCGTGCCGCTGCCCCAGGTCAGCCCGCGGCAGCGGGCCGGCGGACCACCGGTCCCGGTGCTGCCCGCCATGCCGGTCGTCCGCTCCTCGGCCCCCGGCCCCGGCTCGCAGCCGCTAGCGCCCGGCGGTGCCGCAGCGACCGGTCGGGACATCGGGCCGTGACCGTCGCCAACCAGCCGCCGCACCTGCCACACGGCACCGACGACGGGATCACCGACGCGGTGCTGAACAAGCTTGAGCTGACCGTCCGGCTGAAGCTGGATGGGCTGTTGCAGGGCAACTACCTCGGCCTGGTACCCGGGCCGGGCAGCGAGCCAGGGGAGGCCCGGCAGTACTACCCGGGTGACGACGTGCGCCGGATGGACTGGCCGGTCACCGCGCGTACCACCGTGCCGCACGTGCGAGAGACCGTTGCGGATCGGGAGCTGGAGACCTGGGTTGTGCTCGACCTGTCGCCGAGCCTCGACTTCGGCACCGCGGGGTGCGAGAAGCGTGACCTGGCGGTGGCCGCGCTGGCCGCGGTGGTGCACCTGACCCAGCATGGCGGGAACCGGATCGGCGCGCTGATCACCACCGGCGAGCAGGTGGTCCGGACCGCCGCCCGCTCCGGCCGGGCGCACGCCCAGCACCTAATCCGGCAGGTGGTCCGGACCCCGCGTGCAGCTAGTGGTCATCGCGGCGACCTGGCCGCCGCCGTACACGCCTTGCGTAACCCGCCGCGCCGGCGCGGCATGGTGGTGGTGATTTCGGACTTTCTCGGTGAGTACGCCGGTGGGTATGACTGGGAGCGGCCCCTGCGGGGGCTGGCGATGCGGCACGAGGTGCTCGCGGTAGAGGTGCTCGACCCGCGGGAGCTGGCGCTGCCCGCGGTCGGCCTGCTCACCGTGACCGACCCGGAGACCGGGCAGCAGGTCGAGGTGCAGACGTCCGATGCGGAGCTGCGGGAGCGGTACGCAGCCGCCTCGGCCGCCCAGCGTTCGACGATCGCCAGCTCGCTGCGCCGGGCCGGGGCGGCCCACCTGCGGCTGCGTACCGACCGGGACTGGTTGCTGGATATCGTCCGGTTCGTGGCGGCTCGCCGCCGCGAGGTCAGTGGCGGAGCACTGCGATGAGCTTGTTCCTCGCCCCTGGCTGGCTATGGCTGCTGTTCGCGGTGGCCGCGCTGGCCGCCGGGTACGTGGTGCTCCAATTGCGCCGGACCAAGTACGCGGTCCGGTTCACCAACACCGCGCTGCTGGGCAGCCTGGTGCCGAAGCGACCGGGCTGGCGGCGGCACGTGTCCTTCGGGCTGCTGCTGCTCGCACTGACCGCGTTGACCGCGGCGATGGCCAGACCCACCACCCAGGTCAAGGTGCCGCGGGACAAGGCCACCGTGATGATGGCCATCGACGTATCGCTGTCCATGCAGGCCACCGATGTCAGTCCGAGCCGGATCGATGCGGCCAAGGCGGCTGCGAAGGAGTTCGTCCAGCTCCTGCCGCCACGGATCAACCTGGGCCTGGTCAGCTTTGCCGGCACTGCGAGCGTACTGGTGCCGCCGACCACCGACCGGGAGACGGTGCTGACCTCGATCGACGGGCTCCAGCTCGCTGAGCGGACCGCGATCGGTGAGGCGATCTACTCCTGCATCGGGGCGGTGCAGACCTTTGCCAAGCAGGTCTCCGGGCAGGCCGACGACCAGCCTGCGCCGGCCCGGATTGTGCTGATGTCGGATGGCACGAACACCGACGGCCGACCAGTGGACTCTGCGGTGCTGGCCGCCCGGGCGGCCAGTGTGCCGGTGTCGACCATCGCATTCGGCACCGACAGCGGCAGCGTGGACATCGGCGGTGAGCCGGTCGCGGTGCCGGCCGACAAGGCCACGTTGCGGACTATCGCTGAGAACACCGGCGGCAGCTTCCACGCGGCGGCCAGCGCTGAGGAGCTGACCGGCGTCTACCGCGACCTCGGTAGCCAGATCGGCTACACCACGGTCCGCCGGGAGATCACCACCTGGCTGGTCGGTACCGGCCTGCTGCTCGGCTTTGCGGCGGCCGGGCTGGCGTTGTGGTGGACCAACCGGCTGGTCTAGGCAACAACAACTGGTCCTGAGTAACTGGCCGGACCTGCCCTGATCTGGCCCGAACGCCCGAGCGCACCGCCAGATCACCGGCCTGTCGATCATGGCCTACTGGGGGGTAGCAGATAGCCTGCCGGCAGGAGTTGAGGAGGCGGGCATGAGCCGTTCGGTCCTGGTCACTGGAGGCAACCGCGGTATCGGGCTGGCTATCGCCCAGGCGTTTGCCAAGCAGGGCGACAAGGTTGCCATCACCCATCGGGGCAGCGGCCCGCCGGACGGGTTGTTCGGCGTACGCTGCGATGTCACCGACCCGGCTGCGGTGGATGAGGCGTTCACCGCGGTGGAGGCCGAGCACGGCCCGGTGCAGGTGCTGGTGTCCAACGCCGGGATCACCGACGACACCCTGCTGCTACGGATGAGCGAGCAGCAGTTCACCCGGGTGCTGGACACCAACTTGTCCGGCGCCTATCGGGTGGCCAAGCGGGCCGTGGCCGGGATGCTGCGAGCCCGGGCCGGGCGGCTGGTCTTCGTCTCCTCGGTGGTCGGGCTGGCTGGCTCGGCCGGCCAGGTTAACTACGCGGCCAGCAAGGCCGGCCTGGTCGGGCTGGCCAGGTCAATCGCCCGCGAGCTAGGCAGCCGCGGCATCACCGCGAACGTGGTGGCGCCGGGATTTGTACAGACCGACATGACCACGGCGCTCGGTGACAAACGGCAGGCCGAGATCCTCGCTCAGGTACCGCTCGGCCGGATCGCTACGGCCGAGGATGTCGCCGGGGTGGTGACCTTCCTGGCCAGCGATGCGGCGGCCTACATCACCGGCGCGGTAGTCCCGGTCGATGGTGGCATGGGGATGGGTCATTAGCCGCTGCCGGTGGCGTCATCGGTAGCCGAAGCGGGGAGCATCAGGAGGCATGGTGAGCGGGATCGTGGACGGTAAGCGGCTGCTGATTACCGGGGTGATTACCGACGCCTCGATTGCGTTTGCCGCGGCCCGGCTGGCACAGGAGCAGGGTGCCGAGGTGGTGCTGACCGGCTTCGGCCGGCTGTCGCTAGTCCGCCGGGTGGCGGAGAAGCTGCCCAAGCCGGCACCGGTGGTCGAGCTGGATGTCACCAACACCGACCACCTGGAATCGCTGGCCGACCGGGTCCGCGAGGAGACCGGCGTGCAGGCGCTGGACGGGGTGATGCATTCCATCGCGTACGCTCCGCCGTCCTGCCTGGGTGGCGGGTTCCTGGACGCGCCGTGGCCGGATGTGGCCACCGCGGTGCAGGTCTCGGCGTACTCGCTGAAGTCGCTCGCGGTGGCCTGCCTGCCGATGATGAGCGGTGGCGGCTCGCTGGTCGGGATGGACTTCGACGCCAGCCGGGCCTGGCCGGCCTATGACTGGATGGGGGTGTCCAAGGCAGCGCTGGAGTCCACCGCGCGCTACCTGGCCCGCGAGTTGGGGCCGCGCAAGATTCGGGTGAACCTGGTGGCCGCCGGGCCGTTGCGTACCATGGCGGCCAGGAGCATCCCTGGCTTCGATGCGTTCGAGGAGGCCTGGGACCCGCGGGCCCCGCTCGGCTGGGACATGCGGGACACCGAGCCGACCGCGCGGGCCTGCCTGGCACTGCTGTCGGACTGGTTTCCGGCCACCACCGGGGAGATCGTGCACGTGGACGGCGGCTTCCACGCGATCGGCGTCTGACCGCCCACGCCACCGTGACCTTTGGCTAATCCGCTAGCTGGGAACATCCTGCTGGTCGGTCTGTCGCTGCGCCGGCTCGTAGGCGGCCGAGAGCGTAGACTCGCGTTTCCGCCACGGCTCTTAGCGGCTGCTCGGCCGAAGAACGCACGAGAGCATGGCTGGCAGTTGTCTAGTCTGCAAGGCGCCGTTGGAGTTCTCGGACGTAGCCGGTCAACTGCGCTTCGACCTGTGCGGCTGGTACGTCGGTTTGGACGGCGCGAGCGGCCATCACGACTCCTGGGGAGCCGGGAGCCCGAAACAGCGCTGCCAGGCCATGCAGGGCCTGGCTGGTGACCGGTCCAGCGATCGGGTTAGTGTGTAGCCAGCACAGCTTGTCGGCCATCGCGACCGCGGGCGTGGCCCGTATGAGGCGGAGGACATCGGCGGCGTCCTTGTCTCGTTCATCCGGTGCGCGCGGCCCTCATTCACCCGGTCGGTGAGCTTGTGCGTTTTTGCGACCAGTAGGGCTGCGGAGCCAGCGACGGCCACCTCGATTCGGCGCCCGTCGTGGGGTATGAGACCCTCCAGCGTCATCACGTCTTGGTCGACCAGCGTCGCCTCCAGGCCCTGAGTGCGTTTGGCAGCACGTTTACCGTGTACCGGCAGCCGCGTACCGCGAGTCTTGCCACCCGGCAGCACCGCCTCTGGGACGATCAGGTCAACGGGGATGTTGTACTGCGTGCCTGCGACGGTGGTTACACCGATCCAGGTGCCCGGCTCGATACCTCCATGATCCTGGGTCAGCAGGCGGAACCCGCCCCGCTCCATGGCTGCCTCCAACAGCGGGTCGTCCCCAAGCAGTGTCGGGTTCACGGCCAAGTCGCCGTCGGTGGTGTACGGCGCGATGGTCAGCCCGGCGGTGCCGGTGCCAGGTACACCGCCTGGGCACCGACTACCACGAGCGCTGGTTGGTGCTGGGCGAGCGCCTCCAGTGCGTCGAGCAACACGGTCCTAGCCGCGATGTACTGTGGCGCAACCGGCGGTGCTGATCGGCTCATGACAGGACCGGGTGTATGTTCGGTTGCCGCCAACTGGACTCGTTGGCGGTCATCCACTCCAGCAGCGCCTCCCCTTCGGCCGGCATCCGCCCGTTGCCGGCCAAGCAGTCCAGGGCCACCTGGCTCATGGCCGCGACCTTCAGGCCGTCAAGGTCGCCCGGGGCTTGGAGGCGTTCTAGGACGACCTTGTCGTAAGGCCGCAGCAGCACCACGTCCGCGCCCTGCTCTGCCGGCAACAGTCCCAGCTCATCGGCCGTGCCAGCCGGGTCGTCGACGTAGGCGACCAGTTGGCCGGGTGCCGCGATCGGCGCCCGCGCGACCGCGGCGAAGGAGCCGGTGACTGCCTGATAAAGCTGCGGCAGCTCACGGAGCCGGTCGACCGCTTCCCTCGCGCCGGTCGGTGAGAGGTACCCCTGCGCGGTGTTGGTGTCGAACAGCCGGTAGGTCTCGGCGCGTTGACGTAGCAGGTTCTGCCAGTCCACCGCAACGACTCCGCCGCGGCGGTCCTGCCTGACCAGCGCCTGGCGATCCAACGTGGACATCAACCGGGACACGTAGGAGATGCTGGCCCCAGCCGCCTGGGCGACCGCAGTGGCGGTGTAGGGCGGGGCCACGTCGGCGAGCAGCCGTACGACCCGTCCAGCCGTGACCCCGCGCAGCGAGAAGGTCTCCCGCCGGGTCGGCTGGGGATCCCGCTGCGCGCCGACGGTTTTGATGTACACCGCGGGCCGGGCGATGCGTAGCTGGGCGTTCCCTGTGAGATCCACATAGCCCAGACCGGACTCGGTCAGCAGCGCCTGGGTACGCGGGCTCAGCCATTGGGCGATGACCATCACCGCCGCACCCGGCGCCAAGGATCTGACCAAAGGCAGCACCTGGGCGGCGACCGCCTCGACGTCGCGAGGGGCGAAGCTGCGTTTGGCCTCGATCACCAGCCGGGTCGCCATGTCCTGAGATTGCAGGGTGACGACGGCACCTGGTGTGCCGGTCTCGCCGATATTCTCCCTGGTGAGCCGCCAGTCCTCCGGAAGCAGCTCCCGCAGCTTGGCAAGGCCGGCCTGCAGGAGTTCCTCATCGCCCTGCGGCGGCCATGCAATCATTCCAGCAATAGTCATGGTGTTGTGAATGATTGCACGTCGAGGCTACTTTGCACAGAGTGTGCAAAGTACTGGCTGTGTGCAAACTTGGCTCGCACAGTGCGTAGAGGGTCGCCCTGAGCAGATGCTGAGGCTCGAACCTCCGGCCGGTACACGGGCCGAGTGGTCGGGCAGGATAGAACGGAAGTCGGAAGCGCGAGAGCCGCGCAGCGGCTGGGGTCGCCGCGAGGAGTGGACGGAGCGGGGAGGCGGATGATTGAGCACCGTGAGCTATGACGCGTTGTTGCTGGTCTCCTTTGGCGGGCCGGAGGGGCCGGACGACGTGCTGCCTTTCCTGGAGAACGTGGTACGCGGCCGAGGCGTACCGCGGGAGCGGCTGCTGGCGGTCGCCGAGCACTACCGGCACTTCGGTGGGGTGTCGCCGATCAACGCGCAGAACCGTGCCCTGCTGGCTGCTCTGCGGGCCGAGCTGGACCTGCCGGTGTACTGGGGCAACCGCAACTGGCACCCGTATCTGGCTGATACCGTCCGGCGGATGGCCGCTGACGGGCGCCGGCACGCGCTGGCCTTCGTGACCAGTGCGTACACCTCGTACTCCGGGTGCCGGCAGTACCAGGAGGACATCGAGCGGGCCTGCGCTGAGGTGGGTCCGGGGGCGCCCCGGATCGACCGGATCCGGCATTTTTACAACCATCCCGGTTTCGTCGAGCCGAACGCCGAGGCGGTACGGGCCGCGCTGGCCAGCCTGCCGGTCGAGCACCAGGCGGCGGCCCGGCTGGTGTATACCGCGCACAGCATCCCGGTGTCGATGAACGCGGCCAGCGGGCCGGACCGCAACGGTTGGTACGCCGAGCAGGTGGGCGAGGCGGCCCGGCTGGTGACCGAGGCGGTGCAGCCCGACCGGGCGTTCGACGTGGTGTGGCAGTCGCGGTCCGGCCCGCCGCACGTGCCATGGCTGGAGCCGGACATCAATGATCATCTGGAGGCGCTTGCCAAGCAGGGCATCGTGGCCGTGGTCGTCTCGCCGGTCGGGTTCGTCAGCGACCATGTCGAGGTGATCTGGGACCTGGACCATGAGGCCCGCGAGACCGCGGACCGGCTCGGCTTGGCTTACGCCCGGGCAGCCACCGTGGGGGTGCATCCGCGGTTCGTGGCGATGATCGGTGAGCTGGTGGCCGAGTGGCGGGCCGGTGCGCCACGGCTGGCGCTTGGCCCGGTCGGGCCAAGCCACGACGTCTGCCCGATCGGCTGCTGCCCGGTCCCGTCCCGCCGCCCCGGCTGATCGGCGGCTTCCTCGTACGCATTGACGTCGAGTACGACTATCTACCTTGCTGAGAGTGGCTCCGTGCGAAGGTGTGTTGATTGCTGCGCTTGACGCCGAGAATCCGTGCGTGGCGCTGGTGATTCACCCTGTGCAGCCAGCAGTATCAGGCATGAATCTCCCGGTTGAACCAGCACAAGCTCATGGCTTGTTAGTAAGCCAGAAAGCCAGGTAACCTGCCGAGCGTTTTCCCGCACCCGGTACCTTGACCCGAGATCGCATGGAGCGGTGATGTCTGCCAAGCCCCGTAGTACCAAGCAGGAACAGATTCAGATTTCGGCCGCGATGCGGGCGGAAGGGGCTACCTGGGCGGATGTGGCGGTGGAGTTCAGCCGTCGCTACCGGGTCAATGCTCGGGTGGCGCTGCGGTTGGCGCACGGTTGGAGCCAACCGGAGGCGGCCGGGCATTGGAACGCGCGCTGGCCGGATGACCCGAAGACGTTTAAGAACTTCTCGATCTGGGAGCTGTGGCCCGGCCCGACCGGTCACCCGCCGTCGGTGCCCAACCTGGACCGGTTGGCGCAGCTTTATGAGTGCCATGTCGCCGATGTGCTGCGCGACCTGCCCGATTACGGCGCCAGCGCAGCCGGTGACGGGCTGGCTGAGCCGGATGGCGGTATCCTGAGGCCGGCAGACGTACAGCGGTTGCTGCTCGATCTGTACGGCCAGGTGTCAGCGGGTAGCTCGTCGCTCTCCCTGCCGGGCCGTTGCGAGGTCGCGCTGCTGTACCGGCTCAGAGAGATCGACTTCTACGAACTGGCGAAGGTCATCATCGTGTGGGCGCACCAGCTCAACTCCCTCAGTCGGCGGGCGGTGTTGTCGAAGCTGAGTGCAGCGTTCACCCTGGCCGCGGCCTCGCCGCTGCTGCTGGACCTCGCTGATCGTGACGAGCTGGATCGGGTCGCGGGGGTGCTGAATGAGCCGAGCCGGTTGGATAAGGCCACCCTCTCTTACGTCGAGGGCACCCTGCCGACCTACCGGCGTCAGGGCAACGCGTTGGGTCCGCAGGCCACACTGCCGGTCGTGCTCGCCCAGCGGCAGGAACTGGCACGCTTGGTGGCCGCCGCGCCCGATCACCTGAGGCTGCGGGTGTTGGCGGTGCATGCCGAGCTGAGCCAGATCGCCGGCTGGCAGTTTTACAACCTGGGGGACTACCGGGCCGCGCAGCACTACTACGAGCAGGCCTACACCGCGGCTCACGAGGGCCACGACCTTGAACTGGTATCCAAGGTCTTGGCTAACATGAGCCGGCTCGCCCTCTGGCAGGACCGGCCGAAGACCGGGATCGCCTACGCCTTGGCCGCGCAGGAGTGGGCGAGCAAGAGCGGCAGCCGGTACGCGCGGGGCACCGCGGCGAAGCTCGCAGCTCCGATCTACGCAGCCGATGGTCAAGAAGAAAGCTGCCTGGCAGCTCTCGATATCATGCAGGCCATCGCCTCCAGTAGGGGTGATGGTGCGCCGGCTCCCTCCTGGGCGTGGACCGTGGACGAGTCGTTCTACTGGAGCACCAAAGGCGAGTGCGCACGCCGGCTCGGCAGGTACGACGAGGCGCTGGCTGCCGCAGAGACGGCGCTGTCGCTGATGGACCCAACCGATCGGCTCAACTACCTGCACACCGTCGCTGACCAGGCCGAGGCACACCTCCGGCAGGCCGACCCCACCCCGGCGAGCCAGGTTCTCGGCGAGGTCCTCATCCTGGCCGAAGGATACCGTTCCTTTCCCTTGGAGCAGCGCATCGTACGCATGCGTACCGACCTGAATCAGTGGCAGCGCACCAAAGCCGTCCGGGAGCTGGACGAGAAACTCGCGCACTACCGGCGATCCATCGGCAGCCCACCGACCACCACCCTGTAGCGCGGACTCCACCCTACGCATGCTCCACCAGCGGGGAATGCGGTTTACTCCGCGAACGTGACCGGACCGCTGAGAGACCACTGCCTACAGCGCCTCCGGCGAACGGCTGTTCGCCCCGGCCGGCAACTGGGTCGTAGCCAAGTACGCCATCGCGTTGATGCGGCCAGCGCATCCTGGCCCTGAGAATTTATGTTGATCTTGGGAGTCACGTATCGTGGCCACGAAAAGTATCCTTGGCCCTGAGAGGATGATGATTTCTCGGTCCGCTGCCCAGCCCAGATCTGAACACTTTTCAGGTGAAGCCTACAGCGTGGTCGAAGGACCTGTTAGGGGAGGCGGCTGGGTAGGGGGTGGTTGCGTATGCCGGTGCGGCTGATCGCTGGTCGGCTGGGTTTGTCCGGTGCATGACCGGGACTGGCAGTGGTCAATACCGTGGTGATGATCGCCGATGTCGGAGGTGATGTCGGATCTGACCACGCTGCCGGACCAAGCAGAGTTGTTCGGCCGGTAGCCTCCGATCTTTCCCTGCGGCCACTCGGCTGGTTGAACCACCGAAGTACTCAACAGGTTTCTGGTCAAGGCTGGTGGAGCACCTACCGCTTGGCACTGCCCGGCGCCTGAAAGATCAGGGTCAGGTATCAACGAGAAGGGGGAATGAGCAGCATGAACAGGTGTTCAGAAGGACAGGAGAAGACCGCACCGTTTGATCTGGAGGCTGAGATTGCGGTGCTGCGCGATTTCCGCGAAGAGTACGTTGGGACTTCGGTCGGGGTGGTGTACGGTCCGAAATCCGAGGAGGACCGCTACTATCTGGAACGGGCGCCTCGAAGTCAGTTGGGAGTAACGGCGCTCCTGGAAGCGTTGACGTCGCTCGGCTTCCGGGCTGTGCAGATTGACCCCACCGCACTGTCCTTTATCACCGATCTGCACGACTCCGAGTTGTTGTTCCTGAACCTCCACGGAGAGTTCGGCGAAGATGGACGTGTGCAAGGCCTGTTGGACTACCTGGGCAGGCAGTATACGGGCTCTGGGGTCCTCGCGAGTGCTTTGTGCCTCGACAAGGTTATGTTCAAACGGGTTATATCTTCGGTGCGGATCCCTACTCCCCGCTTTGTGACCCTGACCAGTGGGTCCGAGGCGGAGGCGTTGTCCGAGCTGGCATTTCCGGTCATCGTGAAGCCGGTGACCGGAGGGAGCAGCCTCGGGACGCATCTGCTGTGGGATCAGGCGGCGGCACGCGAATTCTTCGTCAGCGAACGCACCGGGCGGGGACCACTGTTCGCTGAGGAGTTCATCAGCGGCCGCTCTGTAACGGTCGGCGTGCTGGAATTGGATCGCTCGATCGTCGCGGCCCCGCCAGTGGAAGTCGTCTGTGACGCAGAGTTCTATGACGCCACCACCAAGCTTGACGAGCACAGCAAGGGCCTGGCCCAGTACCGGGTGACCTCGCTGCCCGCTGCTGTAGACGAAGTGCTGCGCTCGACCGCGCTGCGGATTCATTCGCTGGTGGGCTGCCGTGGGTTCTCACGAGTCGATTTCGTGCTCGGAAATGATAGCACGGTATACACGCTAGAAGTCACTCGACTTTTGCACTTTCGGCTTCGGGCCGGGTATCGGTGGGTGGTGGGTGAGCA
>OBLV0100000043.1_pt1 | contig 80379 bp, 73 predicted proteins | sample 1520071 | NCBI WGS metagenome assembly OBLV01 (sample SAMEA3888446, study PRJEB22518) | metagenome | reverse complement strand
CGTGATGTGACTGGAGTTCAGACGTGTGCTCTTCCGATCTCCTTGACGTAGGTCTTCTGCTGCGCCGGGTCGGTGGTCGCCAGCGCCTTGTTGTACAGCTCATCGATCTGGGTGAGCTTCAGCTTGCTTTCGTTGTAGGTCGCGTCCGAGCCGTAGGCGTACCAGAGCAGGTCTGGGGGGAAGAACTGCTGCCAGTCGCTGGTGTAGAACTTGTCGTGCAGGTAAACCACGTCGAAGAAGGTGTCAGGGTTACCCTGCTGCACCTTCGCCCGGATGCCGGCAGCCTTGGCCGTGTCGGCATAGGCGACGGCTAGCGGCGTGTAGGTGCCGTAGGTCAGCAGGTCGAGATCCAGACCGCCCGGGTGACCAGCGGCGGCGAGCAGGCTCTTGGCCTGGTCAGGGTCGTAGCTGCCGGTTCCGAGTCCGTCCGGGTAGAAGGCGTCGCTCGGGGGCAGCATGAGGTCATTGGTCACATCACCGAAGCCGGCGAAGACAGTATTGAGGACGACCTTGCGGTCGACGGCCAGCTTGCAGGCCTGCCGGACCCGCAAATCGTTGAACGGCGCCTGCGTCGTGTCCATCACAATCACCAGCGACGTGACGTTGCGCAGCCGGATGAGTTGGGCCTTCGGCGACGTGCCGAGCTGAGCGGCGGCCGCGTAGGACACGGCTTCGGCGACGTCGTAATCGCCGCTCAGTACGCCTTGGGTCGCCGTGGCCTCCTCGGTCGCATCGACCCTGCGGATCCCGTCGAGGTAGGGCAGTTCCGAGTCCCAGTAGTGCGGGTTGCGGGTGAGTTCGAGGCTCTGGCCCGGGCGCCAGGACACCAGTTTGTACGGGCCGGTGCCAATACAGGTCGCGGCGTTGAACGTGGTCTGCCCGTCCTTGACGATCGATGTGTGCGGATCGGCGAAGGCGTACGGGAGCAGCGAGTCGGGGCTCTTAAGCGTGATCGTGACCGTCGAGGAGTCCGTGGCGGTCAGACCTTCCGGGGTCATCGTGCGCGCGAAGCGGGAGTAGGCGCCCGAGCCGACCTTCTGGTCCAGCACCCGACGGAACGTCCATACGACGTCCTTTGCCGTTAGTGGCCGGCCGTCGTGGAAGGTCACCCCCTTGCGGAGAGTAAAGCGCCACGAGGTCAGGTCCGAACTTGGCTCCCAGGACTCAGCCAGCCGCGGCTCGAGCTGCCAACCCGCCGACCGGACCGCCGTCAGGGTGTCGAAGACCGACGCATTGCGGAGGTAGCCGCTGGGGCCGCTGGCCTGCTGAGGGTCGAGCTTCTCGCTCGTGGACGCCGCGTTGGCCGCGAACGTCAGCACGCCGCCACGCCTGGGCGTCCCGCCTGAAGCTTGCCCTGATGTACCAGGGCTGCTGCCCTGGCACGCCGACAGCGCCAGTGCTGAGAAGGCGAGGGTGCCAGCGCCGGCTAAGACCTCCCGGCGTGAGACTGGCCTGGACACTACGAAGAACTGGCTCATCGCTCACACGTCCCTTTGCCGAGGTCGGCCGGGGCGGAGTGCCGTAGGCCGTCGTCTGACCAGGGAGTGTGCCCCAAGTTGATGCGTCGATGTTGCAGATACCAAATATTGGCGAGGAGCTCCGGCTGCTGACGCTGGCTGCGCGTGATGCTGGCGTGCTGGTGCTCTAGACGCCGGACGGGCTCGACTCTCGTGGGTTTGAAGTCAGCGCGACCGTCGTCCCCGGGAGCGGCGCGGCGGCATTGGAGGAGGGCCGCACGATGGCAGTTGTGGTCGGCATCGGGTAACTTGCGCAAGTCGACTGCCAGGGATCGACGGCCACGACGCGGGGCCACTGACGATACTTGTCGAGATGCCGCCCACGCCCAGATCGCGGGGCAAGGGCCCGACACCGTCCACCACTTGAGACCGCCCCGTCTTGGCACGGGCTGCGCTGCATGAGTTCCGGTCCTAGCCACTCGTGCGGCTGGTAGCCGACGTACCCGGGTCAGCTTCGCCTTCAGCGCGTTTCCCCCACCAGCTTGGTCAGCCGGCTCAACAGCCCATCTGACCTGGTCAGACGTAGCCCTCGGCTCGCGCGTGCTCGACCAGATGCCCAGCCAGCTCCTCCTTGGCTATCCACAGCCACCGCTGCTCCCTGGTCCGCGCGCTGCTCGGTGATCAGCTCACTCACTTGGCCTTGCCATGACTGGTGCACCGTGGCGGCAGATTTACTGGGAGAGTGTGTCGAGTACCTGCCGGTTCCCCGATTGGGAGGCCTGCTGGATGGCGTTCGAGATATTTGTCAACTACCGGGCGGTGGACGCAAGGTTCGGTGCGGCTGCCGTCTACGAACTCCTGGTGGCGCGGTTCGGCAGGGATCGGATTTTTTTTTGGACAATCAGTCGATGCCGCCGGGCGAGGACTACCCGGCGTTGTTGCGGCAGGTGTTGGAGTCGGTGCGGGTCTTGCTTGTGCTGATCGGCCCAGGGTGGCTTGCGGCTGACACGGAGGCGCCCGGGCGGTTGCTGATCGAGCGTGAGGGTGACTGGGTTCGGCGGGAGATCCTCCGAGTCTTCGAGCGCGGCATCGTCGTGCTCCCGGTGCTGCTCGATGGGGCTGAGCTGCCTGATGCGCGGGAGCTGCGCTCAGTCTCACCGACGGCCGTCGAGCCTGGGCCTACGTATACACAGGCCAGCACGAAGTATCGGCTGATGACTGGGGCGCAGAGCTGTTCGAGAGGAACGACTTTGTGGCATATCTCAAGCGATGTGCTGCATGGCGGCAGGGATATGAACACAGTCCAGCGGGCAGTAGTGCGCCACTGTCAGGGTGGTGCGCTACGCGCTGGCCAGCCTCGCTGCGTTCGAGGTCGGCAGCGACGACGGCAGGACCTGGAGGAGCCCGTGGCTGCCGTCGGTGCGCCAGGACTGCCCGGTGGCGTCGAGATCAGCGACTATAGCCGGGCTGAGTCCGGTGATGACGTCGGACTTGAGTGTCCGCAGCACCGCGACTGGAACTGGAAAGTACGACGCCACCTCGGTCAACGGGGTCGTGGGTGGCCAGTTCCGGTCGCCGACAAGCCGGCGGTAGTTGAGGTCGCCTTTGAGGATGGTCAGTGATGCCTGCTCGAACTGGCTCGCAAGATCGGATGGCATGCGCTGGTAGGACCAGGGCGCGCAGTAGAAGTCGTGGGTGTAAAGGCCGAGCTTGCCTTCGGTCATGGCGGTGTGGAGCCTGTGAGCGATCTTTGTTGCGGTGCCCGTCGTTGTGGCGAGTCGCCGCAGGCAGGCGAGGACGTCAGCGGTAACTGCGTCGGAGACGTAGTACGGGCAGGGCTTGACATGCAGCGTGATCGCGTTGGCGTGGCCGTGCTGAAGCAGGTGGTCAATGAGAACCAGATCGGCCAGCAGTTCCCGGCCCGCGTTGTCGGCCACGATGACGGCGCTGGCCCCGGAGTCGAGCGCAGCCCAGAAGTCAGCGCTGTGATCGATGACGAGTTCCGTTGAGGTGAGAGTTCCTGACTCGGGCGACGCGCCGATCCGGAAGCCCAGATCGGCGCGGTTGCCCCACAGCGATGCCAGGAGCTTGGCCGCTCCCTGCTCACCGGTTGCAAGTTGCTGGAGGTCCTCGAGGGCTGCCAGGTCAGGCTCCAGTGCGGGATCGCTGAGTTCGGCGGTCTTGAGGTATTCAAACGGGTCGACCCAGCGCCACGGGCCGGGTTGGAAGAACCCGACCGCGTCCAGGAGCCGCCGGTAGAAGTACGACTCCGACCACAAGAACGGCGCGTCCAGCCACGGCATCCCGAAGTAGCCCGCACCCCAGGACTCCCAGACCTCATAGTCGTGGGTATGAGAGCCAAGCGGTTGTATCACCCCGGAGGAAATTTCCTCCAGCAGGCCATCTAGCGCCCGGCGCTGCACCGGCCCGTACGGGTGGGCGTCGCGGATCTGGGTCACCAGCTTCGGTGTCCGGTCACGCCACACACCCCAGGCGAACCCCTGCGGATCGTTGTTCAGCAGCTCCGGCGGCAACCCCGGCGGGGCATCTTCTCCAGGGATGAACATGCGGCTACTCCTTGCCACCCACCACAGGGATACCGACCGTCACGGTCCCGGCGCCGCTTACCGCAAGGACTATCCTGCGGGTACCCAGACCAGCCGCGCAAAGTTGAAGATTGAACGGAAGTCACGGCTACGCAGCGTACGCAGAGCCGCCGACGTGCGCCACGCCTCGGCAGGCAGATGGATGGGTTCGGAAACCGGGCTGACCACTACGACATCCTCTCCGGGCGAGCGTCGTCTCCGCGCTGCTTACAGCAGCACATCGTCACCGAGTTCTTCGACATCGACAAGTCCCGCTTGATCCCGCCCCAGCGCCGCCCAGGCCAGCGCGCTAGCCAACGACCACCGCGGGTTCAAGACAGTGGCGGCGGGAAAGCCACAGCGGACATTCTACGGCAACCAATCAAGATCCGGATCCGGGCAGCGATGGCCGCCCAGGCGCAGATCGAAGGCCGCTACCTAGGCGGCCCGGCCCCCTACGGACACCAGCTCACCGACGCAGGTCCGCACCTAACCCCCGCCAAGGCAAAGATCGTAGACGCCAACCAGAAGATGACCGCTACAAGGCCGCCATCCACGCCGACGGTGACCCCGCCGAGATCGGCGGGTGGATCAGCCAACCAAGGCCCAACGCGTCCACGCCGAGGCAAAACTACCCCACGCCACCAGCACATCCCACCTGGCACCACAGCAGATCACGGCCCTGATCAACGACGTTGGAATATCGCCCTACCCTGCACCACGCAGACCCGCACACATGGCCGACACCGACAGCAAACTCGGCCTACGGCTCACCTACCACCCAGACGACCAAATCCTCCGCGTAACCGCATGCCCCAGCCAAACCACATAGGCAAATGGTACGTGTCCGAGGGGGACATGCACACTAATCACACGCCTTGAGTTGATGCCTGAAACCGGCCGATCTGCACAAACCCCGGCACGTCGACCGGACTCTAAGCGCTCCTGAGTGGCCGGATGTGGTCGAGTGCGGAGCCGAGGCGATCACGTTCGATCTCCAGGTCGTAGCGACCTTGGAGATTAAGCCAGAACCGCTCGGATGTGCCGAAGTAGCGAGCCAAACGCAGTGCGGTGTCGGCACTGATACGGCGCTTGCCGTGCACGATCTCGTTGACCCGGCGGGGCGGCACCCCAATGTCGACCGCCAGCTTATGCTGAGTGATCCCCAGAGGTGCGAGGTACTCTTCGGCGAGGATCTCGCCGGGGTGGATGGGCGGTATAGACACCGGCGCTGGCATGGCTTCCTCCGTTCAGTGGTAGTCGACGATCTCGACATCTTCTGGGCCAGCGGTGGTCCATCGGAAGCAGGTGCGCCATTGCTGGTTGACCCGGACACTGTACTGTCCGGCCCGGTCACCACGTAGCTTCTCTAACCGGTTACCCGGTGGCACCTTGAAGTCGCCCAGCGTCTCGGCTGCGTCCAGGATTAGCAGCTTCCGTAGCGCAGCACGTTGAGTGTTCTGATCCAGTATCTTGGCCCGCGCTCGCTGCCATACCCGTTCGGTGTCCTTGTCCGCGAACGACCTCAGCACCTCGACCAGGATAACGCGACACGTTAATAACGTCAAGCGTTATGCCGCTCTTCGAGCTTAGTACGGCAGCCACACTTTGGCCTGGTGGGGTCATGTTGTCCCGGTTTGTCGACGGAGGTGGGTGCGGTGGTGGAACCTGTCGCGCGTCAGACTTTGTGGCTCAGGGGTTATGTTAGGTCCCTGGCCAGGAGGTGGTGACGATGAGCCGTCCGCCGGTGTTCCCTGCCGAGGGCAAGGTCAGGATTGTGCTGAGCGTGCTGTCGGGGGAGATGGCGATCGCCGAGGCCGCTGGTCGGGACAAGGTCTTGCGCGCAGTCGGTGTCCCGTGGAAGGCGCAGTTCCTGGCCGGTGGTCGGCCCGGAGTCACCAGGAGCGGGAAGGCGGGGCGTCGGGGGTGTGAGGAGCAGCCGCAGGCCCGGGTCGAGGAGCTGAGCACCGCGCTGGGCAAGGCGCGCGTGGGCTGCGGGTGCCGAAGAAGTCCGCGGAGCGCCGCCTAGCCCCTGCCCGGACCCCGGGGGTGGTCGGGCCAAGGCGCAGGCGATGCCGATCTGGAGGCTCGCCGCGCCTGGCGCCCGCTGGGTCGCTCAGGCCCGGGCTGGCGAACCGGTCACGGGTCAGTGGCCGGTGCCGGCGGTGGAGGCGGCCGAGCCGGTCGTGGAGGGAGTACGCGGCCGCTTGGCCGGCGTGGGGGCGCCGCACAATCGCCTGTCGACCACCCACTGCAGCCCGGCGATGCCGCCGCCCAACTCGACCCGGATCGACCGCAGAGCAACGTTGACCACCACCGCGTCGAGGGTGATCACGAAGAACCCGAGCACGGCGGCGGCCAGCGTGAATCCCGACCTGGCCCTGCCACTGGCACCAGGGTGATCCGCTGCCGCAGGGCAGCGACGAACATCGGCATCGGCACGTCTCCCGGGTAGTGCGTGGGCCACGCCGTCCGGCGTGGGAGTGGCCGCGTCCGCGGGGCGACATCTCTTCGCAACCAGTCGTCGCGGGTACCAGGGAGTCCCTGCTGATGGGGGCACTGACAGGGACTCCTTACCCCGGTGAGTCTTCGTAACCTTGGGGTGTGAGCACCAGGAACGAGGTGCGCAGCGAGATCCGCCAGTTCCTCATCATCCGCCGGACGAAGATCACCCCCGAGCAGGCCGGCCTACCCCGCTACGGCGGCAAGCGGCGGGTGGCCGGGCTGCGCCGGGAGGAGGTGGCGCTGCTGGCCGGTATCTCCATCGAGTACTACCCGCGGCTGGAACGCGGCGTCTCCGACGAAGTCCTTGACGCCCTCGCCCGCGCCCTGCAGCTCGATGACGTGGAGCGGGCGCACCTCATCGACCTCATCCGCACGGCCAACGCCATGCGTCCCACCCGACGCCGGCCCACCCGCGAGCGGGTTTGACCGAGCGTGCAGCGCATCCTCGACTCGATGACCGGTACCGCAGCGTTCGTGCGCAGCGGGCGGCTGTACTCGCCGGCGCTCCTCGACCCGCACCGCCCGGTCAAGCTCAACTTGGCGTGCCGAGTTCGTCAGGTGCGACGAGGCTCACTCCCTCTTGCCTGGTCGGGTGGTCGCAGGACGTATCAGGTCGGCGACGGTCGTCCTCACGTCGTAGGACCTGCGTGCGCCGGTCGCTCTTCGGGTGCGGGGCCGCGCAACACAGCGATGACTGGCCGGGCGGGTGCTAGGCCATAGGGGAATGACATTGTCTGCTACCAGGACCGATACGACTAGCCGTGACAAGCCACACCAGACCGGGTGTCACCTCGCCGACCTGCTGCGCGCCCAGGTCGCCGCGCACCCGGACGCGGTCGCGGTGCGCGGCGATGACGACGTGCTGACTTTCCGTGAGTTGGCCCTCCGGGCCGCCGCCGTCGCCGACCAACTGCGCGCGCGAGCCGTGCGCCCCGACGACCGCGTCGGGGTGTTTGCCGAGCCGTCGATCGATGCCGTCGTCGGCGTCTGGGGGGCGGTGCTCTCCAGCGGCGCGTACGTCCCGCTGTCGCCGGACTACCCCGAGGAGCGCCTGCGCTACATGATCGCCGACGCCGGAGTGTCGACGGTCGTGGTCCAGCCCGCCCTCGCCGACCGGCTCCGCGAGCTGGCCCCGGCTAAGACCGAGGTGGTCACCACGGCGAGCCTGAACACCGCGATCACCTGGGAAGGCCCGCGCAGTGCGGACTCCTTGGCCTATGTCATCTATACCTCCGGTAGCACCGGCAAACCCAAGGGCGTGATGATCGAGCACAGGTCGATCACCCACCAGCTTCGTTGGCTGCGTGACGAGTACGGCCTGGGTCCCGGGAAGTCCGTGCTTCAGAAGACCCAGATGAGCTTCGACGCCGCCCAGTGGGAGGTTCTCGCCCCCGCTTTCGGGGCGACCGTGGTGACCGGGTCCCCCGGCCTGCACCGCGACCCTGAGCGGTTGATGGCGGCCATCCACCGGCACCGGGTAACCACCCTGCAGTGCGTGCCGACCCTGCTGCGCACGCTGCTGGACGCGGGCGGCCTGGCCGACTGCGCCTCGCTGGTCGAGGTGTTCAGCGGTGGCGAGGCGCTGTCCCGGCGACTGGCCCGCCGTTGTCTGACCGAGCTACCCGGCCGCGCGCTGATCAATCTCTACGGCCCGACCGAGTGCACGATCAACTCCTCCGCGTACGCCGTGGTCACCGCCGACGGCTCGGGCTCGGTGCCTATCGGCTACCCGGTCCGGGGCACGACCTACTACATCCTCGACGACCGGGGTACCCCCGTGGCAGAGGGGGAGGTGGGCGAGCTGCACATCGGCGGGGTCCAGCTTGCCAGGGGCTACCTGGGCAAGCCAGAGCTGACCGCCGAGCGCTTCGTCGAAGACCCGCACCTGGGCAAGCTGTTCCGCACCGGCGACCTGGTCTGCGGGACCGCTGAGGGCGGCGTGTCGTTCGTCGGCCGCGCCGACAACCAGGTCAAGCTGCGCGGTTTCCGGATCGAGCTGGACGAGGTCCGGCTGGCTATCGAGGCACACGACTGGGTCCGGCACGCGGCGGTCGTCGTCAAGGACGATCCGTGCACCGGGTTCCAGAACCTGGTGGCCTGCGTGGAGCTTGACCCGGGTGAGGCCGCGCTGATGGACCAGGGCAACCATGGCGCGCACCACCAGTCCAAGCAGAGCAAGTTCCAGGTGCGGGCACAGTTGTCTGACCCGGGCGTGCGCGCCGACGCCGACCTGGCCGACCGGCCCGTGGTGGCGCTGCCCGGCCGCGAGCCGACGGCGGCGCAGCGGCGGGAGGCGTTCGCCCGCAAGACCTACCGGCACTTCGAGGGCGGCCGGGTCGGCCGAAGCGACCTGCTGGCGCTGCTCAGCGAGCAGATCACCGCGACCGGATCGCGCGCGACCGCGACCCTGCCCCTGGCCGAGCTCGGAGCGATCCTGCGGCCCTTCGGCCAGTTCCGCAGCGGCGAGCGGCTGCTGCCCAAGTACGGCTACGCCTCCCCGGGCTCGCTCTACGCCACCCAGCTCTTCGTGGAGGCCGCCGACCTGCCCGGGCTCCCGCCAGGCACCTACTACTACCACCCCGCCCGGCACGAGCTGGTCCTCGTCGGCCCCCGCGCCGGCCGCACCCGCGTACACCTCATCGGCCGACACGACGCCATCGAGCCGGTCTACCGCAACAACATTGCCGAAGTGCTGACGATCGAGGCCGGGCACATGGCCGGGCTGTTCGACCGGGTCCTCGCCCGGCATGGCCTTGCCCTGCGGGCCGCCGCGCATCCGCCGGAGCTGCCTGCCGAGGTCGGCGCAGCCTCGGACGACCACTACCTGGCAGCTTTCGACCTGGTTCCTTTCACGGGTGCGGACTTTCCGCACGTCGATGTCTACGTGCAGGCGCACCCAGACGCCGTCGAGGACCTGCCCGCCGGGCAGTACCGGCATCACGACGGGGACCTGGTGCGCCTGTCTGACGAGTTCGTCGAGCGCAAGCATGTGGTTGCCATCAACCAGCGGGTCTACGAGCGTGCGAGCCTCGGGATCACCGTCGTCGGCAAGACCCCTGGCCTGCCGGGCTACGTCGACCTGGGCCGGGCCCTGCAGCGGCTGTCGATGAACGATGTCGGCATGGGCTTCATGTCCGCGGGCTATAGCTCCGAGTCCGGCAACCCGCTGCCTTCGGCCGTGCAGATCCAGTCGATCCTCGAGCGGCGCGGGCTGCCTACCGGGCCGTCCTACTTCTTCGTCGGCGGCCGAGTCAGCCCCCAGCAGCGGCACGACGAGGGTATGAAGGAGGACCTGGTCCACATGAAGGGCCCGGCCGAACTCATCCGCGACGACCTCGTGGCCGCGCTGCCCGACTACATGATCCCGAACAAGGTCGTGGTGTTCGATGCCCTGCCGCTCACCGCGAACGGCAAGGTCGACACTCTCGCGCTCGCCGTGTCGCCGCGTACCGACGTCGCCGCCGAGGACCGCCCGTTCATCGCGCCCAAGACCGACACCGAGCGGCGGGTCGCCGCGCTGTGGAGCGCGGTCATGGGGCGGGACAGCGTCTCGGCGACCGACGACTTCTTCGCCGTGGGCGGCAACTCGCTCATCGCGGTGACGCTGGTTAACCGGCTGAATCGCGAGTTCGACGTCGCGCTGCCGCTCCAGGTGCTATTTGAGTCCCCGACTGTGGAAGCCTTGGCGCGCAAGCTCGACGCAGACCAGAGCGGGGTCGCACCGGCCCGGGTGATTTCCCTGCACGTCGGGGGCGACCAGGCGCCGGTGTTCTGCTGGCCCGGCCTGGGCGGCTACGTGATGAATCTACGCGCCCTGGCCGCCGAGGTCGACCGGCCCTTTTACGCGATCCAGGCGCACGGGATCAACCCAGGTGAGCAGCCGCACCCCACGATCGCGGCAATGGCCGCGGCCGACCTGGCCGAAATCCGACGCGAGCAGCCCGCGGGCCCCTACGCGCTATGGGGTTACTCGTTCGGCGCGCGGGTCGCGTTCGAGACCGCCCACCAGTTGGAGCAAATGGGCGAGCGGGTGTCCGAGCTGATCCTCATCGCCCCCGGCCAGCCCACGGTCACCGTGAACGGCCTGTCCGCCGTTGGCCGCTCAGCCGACTACGCCGACAAGGTTTACGCCACCATCCTGTTCTCGGTGTTCGCGGGTGGGGTCGACCACCCGGCCCTGCCCGAGTGCCTGGCCCTAGCGCGTGACGATGCGAGCTTCTCGGCGTTTGTCGGGTCTCGGTTCGGCTTGGATCCCCAAGTGGTGCGCCGGGTCGCCGCAGTGGTGCGCCATACCTACAGCTCCCGCTACGACTTCCACGAGCTGACCGGGCGGCGGCTACGCGCCCCGATCACCGTGATCAGAGCCCGCAGCGACGACTACTCCTTCATCGAGGACAGCGCCGCGTACTCGACCGCGCCCCCGGTCGTGGCTGAGTTGCCTGCCGATCACTACAGCCTGCTCAGGAAACCCGCCGTCGCCGACCTCGCGCGCGTGATCCGCGACGCGACCGGTGCCGGACGGCCAGAGACGCCCCGCCAGGAGGCCATCATGCCACACGTCAACATCAAGCACTTTCCCGTCACGCTCCCCGAGAAGCGGCAGGCCGAGCTGGTCGCCGCCGTCGCCGCGGCGGTGCAGGCTGCCTTCGCCTGCGAGGAAGGGGCGATCTCCATCGCGTTGGAGCCGGTCGAGCGCGACGCGTGGAACGACCGTGTCTACATCCCCGAAATCCTCAACCGGCGTGAGCTGCTCCACAAGGCCCCCGCGTACTGAGCTGACCCAAAGCGCCACCCAGAAGGACAATCACGAGGAAACGAAACCCATGCCGCACGATCGAGGCTCCGCCGTCCCACTGGTGTTTGACCCCGAGGTCGCCGACGCGCTCGCCGAGGGCGCGCCAATGGTCGCCCTGGAGTCCAACGTGATAACCCATGGCCTGGAGTACCCGGAGAACGCCGCCACCGCCCGCAAGGTCCAAGAGGCCGTCCGCGCGGGCGGGGCGGTGCCCGCCACCATTGGCGTGGCCGACGGACGCATCCTCGTCGGCATGGGCGACGCCGACGTTGAGCGCTTCGCCGCCACCCCTGGCATCCCCAAGGTGAGCAGCCGCGACCTGGCCATGGTGCTGGCCGCGCGAGGTCTGGGCGCCACCACGGTAGCCTCGTCGCTGGTGGCCGCGGAGCTTGCGGGCATCACGTTCTTCGCCTCGGCGGGGATCGGCGGGGTGCACCGGGGTGCGCAGACCTCGATGGACATCTCCTCGGACCTGGTGCAGTTCACCCGGTCCAAGGTCGCCGTTGTCTGCGCGGGCGCGAAGAAGATCCTGGATCTGGGCCTGACGATGGAGTTCCTGGAGACCCACTGCGTCCCCGTGGTCGCCTACCGCTCGGCAGACTTCCCCGCGTTCTACTGCCTCTCCAGCGGCATCCCCAGCCCGCAGCGCGTCGACGACGAAGCCGTCTTGGCGAGGACGATCGACACCCACTGGGCGCTGGGCAACCCCGGCGCGATACTGATCACCACTCCGACCCGGCCGGAGAACGCCATCGACGGGGCCGAAGTCGACGACGCCCTCGCCGAGGCCACCGCCGCCGCCGAGCGCGACGGAGTGCGCGGCAATGCCATCACCAAGTACCTGATGCGCGCCATCGACCAGGCCACCGAGGGCCGCTCGGCACGCGCCAACATGGCCGTACTCATAAGTACCGCCGAAATGGCGGGCAGGCTCGCCGCCGCGCACGCCCGGCTGCGGAAGGAGGCAGGCTGATGAGCGGGCTGGTCGTGTTCGACCTCGACGGCACCCTGGTCGACACCCCCGGCACGATCGTGAAAACCTTCACCGCGGCGTTCACCGCGCTCAGCGTGGCCGCCCATGACCCGATTGCCATCCGCGCCACCATCGGACTGCCGCTGGAGCAGGCGTTCGCCAGCCTGCTCGGGGTGGCCCCCGACGACCCGCAGGTGATCCTGGGCGTCGATCACTACCAGCGATTCTTCCGCGAGCTGGTGCTGCCCAACGCCCGCAAGCTGCTGTTCCCCGGGGTACCGGAAGGACTGTCCGAGCTCGACGGCGCAGGCATCGCGCTGGCGGTGGCCACGAGCAAGTTCCACCGCAGCGCCGATGCGCTGCTGACCGCCGCCGGGATCCGCGAGCACTTCGACATCGTCGTCGGAGCCGACGACGTGCGCAGGCCCAAGCCCGACCCGGAGTGCGTCGAGCGGGTGCTGGCGGCACTGGGCGTGCCCGCCGCCGACGCGGTCATGGTCGGCGACAGCACCCACGACCTGCTGTCCGCTCATGGCGCGGGCGTGCGCACGATCGCGCTGACCTACGGCGTACACGACCTGCGACAGCTCACCTCGGCCGAACCCACCTGGGTGGCCGACTCCTTCACCGAGGTTCTCGAGCACGTGCGGTCCGCCATCCCGGCGCCGTGCGGGGACGGCGTCCAACCGTGAGCAGATCCGACCTGAGCACCCCTGACCTGGGTAGCCCGGACATCGGCGACTCCGACGTGGTGGCGCGGCTGCTGGCCGACCAGAGCTACCACATCGAGTTCAACGGCCACCTGACCAACCACGTCAAGCACGCGGTGGTCGCCTTGGCCGGGCTCGGTGCCCCGCCCGAGCGCATCCAAGGCTACTACGACAACTACGTCAGGATGACGACCTACGGCTGCAGCCTGGAGCCATCCCGGCCCGCCACCGGGCCAATCACCGAGGCCACCTGGGAGCGGTTCCTCGGGCAGCGAGTCAACTTCGCGGGCTACTGCGCCTTCTTCGACCGGCAGTTCGGGGAGCTGGGCATGCCCGAGGTGCTGCGCCGCTACGTGCCCCGGCTGCTGCCCGGGTGGACCGGCTCGTTCACCCACGCCGCCATCCACCTGGGCTGGGGACTGGACGCGGGCAGCCGGTTCATGGCTGTGGAAGGCCTGGCGTACCTGGCGTTCTCCTACGTCACCGACCACCCCGATCGGACCCTGCCGCCGCAGGGCGAGGACCGGACCGCGGTGGACTCACTACTGCGCATCGCCGGGGCCTGGGACGCCGACCGCGACACGCTGCGGCAGTGGGCGCTTGAGCTGTCGGCCGACACCCCCGTTGGGATCGCGTCGGGCATCCACCCGGAGCTGGCCCGCTCTGGCCTGCAGTACCGGATCGCGCGAACGCTCGGCGAGGGCCACCCGCTGATCTACGCCACGCCTGCCTGGCTCGACGGTTGCGACCCCGAGGGGGTCTGGGAGCAGCTCTACTACGCGTCCACCCTGCTGTACCTGGCTGCACCGGGCGATTTCGTGTTGCTGCACCTGATCACATCGCTGCACGGCTTGGAGCAGATCGCGCGGCGCACGTCCGGGGTGGACCAGCGCGAGTTCCAGCTCAACTTCTGGATCGGGCTGCTGGGCATCGTGTTCTCCGGCGGAGACTTCCCGCGCCGGGCCAAGCTGGCCGCCCTACACGCCGCGTTCAACGGCGCGGTCGACGCGGGCGGCGAGCGGGCCTGGGAGCCGGACTGGCGGCACATCGTAACCCGTGCGATCGAGGAAGACGAGGAGCACAACCCCAAGCTGGTCTACGTCCTGCGCCGGATGTGGCGGCGCACCGGGCGGCGCAGCATCTACCGGGCCGCGGCGGGCCAGTTCACCACCACGCCCGCGCTGCCGCCGTCCTTCGAAGAACCACCCACCGAATAACGAAGGAGAGCCAATGACCGTGCCCACCCTGGTGTCGATCGAGCGCTACCTGGACCAAAACGTACGGCTGCTGCCGCAGACTAACCAGCTTCGCGCCCTGCACACCATCGTCCGCGACCGCAACGCGCGTAAAGAGGACTTCGTCTTCTACGCCGACCGCATCATCCGGCTGCTGCTGGAGGCGGGCCTGGACCTGCTGCCGTTCAAGCCGCACGACGTGACCACCCCGGTCGGCCGCACCTACCCGGGGCTGCGCTTCGCCGCGAACCTGTGCGGGGTGTCGGTCGTGCGGGCGGGGGAGAGCATGGAGGCCGGGCTGCGCGCGCTGGTGCCCGGGGTGCGTGTCGGCAAGATCCTCATCCAGCGGGACAAGGTGACCAAACTGCCCCATCACTATTACTCCGCGCTGCCCGCCGACATCGGTCGGCGCCACGTACTGCTGCTGGACCCGATGCTGGCCACCGGCGGCACCGCGCTGAAGGCCATCGAGGTGCTCACCGAGCACGGAGTGCCCGAGGAGCACATCGTGTTCATCACCGTCATCACCGTCCCGGAGGGCATCGCTGCGGTCTGCGAGCAGCACCCCGGCATCCGGATCGTGACATCTTCCATCGAGGAGCGGCTCAACACGGACGCCTACATGCTCCCGGGCATCGGCGACTTCGGCGACCGCTACTTCGGCACCTATTTCGCCCCGACCAACGGCCCCGGGAGGACACAGTGAATTGTTGGCACACCACCGTCAGGTCGAGTAGGACTGTGCGGTAATGGTTGGACTGCCTGCCGACCCGGGCGTGTCCCAGCCGGGCGTTCGGGCGCAGCCGAGGGCCGCAGGGGCGTTCCTTACCCTCGCGGTGGTGCTGACCGCCCTGAACCTGCGGCCCGCGATCACCAGTGTCGGTCCGCTGCTGGAGGAGGCCAGGGCGGCGCTGGGCGCGTCGGAGACCTGGGCGGGCCTACTGACCACCATCCCGGTGCTGTGCTTCGCAGTCGCGAGCCCCGCCGCCCCGGCCATGGCACGCCGAGTCGGCACAGGCACCACGATCGCCACCGCGCTGGCCGTGCTCGCAGCGGGCCTGGTGCTGCGGGTGATAGGCGGCTCGCTGGTCGTGCTAGGCGGCACCCTGGTCGCCGCCGCGGGCATCGCGTTCATCGCCGTGCTGATGCCGGTGGTGATCAAGGAGTCCTACCCGGACCGGATCGGCCGGATGACCGGGATCTACACCGGGGCCCTGCAGTTCGGCTCGGTCCTGGGCTTCGCCCTGACCCCGCCCGTAGACGACCTGCTCGGCGACTGGCGGATCTCGTTGGGCCTGTGGGCGGTCCTAGCTGCCCTGGCCCTAGCGGTCTGGCTGGCCGCCGTCCGCGACGGCGCCGCCACCCCGGCCCCCGAACCGGTCAAGTCCCTCGCCCACTCGCTGCTGCGCAGCCCCCTGGCCTGGATCATCACGATGTTCTTCGGACTGCAGGCCATGATCGCCTTCGTGATGATCGGCTGGCTGCCACAGGTGCTGATGAACGCGGGCGTAAGCCGCACCAATGCCGGTCTGCTGCTGGCCCTGCTGTCACTGCTGGCCCTGCCGATCAGCCTGCTGGTGCCACCGCTGGCCGCAAAGCAGAACAGCCAGAGCGGCTGGATCGTCGGCCTGGGCCTGTGCGGGCTGGCCGGTCTGCTGGGCCTGATGCTGACCCCCGGCTCGGCTCCGCTGCTGTGGACCATCCTGCTGGGCCTGGGCATGAGCGTGTTCTCCGTGGCCCTGGTTACCATCGCCCTGCGCGCCCGCACCGCCCGCGAGACGGCGAAGCTCTCCGGCATGGCCCAGGGCTTCGGCTACCTGCTGGCGAGCGCCGGCCCCTTCTTCTTCGGCCTCCTCCACGACACCACCGGCAGTTGGACCGTCCCCTTCGTCATGCTCATCGCCGTCTTGATAGTCCAGATCCTCGCAGGCGCGGTGGCGGGCCGCCCCCGCTACGTCTGACCCAGTCGACCGCGCGCCGAACGCGGCGTCTGTCACGTCACCGGATGGCCGCGTCCTGGACATGGTGTCAGCGGTGGTGGTACCCGTCGTCGGTGACGTGCTCTCCCAGTCCGTGTCGTTCGTCGCCGGGGAGGGCTTCGGTGATGGACAGGTGGGTCATGAAGTGGTCGGGTGCGGCGCGGTACCCGTGCCATTCCTCCACGGGCGTGTGTGCCAGAACGCACGGTTAGCTGTGAGCTGGGGTTTCGTCGGACAGGCCCGGCTGCTGCATGATCGTTATTGGTGGCGTTTCGTCTGCTGTACCTGATCATGGTTCGGGTGTTCGGCTGGCTGGTGTTGCTGGCCCGCAGTGACGCGGCGAAGACCACCGAGCTGGGTGGTGTTGCGGCGGGAGGTGGCGGTGCTGCGCCGCCAGGTCAGCCCAGCCCGTCCATCGTGGCCGGATCGGGCGGTGCTTTCGGCGTTAAGCCGACTGCTACCCTGTGGCCTTCGGGCATACCGGCTCGTCACCCCGGTCACCCTGCTGGGCTGGCACCGCCGCTTGGTCGCAAAGAACTGGACCTACCCCAACAGACCGAGTCGTCCGCCGATCGCCGCGGAGGCTCGTGCCCTCATCATCCGGCTGGCCCGAGAGCACCCTGCCTGGGGTCATCGCCGCGTCCAAAGGAGAACTCCTCCGGCTGGGTCACAGGGTCGGCGCGGCATGATCCGCCGGATCCTCCAGGGTACCCTGATCGCCCCCGGGCGCCACGCCGGACCGATACGCAGTGGCGGCCCTTCTTGCGCGCTCAAGCCTCCGGGTTGCTGGCGGTTGATTTCTTTCACCTCGACACCATCACCCTGCACAGGTTCTATGTGCTGTTTGTGATCGAGGTCCGCCGCCGACGGGTGCACATTCTAGGGGGTGATCGCCCATCCGACTGCGGCTTGCAGGTGCTGAACTTGATGAAGAACGGGGGCGAAGTCGGCGTCCACGCAGTAAGTAAAGAAGTTGATGAACGCCGTAGACCGCACCAGCCAGGCATAACTGTCCGCCGGTAGCCGGGTTGTGCCGCCGTTGGGTCCGCCACACGCCTGACTTCTCCTGGGCGCGGCCGACATACAGCACTCCCTCAGCCTCGGCGAAAGCGGCCAGGAACTGCTGGGTGAGGTCGTCCTTACGCTGCCCCCTTGGTAAAGGCGACCAGCTCCACAGCCCACGCGCGGCAATAAAGCCGTGGATGTCGGCGACGAACGCCTTGCTCATCGGATCCATCAGCGCGGTCGAGCCATACCCGTTGCCACGGTGACCGACGACGAACCCGGCTACCCCACCACCGTAGGCCAACCGAGGGACCCAGACGTTGAGTACATCCGGTCGATGCACTACACCTCGAAGGTCACATGACCGGACAGCACATCAGCGACAGTCCGCGGTAACGTCATCACAGGCTCCGGTCAGACGGGGGCCAACAGGCCAACCAACCGCTACAGGTTCAACACCGGACCGGCACGCCGGTCACGGTCTAGATCCCGCTGACCGGAACCCCCAAGATCAACCCACCCAGGGGGACGTGCCTTCTCGGGCTGGGGCGAAGCCCCGTTAGATATTGTCTCCGACGATCGAGCTACCCGAGACGACCTGGCCACCGTCGCCTACCGCCGACGGTGGCGAGATCGGTGAGGTGTCGGTACGCGTTCGGATGAGCGCGTACACCGCCAGGCCCAGACCAGCCAGTCCGCTGAGGCCGCCCAGCACGCCGGACACCTTGGCGGCCCGGTCCACACACCGATCCGAGCGAAGTAAACACCACCCCGCCAGACCCTGTCCATAACCAACAAAGCCATCCAGGCGGCCGTTTTCAGTCACATAGTCACCACGCCATCATGACAGGCGCGGACCCGGAGGGTTCATCCGTGGATACCAGCGCCAGCCTGTGGGCGTGCTGCCTCGTGCACAGGCCGAGACACGCTCCTGGTGTGGCGACCACTGCCACCGGCCGGGGTGGCGATCGTGGTGCGAACCATGCGTAAGGATGACCACGTTGACCATGGAGTCGTCACGACCTCCCTGCGCAACCTAGGCCCCGTTAAGTCCTGTCTTAGCTGGTCAGGAGTAGTTCTGCGGGCCTGAGTGGGTCCCATGCGTGGTGTCATAGAGCTTGAGCGATGTTGCTGGCGTCGGCGAGGCGCAGGAGGCTGATGGCGAGGTTGTGCAGTGGACATCGGTACAGCCGTTGGCGCTGAGATTGAGCTTGAATAGCAGAGGTCTCTCGTGGCCGGAGCTATCGGGCTGGCAGAGTTCCGCACCCCCGACGGTACGCCCAAACCGGTACCGATTCACCCGCCCCACACCTCAGCCTTAACGGAAATTTTCGGCCGGATATGACAGGCGTCGCAGGACCTGCTCCCCCGGTTTGCGCGGTCCGCAGGGTCGGGCCTCCGTTATATCGGTCGCCTCAGCCGTCGTCGGTAGCGCGGCGGTGGTTCTTCAGCCGCGAGCCGAAGAAGACGAAGAAGGCGGCAGCGCCCGCCACAAGGGCGCTCACGGCCAGCAGGATCAGGTCCCGGGTGCCCTGGCCGCCGGTCGTGGTCTTACCCGTGGCCGTGCTGTTGGTCAAGGCCGTCGTGCCCGGGGGACCGGAGGTGGTTGAGCTGGGCGTGCCGTCCGTTGGGGACTCGGCGGTCCCCGAGGCCGGCGGTCGCGGGGCGCCGGAGGTGGTCGTACCGGTGGTCCGGGAGGAGGTCGTCGTCCTCGCCGCCGTGATGTCGAACGAGGCCAGGACCTTGTTCTGCTCGGCGTCCACTTTGCACGGTACGGTGGCCGGCGTAGGCAAGAGCGACGTGCCGCTCGCGTTCTTCGGGTCCAGGTGCAGGATGAAGTCGCCGCCGGTGATCTTCGCGTTGCCCGGCTGGCTGAACGTGCGCGTGGGCGCGGTGCCGGTCGCCTCGGCCTCTGCGGGGCCGGATGCCGGGACGGTGGCCCTGGTGATGGCGAGGTGCACGGTGACGTCGGTGTTGCCCTGCGGCGCGATCACCGTGGTTTTCGCGTCCACCGTGCCCTCAATGGTCTTCACACCGAGTGAGCGGGCTATCTGTGTGAGCGTCGCGTTCGCCGTCGTCACCGCGTTGATGACGAATTTCGGGCTGGGCTCGCCGACCGCGACCGACTTCGGGGCATCCGAGTCGATTCTCACCGTGATGGGCTGGTCGGGAACGATCCACGGAATGGGAGATAGGCATGTGTACCTCAGGGTGAGCGAATACGGGTACGCGACCGCGGTTCCGGCTCCGAGCACTCCCACGATTCCGCCCGCGACCGCTACGGCCGTCGCGATCCCAAGGGCGATCCTCGCCCTTGGTCTCCCGGTTCTATTTCCCGTGTTGCGCGCGGCACTCATGAGCCACCCCCCGTCAGATCCCGCGCTGCTCGCGCGGTTCACGCTCTGCTTGCCCGTCTTCATCCGAACTGCTCGTCAGGCCTTGGGCCCTTAACAACCTACTTCGGCATAAGTGTACCCGCCACAGTGCCGATGTCCATGCTGCTCCCCTTCTGACCGTCCTGGGCCGGGAGCCTGCAGCGTGCGCGCCGAGGTGGAGAGGTCCCGTGCGCCGGCAGCACCAGGTCACCGGCGGGCGCTGCCCTGCGCGAGCCCGGGTGGTCATGCCGGGGTTGCCGGCGGAGCGGGGCGCTGGCCCCAGGCGGGGCACTGGTTGCTCGCGGCAGGCAAACTCAGCAGGAACCGACAGGCGTTTGGTCCTGGCGTGCCTGGAAGACCTGGACCAGGTGGTCTTGGAGTCGAGCGTGGCGGAACTGGTAGACCGCACCAGCCTGGCGCAACACACCTCGCTGGCAGGCGTCGTCCAGGAAAGCGACCAGCGCCCAGGGCAACCGCCCGGTCAGCGGCAAGCACATACGCGCCAGGGCCACCCACTGACCCCAAGCGGTCAGACTGAGCCCGTACCCGAGGCCGCCCCCGAACGCGGCTTCGAGCCCGAACACCAGCCCGACCTGAAGCCCGAACACAGGCCCGGCCGTGAACCCGTTGACGAGCCCGGCTCCGAGGCCGACCGGGAGCCCGGCACCGAGCCCGAACACGAGCGCGCACACGAGCAGATGGAAGACCACGTTCTTGCGGTTGGTGTGCAAAAGATCAGAGGGGCTGACGGCCGAGCTGATGTCGATGGGAACTTCAAGCCAGGCAATGAGCCCGGCCACGAGCCCAGCCCCGAGCCCGACCAAGGGCCCGAACATGAGGCCGCCCACGAGCCCGCCATCGAGCCCGTCCCCGAGCCCGAGCGACGCGACCACGAGCCTGTCCACGGACTCCAACACGAGCGCGGCCACGAACCCGTACCCGAGCCCGAACTTGAACCGGGGGAAGAACCTCCCACGCCGCTGCCTGGTCTCGCCGAAGATCTGTATGCGGACGCGCGACGGCTCACGCCCCGCGCCCCCGGACACGAACCCGTAGGCCAGCCCGAAGGCCAGCCCGGCCGCGAGCCCGTGCAAGAGCCCGATCACGAGCCCCCGCACGAGCGCGAACGTGAGCCCGTACGCCGTCCCGACAAGGTCCACGGGTAGGTTCCCGACAGCGGTCGTCACCCCGAAGGCCAGCCCGGCCAGGAGCCCGATCACGAGCATGCGCGACGAGCGGCGCATGGCGGTGCCCAGCTCCCACCAGCCGAGGTCCCGTGTGCCGCGTTGGTCCAGGTGGTGGGCGAGGTAGCCGAGCCAGTGTTGGGCACGTTCAGGGTTCCAGCGCCGGCACCGCGGTCGGCCGGCGCCACGATCGGCCGGCGGGGTGTCGTAGGCGGCGGGGACGAACGCGGCCAGCAGGTGATCTTGGAGGGCCTCGGAGGTCGGGAACCGGGTGGTGTCCAAAAGCTCTGCCGGGCCGTGTCCGCGAGCCCCTCTGTAGACGGTGCGGGCCAGGGCGACCATCAGCGGAGTGGTGAGCGCCGCGGCGACGTTCACCGCGCCCGGGCCGCGCGCCCGTTCGCTCAACTGGGCCAGGACCGGTTCCCACGCGGTGCTGTGCAGGCCGCCGCCGCTGTTCGGGCGCGGAGGGCTGGCACGACGCAGGTAGTCGGCGAAATCGTCCAGGGTGAGATCCTCCAGCCCAATGCCGGCGGCGGCGGTCAGCACGCCGGCTTCCGCCACGGCCTTGGCGTACTCCGTGGGACGGCTGGTGAGCAGCAGCGTCACGGTTGTGGCATTGAGCGCTATGAGCGCCGCACGATGCAGGCCGCTTGCGATCTCGTCGAACCCGTCGAGAACAGGCAGGATCCGGCCCGCGTCGACCAAGGCGCCGGCCAGGTTCCCTTCGTGCACGGCTGGAGCCGCGAGGCCGGGGTAGTCGCGCACGAGTTGACCGCACATCCAGTCACGCAGCGAGACGGCGGTCGGGTCCCATGAACCTAAGCCGAAGATCACCGGTACGGGTACGCCAGGAGCGCGAGCGCCCAGCCAGCCCAGGACGAAGCGCAGAGCCAGGATCGTCTTGCCCGACCCGGCATCACCGAGCACCACCAGCCGACCGGACCGGATGGACTGGTACACCTTCACGATCTGGTCGCCCTGGCCGTCCAGCACGAGGGGCCTCGGGTTCGCTCCGGGCGGGACCTGCTGAATGTTGGCCTCGTGATCGAACAGGCCCGTGTCGGCAGGCCGGCGAAAGCGCACGTTCAGCGGGAACGGGTCGTGTACCCGGCGCCGCTCCTCGTGCCGCCACTGCGCGTCCACCTTCACGGCAAGGTACTCGGCCGCCTCCCGCAGCCACGGTGGCACGCGGGGCGGCTCCGGGGGCGGGAGCTGTTCGAGTTGGCCGGCGCTGGTCGGCAGGCCGATCAGCGTGTTGAGTTCGTTGATCTGGGCTGGAGCGAGGCGTTCGTACCAGCGGTCCACCCGGCTTGCCGCGAGCCGGCCGAGCCCGTCGGAGCGGTGGTGCTCACTGACCACTCCGATCACGCACCCGCCGCTCCACACCGCGGCCCCCGACATTCCCTCCCACGGGGAACGGCCCCGCACGGGGTCGTACTCCGGAGCTCCCACGCAGACCTCCAGGCTGCCCGCGCGCAGGTACGACCACGGCGTGGCGTCACCGCGCGCGTGGTGAGAATCCCGGTACGACGCGGAGGCATCGCGGTCCGGTGACGCGGTGTCGGGGCGCAGCCTGAACCGTGGGAATCCTAGCGCTTCGCAGGCCACCGGCCCCGTGAGGCGGGCAAACCGTGTTGGCGAGACCTCGACGGCGGACAAGCCACCGGTGCCTGGGCCGCTCGCGATCTTGAGCAGGGCGATATCCACCGTGGAGTCGATCCAGACCGACTCGCCGGGCGTCTCGGCCGCCTCACCGTTCTCGGCGAGGAAGCGTACCTGCACCGACACGGCATCGCCCACCACATGCGCGGCCGTGAGCACCATGTCCCCCGTCACCTGGTAACCCGATCCGCGCCGCCCCGCGCCCGCGCCCCGCGTGGTGATGACCTGGACCGCTCGCCGCGGGTCAAACCCGCTCGGCTCGAACGCCCCACTCATCGCTCGTGACTCATTGCTCGCCTGCGTTGGCGAGACCGGAGACGAGCGGCGGCTTGTCCGACTCCGCGAAGGTCGGCTGCAACGCCAGTTTGATGCGCTGAGTCGAGGTGGCGCCCACCGCCGCGTCCGCGCCGGACTCCACCACCCAGAACCGCACCTTCGCCCCCGCATGCCCGGCTCGCTCCAGCGCGACCGACACCTCCAGCTCGATCGGCCCCAGCTCGAAGCGCAGCGCCTCACCCTCCGCCGCGGCGATCGCCCGTTCCAGCTCCTCCCGCAGATCCCTGATCACGCTGGCCAACTCGATCACTCCACGCCCCCTTGCCGAGCCCATCGATCACCAGCACTGTAGCCCTGAGATGCATGACGTCCCTGACCGGGAAGGCAACGGGACCGGCGAGATCATCTGTGTCATCACATCAGTTCTCGATCCAGATGAAGCGACTGCTGAGGAACTGGCCGTCGCCTATCATGAACGGTGGAGTGCGAAGGGCTCATCGACGAGGTCACAATCTACCAGCAGGGACCAGCAAGGGCCTTGCGGTCGACGTCGCCCGATATGGTGCGTCAGGAGATCTGGGCACTCTTACTTACTCATTACGGAATCCGACGGCTGATGTGCAAGGGCTGCCGACGAGATCGGCGAAGACTCTGACCGACTATCATTCATGCGATCCCTGCGCATCATCCGCCGTCACGTTATAGGGCAGGCGGACTTTCCCCCTGAGCACCAGATGCAAGCACTGGCCGGGACCTTCGAAGAGATCAACGAGCGACACACCAAAGTCGGCGACATCGGACCAACCCGCGCGTTATCAAACGAGGACGGCATAATGAGGCTCATGCGAAACTCTCCTTGAAGAAATATAGGCCGATTGCGGTCCGAAACGATGATGCGAACGTCTTCAGGGGCCGCCGGTAGTCGGTGAAGAGTATCCGCCATGTCTTGAGATTGGCGATGGCCCGTTCAACTGGGCGCGCAGCAAGCTGACCTGATTGTTGTAGTCATGTTCACGCTCATACAGTTCACGATCCTGCGGCTTCCGGACCGGGTGGTGATGTAGTCGGTGCCGATGAATCCTTTGTCACCGAAGACACCTCCGGCCGCTTTGAGGATTTGCTCCGCTCTCCGAGTCCTTCAGCTTAGCCATGTCGTGCTCCTTCCCGGGAACCGGCTCGGACACGAAGGTCACACGACCGAAGCGATTAGTGATGATCAACGACCCGTGCCCCGTGGTCTGGTACTTCTCTTGCCCACAGCTCACGCTCGCCCACCCACGACCAACACGGCCACAACGTGCTGTCCACCAGCGCGATCGCCCCCCTGGTGGCCTCCGCGGCCTCCTCCACAGTTGGTCGGAACTCCACAGTCGCCGTGGCGGCCACCGGCGTCAACATCGCGATGTACCGCGAGATCGTGGACTGATCCACATCGAAGATGTCCGTCCACACCTCCTCGGTGATGTTCTGCCGTGCGTATCCACTCGTGACAATCAACGCCTCCCACACCGTCAGCTCCTTCGGCCGCCCAACCCCCTTGTCCCACGGCTCCGCTAGCAACTCCTCTACCCGCGACTCCAACTCGTCCAGTTGCTCCTCAGCTAGACCTGATATGCGATCGAACCGCAACGGCTTCTCCCCGTGACGAAAGGCTGGTCTGGTAACCTCCTTTCTATCGGCCAGAAGCCGTTGCCTATTATTCAGACCGGCGTGTCGCCACGTCTCTCAAATATTCCAAATCGCCTGCCCGGCCGACTGGTCAAAGGGTTTCGCATAAGCCTCAATGCTATCTTGTCAAGAAATCCCATCATCACGGCACCAACCACAATGGCCCGCCCATCCTTCGCCTCCGCTCGACGAGCCTAACTTAGCGGGCCACCAACACCCCTGGGAGCAACGTCCAGTTCCTCGAGCCCGCCACCGCCCCCACGGCCGGGTCGAGGACACCATCCGCAACGGCAAGCAGACCGGCCTAGGCCACCTACCCCTCCGCCTCCTTCGACATCAACCAGGCCTGATGCATTGCTGCTGCTATCGCCTGCGACCTGCTGTGCTGGTTTCGGCTGCTGTGCCTGGACGGACCCCTGACCAAGGCCGAACCCAAGACCCTGCGGTACCGGCTACTGAACACCGCCGCCCGCATCATCCGCGGCCAACGCAAACGCACAATCCGCATCCCCGCGACCTGGCCCTGGGCCGGCCAACTCGTCACCTGTCTGACCGCCGCGCTCGCGCTGCCGCCACCGACCCGATGTTGATCAACCATGCTCCTGTCCCCGACTCAAAGACCACACCCGGACCCGTGGAACCCGGCGCCCACCTGACGCGACAGCCGGGCTCGGAGTCTGCATCGCACTTTGACAACAACATCAACAACAAACTGAAGATCAACATCTGAGAACCGGAAAGCGCCTACCATCCCCACGAATGATCAAGGCTGTGGTGCCGTGACCGGTCCGCTCGTGCTGCGGTGGTGGTACCGCTGTCGAGGTGGATGCCGGCGACCGCGTCTCTCTGTGTCGTCGCAGCGGTAGACCGCTTCGGTCGGGGAGGGGCGGCTGCCGTGCTGTCGATACCATGCATGGCCAAGTGATGCGCGTTGCACCATGAATGTTGCCGCCGGAGGTTGGCTGGGTTGCCTCGTCTGAGTATCGACCGGCATCTCTTGGGGGTACGTCGCATCGGAGACACACCGAGCGTTCGGAGAGTACGCACGATGGACTATCGCCGCTTTCCCTCCCAGCGTCACAATCACTGCAGTCGATGCGGCAAGGAGCTCCTGCAGGGTGTTGAGGTTCTCGGAAAACGGCTGGCGAGTGGCAGCTGGGACATCGTGTGTCTGGCCTGCGGCACCGTGCCTGCTGGTTCGGCGGCACCCGTAATCGAACGGCCGGGGCAACACCGAGGTCGGGTTCTCGAGCGCGCCCCGGCTCCGAAGTCGGCCTGGTCCACACTGGTTGAGTACCTGCTGTCCTGTGTGCTGCGCGAGTCCCTGGTCGCGCCGGTACCTCTGAAGGACCGCGTCAGCTGGTCGGTGCTGCCGCTGCCGGCGGAGACCGTGCTGTGCGGCAACGATCTCACCCTGCCGCTGCTGCCCGAGTTGCAGCGGCTGTTTGTCGACCTGGAACCGTTGGAAGGTGTGTTCTACGGCTGGCCGACGGTGGTCGTGATCGACGAGCGCCGCGTGCCCTTCGTGGCTCCGCTGTTCATCCGCCGGCTCGACGAACCGGACATCGGTGAGGCGATGGTGCCGTTCGATGAGGAGCTACCCCAGGTCAACATGGGTCTGCTCGGTATGAAGTGGTTCCCGCCGGAGGCGTTGCAGGCGGCCGCTGCCATCATCGCCAACCGATTAGTGGGCTTCGGCCAGACCGGCGCGGTGACGGCAGTAAGCCGCACGCTGCTCACCGCGCTCGGTGTCCCGCTCTCTACGCTCGATCCGACCAGACTGATCGCTCCCGCCAGCCTGGGTGATCCGTGGCGGCCGCAAGAGGTCGGCGTGTTCAACCTGGTCATGGCGTTCAAGGGCACCCTGGATGCCGCGACGCGCAATCTGGTCAAGGATCTGGAGTGGATGGTCACGGCGACGGACTGGCGGGCCAGCGCCGCCCGGTTCCTGTTCGAGGACGCGCCCGTACCGCCACCTGCGGTTGCGGTATCGTCGGTATTGACCCTCAACGATGCGCAGGAGATCGCCCTGGCCACCGCGGCTACCGCGCCGCTGACGGTGATCACCGGACCGCCCGGAACCGGCAAGAGCCAGACCGTCACGGCGATCATGGCCGATGCCTGGCTACGTGGCGAGACCGTGCTGCTGTCCTCCACCAACAACACCCCGGTTGACAATGTGATCGACAACAAGGCCGGCACTGTTGACGAGGCTCTTGTGCTACGCACCGGCAACGCCGAGAAGCGTCAGCAACTGAGTTCCCGGCTCTGTCAGGTGGTCGCGGCCGCGGCCAAGCGCTCGGCCGATCCGGCCGGGGCCACACTGACAAAGACCGCGTATGTCCGGCACCAGACCGCGCACCTGTTGCAGCAGCACGCGGAGGTGGCTCATCTGCTGCTCAACGCCGCCCGACAGTGTGCACAGACCAGGTCCTGGCTCTGGGGCAATGACAAGCCGCCACGCCTAACCATGTCATCGGTCGCGCTCGGGTCGCGGGCTGTGCGGGCGGAGCGCACCTGGTGGCGGTGGCTGCGTCGGCGGCGCACCCGGCGTCTACTCGACCTGGCGGGGATCACTAACCCAGCGGCGACCGCCCGCGACATCGTGGCTTGGATCGACGCAGAGGCTGCGGTCGAGCAGACCGAGCGGAATCTGGCCCACTTCCTGCGGTCCACGCCGTACAACCTGCTCGATGAATTCGGCCGGATCAGCAAACAATGGCGGGCCGCGTCGGTGGCCGCGGTGGGCAACCGGATCCGCGAGGGCATCGCGTCGGGCCGCTCGGCCATGCTCGAGCTGGCCGAGGCGCTCGCCGAGGACCTGCCGCGCAGGGAGGCGCTCGCGCGAGTCATGGTCCACATCAAGGGATGGGCCACCAGCGCGTTGTCAACCAGGCCGAACTTTGACTGCAGGGCTGGCGTGATCGACCTCGTGGTGATCGACGAGGCCAGCCAGTGCAACCTCGCGCAGGTCCTGCCGCTGGCCTACCGGGCCCGCCGCTTAGTGATCGTTGGCGATCCGCACCAACTGTCCCCAGTGGTCACCGCGCACGGTGAGGAACTACGGGCCTTGGCCACGGCCGCCGGCGCCACACACGAGGCACTGGCCGCAGCACACCACACCTACGGCGAGGACTCCGCATTCACCGCGTTCGCCGCTCGGTTCCGCCCCGAACCGCTACTGCTGGACGAACACTACCGATGCCATCCGAAGATCATCCACTTCTGCAACACACAATTCTACGACAACCGGCTCACCGTGCTCACCGCGGTAGACCGGACAGACAATCCCGCACGAGGACTGGAATGGCATGATGTGGACGGCCGCACCGACCGGGGACCAACCGGTAGTGCAATCAACGAGGCAGAAGCCCTGGCCGTGGTCGACTGGCTGCGGGCATCGGGCCTGCCGCCGGCACAGGTAGGGGTGGTCACGCCGTTTCGCGCCCAGGCGGCAACGATCCGCAAGCTGCTCAGGCAGCAGGGTGGGGCCGGGTTCGAGGACCTGCGGATCGGCACTGCACACACCTTCCAAGGCGGTGAGTGCGACACCATCCTGTTCTCCACCGTCATCGCACCCGGCGCGCTGCCAGGAACGATCGCGTGGTTGGAAGGGGAACGGAACCTGATCAACGTTGCAGTCAGCCGAGCCAGAAAACACCTGGTCGTGTTCGGCAACCGCGCCGAACTGCAACGCGCCAAGGCAGCCACCCTGCTCGGCCTCGCCGCGGCGGCAACCAGGCAAGCCGACCACCAGGACCTGACCACCAGCGACACAGTCAGATCGTTGCACGCCGCGTTGGTCGCCGCCGGTCTACCGGCTACTCTCGGCGGGGTCGACGAGGGATACCTGCTGGCCATCGCCATGACCGCACCCGGCGGCGAACGTATCAACATCGAAGTGGACGAATACCCCAACGGTGACCCGCGTGGCCGAAAACAACGGCAATCCGCCACCCGGGACAAAAACCTACGACGACTCGGCTGGCAAGTGGTGCGAGTGCCCGGCTGGCAGATCTACCTCGACCCAGCCGCCGCCGTAGAACTGGTGCGACAAGCTGCGGTCGGGCGGCAACACGGCGGCCTCGGCCAGCAACAGGCACCAACCTCCGCCGCCGGTAGGTGACAGTGCTGCGGGTGCACAACCGGGCAGCCAGCTCAGCCAGTTCGGCGGCGGCCAGTTCCGCGTCGGCGGTACCACCGGACAGCAAGTCCCGGCGCAATGAGGCCGGCCCCAGCCAGCGATATGACAACGATCGACGCTTGGCCCGGTCGATCGAGACGCTGATCTCCTACGACGCCGCCAGGGCTACGAGGGTGCGCCGAGCGCTGTCAGGGTGCCGTCGTAGGACAGCACGATCAGCCGGCCGGCCGCGATCCCGATGCTCCGTAATTGCGGGCACGTCGCCACGAGCTCGGGTCTGTGCGGTTGTGCGGGGTGCACCACGAAGACCTGTCCCTGATCGTCGGCGAGGACCAGTCGCCCGTCGGCGCTCCGCACGGTGTGCTTCGCGTACACGCCGCTTATACCGGACGCCTCGAACCGCACGTCGACGGTCACCCGGGCCTGCTTCAGCTCCACGACGAGCCAGCCGTGCTCGTCGCCGATGTGCAGATTCCCAGCCTGGTCCAAGACACCCGTCAGCCGTGACGCGCGGGGCAGCACGACCGTCGCCACCTCGCGGCCGGAGTCCACACTGAACCCGACCAACTGGTTGCTGATCCGGTCGGCAGCCCACAGCACGCCGCCGACCGCCGCGAACACGTCCGAAGTCGACGGCCCCGGCCGCCACGGCTCCATGGGTCGACGCCACCGCTCCATGCCTGTGCGCACGTCCAGCGACACCAGGTCACCGCGCACGGGGCCCGTACCGCCGATCAGCTGGTCACCCACGGGCATCTCCGGTACTAGCGCAACGGGCCTGCGCCACACGGTCTGCTTAGTGGCCTCCTCGATCAGCTCGGTCCACGAGAAATCGAAGCTGGACACCAGCAGCCGGCCGCCGGGCAGCCCCAACACCCCGACGTCGTCAGGATGGTACGTGCACTGCCATACCGGCATGGGTACCCGACCGGGGCTGAGCCGGTACACTATGCCCGATTCGTCCATCACCATCAGCTGCCCGGGAAACGACGAGCCCATGACGCTGACCGGCACCGGCCACAGGTCCGCGTCCGGCCGGAGATTCGGTGGGCTCGCGCCGAGGGCCAGCACGCCGTGCACCGGAGACGTCAGCATGGCGACCCCCGACACCGAATCCAGCCGGGCATCACGGGTGTAGAAACCCGTCAAGGGCAACTGCCACACCACAGTGAGCTGGGCATCCAGCATGCTGTGGGCACCAGAGCAGGGTATGCAGTTGGACTACTCTCCGCGGCCAGGGTCTGGACTGGTGGTTCTTGAGCCCTTGCCTGGCGCGGATGTTCTGTTGCCGATGATCCTCAGCTTGCATCCGCTCCTGGTGAAGGCTGCTATGCCTGGCTTCCGCCTACACGACTATGTCGCACAGGCGGGCATCGGTACTGTTCTTGCGCATTTCCCTTGGCCCGGTGGCGTGCGCCCAATGGAGTGACCGGCACTTTCTTGCTGGCGGCGCGGCAGCGTCGGCGATGGCGAGGAATCATGTAGCAGCCGAAGTCGGCAGCGTCGTGCCAGGGAATCCGCGTCCTTCGGTTAGTGCGTCTGCCGTCATCTCGACCCTGGTGCCGTTGGGGTCTAAGGCGAACATCCGCGTTGGCCGGTTGAGGGGTTCAGACCGCGATGGGTAGTGAAAGTACAGGACCTCCTTACAATATGGTCGGGCCTCGGCCATGATCGCGTCCTGGCAGGTTGCCAGGATCGTGATTCCGTGGTCGCGGGCTACGGTTGCGATCGCTTCGAGTACCTCTCGGCGGTGTTCAGCGCCCAACGAATCGGCAAGTTCATCGAGGATCAGCACGCGGCCCCTCGGGTTGGGGGCAGCAAGCAGCGCCGCAAGAACAAGATGGATGGAGAACAGCTTCTCCTGTGCGGTGTTGGTAACGTTGTCATAGGCGAGAAGCGGGCCACCTGGGTTACGGCGCCATCGGGGCGTGACGCGGCAGACCCAATCCTGGTCGGGGGAACCAGGCGGGATCAGTTCGTGGTCGAGTTGGGCGCCGATGCCTCCGGACGCACGGTTGAGAGTATCGAGGGCGGCGCTGATGCGGTCCAGGGAGCCAGCTGCGCGCTGGCTGATTGCCTGCTGGGTTTGGATCAGTGCTTCCTGGAGTTGTCGCGCCTGGGATCCCACGAACTCGGTCGTGGTGGCTCGGCTCTCCCTTGCGCGCTGGACTTCATCGTGGGCGGTATCGTCACGGTCGGCTTCATCGTCGAGCCACGCCTGCAGGCTGATCAGGGCGGTCTCGAACAGGTCGTCGCCGGGATCGTCCCCGTCCTCACGTACCTTCACGTAGTGATCGGCCGCAGCGAGTAGATCCGGCGGCGGCGCACCCGTCCCTTCTGCGTGGTACCCAAACGCAGCGAGAGCGGAGCCGAGATGCTGGTGTGCAGCGCTGTGGAGGGTCACGGCGCGCCGGCGTTCGGCTCTGTCATGATCAGTTGCCGGTGGCGGGACCGCTTCCTCAACCAGCCGGTCTGGGATGGTGGTCTCCAGTGTGCCGGCCGGCCAGCCGAGTTCGGCTCGGGCGGCGTCAAGCCCACGTCCCCAGGCCGCAAGGACTTCGTCGTCGGGGCGGCTAGCCTGCGTGAGGCGTCGAATCTCTGCCTCTTTTGCGCGCAGGGTCTGCTCGGCCGCATGGACCTCGCCGGTAAGCCGATTGAGGTTTCGTTCTCGATCAACAAGGGCGAGCCGGATAGTCTCGTGAGCCTCCCATGCCGCGTCGCGTGCCGCCTGCAGCGGCGGCAGGGCCTCGTTGCGGTGCGTCGCCAGTTGTGTGGTCATCGGCTCGGTCTGAGCCGACATGACGGCAAGGCTTTGAGCCGCTTCGGCGCGCTGTGCAGTGATACGGGCCCTTTCGAGTAACGCCCGCAGGCGGGCAACCTCCTGCTTATGGATGCGGTAGCCGGTACGCGACTGCTCCAAGCGTTGTGTGAGGTAGGCGAGCATGTCCTCCCGTCCGACGATCGGGACATCGAAGCCTCCGACGACGTGCACACCGGTCGTCGTGTCTAGCACGTGTGCGACCGGATCGAGGATCGTGGTCTGCCGGCCCAGTGCCTGCAGGAAGAGGGCGGCTTCCGCAGGTGCGGTCGCGATACCCGGCGGTAGTCTTCTGCTGCCGTCGTCGTGTGCGCCTTCCGCCGTGTACCCAGCAATCAGGATCGCGCCTGGCATGTTCGTGAGGGCAGCAAGCGCATCGGGTAGATCTACTCCGGCGAGACACACCGCCTCCCGCCAGGGAGACAAGCGGGCCTCCCACTCCACGCGCGTCTCAGGATCGAGCCGTGTGGCGTCAGTCAGAGACGTTGCAGAAATTTCCGCGGCCTTGAGGGTTCGGATGACCGATCCGGCGAGACCGAACTGGCCGTCGCGGGCCTGCCGGACAGCTTCCTCATGCTCCGTCACCGCGCGCTCTGACTCGGCGAGCAGATGGTTGGCGGCGCCATGTTGTTCGCCAAGGTCATCCCGGGCTTGGGCGGTCGCAGGCACAGTTCCATCGCGCACGAGATCGTGGCCCGCGGCTTCAATGCGGGCTCGGCGCATGTCTTGTTCCAAGGTGGAGAGTTTTTCGGCGAGTGCCCCCTCTAAGCGCACAGCTGCGTCGTAGGCAGCCTTGTGCTTCGATAATTCCTCGGCATGTCCGGCTAACTGTTTGCGGAGCGCCGATGGGTTGCGCAAAGTGTCGCGATCAGCTGTGAGTTGAGCCAGGTCTTGCTGAAGTTCACCGCGGGCGATGGTCGCCGCATCGAGAAGCTGCCGGGCGGACTTAGCCCTAGCATACGCGTCCAACACCGACCGTGCACGGCTTGCACGCCACAGCTGTGCAGCGGCCTTCGACTGGCGACGAAGTCGCTGTCGGGCCTCAACCTGGCGCAGGATCTCAGCCTCGCGAGCGGTGTGCTCGTGGTCGCGCTCGATGTGCCGGGCGAGCTCCGCCTGTTTCTCGGCCAGATCGCGACGATCCTGTTCGTCTCGTTCGAATAGCGTCGCCCGACCTGTCAGTGCGATGAGCGCGTCGCCAATCTGTTCCGGCGTGAAGGTCCCGGCATCGAGTTTGAGTAGAGACGGGCGTGATCGAACTCGTCCGCGGCTGGCAACATAGGCGAGCACCCGTGGGCTGCGGCCGTACAACGTTTGGGCGTATTCGGTGCTGCCCAGCGGATCGCCTGACAAGGATCGATAGACTCCAGGCGCTGCGTCGTGCCGTTCCCGGTCATCATGTCCCCGGGCGAGGTGTATACCCGCCGCATGGCGGACCTGTAGATGAGGTCGCCCGGAAGAGATCTTCAGCCACACGGTGTGGGCGGTGGCGTTGACATCCTCGGGTTCGGCGAACACTCCAACGATGTAGCCTTCCGTCGCCGCGGTTGCAGCGACGGCGATGCCAGCGGTGATGGGCTCGAACAGGAGCGCGGCAACGCTGCTTGCACCGGTTCCGGTGACTCGCCACTCTGGGTCGCCTAGCAAGAGGGCCACCGCCGAGAGAAAGCTGGTTTTGCCGGACTCATTGGAGTCCACGGGGCCCATGCCCGTTACAGCGATAAAAGTCTCCGGGACAATACAAATGGGGTGTGCGGTGAGCCGTGCGACGTCGAGCGTCTGGACCGCGACCAACTGACGTGTACCGATAATGCCGAGTCTGTCGGTTGGCATCCCGGGTAGGGTCACGGTCGTCATGCCTGGTCCTCTTCCCCTCGCAAGGGCGACTGAGTGTCGCTTCCTGGTGACGGGGGAATCTGGCGCCGTTGCCGGATCCTGGCAGCCAGATATCCGCTGGGGCGTCCAAGGACCACAAGGTCCTCCCAGAGCTTCCGGCGGAGCCGCGGCGTGAGCCGCGTCAAAGCCGGACCTGGCACATACCCGCCCGCAGGCGTCGTCGCGACATAGCCGGCCGCCCGCAGTCCCCTCAAGGCATCGACGATCGCTGTCTGCGTGAGGTGACGGTTCGCGGCAAGTTCTTCGAGGGTCGTGGCATGTTCGGTCGTCGACCAACTGTCGTCGTGGTGCAGGCCACGCGCGCGTGGAATGGCGATGGTCCGAAGCAGTAGCAATGCGAGCACCGCCCGTTGTACGACACTGAGCGTTCCGCAATGAGCATCAGCCAAGGCGGATGCGACGGCATCGGTGTAGCCGGTCGTCCAGCCGCGGTCGGGGACGGCGATGAGGGTACGACCGCAAGAGTGGAGGGCGGCGGTCACAGTCGCACGAATGGCGGGATCCGCGAGCGCAGGCAGATCGGCGCGCGCAACCGGACCCTGGGCATGCTCCAGAGCAGCGACCGTAGCCCGAATGTCGGTGTCGCGGGCGGTGGTCGGGTTCGTGGGGGGACCCGGAATCCAACGCAGTCCCGCTCCGGACGACCACATCCCTGTGTCCGGTGGACTCGTCTGCGACGATGGCGGCGTTTTACCTTGGGTGGAATGTGGCAGCCGGTCATGAATCCGGCGCAGTTCGGACCACGTGTCAGGCGGCAACGCCGCGGCGGCCGGGCCAAGCCTGCCCCAGCCGTCGACGAAGACGACCAGCCCGGTTGCTGGCAGCAGTCGATCAAGCGCGCCAACAACGGCGTTGCGGGCGGCGCTGAGGCCAACACATGTTCACAGAATCTGGTCCCTGCTGAACGGCCTGCCTGGGTATGGGTCGGTCGCAAGATCGGGCCAGGCCGCTGCGAGACAAGTGGCCCACACCAGGTACGGGACGCCTGACAGGCGGCGTGGAGGTGATGAGCGGTGCCGATCTGGGTCCGGGGCGGCGCCAGGAGCCCAGCCGAGCACGACGATGCGCTCGTCGCCGGCACGGCCGTTGATCTCGGCAAGGCGCCGATCTAGGGTGCCGACGGCCGAGGCCGCGGCTCGGAGCGTGTCAGCCGATGCGGTGTTTGCGGCGTAGCCAACCGCCCGAATGCTCGCGAGTAGGAGCGCTGCCGCATTGGCCGGGCCCTTGTCGCCGGTAGCGACGCTGGTTACGCGAGAGCCGTTGCCGGGCGGAGGGTTGCCTCGGCGAGTGCCGCTGTGGCGCTCGGTTCCGGGTTCATCGCTCATGGCCTCGATCTCCGAATCTCGCTTCATCGGATGGTGCAACCTCACCCATCGGCAAGATGGTGTCGGTACGTATGAGCCGCGTCGGGTGCAAGTAGGTGACAGGTGCTTCCGGGTCCACGAGCAAGAGTTCGGCAATGTTCAACACGAACGGTTCCCTCGGGTCTGCGTCGAGCGCGATGGCGTCGACGATGACCCGCACCGCGGCATCCCAGCTGGACTGCATCGTCGGCGTGAGATCGACCTCACGCTCGCCGAGAAAGAGCGCTTCAAGGCCAAGCCGGCGATGACGGCGGGCGTCTTCGCCGGCTCGTTCCAGCGCACCAAGCGGATCAGGGTCGATGGTTTGCATGGGAGCCTCGGGCGGACGGACGCGTCCTCGTGGTCGAGGCTGGTATCGTTCGACTGCTTCGAGCATGGCGACGGTGTCCACGTAGACTGGGGGCATATCCGCAACTAAATCTTCACCGACCTCGGCAAGCTCATGGGTTCCTGCGGTGAGCGCCGCCGCCTCGTATTCGGCCGCGGTGAGCACATCGAAGTTCAGTCCGGCACCGCCTTGTGCAAGCACCTTGCCGATCGCTGCCCTTACCTGGGTCCGGTAGAACTGTTCCGCCTCGATCAGCGAAGTACCTGCCTCTTCCAGTTCGAACCGACCAGAGAAGCGTGATGTCACTAGGTCGTTGAGATCGGCGACCTGCCGGGTGTAGCCGCTGTGGTCATGTTGCCGACCCGCTTGGATCAGCTCTGTCGACGTCCCAGACGCCACCCGACGCTGCAGGTCCATCGCAAATACCATCAACGCGTGGCGACAGGCATTGAGGTGCTTCAACACCTGCCGTGGATCGGGATGTGACAACTGCAACGCCGTTCTCGTCCGGTCCAGCAGGAGCACCATCTCGTCGATTCCGCCGTGTTCAGCCACCCGCTCCGATGCCAGCGCGCCTACGAGGCCAGCCGGCCGGACCACATATCGGCCCTGATGGATCTTGGGAAGGTAGGGCTCCAAGAAGCCTTCTCGATGAAGGTGCTCCAGTCGGGCATCGATGATGGCTACGGGTTGATGCATTCCACGGCGACGCAGTCTCTCATGCAATTGGGCGAAGCTCAGACCTTGTCGGCTCTGGTGATCCGCGAACACGCCGATCACCGCGACCGCTAATTCGACCAGTTGCGCATCCGTCACGACCGCCCCGGCGTTGCTAGTCAGCGGGGCTGCGAAGGCTTGCCAGGTTGCTCGACGTTCAGCAAGGGCCATCTGATCCCGCTGTATGGCCATCAGGCTCAACTGTTCGGCAGCCATCGATGACGGTGGCTGCCGCGTGGGAATGTCGCCCGGCTCCGAGAACTCCTCAGGAGGCTCAAACATGCTAGGCCCGATCTACCAGACGCGCCAGCTCATCAGCGAGGCGAGGTAGTACCTGTTCGTGGATTGGCTGCTGCTCGCACGAGCCGCCATACAGGGCGATCTCGCCGGCGAGCGCCCGTAACGACGCTGGACCGTTCTTCGCCAGTTGTGCGGCAAGTTGCTTGTCTCTCCTGACCTGCTCTGATTTTTGACGCCGGTGGGGAGTCGACTGCCATAGCCGTACGTCCATTCCGACAGGGTGAATATTGCGCTTTAGCTTGTGAGACAGAACGTCGATAATCTTGATGCCATCCGCATCAAGATCACACCACGCCGCTAGAGGCAGAGAGGTAAAGTGCGATAATAGGGCAACCATCCCATGACTCGTGTAACCTTTGCCCCAAACGCAGAGCCAGTCCTTGGCTATTCCGGGAATCTTGCAAACCTGCTCGAATGTGTCAGCATTCTCGACGATCATGACGCCAATCGCATGACATCGAAGGTCGCCAGCCGCATAAAGGCCCTTGGCTGGTAGCCCGATCCACGGCTCCGTGATACTCGCGTCGGCGGCAACGCTTCCGAGCCACCATTCGAGTGGGCCGCGTACCCTGAGGTCAGTATCCGCCTTGTCTACAGCGTGATCAAAGCCGGTCCCGACAAGATTGGAAAAGGCCACTTCCCGCTCGGTGGTCCATGCCTTGGAGTCTCGAAACGCCCTACCTGCCAGATCGTTCGCGGTCAGCTTCGCGGCCCCGGCCACATGGTGGGGCCACCAAATGGCTGCGGCCCGGATCGCGTTCTCATAGACACTCCATGCGGCCGTCCCGGTTGCACTGCGGGCGGGCACGCGGAGGGGTGCGCCCGTAGGACACCCGGCTAGGGCAGCGCGCTCAGTCGCGAGTTCAGGGACCGGCCCCATTATCTGGATCAGTTCGGCGCGCAGCGAATCGGGGTCTGGCCGCCCGCGCAGATCTCGCAGAAGATCGGCGTGCTGGAGGGACCATGCATGAGAGCGGCGCCAACCGAGCGGCATACCTACACCAAGATTGTCGTCCGTACCACAGCGCAGCACGACGCCGCCACAGCGGACTAGTGCTATCGATGCCTCCCAGGCACGCGCCTCTCCAAAATAGGCCACGACCGTTGACCAATCGCGTCGGCCCGTCTCAAGGGCGAATATCAACTCGCGGGAAGTCAGTTCAGGCGGCGCCGCATATGCACTGGTGGGGGCGTCGGAAATGAGATCCACATCTTCGATCCTCAGGCGGCCGCGCCGGTCACGGGGAGCTCGGGCAGATCCATTGCGTCGAACCGGCACCGTGACTGCCACTACACCAGATGGCAGACCGCCAACCGGAGCACGTACACGCCCTTCGCGATCACCAACCAGGAGCTGCACCACACCCCCCAGCGGGTCAACGCCCGCGCCGCCCGTGCGTTCGATAGCTCGAACAGCGTACCCGCAAGCGCCGATCCACCCCTGCGGCGCGCTCCGTACTCGGCCAGCTGCCGGGCAGTCAGTCAGGACTGCTGTAGGTCGCGGGCGATGCGGGCCTTCGCTTGCGCCAGGCCAGTGCGCCGGGCGGCTTCGATACCCAGATGTGTAGCCCAGTCGATGATGGCCCGCACGTAGTCCCGGTGGTTGGGACTTTCAGTGAGGCTGACGTGGCAGTCGGCGTTGCTGACGACCCAGCCATGAACTAGGCGGTCCAGGGCTCGGCGCGCGGCTGTCCGCGGGTTGCCGGCGCCGCAGAAACACAGCTACTTGGTGGCGAAGGCCACCCGCGATCGGACAAGCCTGCCCCGGCGAGGTCCTCGAACCCCCGGTCCGCCGTGGGGGCGCACCTGGTCAGACACGTCGATCAGATGCGGGCAGACCATCGCAGCGGTCAGGGCTTGCACGGACCGGCTCGGCCGTCCGCGACGGCCGTGGCTCGCTACAAACGGCTGTTGTTGAACCATGCCTCCCCTACCGTCTTCGATGTCGCGGCTAACGGCATTGGCGATCAAGCAAGCAGCCCAGCCGCGACGTCTTCGGTGAGAATCTCGCTGCGCTCCTCCGCGCTGGCCCAGCGAGCCTGGCTCCCGCTGAAGGTCTTGTCGATGACCAGCACGTGATCCAGATTGTCTGCGATGGCGCGCATGTGACTGATGATCGCGACGAGTCGGCCGCCGCTCGCTTGCGCGGCGAGGGTCTCCAGAGCGCAGGCGACGGCGTTCGTGTCCAGCGTGCCGAACCCCTCGTCGAGGAACAGCGCCTCTACATGTCCTCCGGCACGTGCAGTGAGTTCGACAACTGCGAGGGCGAGAGCGAGACTAGCCTGGAAGGTTTCGCCACCAGACAGCGCCTTGACGTCGCGGGGCTGCCCGGTGAAACCGTCGATGATTTGGAAGTCTTCAGCGAAGGCGAAGCGGCCCTCAGTCATGGACATCAGACGACTGGTTGCCGTGCCAAGCAGTGCCCGCTGACGCCGCTTGACGACAGCCGCGATGAACCTACCGTCTGTGAGCAGGCGGCCGAGTTCCTCCAAGCTGTCCACGGCAGGGCGAGTGTCCGCGATTCGTCGGTCGAGTTCCGCGGCGAGGGGCTGCTGGCGCGTGGCTTCATCGATCTCTCGTTGAGCGACCTGTGCGTCAGCACGGACAGTGACGAGGGTGTCTCGAAGTTGATCGTTACTGCCGACGCCGCGGGCGCGTAGAGCCTCCGTCGCGGCGGTCTCTGCATCGGCTGCAAGTCCGTCCTCGGCAGTGGCTACTTGCCCTGCCCGCCTGATGAGCTGGGTCGCATGGGTGACGACTGCCGCGGCCCAGGCAGCGTCGTCGGCAAGGCCGCCGCCGGTCGGCTGGGGTAGCTGTGGTTCGCCGAGCAGTTCCGCGGCGTCCTGCGACCGGTCGGCCAGCATCTGGATCTGTTGGTGTAGGCGGATCGCTGGTTGCTCGATGCTGGCACGGCGTTGCCGCTCAATCGCTCGCTCCCGCGACCGCAGCTTGTCGGAGGCGGCGCGAGATACGGCAAGTTGCTGCGTGATGCCAGACAACTCGACCTGGCGCTTGCGGGCTCGCTTACGCTGCGAGTCGACCTCGGTGATCGTCAGGTCACCGTGGACCCGGTACTGCTGCGGGATCTCTCGGGCCCTCGTGATCAGGTCGTTCGTACGGCGCTCCAGGACCTCCTGGGCTCTCGCGAGTTCCTTGGCGCGCGTGTCCATCCCCTCGGTAGCCAGCCGGATCTCGGTCACGGCGCGGGTGGCAGTATCGCGAGCCTCGAAGGCTCGGTCTTGCGCCTCGTCGTCCATGCGGCTGCGTTCCTCGGCTATGGCCCAATACCACTAAGTTAGCCCGAAGCACGTTCGCCCAGATCTTGTCAAACTCGCAGGTCAGCGCCTTGCAAGTGGATAAGATCCACTCGTAACTTAGTGGTATTGGGCTATGGCCAGAAGGTCGGTCAGGAGCACATCGTCGTCGCAGCTCAGGTCTACGGTGCCAAGGGCCTCAGTGACGGCACTCATCGCCTCGTTGTAAGCATCGGTGGCACCGGCGACTGTGTCCTGCGCCTTCCTGAACTCCGCTTCAGCTGTCTGGGCCTCAACGCGCGCGGCAGCCGCCTTCTCCCCGAGTCTGCGGGCGAGCTTCTTGATTTTGACCTGCACTGAGGTCGCCTGCTCGATGTCCTCCGCGGTCGGAGGCACGAAGTCGCAGGGAAGTTCTCTGACACAGACGGGGCATGGGTCGCCTGGGTGACTGGCCGCTGCAGCATGGGCGGCAGCGTTCGCTCTCTGGGCGGCCTCTAGGCCGTGTTCGGCGACCCGTAGCTCGTGTTCAGCACGTTCGGCGTCTCTGGAAGCCGTTTCCGCGCTCAGTTCCTTTTGGCGCGCCCGCGTCCCTGTGTCCTGCGCTGTATTCGCAGCGCGGGTTGCGGAGTTGGCTGCGTTCCTTGCCACCGTGAGCAATGCGCGCGCTGCCACGACTCTATCGGCTGCCGCTTTGGCGGCGGCCTCCGTTCCATCTGCCTCTGTGCTAGCTTTCTTGGCAGCAGAGCTCAGTTCGGCGACGATAGCCTGCCGGGTCTGAAGCGAGTCGCGCTCGGTGGCGAGTGCCGTTCTCGCGTCCGTGAGGCGGTGCTGTTCCTCATTGATTCCAGGGATCTGGTCGGCGAGCGTGGTGAGGGTGGCCAGCGCAGCTTGGGCCGCTTCGACGCCGGTGCCGTCGGAGTCGGCAGCTGTGAGGGCGCCGCTCAGATCGTCCTGCCGCTGGCCCTGGTCCTCGAGTTGTTGGCTGAGTTCGCCCAGCTCTGCCGCCAGCGTTCCGTCCAGGTCAACCAGGGATTGGTACTGCTCGTTGATGCCGGCGGGGATCCTCTCGCCAAGGCGTTCGCCTGCCTTGCGACATTGGGCTGCGAGCGTGGCGTGCTTAGCCTTATCGGCGTTGAGAGCGTCGACAGTGTTCTTGACGGTCTCTAGCTGGGCGAGTTGCGTCGTCGCGCGGTGCCGTCTGTCGGTTGCTTGCTGGATGACGGCGGCCGGGTCGGGTGGGAGTCCGGCGCGCTGTTGCTCCATGTCAGCGAGCAATGGGCGCAGTCGCGTATGCATGGTGAGCGCGTGGTCCCGCACGGTGGTGAGGTCGTCGAGTCCAAGAATGTTCTTGAGGATGGAGCTACGTTTTCCTTCGGGGGTCTGTAGCAACTCCTGGAAGCGTCCTTGCGGGAGGACGACGGCCTTAAGGAACGTGCTGTAGTCGAAGCCAACGAGCCGCCGAACTGCCGAGTTGACTTGGCTCGCTCCACTGATGTCGGTGTCGTCGTTGAGGCTTGTCAGGCGGTGAATGGATGGTGGACTGTATGTTCGTGACATGGTCCGGGTGACGGTCCAGGTCTTTCCGCGTGCCCGGAACGTTAACTCGACTGCTAGCGTCCCGTCGCCGCCGTCGGCGATCAGGTGGCCGGCGCTGCCGGCTTGCCAGGTACAGTTTCCGTAGAGCGCGAAGCAGATGGCCTCAAGTAGTGATGACTTGCCGGCGCCGGTGTCGCCGATGATGGCGATGAGTTCCTTGCCGGTGAAGTCGATGATTTGCTCGGTTCGATAGGAGCGCAGGCCTTTGATCTTGAGGGTTGTCGGTCTCATGATGCCGCCTCGGCGGGCGTGTGTGTCTGGCAGGTCTCGATGGGTTGGCTGAGCAGCTCTTCTTCAGGGAGAACAGGCACATCGTTGTCGGTCACTGCCGCCAAGAGAGTTCTGAACGTGTCGAGCACTCGGTCGGCCGCTGCTCCCTTGGTGCCGAGGTCCGCGAGATAGTCGCGGAACATGTCGGGGATGTCGGGTTCTGCGTCGGCGGCGATTGCCTCCTCGGTGACGACCTCCAGCTTTCGGTCGGCGCAGCTTTCGGTGAGTTGAACTACGGCGGCTTCAGGGAGGAGGTCCCGTACCTGGTCGGACAAGGTTGGGTCGTGCGTGGGGGTGTGGATTGTGATGAGGCAAAGTTCGTTGGGTGCGGCTCTTCTGGGGTGAGTTGATCATGCTGCGAGGGCGTGCTCCTTACGGTGTTGGATGTGGTGGACGCGTTGGTGTTCTTGCCTCAGGTGGTAGCGCCAGTAGGCGTCGAGGTCGCCGTTGGTGATGAGGGCGCGCAGGGTGAGGATGGCTTCGGCTCCGGGTAGGCTCCAGCGGGCTCCGGTGATGTCCGTGCGGTCCTTCACGAGGTGACGGCAGGCTCCTTCGATGACGCCGGTGGCGATCGGCCAGCCGGCTTCCAGTGCCCTGGCGTAGTCCAGGTACGGTTTCTTGCTGGTGAGGTAGGCGGCGGCAGCGTCGGCGTTGGCGCGTTCGGCGGGTGAGTATCGTCCGAGGGTGGCTTTTTGACGGATCGCGGCGGCCACCACGCCAGCCTTGCCTTGCAGGATCTTGACGGCTTGGGTGGCGACCCACGCCTCGGCGTCAGGGTCGCCTTCGTAGTAGAAGGCCCAGGCAGCTTTCCACAGGTACTCCAGGACGTGGATGAAGTCGACCACGATGCTCACCGGCACGTCCCGACGTCTGGCCTCGGTGCGGATCGCCTCGATCTGCTGGGTGTTGCCGTCGACCAAAGCGACCCACGGGCGTTGATGGTGGGGGTCGCGGCGTTCGGCCTCGTCGAAGATGGTGCTGATCACCGCGGGGATGTCGTCGGTGACGCTGGCGGTCAGCCATTTACCCGTCGCGACTGGCCCGCGGCCACGCTGGGGGTCGCGTTCTTGGTCCTCACCTCCTCCGTTCGGGCCTCGGCCGGGTGGGGCGATCACGTCCGTGGCGGTGCGGGGGACTCCGACGGCGTCATAGACCGCACCGATCTCGGCCATCCGCTTGCGGCCGTGCTTCTCCCCCGGCGACACCCCGGGTCGCCAGCTTGTGCCGGGTGTTGGCGGCGGCACGGGCGGTCGCCGCACGCAGCGCACCGGGTCGCATCACGATGCCCTTGCCGTCCGCGGACAGCACCAGCAGCTCCGCGGCCGGTCTGATGGCCCGACGGCCTGCGGCATAGAAGGCCTCGACGTCCACCGCGGCGGCCTGCGCGAGCTGCTCGACCTGCCGTTTGCCCAGCCGTACCCCGCTTACGGCCCAGATCGCGTCTTGGGCCTGCTCGAACGAGCCGCGCACCGACTCGATCGCGGCCAGCCGCGCAGCCCGTGCGAATGCTTCTCCACCGGGAGGTTCAACACCGCATCAGCCGGATACACGTTCCTCGCCCCCAACGCGCGGTAGGCCTTGCGGACCACCATGACCTGACCAAACACCGTGGCCAGCTGCCTGGCCCGGCCACCTTCCACCCGGGTGCGGGGTACGGCATCCCGTTCCCGCCGCTGGTCGACCGGGCTGCCTGGCCCGGCCACCTTCCACCCGGGTGCGGGCCACACCCTCGGCGCCAACCACCTCCTCAGCCCGCTGCTCACGGGCAGCCCGCAGATCCAGGTGATCCTGCAAGAGGGTCCTCAGCAGCTCACGCCCCTATACCGCCAGATGATCCTCCAGCTCAGCATGACTCAGCCGTGCCGTCTCCGGCGCCCCCAACACAGCCACCAACGACTCGAACACCTCACCAGACCGGCTGAACGCCCCCGAGCTCTCTTGCGCATACCCTGATACCGGGCTCCTTCTTCAGTTCGTGGCCTAGACACCTACGAACCTAACGAGAAGGAGCCCCCTACACGATCAAGACCCACACAAAACCCCAGGTCAGCGCACCTGTGCCCTCCCCCGAGAAGAGCCACACCCATCTTCGATCCCGGCTCGGCCGCGGTGACCTCGCGCTTGAGGAGGTCGGGGATCGGCGTAGGCTCCCCGCTCGCCTCGGTCAGGCTGTGCCGCCACGGCTGCGGCTGGCACGGCACCAGGCCCAGGTCACGCATGATCGAACGGACCAGCTCCGGGGTGCAGTGCTCACCCCAACGGGCCAGTTGGGCGTGGATGCGCCGGTAACCGTACGTTTCGTCCGACTCGGCGAATATCTGCCTGACTAACATGCGCAGGTAGTCGCGCCGTGCCGCGGTCCCTGACTGCGGCCGGTCACGCCATTCATAGTAACCCGACGTCGACACCTCCAGCCATTCACACATCTTCACCACTGAGTACTTCCGGGCACCATCAGGTGTCGTGGCAGCCTTCTCCGCATCGATGAGCTCATACCGGACGCTCACCGATACTCCTGGGCGAAGAAGGCAGCGGCCTTTCCCAGGAACTCGTTCTTCAACCGCAGCTCTCGGACTTCCTTCTCCAGCTCCCGCAGCCGGGCGCATTCGGACACCATCAACGGCGGCTCCTCGCCGGCGTGCTCTCGCCGGTACGTGTTAACCCAATTTCCGAGCGTGCCCTCAACGATTCCGAGCTCTCGAGCCACCTGCGCGATCGGACGTGAGGTCTCGATCACTGCCTTGACCGCTTCCTCCCGGAACTCAGACGAGTACTTCTTTCTCCGTTCGGGCATCATTCCCCCTTCCATTCCAGACATGATCTTATTAGAGTCCCTGTCCGGAACCTTCGGGGCACCCCGGGGACACCCCACCTACGGCACTGGGCTGAACATGGTGACGATCATCTGCCTTTCCGTACGTGGTGCGTGATTTGCTCGCCTTCGGTTGGGTTGAGGGGTCCGGTGCTGTCGGGTGGAGCGGTTGCGAGGGCGATGGCGAGGGTGCGGCCGTGGAGGTCGAGTGTTGCTTCGCTGAGGTCGGTGAGTTCGGCGATGGCGGTGCGGGCTCGGGTCCATCCGGTGAGGCCGGTGATCAGTGCGATGAGGAGGGCTGGCCACCAGAGTGTGCCGAGGATGAGGTAGGGCAGTGCCCAGGCCGCGGTGATCACGGTGGTGGCGAACTGGCCGTTGGCGGCGGAGAGTTCGGCGCGGACGGGGTCGGGCAGGATCAGCCAGAGGCGGGGCCAGCCGAATCGGAGGTCGAGCCCGTAGCGGTTGAGGCTGATCTGTTCGACGGCGGCGATGCGGTCGCCCATCCAGGTGGGCCTGGCGGGTGTGGCCATGGACAGCCGGTTGATCCGGTGCGCGATGGCGTCGATCTGCTGCTGTTGCTCGGGTGTTCGGTTGTCCTGCGGATGCTGGTGCTGCAGGTCGTTTCGGGCTGCGACCAGCGCTGTCCATCGACGGGCCCGGGCTTGGGTGCGTTGCTGCTGGGCCCAGCGCAGCCCTGGTGGCCACTGGCCCAGCCACCACGCGCGCAGCGGGGCGGCGAGGGCTTGCACGATGAGTCCGACACCGGCGCAGGCGAGCAGCAACCCGACCGCGGCCAGAATCTGCGCCGGGCCGGACAGCCGGCTCAGAGTGGTGCCGAACTCGATCGATTTCGAGCTCAGCAGGTGGGGGTCGAGGGCGTGGGTCCAACCGAGCTGCAGCCCCACCCAGGCACAGGCGACGAACAGCAGACCGGGCAGGGCGACGAGGCCAACCCACCGCTCGGCCAGTTTCTTGGCCAGTTCGCCGAAGAAGTTACCCATGTCACTGCGGGGTCATGGGCAGGTTGGTGATCAGGCAGCGCGGTATCGGCCCAGCCGGAGTGGTGTGCGCGACCCGGTCACACGCGCCGTCGGGACAACCGAAGCGCTCCTCATTGGCCCGCCCGGAGCCTACCCCCGGCAGGCCGGCGCTCAATCCGCGCACCGTGTCATCTCCGCTGGTGCCGAGAAGTTCACTCAGCAGCGCCAGGACCGGCCGGCGGGCGCGAGCCTCGGCCTCGATGCGGGACAGCAGGAGCCACTTGTTCTCGGGCTGCGCGGCGCACTCCTCGCGCAGCTCGGGCAACTCTTCGCACAACGCCCGCAACGCGAGACGTTCCGCAGGGTCCACGGGTCCTTGCTCCATGAGTCGGACAGGGTATCCGCCTACCGGGGCGTAACACGCCGCGTAGCCGATTCCGGCGTGGCGACCACCTCCGTGCTAGGATTCACCCGATGGAGATCGACCCCGGCCAGCCCATCGACCTCGACGTCGAGGCGCACGAAGCCTGCGCGCAGTGGGAGTTCAAGGATTCCGGTCCGCTGGACGGTCACGTGCACATCCAGGTCGGCACACTCGCCGGCGGCGGCTGGTACGTCAACCACATGAGGTTCGGCGCCCGGCGATTCACCGACAGGCAGGCGGCCTGGGATGCGACGCGCGGGCTGATGGCCCGCCACGAGGGCCGATGGGACACAGTTGACCCGGACTCGAAGCCGTTCGCCGCAGTGCGCCGCCCCGATGGGTCGAGGGCCCTCTATGACACCCTCGAGGATGAATGCCTCTACGCGTGCTGGGGAGACCAGAAAGATCAGTTGTGGGCCAGGTACACCGCCGCGATCGACGCGGGCGAGACGCTGCGGAAGTCCGAGACGCACGAGCTGCTCGACGGCGGGATCACGATGGTCAGCTACCGCGACCCGCTGGACGGAACGGACCGCTACGCCGTCACGACTGACTGGGACTCGGAATACTGCGTGGTGGACTATCCCGATCGTGATCAGGCCGAGGCGGCCTATGAGCACGAGGTGCTCGACCACGCCGACGACGAGTTGCCCTACAAGTCCAGCGACATCGCCGAGCTCACAGTCGATCGCCGGTCCCGTGCCCCGGATGGGCTGACCGTGCTGCCCGATGGATCGGTCATCGCGACCGACGATGTGGACGAATACAACTACATGTACGGCCAGACACCACGCGGCCAGTGGCCGGTCACGCCGGACCAGGACGAGCCCCCTGGGCCGGTGACCGAGATGACGGCCGAACCTCGGGATTGGGGCCCGACCGACGTGAACGTCAAGGACGTCACGTCGGCGGCTTGGGCGGACCAAGATGAGGAGCTCGAGCCCAACGATCTGGCCTTGCTTGCGCTGCCGGACGGGCGGCAGCTGCTGGCTTCGGCCCATGACGGCGCCGCGCACGTATGGAGCCTGCGTGACGGCACCAAGCTCAAGACGTTCTCCGGGCACAGTGAGTGGGTGCTGGCGGTTGCGCTGACCGTGGTCGCGGACGGCGCCGTGGTGCTGGCCACCGGCGGTAGGGACGGGTTGGCCCGGGCATGGTCCGTGCGGGACGGCGTGGCGCTGCAGGAGATCGAGGCACACAAGGGTCCGGTCAACGCGGTCGCGTGGGCCTGTCCGCCGCGCGACATCCCGTGGCTGGTCACCGGCGGCGACGACGCGCACGTGAGGGTCTGGGATATCGAGTTCAAGCGGCCACGCGCCGAGTTCCGGGTGGGGAAGCCCTCGGTGGACCTGGTGTGGTCGGTGGCCGCGACGGTGCTGTCCACCGGCGAGGTGTGCGTGGTGGCCGGCAGCCAGGGCATCGAGGCGGCTGCGGTGCATGTGTGGAACGCCAGTACCCGAACCCTGCTACACACCTTCGTCGTCGAGTCCGACGTGGAGATGCCCTATCCGAAGGTGGCCGTGGCCACGTTGGCCGACCGCTCGTTCCGCGTGGCTGCCATCGCGGGTCCGGTGCTGCGGATCTGGGATGGGCTCAGCGGCCGGGAGGTACGCACGCTGCCGGTGCCCGGCAGCCGCGGCGGCGACGTCGCCCTGGTCGTGCTGCCCGACCTCCGTGTGATCGTCGCCGCGGCCAGCGGACCAGAAACCCTGGTCTGGGAGCTCGAATCGGGCATGCAGCTGGCTCGGCTGACCCACCGGTCTGACTTCCACGAGACCGTGGACCTCGTGGTTTACCCCGACGACACATTGCTACTCGTGTCCGGGCGCCGGGACGAGAGCCTGGCTCGCGTGGTGCGGCTGGACCTGCACTGGTAACCGGCCACAGTGGATTGATTCGATGCCGATCGACGACCTCACCGAGCGCGTGCGGGACATGCTCGAGGAGTACCAGCAGACCCGCCACCCGGCGGTGATCCTGGACGCGGCGGCGAACCGGGACGCCGCGGCGCTGTGGCAGGCGGTGCGGACGGTCGACCCCGACACCGCGCCCGCCTGGCTGGACAAGCAGGTCGCAGTGGCCAACGCCCTACTGGGCCGGCTGCACTACCGTCGCTGGTGCGCCTTGCCCGATGGGCAAGGACATGCCGAACTGGCCAGAGCGGTGCTCTGCGTGGAACTCGTCGCCGACAACCACTCCCTGGTACCACAAGAGTTGACCGGCGTGGTGGGGCGGTTCACCGATCCCGACGCCCAGGCGGAGTCCGCGCTGAGCCTGCTGGCCGCGTCGGAATCCGCATCCGATCCCGCCTTGCTGGACGCGGCCATCCAGCTGCTGACACCTGCGGCCGCCGCGACCCCCATGCGTGGCCCCGGCCGGATCGTCCGGCTTTCGGCGCTGTGCCAGGCCCTTCGACGCCGGCACGACCGCGACGACTCGGCCACCGATCTCGACCGCGCGGTCACCGCCGGAGAGAGGGCCGTCGCGGCCGGGCCCAAGACCGGTCCAGACGCCGTGCAGGCGCGGTCCGCCCTGGCATACGCCTACTGGCGCCGCCACCGGCTCCGCGCGAACCCGGCCGACTTGGAGCACGTGATCACCCTGATCGAATGGGTGCTGGCCGCGGCCGAACCCAACGCTGAGCGACTGGCCGACCTGGGCACCGCCTACCGCCAGCGCTATGCACACACCACCAACCTGGCGCACCTGGACCGAGCAGTGGAGCTGGGGGAGCAGGCCGTCGCACAATCCGCCGACAGGTCAAGTCTGGCCGTGCTGTCCGAACTCGGCAGCTCGCTGCTGTCCCGCTACGAGCGATCCGGGACCCGAGCCGACCTGTGGCGGGCCGCTGAGCTGGCCGAGCAGGTCGTAGCGGCGCTGCCGGCGGACGACCCAGACCGCAGCGTGCGACTGGCTGGCGCCGCGTCGGTGCTGGTACGGCGCTACGAGCGCAGCCGCGACGTGGCCGACCTGCACCGCGCCGTCGAACTGAACGAGCAGGCGCTGGAGATCCTGCCCGAGAATGACTTCCGCCGGCCGGACATCCTCCGCACGTTCGCCGTGACGCTGCACCAGCGCTACCGCGGGCTGGGCAAGGACGCCGACCTGCAGCGCGCGGCCACCCTCGGCAGGTGGGCGCTGGAGGCAACCCGGGACGACCACCCCGACTGGGCCGGTGTCGCGATGGACCTCGCGGCCATCCACGTCACCCAGCACGCCCACACCGGGGTGCGGGACAACCTGGCACGGGCGATCCAGCTGGGTGAGCAGGCCATCTCCCGCTCGACGCCCACCCCACCCGACTGGCTGTCCACATTGGGTAGCGCCTACCAGCAGCGCTACCCGGTCACCGGCACGGTCGACGACCTCGACCAGGCCATCAACCTCGGTGAACAGTCAATGACCGGCACCGGCACGGACGATTTCGCGCTACCCGGCCGCCAAGCCCGGCTGGCCAGCGCCTACCGCCTCCGACACCAGCACGCGGCCAGCCGAGCCGACCTGAACCGGGCCATCGACCTCCTAGACCACGCCGTCTCCGTCACCCCAGGCGACCACCTCGACCTACCCGAACGGCTGTCCCAACTGGCCACCACGCACCTGGACCGGCACCGCCTGGACCCCGAACCGTCCGATGTGGACGCCGCCGTCTCCCTCGTCGAGCAGGCACTGGCACTGCTGCCAACAGGTCATGCCGGGCGGGCGCGGCTGACCGCCAACCTGTGCACCGCCTACGTCGAGCGGATTATCGGTGGGGGAGCACCACCGGATTCCGAGCGCGTGCGCCAATGGGCGCACACAGTGGCCGATGCGCAGTCCGCTCCGGTCGAGCAGGTGTCAGCCCACCACGCAGTCGGGGCCCTCGCGCAGGCGGCTGGGCAGAACCGGCTCGCTGTGGAGCTGTTGGACGCGGCTATCGTGTTGCTTCCCTCGGTGGCGCCGCGAGAAGCGGGGTGGAACGACCAGCACCATCGAATCGGCGCCCACCTCGGTCTGGTCGGCGCTGCCGTGGCCGCGCACTGCGCCACCGGTGACCCGGCCGGCGCGGTGGAAATCGCCGAGCTTGGCCGCGGCGTGTTGTTGGCCAGCCAGGCAAACACCCGGATCGCCCTGGACGAGCTGGCCGACCAAGCACCCAACCTCCTCGGTCGGTTCCGCTGGGTCTGCGAGAAGCTCAACACCCCTGGCTTCCCTGTCAACGAGCGCAAACGCTGGTGGACCGACTACGACCAACTCCTCACCGAGATCCGCGCCCAGCCCGGCCTCGCCGACTTCATCGCCGCACCGCGGTTAGCCGACCTCCGTTCCACCGCGACCGCCGGCGTGGTGATCCTGGTCAACGCCAGCCGCGATCGCGGCGACGCCATCATCGTCGGCGCCGAAGCCGATCCCATCGCCGTCGAACTGCCCGATCTGCGCTCGGCCGCCCTGGAAGACCGGGTCACCGCGCTGCTCGACGCCGTCGACAGCAGGCAGTCCATGGTCCAACAGTTGCGCCGGCTCCGCGTAGTACCCGACATCCTTCACTGGGTGTGGGACACCATCGTCGCGCCGATCACCGACGCCCTGGGCTCCGACGGCCCCCATCGCGTGTGGTGGCTACCCACCGGGCCGCTCGGCCTGCTGCCCCTGCACGCCGCCGGTCACCCCGGCCAGCCCGGGGCGCTCGACTTCCTGGTGTCCTCCTATGTGCCGTCCCTTCGCGCGCTGCGTCAGGCATGCAGCCGCCGCCCTACCACCCGGCGCGACAGCCTCACGGTCGCCATGCACCACACCACCGGGCACCCCGACCTGCCAGGAGCCGCCGACGAGGCGACCGCCCTCGGAGGCACGCTGCTCGACGACGAGCACGCCACCGCCGACGGCGTACTCACCGCCCTCCAGCAGGCCAACTGGACGCACTTCGCCTGCCACGCCGTCATCGACCCCACATCCCAAGCCGACAGCGGACTCCTGCTGCACGACCGCATCCTGCGCCTATCCGAAATCGGTGGACTCCGGCTGACCAACGCCGAACTCGCCTACCTGTCCGCCTGCTCCACCGCCAACCATGGCATCCGCTCCGCCGACGAAGTTCTCCACCTCGCCTCAACATTCCAACTCGCAGGCTTCCGACACGTCATCGCCAGCCTCTGGCCACTCTCCAACGAGATCGCTGTCAAAGCCGCAAACTCCTTCTACCGCGCGCTACCCGACGCCCCCACCATCGACCACGCGGCCACCGTCCTACACAAAATCACCCACGACCTCCGCAACGAATACACCGACCGCCCAGACCTATGGGCTCCACTGATCCACAGTGGGCCATAACACCCTGTACCGTGCCAAAACTCGGTTCGGTGCCTGTGGCCTGGGGTTTCTCGATCAAGTCAGGCCGTTCGACGGTACTCGTTGATCACGCCGCCGAGGACCCTGTGCCGTCGTATCGGGGCGTCCAGCGGGATGACGGCCGTCGGGTCGTGGTTGGGTGGATGCTGATCGAGGCTTTGGTGTGGGCGGTGGTCGTTGAAGTGCCGGGCGAACTCGTACAAGACCCTGACGGCGTGGCGCTGGTGGTAGATCAGGAGCCGGTCGGTGCACTCGGTGCGGGCGCTGCGGACGAACCGTTCGGCGTAGCAGTTCGCCCGCGGCGCCCGGGGAGGAGTCTTGATCACATCCAGGCCGTCGGCGTCGAACACCGCATCGAAGGCGTCGGTGAACTTCGCGTCCCGATCTCGGATGAGGAACCGGAAGACGGTGCTCCGCTCGCCAAGGTCCATCATCAGGTTGCGGGCAGCTTGGACGGTCCAGGCCGCAGTCGGGTGGGCGGTCACCCCGAGGATGTGCACCCGGCGGCGGTGGACCTCGATCACGAACAGCACGTACAGCCTGTGCAGGGTGATGGTGTCGAGGTGAAAGAAATCAACGGCCAGCAACCCGGACGCCTGGGCACGCAAGAAGGTTCGCCAACCGGTGTCGGTGCGGCGTGGTGCCGGGCCGATGCGGGCGGCGCGGAGGATCCGGCGGATCGTGCCCGCGCCGACCCGGTGACCCAGCCCAACCAGTTCTCCTTGGACGCGGCGGTGACCCCAGGCAGGGTTCTCCCGGGCCAAGCGGATGATGAGGTCACGGACCTCCGCATCGATCGGCGGACGACCCGGTCTGCTGGGGTAGGTCCAGTTCTTTGCGACCAGACGGCGGTGCCAGGCCAGCAGGGTGGCCGGGGTGATGATCCGATGTCTCCGAAGGCCACGGGGCAGCAGCCGGCTCAACGCCGAGAGCACCGCCCGATCCGGCCATAATGGACGGGCTGGTCCAACCTGGCGGCGCAGCACCGCCACCTCCTGCCGCAACACCAGCACCTCGATGGTCTTCGCCGCATCGCTGCGCGCCAGCAACGCCAGCCAGCCGAACACCCGAACCATGATCAGATACAGCAGACGGAATGCCATGAGCAGCGATCATGCCGCAGCCGGTCTGTCCGGCGAAACCCCAGCTCACAGGGCTACAACGAGTTCTGGCACGGTACAGGCGACAGACCTTCGAAGAGTTCGCCGAGTACGTTGAGACATTCGCCCGTGAGCACATGGAGTCCGGGACGCTCAGTGTCCGCCACCTGCAGCGGTTGGCTGCCGGCTGCGGTCCCAAAGGTCAGCCTCTCGGTCCGCTTCGCCTGGCTACTGCCCGCCTGCTTGAACGTATCCTCGGCCTGAGCATTGATGAACTACTCGCGCCGCCGACGCAGCCTTTGTCAGCCGTTGACATCACCGCCGAGCTATGTCAGGAGTTCCACGGCCCCAGCCGGATAAGCAGTGCCGCGGCTACTTGTCCTCATGAACAGCTCACGGATTTTCACTCACTGGAACCCCAACTCCAGAAGATCGATACATCAACTGTTCAAGCAGGTCATGCGCGTATCGACCTCGCCAGGTCCTTCGATTGGTTGGACGAGCACGCTGGATGGTTGTCTGACACGAGTCGGCGGAAGGTAATGTCGCGGCTCGCAGAATTGAACGCGCGCGAACTGCTCGACGCGCACGCCCGGCGAGTCAAAGTGAGCCGTAGCCAGGTGGCACATGCGTTGTCGGACTACTACAGGGACCACGCACCAGGTTATGGCGCGTACCGCGTGTGGTGTGGGGACCGAGAGATCGCGACCAGCATTGTCTCTCGGTCGGGCTGGCTGGACCTAGCGTGTCCCTTGACATCCGACAACGACCGGTTGGTGCTGGTCAGCACCGACCCTGGCGGCAATGTTGCTCGCGACGATGTTAGCACAAGGCACGCAGTAGATCGACTTGCCGAGGCTGCCGCTCTGGACGTGCGAGTCGCGAACGTGCCGCTCTACCGGCTCTTGGAAATCGACGCCAGACCAGGTGCGATAACGGGCACCGTCGGTCTGGCTCCATTCGTCGAGTACGCGTTGACCATGGACCTACTTGAAAGTGAGTTGGTCGACGCAGTTACTGCCAAAATCGCCATTCGTCGCGGTACGCTGCCGCTACGTGACAGGTACCTGCCGGACCTTACGGCGGTCCTCGACATCTTCGGCAGGCTGTGTGTAGGTGGCGTGCTCGCCTTGTGTGCGATCGCTCGGCCGCGCGATCCTTATCGAGGCGCTCCGGACTATGCACTCCTGGTGCAGGAGCGCTCTGGACATGTCCTCAACGCTACGCGCCGGTTGGCAGTGATACCGAAGGGTTTCCATCAACGTTGAATGATTTCCGTGCCGATGCACGGATTGGTGCTACATTGCGGCGGGAAACCGAAGAAGAACTATTTGGACGCGGGGATGTCGACCGTACGATAGGTGAGTGCCGTGCCGCTGCACCGATGCATCCAGACCGGTTGTCCGAGCCGATGCGATGGCTCACGGCAGAGGCCAGCAGATTGAGAATGGAATGTACCGGATTCGGATTGAACCTGGTCAGCGGTAACTACGAGTTCGCGAGCCTGATCGTCATTGAGGACGAGGAGTTCTGGTCACGCTTCGGTGGTCAGGTCGAGGCCAACTGGGAGTCATCGAACCTGCGCCTGTACTCCAGCCTGGACTGCGAGCTGCTAACCGAGCTGATCTTTGAGGAAGCCTGGAGCAATGAGGGCCTGTTCGCACTGCTGCAGGGACTTCGACGATTGGGAGAGATCGGCGGTGGCCGCGTGAAGCTACCAGTTATTGAGCGAAATCTGATCCACTGTTCATGACGACGGCCAGCGAACGGTGATCACCACCGAATCCGATATTGCTTCCCACGCGTGGTCAATTCCTGGTCCCCAGACGGCGTAATCCCCCTGCCGGGTCATGATAATGCTGCCTTCAGTGAGATCGACTCGGAAGTGTCCCTGTACCAACAATAGAAGGGTCGTTCGCTGGTCGTCGGCCGTCCACTCGGTGCGTTTCTCGCCTGCGGGATGGACACCCCATTTCACTTCGACGTCCTTCGTCGAACGCACACCCGCGGACGGATCTATGAAATGACCGAGCAACCAGCCGCGGGTCTCGCGCCCATCTTCAGCGGCGTTTCCGCGGTGCCAATTGGTGCTCACTACTGTATCTCCCATCCGATGGTTGGCAGGTTGACTCGCCTGCCACCGACCTGTGCTAGTCGTCGAAGCCCCTGCAACAGTGTGAACTGCCCTTCATTGCTCCAGGCTGCGTCTTCGACCAGCTCAATCAGCAGCGTGTCGTCGAGGCTAGAGTACAGGCGCAGGTTCGATGACTCCCAGTTGGCCTCGACCTGACCACCGAAGCGTGACCAGAACTCCTCGTCCTCAATGACGATCAGGCTCGCGAACTCTTAGTTACCGCTGACCAGGTTCAACCCGAATCCGGTGCACTCCATTCTCAGCCGACCGGGTCGCTCTAGAAGCCATCGCATTGGCTCGGACAAACGACTGGGGTGCATCGGATCGGCGTTGCGTTGGTCGGCGACTGTGTTGTCTATATCGTCGCGGCCGAACAGCTCTTCTTCCATCTCCCGCCGCAGCGTAGCTCCAATCCGTGCATCGGATCGGAGGTCCGTCATTGGTTGATGGAAACCCTTCGGTATGACCGCCAGCCTGCGTGCGGCGTTGACGACGTGTCCGGAGCGTTCTTGCACTAAGAGAAGATAATCCGCCTCACCACGGTGCGGACTGGCCGGCCGGGCGATTGCACACAAGGCGAGCGTTCCGCCTGCACACAGGCGGCCAGAAAGATTCAGGACAGCCGCCAGGTCGGGCAGGTATCTGTCGCGCAGCGGCAGCGCGCCGCGTCGAAGGGTAACATCGGTCACGATTACGTCGACTAACTCGCCTTCGAGTAGGTCCAGGGTCAGGGCGTATCCTATAAAGTGTGCAATACCGACCGAGCCAGCGATCGTGCCCCTACGGATATCCACTCCGAGGAGTCGGTACAGCGGCATGTCCACGAGCCTGATGCCCATCGCCAGAGTCTCGGCCATCCGCTGAGCTGCGTGTCCTGCAGTTTGTTCGTCCAACGACACGTCGCCATCCCCTGCCGTGCCAGTGACCGCGAGCCGGTCGTGGCTAGGGATCAGAGGGCAGTTGAGGTCTAACCAGTCGGGGCAGGTGAGAATGCTGGTCATAGCCTCGGCGTCGCCACCATAGCGCGCATTGTACCGGCCATAGTTCCCTGTTCGGTCACGGTAATAGTTGCCCAGCACGTGTGCGATGCGGCGTTGGCTTACGATGCTACGGTGACTGTTCCGGTCTTGTAGCCTGCGTACGTCTAGCAGAGCCAACCGCGAGGCGACCTCCTGCCGGCTGGTTCCCGGTTCCCAACCAGCGTGTTGGTCGAGCCAGTCAAGTGCTGCGCCGACGTTCGGATCGGCGATGAGCCTCCGTTCGGCATCGGCCGCATTATCTTGTCTAGGGTTGGCATCGATGTGCGGAGAGTCGGCAACGAGCGTGACGAACCGTGCTTTGACCGATGCTGATGCTTGTTCGAGTGCTGTGTCGAGAAGCTGCTGCATTTCGGACTTCGGCCGCAAGGCGGGTTTCTGGTGCCATGCGGCAACCGTTCGGACCGCAATTCCCAGGTGTTCGGCGAATGACTCGTTGGTTAGCCGCAATGCGGCCTGTAGCGCGCATGCGGTACGGCCGGTCCAAGGGTTCACCAACTCCATCGCGTCGTGACCCCCGCAGTTGAGTGATGCACTGCACCTGCGCTACTCATGCACTGGATGTGCACTGGCGATGCGTGGGCTGTATACCGGATCCGCGCTGGAATTATGGGCATGGAAATCTCCAGTCCAGCAACCGAAAACGCCCGGTCCTACTGGGTCGGGCGAACATGCTCGATCACCGTTGTGAGATCGGTTTTCAGGTCGTCCAGGCGTTCAGTGACCTCGCTCAGGCGCTGTTCGATCGTGTCCAGCCGAGACGACAGCGTGCTGACGCTGTCCATGCCGGGCTCGTCGGGCCCTGGTGGCCTGCGGCCGTGGAGTACCGCATCGAGGTGTTGTGGGTGCCAGCCGAGCGTCGTGGACAGCGACTCCAACGTCCGGCGGCTCCGGCGTCGCTCGACGATGTGGTGCTGAAGCTCCCGGACGATCGCCTGCGAGACGTGCGAACGCTCCGCAAGTTCGCGTTGACGCCACCCGAGCTCATTCACCCGCTCGTTGATGGCCTTGGCGACTGCCGCCCAGTCCTCCGACACCTAATTCCTCCGCGCTCGCCCCGGCGCCGAGATTAGCGGTTCCTCGCTATTCGGTGCCGTGACACGGCGCTTCTTGCGCTGCGGGAACAGGTAAGCCTGCTCTCGTGCGCTGAAATCATCAACACAGTGCTGAAATCATTAATCCTGAGGTAGCAAAGGACCTTTCTCATGCGTACTTTTACGTCCAACGCCGGACGACTGGCGTACTACACGGTTCGAGAAGCCGCCTGGATTCTCGGCGTCGAGCCGTCAAGCATCTCCCGCGCGATTCGCGTCGGCACACTGCGCGCCGTGCGGCGGCGCAGCCGGCTCGTTATCCCGGCCAGCGCGCTTGCCCGACTGCTCGGAGAGGCCACCGAGCACAGCCGGCGGTCCAGGGATACCCCGGGCAACAACCTCGGGTTGATTGCCGTCGCCCGGCGGCTGGATCGCCTGTGCCGGGTGCCGCTTGCCCTCCTTGCCGAGATCGTGCTGCGGGACGGCATCTGTCCGTGGGTGTTCACCGGCGATGAGCCGTCGGGGCCTGGCGAATATATGACCGACCGTGAGCTGGCGGCGCGGTTGTGCGCTGGCTGCCCGGTGCAGGACGAGTGTCTGGAGTTGGATCTGCGCACGGCTGGCGTGCACACCGCTGGCGTATGGGGCGCTCTGCCTGAGGGTGATCGCCGCGCGCTGTACCCGCACTGGCTGATGAGGCGCGGGCACCCATGCGGCACCGACACCGACGACTCGGAGGGAGGGCAGATGCCATGACCGCGGTCAGCCTGACCCCAACCGAGATCATGACCGGTCTAGGTGCGGTCGTCGTGCTGTTGTCTGTCTGGCGCGCCAGCGCCCGCCGGGCACGCGCGGCAGCCGCAGCGGCTCGTACCGGCGCCCGCGTAGTGTCGTTGGCCGGCCGCGTCCTGTTCAACGCCGGGTTGATCGTCGCCGCGCAGTGGGCCGTCGTCACTCACGGGGGGAGCGGTTGGTTGCTGCTCGCCGTGCTGGGACTGCCAGCGCTGTTCGCCTCGTACATGTTGACCCGCGCGTTGACCGTGACCACGGTCGATATGGCTCGGCGCCGAGGTGGTGGTTGGCGATGAGCGGGCTGAGCCGGGCACACAAGTTGGCCGAGGATGCGGCTGAGGCTGCCGAGGTGCGGGCATACCAGACCCACCCTGATGTGGTGGCCCTGCGCATCGAACGGGTACGCACGCAGGTCGACCGGATGTGCTGGACTGGGATCACCCTCGGCCTAGCCTTCACGATGACGAACGTTCAGGCGTTCGCGTCGGCCGGTACGCGACCCTGGTCACTGCCCTGGCTGGCAGCATGGGTGCTTGACCCCACCGTTTCGCTTGTCCTATTGGCGATCCTGCGCGCTGAGCAGGTGACCGCGCGGTACCAGGTCCGTACCGGGCTATGGGTGCGGCGGGCCAAGGGGTTCACGGTCGCGGCCACCTACGTCATGAACACGTGGGCGTCGTACGCTGCCGGCTCACCCTCCGCAATTGTGCTGCACTCCGTGCCGCCCCTGGTGGTGTTCGTTGCGGTCGAGGCGATCACTGACGTTCGCGACAAGCTCACCGACGCGGTAGCGGTCGGGTACACGCATGCCGCCACGGCCGTTCATGAACGCGACCGGCTGCCGGTGCGAGCCGACCAGCAGCCGCGGAGCCGCCGCAAGCTGTTTGCCGAGTACCTCACCGCGGCTCAGGCGGCTTGGTTGCCAGACGTGGAGATCACCCCGGCCTGGGTGCGTCACACAACCGGGTGCTCTCGCGGCTTGTCGTCCCGACTGGCAGTGGCTCTTGCCGCCGAGGTCGAGCAGGGCGGGAGTCTGCCGTGACTGTCCAGGAACCGAACGGCCGGCCTTTGCCGGTCGAAGACGGCGCCGTGAACGCAACAGGAATCGAGGCTCGCGCCCAGGCAGGCGACGTGTGGCCCGAGGAAACGGTGTGGGACGCCGAGTTGGTGGATGAGGCACCGGAGCCGGAGCCGGTCTGCCGGCGACGGTTGAGCCGCCGCATCGCCTCCTGGTGGCTGGGATCGCCACGGGTGCCGCCCTACCTGAAAGTCCGGAGCCAAGCGGTGCAGGCCGGCAGAGAACTGCTCGCTGCGATCCTGCGGTCACCGCTGCGGTACGTCGGCGCGGTCGTACGCGGACTGGTGGCTGCCACACGGTGGTGGCGGCGTTGGGTGACGGTGCGTGACTACCGGGAGGCTGCCGAGCTGGCCGAAAAGTTGGCGGATAAGTTCGTCGAGATCCGGGCGCTGGCCCTGTTCCGGTGGAAGGTCACCGGGGCGGTTGCGATGGTCGCGACGTTCGTCTTGGTCGCCGTCGAGCTGATCTACCGTGCTCGCGAGCTGTGGATCGCCGGAGGGGTTCTCTCGGGTGCGCTGGCGCTGCTCGGCCGGCGCAAGGACGGGAGTCCTGGGCGGAAGGCGGTGTTGGCCGGTCCGCGAGCGCTGACTTGGACGATGGATCCGCAGGTGTTGGTCGACGCCTTTCGGGACGCGAAGCTGATCGGCAAGGACGAGACGTTGCGGCTGGTCGAGCGCGCGAGCCGGGTCGGCGACGGGTGGGCGATCATGGTTGATCTGCCGGCCACCCGCAAGGCCACCGATGTGATCAAGAACCGGGAAGCGTTGGCCTCTGCGCTGGCCGTGGATGAGGTGCAGCTTACGGTGGAGCGGGTACGGGGTAACGGCGGGCACGCTGGCCGGGTAGCGGTGTGGGTCGCCGATCAGGACCCGTACGCATCGCCGCCGGTTCGGACGCCGCTGCTGGTCGTGGAACGCTGGGATGCGTGGCGGCCGGTGCCCTTCGGTCGGGACGCCCGGGACCGTCGGGTTGATCTGCCGTTGGTGTGGACCTCGTTGCTGGTCGGTGCGATACCGCGGCAGGGCAAGACGTTCGCCGTCCGGCTGGCTGCGGCCGGCCTAATCCTGGACCCCTACACCTGACTGTACGTGGCGGACTTCAAGGCGGGTAAGGACTGGGACGCATCGGCTGCGGTGGCGCACCGGTTCACGTCCGGGGACGAAGCAGAACACGTGCTGATGCTCATCGGCTGGCTGGTCGAGCTGGTTGCCGAGGTGCAGGGCCGTTACCGACGGATGCGAGAGCTGGATGACGCGACGTGCCCGGAGTCCAAGGTCACGCCGGCGATGTCGCGGGACCAAGCGCTGAACATGCCGGTCACGGCGGTCTTCGTGGATGAGGTGCAGGTGCCGCTGGAGGACCGCACCCCGGTGCGGGTGGAGGACAGGAAGCTCACGGCGGGAGAGTACGTCGGCGAGCTGCTGACCTGGCTGGCGAAGAAGGGACCGGCCGCCGGGATCGTGCTCGTCCTGGCCACCCAGCGGCCGGACTCCAAGACGATCCCGTCCGGGCTGCGGGCAGTACTCGGCTCGCGGTTCGCGCTGCGGGTCATGGACTGGCGGGACAGCAACATCGTGCTCGGCGAGCAGATGAACACCCGCGGCTACGACAGCAGCCGACTGCTGGCCTCACACAAGGGCGTCGGTATCCTGCGGCCGGACGGCGACACCCAAGCCGGCGCTGACGTGCTCGCGCTGACAGTGCGCACCTACTACATGCCCAACGAGGACTGGCAGAGCATCTGCCGGCGGGGACGGACACTTCGGGAGGCCGCCGGCACGCTGACCGGACACGCCGCCGGTCAGGACACCACACCCGTGCTTGACCATGCCGCTGCGGTGAAGGCGATTGGTGCCGGTACCGAGCAGAGCCGTCCGGGTTGGTCATCGGCTGAGCTACCGGAACCGCTGGCGTCGGTCGTGGACTACCTCGGCGACGATCTTGATCCGGACGGGCGTGAGTTCGTTCCTACCGCCGAGCTGACCGAGGCGCTCGGCGTGGAGCCGAGTGCCTTCGCTCGGCAGATGGGCGAGCTGGGATGCCGGCCTACCCGCAACCGGGTCCCGAGCGAGGACGGTGGCGTGCGCCGGGTACGCGGTTACCTCACCGCCGACATCCGGGCCGCGATTGACCGGGCGATGGCTGATGAAATCGGCTCCGAGGATGACACGGGAACCGACCAGTCGTGAGTGCCGATGACCTGGACGGGGAAGGCATCACGGTTCACGTCCCAGCCAAACTTCCCATGCTCACCACGCCGGTCAGTCGTATTCTGCTTGCCATACTGGTCGAGCTGACCGAGGTCGAGGTCCTGGACGGGCCTCTGGGGGAGGGGCGGGATGACTGCTGATATCAGCCGTGATCCGTGGGCGACGTTGGACGGGCTTCTCGGCACCGAGGCCCTAGACGCGGTGGATGTGGGCGTGGGGCCGGTCGCGTTCTACGGCCGCTGCTCCACGGAGGACAACCAGGACCCGGAAACGTCCCTGGGGTGGCAGTTGAGCAACGCGCGCAAGTTCGTGGAGCCGCTCGGCGCGACGGTGGCCGCCGAGTTCTTCGACGTGGGTCAGTCCCGGTCGGTGCCATGGGAGCGGCGACAGGAGGCCGGACGGCTACTGGCGGCATTGAAGGACCCGTGCCGGGACTGGAATGCGGTGGTGGTCGGCGAGGGCACGCGGTGCTGGTTCGGTAACCAGTTCTCGCTGATTGCACCCCGGTTCGCCGCCTATGGGGTGGATTTGTGGGTGCCGGAGTTGGGTGGGAAGTTCGACGCCCGCAACCCCTCGCACAAGATGCTCATGAGCGTGCTGGGCGGGATGAGCGAGTCAGAGCGCCAGCACGTCCAGGCCAGAGTCCGGGCCGCAATGGACGCCCAAGTGGTCAACGAGGGACGACACCAGGGCGGCCGGGCGCCCTACGGCTACCTGGTCGCTGATGGTGGGCCGCACCCGAACCCCCGCAAGGCAGCCGAGGGGTACCGGCTGCGTGTGCTAGCGATCGACGAGCCTTCGGCCGAGGTCGTGCGGCGGATCTTCGCCGAGTACCTGGACGGCAACGGAGACCGGGCGATCGCCAACGGACTCAACCGGGACGGCATCCCGTGCCCATCAGCGAGACGGCCGGACCAAAACCGGCACCGGCTCGCCGATGGCTGGCAGGGCAGCACTGTACGGACGATTCTGGAGAACCCGCGGTACACCGGATACGCGTTCTTCGGACGGTGGACCAAACAGGAGACGCTGCTCGACCCTGATGACGTGGCGGCCGGGCATGTGATCCGGTTCCGCCGGTCTGACCCGGACCGGATTGTGCGGTCCCGCCAGCCTGCCCACCCGGCAATTGTCACCGTGGAGGAATTCACCCAAGTCCAGCTTCTGCGACGCTCGCGCGCAGCGGGTGGGCTGGCGGCCTGCCGGAAGCTCGAACGCGGCCGGCCGAAGGTAACCAGGCGACCGTATCCACTGCGGGGCCGGACCCGTTGCGGCTACTGCACACGGCGGATGGAATGCACTTTCCGGGGAAACCGCATCTACTACCGGTGCGCAGCTCGCAGTCTGGTCCCGGGTGCGGCGGCACTGCAGGGACATCCCAAGAATGTCTACCTGCCGGAAGCTCTCGTACTCGAAGCGCTCAACGCCTGGATCGGCGGGCTGTTCGATAGGAACAACATCGATCGGACCGTTGCCGCGCTCGTGTCCTGCCAGGACATGACCCGCGCGCCGGGCGCGCGAGAGGCAGCCAAGAAGCGGCTCGAGGGGGCCGAGGCGCGGCTACGGCGATTCCAAGCAGCCATCGAGGCCGGCGTCGAGCCGGCGGCGCTGGTCGAGGCGATCAACGACTCGCAGGCGCAGCGGGCCGCCGCGCGGGCGGAGTTGGACGGAGCGCCCGCGCCGGACACGCTGACCGAGGCCGAGGTGTACGCAATGGTCGACTCGCTCGGCGACGTGGGCCGGGCTCTCCGCCAAGCCGATCCGGCCGGACTGGAGCAACTCTACGAAGCGTTGCACCTGGAGATGACCTACGACGCCCCAACACGGACCGTGGATGTGACCATCCAACCGCCCCGTGGGGTTAGTGTGCGTGTCCGAGGGGGGACTCGAACCAAATGCCTACGCTCACGCCTTGGTCGCTGACTTCGATCTTGTGGGGCGCAAGTGACCAGGTCGGCGGACCGGTGGATCAAGTCCACCACAATCGGATGCGTAACGCTGCTCGCGCTCATCGCCGGCACGGTCTCCTACCTGCACATGCACACCCTCGTCGCACTCCACGGCCAGCCAGGCTGGGTCGCCGCGCTCACGCCGCTGTCAGTGGACGGGATGATCGTTGCGGCTTCGACGACGCTGCTCGCCGACTCGCGCTCAGGCCGGGCGGGCGGGGCGCTGCCGTGGGCACTGCTGGTCGTCGGCAGCGTGGCCAGCCGGGCGGCCAACGTCGCCGTGGCGCAGCCCACCCTGATCGGCCGTGTGATCGCGGCGTGGCCGTCGTTCGCCCTCACCGCTTCGTATGAGCTGTTGACCCGTCAGGTGCGTCGCAGCGCGGCTGGCGAGGGCGAACACGACAAGCAGCCTCGACCGAAGCGGTCTACCGCTGCGACGGCAGCGGAACGGCCGTCGGCGCCCACGCGGACAGCGGTGTCCCCGTGGCAGCATGAGCGGACTGGTCGCGGCGCCTCAGTGGACCTGCAACGACACGTGTGGCAATGGGCATTGGCCCAGCAGGCCAGGAACGGCACCCTCCCGAGCGGAAGTGCCATTGCCCGCGCCCACGGTCGGCACGAACGCTGGGGCCGTCTGATCAAGAACGCTGGCCAGGCAGGAACCTACGATCGGGACAGCGTTCCCGAGCGAATCGGTCTGGGTCTGTAGAGGCTCCTCCCGCTGTACCTACTCGGAAGTCCTGTGCGCTGGGCATGCCGACAGCCGGCGTGGCCGGCTGGTTGTGGTGGCGACGCCGTAACGGGATGATGTGCCGCTGTTAGCCGGGCGGGGGGTGGTTGTGCCCAGGCGTGCAGGTCGGTGGGGGCGGCGTTCCAGGGCAGGAACCGTTCCAGGTCCGGGTCGCTGGGCGGCTTGCCGCCGTTGCGGCCGCAGGCGTCCAGACAGGCAGTGAGGTAGGTCAGGAGGTTCAGGCCGGCCATCTCGGCGTGACGGTGACCGTCCAGACCGTGGCGGCGAGCCGGGCGGTGTCCTCGGTACGGGAGCCGTGGCCGGTCGGCAGCCTCGCCGAGAACCGGGGGTGGTGGTTTCATCCTGGCCCTCGAAGGGCGACCGCCACGAGCTGTTGAGCATCGTCCTGGATGAGCACATGGCGACGCTGACGGTGAGGATGATCTGTGGATAACTCGGGTCGGGCTCATGGGTTGATGTGCGACGACATCGTGCGCATGACCGGGTCGGTGCGTGCGTACGGTGCTGTGCCCGGTGACGGCGGCCGTTCGTGGTGTCGGTGCCGGCGGACGACCGGGACTGTCTGGTGTGGACGGTCGGCGGGGCGGGTCGAGCAACACCGGTTGCCCCCTGGTCAAGGGTCGTGTGGTAGGCAAGGGTTCTCGATCATGCGAGGAGCCAACCGCGGTGATCATGGTGTTGGACGCCGAGCGGGCCGAGACCGACCTGGCCCGTGGCGCGCTCAGCTGCCCTGCCTGCCCGGGCGGGGTGCTGCGGCGGTGGTCGTGGGGCCAGGGTGCGGCAGGTGCGGCACCTGGACGGCGAGGCGTACCGTGCTGCCACGGCGGGCCCGCTGCGCCGGGTGCGGGCGGACCGCGGTGCTACCGGCCTGGTGCGTGCCGCGGCGGGCTGATGCGGGCGAGGTCAGCGGCGCCGCCCTGGTCGCCAAGGCCGCCGGGGCCGGCTACCGGCGCATCGCCCACTGAGCTGGACCGGCCGGTGCCGTCCGCCGCTGGCTGCGCGCCGCCCGTGGGCACACACCGACTGGCTGCGCCACCGCGGGATCGATCACGCCAGCCAGCTGGATGCCGACGTGCTCACCGGACTCACCGCCCAGCCCACCGCGCTGGCTGGTGCGCTGACCCCTGATCGGGATCTTCACCAGCGGACGGCTGCTACCCGCCCGATCCGGCTGATCAACTCCGGGCCTCTGGCGCACCGCTCTGCCTGCCGACCGGCGACATCGTGCCCACCCTCTGCCGACATCACGAGCATGACCGCAACACCATGACCACCGAACCCGACAAATCGTCACCCCGACCTGCTCATCCTCAATGACGGCTACGTGCTCATCGCGAGCGTCGGTCAACACACGAGCCATCCCCGGCTCCCGTCGAGTCCCTGCAGGAGCCCTCACATCCGGCCCTGCAGAAAGGATGGTGCCCTAGTGTGTTGTAATCGGCAGCAATTTACGTCCTGTAGCCACGTTTGTGCTGGCCAGCGGCTTGAGGCCCGTAAAGTGAGCCACATTACGGCGCACTAGTGACCGCCACAGGGCAGTTCCCACTGGCCATTGACACTGGTGAACAGCTACGCGTTGAGCGGCCCAGCTTCTGGCACCCACAGGCTCAGTTTCTGGCACCCACAGGTTCTGGCTGAGTTCGAGCAGCACGTCAACACCCACCGTCCGCACCCTGCCCTCGGCCAAGCCGCACCACGGCGCCCACCCGGCGGTCCTGTCCGGTCCGAGGACATGACCGGCTCGGCGGCCTGGTCCACGAATACCAGCAGATCGCGTAGGGTGGACGAATTTCTGGCACCCACACGGGCCGCCGGCTCGACAGCACCAGCACTTCTGACCGCAACGCCGTTATGACCCAATACCGCTAAGTTAAGCCCGAAGCACGTTCGCCCAGATCTTGTCAAACTCGCAGGTCAGCGCCTTGCAAGTGGATAAGATCCACTCGTAACTTAGTGGTATTGCGTTATGACCTGCTTGAGCCGGATGTGTGGAAACGCACCAGTCCGGTTCCGAGGGGGCCGGGACGCAGCAATGCGTCCCGGTTACCCGACTCATGCCGCAGCCGGTCTGCCCGGCGAAACCCCAGCTCACAGGGCTACAACGAGTTCTGGCACGGTACAGGCTCTGATGCACTTGCGCTGATCGGCTTCGTGGCCTCGTGACCTACGGGCGCAGATGCTCCCGGAACGACGTGGCCGGGCGACCCGGCCAACTCGCTAATGGTGCATCCGCATGGCGGCTCGCGCGTCCTTCATCAGAAGGAGCAGGTGCAGCGGATCTGTCGGTGACGGCTCGAAGTCGTAGCGGAGGTAGAAGTTGCGGGCCTGTTCGTTGAGTGCGTGCACGAGCAGCGCACGGACTCCAATGATGTCCGCAGCCTCAACCGTACGTGCAATCGCGTCGCGGAGCAGCTGCTCACCCAGGCTATGGCCCTGCTCCTTCTGATCTACTGCAAGCCTTCCCAGCAAGATGACCGGTATCGGCTCAGGCATCGCCTTGGCTACGCGCGGGTTCGCCGCAGCTCGTTGGACGCTGCCGGCGGCCAACGCGTAGTAGCCCACGACCCGGCTGTCCCTGCACGTGACATAGCACCGGGATGCGCCCGTCGCCTGGTTGGTCAGTGCTCGCTTGCGCAGCCAATCGTTCAGGCTCGATTCGCCACAGTCAAAGTCAGCGACCAGATCCTCAGCCACGATCGGTCGAGGCGCCGAGTACCCACTCACTCGAAGATTGTCTCAGCTGCGAACAGCTTCTCTAGATGGGGCTTGTGCGTTACAGGCCGATCTAGCACGGCCAGAAACTCGCTCCAGGCCGCGTCGTCCAGCATGAACAGCCGCTGATCGGCCAGCACGTCGCGTGCTCGAGACACGGCCGCCTCCACAGTGAACTCCGTGATGTTGATCCCTTCGACGTCCGCAGCACGACGGATCAGCGCGTCCTGCTCAGACGACAGCCGCACCGCGAGACGAGAGTCCTTGATGGCAACCATAGACCAAGTGTGCGCCTACTAGGCGTACAAAGTCAACAGACAGGGTCGGGGTTGGCGGTGGAGGTGTGGGCGCGGTTGGAGGCATTGCCGGATCCGCGTTCGCCGTGGGGGCGGGCGGGTGTATCCGTTGTCGTGCCTGGTTGCGGTGGCGTTGTGTGCGTTGACGGCTGCCGGCGTGATCGGCTGTCGGCGGTGGGTCAGTGGGTCAAGCGGGCCAGCCAGGCCGACTTGGCGTGGCTGCGGGTGCCGTGGGCTCCGGTCGCCGGGCGGTATCGGGCGCCGGATGAGGAGACGATCCGGGTGATATTGGACCGGCATGAGTTCGGTGGCCGAGTAGTGGCGGAGTTCGTGAAGGTGGGTGTCGATGCCGAGCCGGGCCGCCATGTTGCGGTACCGCTGGGTGACCGAGTCCGGGACGAGGTGGGTCGAGCCGTCCGGGGCGAGGGAGAACACGAACGCGTCGTCCGGCAGCGTGAGCCCGAGCAGGGCCGCCCGCTCCTCGCACCTCCCTGCGGTGCTCGGCGAGCACGGCGACGCTCTCGGCGTCGAGCGCGATCCGGCGGTGCTGGTGGGTCTTGGTGGTCTCCTCCCAGCGCACCCGGCCGTCCTGGGCGATGCTGGACTGGAGGGTGACCACGGCGCCGGCGAGATCGACGCTGGACCAGCGCAGCGCGCAGACCTCCCCGCGCCGCGCGCCCATGGTCATCACGAGCCAGACGAACGTCCCCCAGTCCTTGTCGCGCCACGCCTCGGTCACCAGTCGGGCGGCTTCCGCCGTCGAGGGCGGCTGCGGGTTCGGCCGCGGCTGCGGGGGCGAGTCGATGAACTCGATCGGGTTGACGGAGATCCAGCGCCACCGGACCGCACGCTTGAGCGCACCGGCGAGGATCCAGTGGATCTGCCGGATCGTCGCCTGCCCGAGCGGCCTGCACGTGTGCGGCTTGCACTCCACCACGACGCAGTCGTGGTCCTCCTGGTCCAGGCGGCTCGGCCGGCTCGGCCGGCGGCGGTGCCGGACCGTCCGGCACTCGTGCGGCGCGGTGGTCCGATGATCGACCCGGGCCGCGTCTCCGCAGTGCTCCTGGCACTTGCGCATCTGAGCGTAGAACGAGTCCAGCACCTCGCCGTCCAACCGGCCCACGGCCAGCCCACCGATCAGCGGCCGGACGTGCTTGTCGATGTACCCGACGTAGGCGCGCCGGGTCGTTTGCTCGACATTGAGCACCTCGAGGTACCGGTCGAGGAGCTGGTTGACGGTGGCTCTGATCCGTGGGTTTCGCTGCTCGTCCACCTGGTTCAGCAGGCGGGTATGACCTTCTCGGCCTCCTTGTCGGCCCTCGGGCCGGGCGCCGCCGAGGCCGCCCTCGACCACTACCGGCAGGCCCTCGACGTCGCCGGGCGGATCGGGCAACGGTACTGGCAGGCCCGTGCCCATGACGGCATCGGCCACATCATGGCAGCCGCAAACGACAGACCGGCCGCACGCGCGCACTGGCAGCAGGCCCTCAAGCACTACCGCGACCTCGGCGTCCCGAAGCAGCCGACCTCGCCCGCCGCCTCCGCTGACCCCGCCCCCGGTCACCTCCACTCACCGACACCGCCGCAGGACCCGAACCTGCAACCTCGATCCGTAGGCTACCGATGGCGCTAGCCAACCACCGCTTACAAGTGGATCGCTCCACTTGTCCGGCTTGTCTCACACCGACGGCCCCGGCCCCCAGGTTCTCCGGGTGAGGTCTCCGGGGGTGGGGTTGGTGACCGCTCTGATACTGGTGGTGTTGGCGGAAGTCTTTGGGCGGCGGCGCCGGCGACCGCCGGGACGGTGCGGATCCGGTGTCGGGCGGCAGCTTCCGGCCTGCCGGCGCGGAGTCCGTCACCGCGTACGCCTTGTGCGCTGCCGCGCGGTGACGTCGCGACGTGTGCAGCGGACGGGTGGCCGATCGGGAGGAGACGGCGTGCCGGTGTATCTGGAGATCCCGGTCGGCGAGTGCGAGGTGCTGCTAGTCGAGGTGGCGTCGCAGGACATGGGGCTCACCCCGGCGGCCCGAGGGGACGTGCGGGACCGGCTCACCGAGCCGTTGTCCCGGTCGCTTGGACGGGTGCGGACGTTCGCCGGGCAGGTGCTGGAGCAGCTGACCTCGGCGGCCCAGCCGCCGGACAAGGTGAGCATCGAGTTCGGGTTGAAGTTGACCGCGAAGGCGGGCCTGTCCTCACGCACGGCTGTCTCTACTGCTCGAAGATGGTCCCCGACACCGCGAGCTGCGCCCGCTTGCGCTTGAGGAGGAGGACGAGCTCGTCCGTGTCGCAGAGGCGCTCGATCTCCTGCCGGGGGAGGACGATGATCTCCCGACCCTGGGAGAGGGCGCGGTTGAGGACGGAGTGAGCCGCCGTGAACTCCTCGGCCTTTCCCGTGATACCGGACGCCGCGACGAAGATGCCCATGGGCCGGCCCCGGCTCGTCAGCTTGTCGTTGAAGATGGCGAGCTCTGGATACCCCGCTGGCGTGCTCCAGTTCTTGCACTCGACGAGGAGGATGTGATCGAACCTCCGCAGCCCCGCGGGGTGGCCCTCGTTCCAGAAGGCGACGTCGATCTCCTCGGCGTGAAATGCGTTCATCGTGTTCCGCGCCGTCACCGACACGCCCGGGACCAGCTCGAAGAGGTAGACGAGGAGATCCTCGAGGGCGGCCACGCTCGGTGGCTGTCGTCGCGGCGTCCCCGTCCGCCAAGAGCTGGCCGACGCGCCGCCGGTCGATGGCGGTCACGACGGGAGCGGGCCGTGGACGCTCTGGTTGCGCAGGTCCCGGACGACCTCGGCGAAGCTGGCCGACGCCATCCGCCGGATGAGCTCCTCCAGAGAGATGGTCAGGACCGGGTACGGCGTCTGAACCGTCTCCATCGCCGCCGAGGCTAGGTCGTCGTATGACGGATGGAGATGCACGACGAGCGCGAGCCGAGCGGTCGGAGGCTTTGGCGAGAGCGTGGAGGGTTTGGGACGTCGCCCCGGGCAGGAGGTTCCGTTGACCTCAACAACCAACGGATTGCCTCCGATCGCCGCGAGGTCATCGGACCAGACCCCCACGTCGAAACCGACATCGGGGTCGAGGTTGGCGGCGGCTATGGCTCCGCTGCCTTCGATTGCCTCGACGAGGAGGGCCGTCGCGCTTCGCTCGTCCCGCGGTAGGCGGCGGAGCCGGTCGAGGAACTCAGCCGCCACCGCGGGTCCGAGAGCGCGTTCGCTCGGGCCGGAGGCGGCGGGCAGGACCAATCGAGCGCGTCGCTCGACCTGGTCGAGCACGAAGTTGATGGCGTCGAGATCACCCGGGCGAGCGCGTACGACGATCTGCCCCGCGAGGTCGCTGGGAATCTTGGTGCCGGGCGGGACGATGAGGAGGAGCGGCTTGCCCAGCGCGTAGGCGACCCCGGCCTCGAAGGAGGAGTTGAGCGCACGCTCCTCGTCCAAGACGACGACGAGGTCGGCGCGCTCGACCGCCTCCCGGAGGGCGTCCAGGAGCTCGCTCTCGAGAACCGCGACGTCCGACAGCACATAGGGCTCGGTACCCCGGTCTCTCAGTCCCTCAAGAAGGGACCGGATGTCGGCGTCTCGTTGGTGGGAGATGAAGACACGGGGGGTTCCCGCCGGCCGGCTCGCCATCGTGGTCCTCCTCGTGGACGTCCGCCTCCGATACTCGCATTGCTCACAAACTCAGACGCCAAGCATGATCCGGAAAGCGTTTCCCCGGGCTGAGAGAAGAATATGGGGGACCGGACGGCTGACCAGGCCAGGCGCGCGGCCGCGGCTGCATCGGTCGGGGTGACCTCGCGCTGGCGTTCTGTGCCTGACCGGCTGGCCGCCGCTGGGTGGCCGGGCTCATGGTGGTCCAGCACACGTCCAGCCCGCCCGCGCAGGTCCGTGGCTGGGATATGGGTCATGTTCCACCCCGGCCGGCTGGGCGGGTGGCGTCGGCGTAGTCGGGGACGTGGATGGGGTTCCTGGTCTGCTACGACTCGCTGTCCAACCGCACCGGCTTGTGGGTGCCAGTTACTCGGCCGCGGCGTTGACCTGCGGCTTCGACCGGACTAGGCATGATCGGGTTCGTGGCGTTTGCGTCGGGTGTACCTGCTCAGATGCCGGCTGCTGGGGTGGATGGTCTTGCTGGCCCGCTCCGATGCGGCCAAGGACGCGACCTCCTGTTGCGTCATCAGGTCGCAGTGCTGCGCCGGCAGGTCAGCCGGCCGCGGGTCTCGTGGGCTGAGCAGGCAAAGGCTTGGCCGATGCCGGCCGGTCGTTCCGGTTCCTCATCGGCGACCGTGACGCCCTGTTCACCCAGACCATTGACGCGGTGGTCACCGCGGCCGGGATGACGATCACCAAGACGCCGGTGCGGGCGCCGCGGGCCAACGCGACCGCCGAGCGTTTCGTCGGCACCGTTCGACGTGAGATCTTGGACCGGGTGCTGATCGTCAACGCCGGCCACGCCAGGTTGGTCCTGGCCGACTTCGAGCAGCACCTCAACACCCACCGCCCGCACCGTGCCCTCGGTCAAGCCGCGCCACGACACCCCCTACCCACGCTGGGGGCGGAGCAGCGTCCACAGCAGGTGCCGGGGCACGACGGCGTCGAAGGAGCCGAGCCCGGGTGGTGGGTCTTCGGCGTCACCCCGCACCATGGTGATGTCCAGGCCCCGCGCCCTGGCCTGGCGCCGGTGCACCTCTAGCATCCCCTCGGTCAGGTCGAGGCCAACCACGAAGTGACCCAGCTCGGCCAGCAGCAGGCTGAGGAAGCCGGTGCCGCAGCTGACGTCGAGGATGGTGCGGCGCGGCTCGACAGGAAGAGGCTCTCCAGCAGGGTCAGCCACGCTCGCCGCTCCGCATCGGTGCGCAGTCCGTGCCGCCACATCTGTTCATAGCGGCCGGCAGCGGAGGTCCACGCCTGCTCGATGACCTCCTTCAACCGGCCGATCTCCTTCTGCCCCGGACGCCCGGTGCCGGTGTCGTCGGTGTCGGCAGCATCAACGTTCAACTCCTGCCACCCCACCGATCCCGTGCCCACTTCTGCATGTAGAGGTAGCTGCCAAATGGTGCTCAAAGGGCCCCACGCGGCGCCGTGTACCGTGCTAAAACTCGGTTCGGTGCCGTGGCCTGGGGTTTCGGTGGTTGAGTCAGGCCGTTCGGCGGTACTCGTTGATCACGCCGTCGAGGACTCTGCGTCGTCGTATCGGGGCGTCTAGCGGGATGACGTCCGTTGGGTCGTGGTTGGGTGGGTGCTGGTCGAGGCTTTGGTGTGGGCGGTGGTCGTTGAAGTGCCGGGTGAACTCGTGCAAGACAGCCGCGGCGTGGCGCTGGTGGTAGATCAGGAGCCGGTCGGTGCACTCGGCGCGGGCGCTGCGGATGAACCGTTCGGCGTAGCAGTTCGCCCGCGGCGCCTTCGGAGGATCTTGATCACGTCCAGGCCGTCGGAGGCGAACACCGCATCGAAGGCGCCGGTGAACTTCGCGTCCCGGTCACGGATCAGGAACCCGAACGCGGTGATCCGCTCGCCGAGGTCCATCATCAGGTTGCGGGCAGCCTGGAGGGTCCAGGCCGCAGTGGGGTAGGCGGTCACCCCCAAGATGTGCACCCGTCGGCTGCGGGCCTCGATCACTAACAGCACGTCGAGCCTGTGCAGGGTGATGGTGTCGAGGCAGAAGAAGTCAACGGCCAGCAGCCCGGCTGCCTGGGCGCGCAGGAAGGTCCGCCAACGGGTGTCGGTCCGGCGTGGCGCCGGGCCGATCCGGGCACCACGGAGGATCCGGCGGATCGTGCCGGCACCGACCCGGTGCCCGAGCCGGAGGAGCTCTCCTTGGACGCGGCGATGACCCCAGCCCGGATTCTCTTGGGCCAACCGGATGATGAGGGCGCGGATCTCTGCCTCGATCGGAGGCAGTAAGGCATCCACCACCTGACGGCGGACCCGTGATGCCTCCTCCGCGCCCGCAAGGGACTTCTCACACCGCGCGCACCGATCCGCACCGACCTCGAACACCACGCCCGGGTCATCAGCCAGCCGCCGTGAGACCGACGCCGAGCCCGGCTGCTTCCCAGGCGCGCGACCCGACCGAACCCGTGACGCCGTCTCTTCGCCGGCTTCTTCACCCACGGCGCGTCCAAGGACGGCGGACGGGACGAGTTCGAGGAGCCCGCCGCCAACTGCCGCTCCAACTCAGCCACCCGCAGCCTCAGCGACTCGATCGTCTCAGCCTGAGCACCGACCAACGCGAGCAACTCCCCGCGTGACATCCCCTCCACACCCGGCACGTCAAGATCGTCTCAGACCCCCTCGACGCGCCCCCACCCGGCCCACCCCACAAGGTCACCTACCACAGCTGAATAGCTACGATCAACCGGTTGCGGTCCGCGTCGCACGATTGGGCACTTAATGTGAGCAGCGCACGAGTTTCGGGAGAACAGCCGGCAGTCCGAGGAGGCAACGTCCAACGCCCTGCGTTGGCGTTCAACTTCCTGCCAGTCAAGTTCACCGACGCGTCCTTCGAGGCGGGCACGCAGCCATACGAGTCGCCCGAGCAACTGGACGTACTGCGAGTCCGGCTGGCCAAGACCCACAGCGTGATCCGGCTCCGTAACCAAATCGTGTGTGTACCGGTAACGCAGGACGCAGAGATCGTCGGCGAGTCGGCGACCTTCGACACAGGCGGGCCAAATCTCGCCTTGACCGCATATCTACTCCAAGCAGCATTGACGAGAGTCTTGACTGAAGGGTGGCACTTCTCGCTCCGAAAGTTCGACCCGCTCACCTTCGTGTCGAGGCTCCCCAACCGCGACCTGATGCAGAAGTCGTTGAAGGACCGCCCCGCCATCAATGGCTTGCACGTGTACCCGGAGTACGAGCTGGACGTGCGTCGCTCCGGCCCGATGGGCTACCCTGGGATCGTCGTGGGCCTCAAAACACGGTACGAGATCTCGATGCCTGTCAGTGAGATTATCGAGTTCGGTGTGCCTGTTGTGGGCCAGTATGTATTGACAGAATCGGATGCCGTTCCCGAACGGCCGTTCCAAGACCCGATCGCCCGTCGCAGACTGGCCGGGGTTGTTGAAACCGTCGGCAAGGACCGCGTTGTGCTCGGCACCTCGGACGGGCGTGTCGAGGTGCCCGCGTCGCAGGCATGGCTAGAATCGCGCCGCGACAACTTCCTCGCCGTGGTCGAAGCAGCCGCGGGGACATCTGCGAAAAGCATCACCGATGCGCTGGAGTACCAGGTGTTCACGGTGACCGGCGCTGAGGGCCGGATGGCGCGCACTCAGGAGATCGCCGACGGCCTAATAAAACTCGGTCCACTTGCTATCGCCAACGGCGTTGGAGCCACGATCGGAAATCCGGTGAAGATCACCGGAGCCCTGGATCGCAAGACACACTGGCGACTGCCTGAGCCGACCTACGTGTTCGATGTCGGCGGCGACAAGACACACCGGTACCCCGATCCAGGGTTGAACCAGTTTGGGCCGTTCGACTCTGAAGGGTTCACGCCGAAAACCCCGAGAATTGCCGTGGTCACACCGAAGCAGTACCAAGGCGCCGTTGAGGGCTTCATGAGCAGCTTCCGCAACGGCGTCCGCGGCGCGGCGGCATTTCCTCAAGGATTCGTCCGCAAGTACCGGCTGACCGACTGCACGCTCGTCTTCACCCCCTTCGACGGCGATGTATGCGACGCTGCCGCGTACCGGCAGGCGTGTCGGGATGCCTTAGCGGGCGACGAACCCCTCGATCTGGCGATCGTGATCACAAGCGCAGACCAGGAGCGCTTGACTGGCAATGCCAGCCCCTATCTGGTGGCTAAGTCGACCTTCATGAGCCAAGGCGTTCCCGTGCAGGAATTCCAGGTCGAGAACATCAACCGGCAGGACATCGCTCACCCGCTCAACACCATGGCCCTGGCCTGCTACGCCAAGCTCGGCGGCACACCCTACGTAGTCAGCGTCGCCCGCCGTCCAATGGCTCAGGAGTTGGTTTTTGGCATCGGCAGCGCGCACGTCAGCCCCAGTCGCATGACACCACGTGAGCGGTTCGTCGGCATTACCACAGTGTTCAAATCTGACGGCAATTACCTGGTGTCCAATCTGTCCAGAGAAGCGCCCTATGAGCAGTATCCACAGGAACTGTTCCAGGCGCTCCAGGCGTGCATCGAGGAGACCAAGGAGCGCAACGGATGGCAGCCGAAAGACGTGATCAGGCTGATCTTCCATGTGTTCAAGCCACTGAAGGACCGCGAGACACGAGCAGTCAAAGAACTCGTGGCAGGGCTCACGAAAGAGTACGCCGGAGTCGAGTTCGCGTTCCTTCACGTCAGTGAACAACATCCGTGGATGGTGTTCGACTGTTCCGGTGAAGGGATCAAGCATGGTCGGCAAATGAAAGGAAAGTTCGTGCCCCAGCGGGGTTACGCTGTTCGGATCGGTCGCAGTGAAGTGCTCGTGTCGGTCAGCGGGCCGCGGGACCTCAAACTCCCGCTGCAAGGAGCACCGCGACCGCTACTGCTCAAGTTGCATGACGAGTCCACCTTCACCGACCTGGACTATTTCGCCGGTCAGGCGTACCGATTCACTGCGATGTCCTGGCGCCGCCCGTACCCGTCCAGCAAACCAGTGACCATCCTGTATTCCGATCTGATCGCTAACCTGCTCGGCCAACTCCGCCAGGTCACTAACTGGAATTCCGACCTGATCTCCACCAAACTCCGCTGGAGCAGGTGGTTCCTGTGACACCGCCCCAAAGCGACCTCGCCAGTGAGCCCCCGACCTACCTTGGCGGCCAACTCAGTGCGCTACGCCAACGCATCGAAACCAGCAACACACCAGGAAACCGCGACGGCTTGCTCGCGCGGCACATCCTCCACGACATCTCTGATATCAACTGGCATGTCGACCCATTCAGCGGCACATGGTTGGAGGACAACACCTACCGCCTGGAAGACCCGGGACCTCTCGCGGTCCTCGGGTACGGACTGTCTATCAACGCTGCTAGGCGAGGGGAACTCGCCGCGGTCGTGTGCTCCGGATTGCGCCGCCTCATGCGCCGCAACCTGCTCCCCGGCGACCGAGCGAATGTCCTCCACGACATGACCATCCTGCTGGGGGTGAGCCTTGCGGCCGCGGCAGTCCAAGCCGACGTACCTGAGTTCCAACCATGGCTCCAAGAGACCCTCGACGGCCAGCGCTTGCGGCCGGCCGACAGACTCCATGAACTCATCCAACACCACGTCCACGCTACACTGTCCGGCCAACCCATAACGCTGGTGACACCGGGCATCCTCGCTCGCGACGAGGAACTGGCCATGGTTTGCTGGATGCTCGACCAGGGCACTGCGACTCTGAGCAACCCGCTCGACGGCGCACGCGAACTGCGGAGACGGACCATGCAGGCCGCCTTCCGGGCTGATCCAGCTAACGTCCCGGTTCCGCAGGTCGCTCTGCTGCTGCATGCAGCCGACAACATCCTCGGCACGAGCATCGATCAGATGGTGCTCAGCCGTTCTCACGTGAGCACCGTCCTGCGTCGATTCGAGGCTGCGATGCGCCGATGGCGCTGGGACAGCGACGACTTACAGCACCCCATCCGGTGGGAGGTCAGGTCGGAACGCGAAGTCCAAGACATCCTCTGGATCATGCTCCGCTCGGTCTTCAATGATGTCGTCGACGAAGATCCGCTGCCGAAGATCGGCCATAGCAGTTACCGAGTCGACTTCGGCGTTCCCAGCCTGGGGGTGCTCGTCGAGGCCAAATACGTGTACAAGGCCGCCGACTTCAAGAAGATCGAACATGAGGTGATGGTTGACGCGGTCACCTATCTTAAGGACAACGATCGCTACAGGGAGATTATCGTCTTCATCTACGACGAATCATGCTCAGTAGAGCACCACGATGTCACTGAGCGAGCACTGCTGGACCTGGATGGCGTGAGTGAGGTGATCATCGTTTCCCGGCCAGGCGTCCTACCAGCCCCGAAACGAGCACCTGCCATATCGAAGGGTAAGCGCACGTCCAAATGATGGCCATCCTCGCAGTATTTCAACAGTAAGGAAACTGGTGAACCGTTCAAAGCGACTAGCGCCGCGGCTCGCTCCTCAGTGGCTGGACCAGCGTGTCCAGTAGAACGCTGGATGTACTGCGCACGGGGACAGGCGTAGACGCCGGACCCGATCTTGCAATTGCGGTTGGCAAGATGCGGTTTGAGCAGCTGGGCGAGCTGGCGGAGATCATCGTCGGGGAGTCGACGAGTCCGGTTCTGTCCGCACCGTCTCAGACGCAGGTGTGGCCGGTGGTCACCATCCAGGCTAGCACCTTCGCTTCCGGCGGGGTGTATCGCGACTCAGCCGGCCCGGCTGGGCTGAACTTGAACGCTGCGCTCAACCCGAGGTTGGCCGGGACCGGCCACTTCTCCAACGGCGTCCTGCGGGCATTGCTGTATTGCCACGGCTTGGTCGTCGAGGATCCGATCGCCGCAGCCGCAGAGATGTATCTAGATACGCGCGGCGAGCTGCGTGCCGTTGCACGGTTGGCCGTCGTCGCTGCGACGACCTCGGTCATTGAGATCGCTCCCTTGGTTGACGCCGACGTCATATCGACCTACTTCACCACATCTGAATCCCAGAGGCCGGTACGTGAACTGGGGGCCGCGATCGCCGAACGCCTAGGCGAACCAGACGCCGGCTTTACAACAGCCGATGCCTGGACAGCGCTCGAAGCCAGCTACATCGATGGCCTTACACCGCCGTTACAAGAACTGTGGCGCCGAGTGCGCTCGGGAGATCGCTCACCACCTCTAGAGCTAATAGAGCAGGGTTTAGAGCAAGGCGATGCAGATGTTGTCGCGACGTTCGTCGAGGTGCTGAAGAACTTGCGCCCGCAAGCAGTTATCGACAACGCCGTCGACATGGTCGCCTCGGCTGTGCTGGCGATCGAGGGCCTCGGCGGCTTCTACGACCTACTGTGCCCGTCTCCGCTATTCGCGAAAATGTTGTTCCTGGGCACACCTGACCCAACCCATGAGCTGCGACTCCACGAGTTGGGCAGGGTCGCGGTGCCCGGCATCGGAGAACTCGGCGTGACCGACGCGGTGCGCATCAGACAGGGCAGTGACGCCTTCGCCCTGTGGCGTGACCAGTTGAGCAACGCCCTCGCCCGCGCACACCACATTCGACAGATGCAGGGCGCGGACGCTGACACCAGCACCGCGGTCCGAGAGTTGATCGCCGAGGCTCGCACGTCCCTACACCGAGAGGCCCGCCGAAGCCGCTTGATGAACATGGCAAACCCGCTGGCGTTCGTCGCGGGTGCGATGGGAGCTCGAGTTTCGCCATTTTGGGCGGGAGGTTGTGGTAACGGGCCGGTAGGCGTGGCCTGTGCCCCAGGGGCAGGACCAGCCTTGCGGGGCCGGTCGTGATGGCGGTCCGGTCAGTGACGCGACACGCCGTGGACCGCAAGATCCACCCGATCAGGAGCTGACCACGGGAGCATCGGCGCTCCTACCCAGAGCACGAGAACTGGACGCCGATGCTCCCGGACCTGAGCCTACCGCCGTCGCTTGCCCGGCTACTGAATGGCCTGCGGCCATGCTTCACCGCGCCCACCTTCACCACGTTCTGCGCGCTTGTCTGCGGGATGCTGGCCCAGACCGGCCGGCGCACAGTCTGCGGAATGCTCGTGGGAGCCGGCCTGTCCACCTCGTGCTCGCACGACCGCGCACACAAGTTCTTCTCCACCGCTCGCTGGTCCGCCGAACGGCTCAGCCTGCTTCTGGCCAAGCTGGTGGTCCAGCTCCTGCTCCCAGCCGACGCCCCGGTGAGCGTCGTCATCGACGACACCCTGTTCACACGCACCGGGAAGAAGGTATGGGCGGCCGGCTGGTTCCACGACGGCTCCGCCAAGGGCCCCCACCAGGTCGGCTACGGCAACAACTGGGTCATCGTCGGGATCCTCCTCACCCTACCGATGCTGGATCGGCCGGTGTGCCTGCCGGTGCTGGCCCGGCTGGTCCGCAAAGGCACCCTCAGCAGCTCCCGGCTCTGGCTCGCCCAGCAGATGGTCACCACCCTCGCCGGGGCCCTACCCGGCCGCGGCATCCACGTGGTCGCTGATGCCGCCTACGCCGGTGCGGAGCTGAAGAAGCTACCCGGGCAGGTCAGTTGGACCACCCGGCTGCGTAAAGACGCCGCCTTGTACGGCCCACCCCCGCCGCGAACCGGCCGGCGCGGTCGGCCCAGGCAGAAAGGAGACAAGCTGCCGAAACTGACCGACCTCGCCCGTGCCGCGCCGTTCACCCCGACCACGGTGCGCTGCTACGGCAACGACCGCGCCGTACACTCCGCCACGATCAGCTGCCTGTGGTACTCGGTGTTCGGGCCGCGGCCGGTCACCGTGGTACTCCTGCGTGAGGCGCAGACCAGCCGCGGCTACGACCTCGCGCTGGTCACCACCGACCTGCACGCGACCACGAGCCAGATCGTGGAACGGTACGCCTGCCGATGGGCGGTCGAGGTCGCCATCGAAGACGCCAAGCAACTGCTCAGTGTCGGCCAGGCCCACAACCGCAAAGCCCAGGCGGTCGAACGAACAGTCCCGTTCGGCCTGGCGTGCCTGACGCTGGCGGTCTGCTGGTACGCCACCGCCGGTCACCACCCTGAGGACGTCACCGCACACCGCACCCGCCGACCCTGGTACCGCACCAAGACCACCCCGTCCACCGCCGACATGCTCACCAAGCTCCCCCGCGTCCTCATCGCCGCCAGATTTCGGCCCGCTCGCCCTGAACAGCCAACCCTGACAGAACTCCAGACCATCCGCCTGGCCTGGGAGGATCCAGCCGCATAACGGCGAAACTTGAGATGGGAGGAGCAATAGCCGGAACTCCCGGTGGTGCCGTCGGTACGGCATTCGGTGCCGCCGGCGGCGCACTGGGCCCTCTGGTGCAGGCCGTGCTCAACACCCGGCGAGTGCCGGGGTACGTCGATCGGCACTATCTGGTGTTTGAGCCCAACAGGGGATCGGGCGCTAGTCCTGACCAACCTTGACGGCGTCAGCAGGCCCGTAGGTTCGGCGAACCGCATCAACGTAATTCCCAGTACCGGCGGCCCTGGCCGCGTGGGGACGCAGGCATCCCGCCGTAGCCACTACTTTGGTCGGTTACCCACCTGTGGCGGGGCCTTGTTCTCCGGGATCATGCTTTGTGGGTTTGTCCTGTTCTGATATGGAGGGTCTTCTTGTCAAGGGGCGTGTGGGGCTGGGCTCGGCGTGGCCGGGTCTTGGTGTTGGTAGGCCGGTGGCAGGTCGGTGGTCGGGCGGGTCGTCGACGCGTGGTCAGACTGATATGCGCGGGTTGGTTACCTTGAGGTTCCCCCGGTTTGCCGGAGACTTGGTTATCTGGATTGGTCCGGCTCGGGGTGGCTGGTAGCGGGGTCGTGTTGCCGGTGCCACGCCTGTTCGTACTCATCGGGTGAGAGGCCGCCGAGTCCTTCCTGGATGCGGCGGGGGTTGTACCAGCCGTCGATGTAGCGCAGCAGGGCTGCCTCGGCCTCGGCGCGGGTGGCGAACTGGGTACCGGCCCAGTACAGCAGCTCGGTCTTGATGGTCGACCACAGGTTTTCCGCGAGCGCGTTATCGAAGCTGTCCCCGACGCTGCCGGTGGACGGGGCGATGCCCGCATCGTGGAGGCGCTGGGTGAACCGCAGCGCGGTGTACTGGCAGCCTTTGTCGCTGTGGTGCACCAGCTGTCCATCTTGGACGTTGCGGGAGCGCAGGGCGTAGTTCAGGGTGGTGAGGACCAGCTCGGTGTCCGCGCGGGCAGCGGTGGCCCAGCCTGCGACCTTGTTGGAGAACGCATCCCGCACGCTGGCCAGCCAAAGCACCCCCTCTCCGGTCATGATCCGGGTCAGGTCCGCCACCCACAGCCGGTTGGGTGCCGTGGCTGTGAAGTCCCGGTCGACCAGGTCCGGTGCGGCGGTGTGAGGCGGATTCTGCTTGGTGGAGCCGCCCTTCCATCCCTTACGCAGGAACGCGCCGTGCAGCCCGTTGGCGCGCATGATCCGCTCGACGCGCTTGCGGCCGCACCGCACCCCCTGGCGCCGCAGCGCCAACCACACCCGCGGGGATCCGTACGTGCCGGCGAACTCGTGCGCCGTGCGAATCTTGACGATCATCTGCAACAGCTCGGCGTCTTCCAGCTGTCGGCGGCTGGGCGCGGCCTGGCGGACCCGCCAGTCGTAGTAGGTCGAGGCGGGGATGCCCAGGACCCGCAGCACGAGATCGACCGGGAAGCCATGCGCGTCGATGAAGCTCATGACGTCCTTCGGGTCGGGCCGATCTCGGCCGCGAAATAAGCGCTGGCCGCCCGCAGCACCTCGTTGATCCGCCGCAGCTCGGCGTTCTCACGCCGCAGCCGCCGGTTCTCCTTGACCATGTCGGTCGTTGGCAGGTCACGCCGCTGACCGCGGTCGGCCTCGTCCTGGCGAATCCAGTTCCGCAGGGCCTCGGGGTGGACGTTGAGCTGTTCGGCCAACCGCCGGATCACTGGCTTGGGATCCGACTCCCGGTACAGGCGCACTGCCCGTTCGCGCAGCTTGACCTTGGCCCCGTAGCACGGACACCTCAGGTTAGGTGTCGGCGATCATCCTCT
>OBLV0100000042.1_pt1 | contig 81364 bp, 75 predicted proteins | sample 1520071 | NCBI WGS metagenome assembly OBLV01 (sample SAMEA3888446, study PRJEB22518) | metagenome | reverse complement strand
CCTTCGGCCGGAGAACCCACGGTATCAGCTGGCCCGACTTACCGGGGCGGCGTCAGGACGGTCTCAGACAGGCGGCCTGCTCTCACACGGCTCTCACAGACGCCCCGAAAACCGACGGGACAGCCCGGGACGAGCCGGGACCTGGCATGCGAAAAACCCCTGTAAAACGGGACTTCGAGTTAGCCGACGGGACCTGCCGGGACCCACTTGGACGGGTTCGAATCCCGTTGGGGCTACCAAATAAGCACGGAAAACCGCATAGCCATGCGGCTTTTCTCTTTCCGCGCTGCAGTCCGGTCACATTTTGGTCACGGACTTCGCGGGACCATTCAAGCTTTTGCGACACCAAACAGGCTTAAAGCGGACAGACCGGCGGGTGTAACGCCCTCAATTGGCCGACGCAAAACATCGGGCGCGGGTAACGCGGGGTGCCCACAGCTTCGAAGGGCGGCGCCCAAAAACGATTGCACCTCGCTTGCCTTAGGGCGGTCCACATGCGCCTTACGTCTCGCGTCACCGCGCTTCTCGTAACCGTTTTTCTCGCTCATTGCTGCGCACGCCGACGCGCGAAAGCACTACCCGCCTACAACGGCGCCGCCCCAGGGTCGAGTGGCTCGCCACAGCTCTTCGCGAGTGAGTCTACTGCGCAGGCACACTGCCCACCGGATGCAGTCGTGTGGCTGAAACACAAACAGCGGAATCTACCACTAGAAGGGCATGCGGTCGGTATGGTCGCACCTAGCGGGCGCGTACGCGTGTCGTAACGAGCCGACGCCGCCGGCGATCGCGACACAGCCGATCGCTCGACCGCCGAGGTCGACGCCCAGGTCGGGTCACCGAGATCCGTCCGGGCGGTTTGTAGCTATGGGCGCCCCTCGGACCGGCTGCTTGCTAGCTTCTCCCTCTACCCAATCGCTCCCGAACCTTTGTTCGATGCGGCGTACAGGCGCTTCAGCGTACGCCGCCCAAACAGCCGGCGGGGTGGACCAGCATGATCTCGCGCTAGCCGTTTTGTCGGCGCTGCGGCGCCACGACGACGATCCGAACGACGACTCCGGCGGTTGGACACTGCCGGTCACAGTCGCCCAAGAGGTCGGCGCCGCGACGGAGGCGATTGTGCGTGAGTTCCACGTACTGGCCGATGTCGGCGAGGTCGATCTGAACGAACGCGTCGGACATCTTCACGAGCGTGCGAGGATTTCATCGCGGGGCCGGGCGCGACTGAAACGATTAGCCGACGCAAAGCGTGTCGCCGCGCTGCGCCCGAGCCCGGAGCTGCCTGCGGAGCCAAGGACCTTCCAAAACGACGTTTTCATCTCGCACGCGTCCAAGGACGTGGCTTACGTTGACCCGCTTGTAGCCGAGTTTGAGCGCCGCGGTCTGAAAGTCTGGTACGACCGCGAGCGGATGGGCCATGGCGACGCGATGCTCGAGTTGATCAATGACGGGCTACGCTCGTCACGCTGCGGCGTCATCATCGCGAGCCCGCACTACTTCGGCAAGGTTTACACGACACCGGAGATCAGCGCTCTGCTGCATGTTGCAGTGCGAGACCACGCCCGAAAGGTTCTGCCCATTCTGTACCAGATGAGTCAGGACGAGTTGCTCAACGTGCATCCCGTCCTCGCCAACCACATCAATATTGAAGCATCGGCGCACGAACTTCCTGAGGTCGCGCGAATGGTTAAAGCCGCCGTCGTGCCGCCAGACGCCGCACGGCTAGCTGAGACGGTTGCGCTCGACACAGCAATGGCCGACTCGGTGCGCCGCGCGCGTGAACTTGGTGGCAGCCCGTACACGCCAGGGATTCACGACGCGCCATTTGACGCGCTCCCTGAACAGCCGCACTTGTTATCCCTGCGGCCGCAGATCCAGATTGTTTGGTACGATCCGGACCAACGCGACGGCCACCCTAGCATCTCCTGGGCGCTCACAAACGTGGGCGCCGGCAAGGCGAGGGGGGTTGCGGTGTTCCTCCCCGGCATCGCGTCGTACGATGTCGGGACGCTCCAGGTCGGCGACTCAAAGGACGAACGCCGACGCTTCGACGACCGATACGCCTACTTTGAAATCATGAAGCCGCCGCTCCAGGCCATCGTGGAGTTCGCGGACGAACACGGTAACTTGTATCGCGAATATGCAGCCGTCAGCGCGTCGTTCAAATGGCACGACAGTCCAGCCGATTACAAGTCGACCGCGTTCGGCCACCCGTATCCCGTGTCCGGCCGCATAGTGACACCGGACGACGACCGCGATCGCTTCTTCCTCACCGCGCCGACATGGAACACCGAAGCGACCGGATCGCAATGGCCCTTCGGCCTTTAGCTCGCGGCATTTTCGCGAGGCGCGACCCGCGTCGCGGACGTTCGCCCGATAGGGTCCCCAATTGACGCACCACGAGCGAACTCAACGGCGCCACTGTCTCAAACGATGCTGGAAAGTCCGTTCGGCACCGGTCATTTGGGAATTAAGGTCCTAAAAATGACACACGTCGCGAACGGACTGGCTTATTGGAATGTAGAGAAATGGCGCGCATCAGAAAGATAGAAATACGAAACTTTCGCGGCATCAAAGAGTTCGCATGGCTTCCGACGGCCGGGATAAATTGCCTTATTGGACCCGGCGACAGTGGTAAGTCGTCGGTGCTCGACGCTATTGATATGTGTCTTGGCGCGCGTCGCAACGTTCAGCTTACCGATGCAGATTTCCATAATCTCGACGTCACCATTCCCATCGAGATCACTCTCACTATCGGCGAGTTGAATGATGCACTGAAGGGGCTGGACGCGTACGGAATGTACCTGCGCGGCTTTGATCCGGCGACCGGCACAATCGAAGACGAACCCGAACGAAGTGCAGAAACCGTCCTAACGCTCAGCCTCAAAGTGACAAGCGACCTGGAGCCTGCGTGGGCCTTGATCTCTGATCGAGCGACTGCTCAGGATCAAAGTCGAAATCTAAACTGGGCCGACCGAGTCCGCCTGGCACCGACGCGGATAGGCGCCGTTGCCGAATACAACCTCGGCTGGCGACGCGGTTCGGTGCTGAACCGCTTGTCAGAAGAGCGTCCGGATGCATCAGCGGCCCTCATCAAGGCGACGCGAGAAGCACGGACGACGTTTGGCGATGAGGCTGGCGAACAGCTTGGCGAAACGCTCGCCCTCGTTCTGCAGACTGCGAACGAGCTCGGCGTCCCCATCGGCAGCGAGGCAAGAGCGATGCTCGATGCCCACTCCGTCTCGTTCAGCGGCGGAACGATTTCACTCCATGATGAAGGCGGCGTTCCGCTGCGAGGGCTTGGAACCGGCTCCGCTCGTCTGCTGGTCGCCGGCCTGCAGCGGGTCGCTGCCGAGCAATCTACAATTATTCTCGTTGACGAACTCGAACACGGGTTAGAGCCACATCGGATCATCCGGCTACTGGGATCCCTCGGGGCAAAGGAAAAGGATCCTCCGCTGCAAGCCTTCGTCACGACACATTCACCCGTGGCACTACGAGAGCTATCGGGCAGTCAACTCTTTGTGATGCGCCACGTAAACGAGCAGCATCAAGCGCACGTCGTTGGCACCGACGATGACATCCAAAGCACGATTCGTCTCTTCCCGGATGCTTTTCTTGCCCCGTCGGTCGTAGTGTGCGAAGGTGCAAGCGAGGTTGGTCTCGTGCGCGGTCTCGATCTCTACAGAACCGCAAACGGCGAGACGTCAATCGGAGCACTTGGCGTATCCTTAGTGGACTGCGGCGGCGGGGATGCCGATCGCCCATTCAAGCGCGCCGCAGCTCTCCTCGAGCTCGGCTATCGCGTCGCGATCATACGCGACGACGATACAGTCCCAACCAAAGCTATTGAGCAAGCATTTAAGGACGCGGGAGGCACTGTCATTTCATGGCGAGATCGGCGCACCTTAGAGGACGAACTCTTCTTAAGCCTTAGCGATAACGGCATCGGAGGCTTGGTCGAACGTGCCATCGAGCTTCACGGCGAGGAATTGATCGACGACCATATCAAATCAGTCTCTCAGAACGCGACGAACCTAGAAGCCATTCAATGGGGATATGTGCGTGACGGACTCGCTATGGAGAGCCGTGCGATTCTCGGGAAAGCTGCGAGAATTCGCAAGAGCGGCTGGTTCAAGTCCGTTACTTGGATGGAGGGTGTGGCCCATGAGTTTATAGGCGCAGATTTGGAAAACGCTGAACCCGGCTTCCGTACGATCGTCGATAATCTCTTTAGGTGGACCGCAGGTGATCGGGACTGACATAGACCTTCTCGCGATCGCTAGGGGTCTCGTGACGGCGCCTGCGGGGTGCGGAAAAACAGAGCTCATCGCTGAAGCCCTCACGCGCCATGCTGGAGGCAAGCGTATTCTCGTGCTAACGCACACGAACGCCGGAGTCTATGCTCTTCGTGGTCGACTTGACCAAGCTCGCGTACCAGCGGCGGCGTACCGTTTGTCGACAATTGATGGCTGGGCCATGCGATTAATCAGGACATTCCCCTCCCGCAGCGGCCACGATCCCGGCCTTCTGGATCTCGCGAATCCCGGAGTCGACTACCCGAACATCCGGGTAGCCGCAGCAAGGCTCCTGAAGGCTGGGCACATCAGCGATGTTCTGACAGCGACTTATGCACGCGTCATCGTCGACGAATATCAGGATTGCACGGCGCGTCAGCACCTCATAATCACCTATGCGGCGCAGACACTACCAACGTGTGCGTTGGGTGACCCCATGCAGGCAATCTTCGGTTTCGGAGCGGACGCACTACCAACATGGAACGAGGTTTGCGCTCAATTTCCTATTGTTTGGGAGCTACAAACTCCGTGGCGTTGGATCAATGCCGGGGCAGAGGCTCTCGGACAATGGCTTCTCGAAATGCGGGGACGGCTTTCGCGCGGCGAGCCCGTGGATCTGCGCACCGCACCTGCCTCCGTCACGTGGGTTGAGCTGGATGGAACGGAGGACCACAAACGGCGACTCGGCGCGGCTAAAGTTCGTCCGCCGACGCCAGCCGGACGCGTTCTGATAATTGGGGACAGCACGAATCCCGCCTCTCAACGACAATTCGCCAGCCAAACGCCCGGGGCAATCACGGTCGAGGCGGTCGATTTAAGAGATCTAGTGTCGTTTGCGCGGCACCTAGACCTAACTGCAGCAAATGCGCTGAGTCAAGTCTCCACTTTCGCTCAAAGCGTGATGACGAACGTTGGTGCGCAGGATTTGGTTCGGCGCGTCGCCGCGCTGACAGCCGGCACCGCCAGAAAGTCAGCGACCGACGTAGAGAAAGCAGCTTTGGATTTCGTCGCAGCACCATCTCACGGTCGTGCGGCCGATCTTTTGGTTGAGATCAGCAAAGAGGCTGGGGTGCGGACGCACCGCCCCGCGGTCCTTAGGGCCTGTATTAAAGCGCTCCAGATGTGCGACGGTGAGACAACGTTCCCGGACGCGGCGATTCGTATGCGGGAAGAACACCGTCTGCTGGGACGCCCTCTCCCGAAGCGCGCCGTAGGTAGCACGCTGCTCCTAAAGGGGCTCGAAGCCGAGGCTGCTGTTATTCTCAATGCCGACGGGCTCAACGCGCGAAACCTGTACGTCGCGATGACTCGCGGATCAATGGCACTGACGATTTGCTCCCGCTCGCCAGTGCTGAAGCCCCGGCAGTAGAACGCCTATCGGAACGGGCGGTATAGTGTAGATCCCGAGGCGGTCAAAGCCGGCGGCTCTCGAACACGAGATTAAAGCGCAACAGTAGTAAAGGAGGGCGTATCTGATTCTTGTTGTGTTGGGCGCGGGCGCTACTCGGGGCGCAAGCTTCGTCAGGAACCTCGGAGCGACGGTATTGCCGCCCTTGGATGCAGACTTCTTCGAGCAGCTTCAGCGGATTCACGGCCCACTAAGTCAGCGTGCGATATCGCATGTTCTGGAGGACATATCACGCCTGTTCAACGTCGGCGCTACGCCGACGTTGGAGCGGATGTTCACGACGCTCGAGCACACGCTGAAGATTCAAGAAGCGAGCAATAAGGAAGGCGATGTATCGCACGACGACCTTGTCAGCATGCGGCGGCGCCTCCTGGAAGCGATGGCTTTAGTTTTTCGCTCGTCGTTAACGGACGAAGAGGGACAACATCAGTCATGCAACTTTCATCAAACTATCGTGGAGAACCTAACAGCGGAAGACCGCGTATTGAGCTTTAACTATGACTGCCTGATTGATCACGCACTTCGCACATTCGGTTCTGGTAAGTGGAATGCCAATGAAGGCTATGGTTTTGAAGTATCAAGTGCTGCGAGGTGGAACGCAGGTGAGGTCGCTCCCCCACATACGCTTCGACTCTATAAACTACACGGGTCGCTACATTTTAGGCGAACGATTAGCGGTGTTTCGCTCCGCTCAGAGCCGTATGAACGTTTAAAGGGAAAGAATGTTGCACTCATTCCACCGGAATGGAACAAGACGCTGACGGAAAAGCCGTTCAACGGCATTTGGCGGAAGGCCAGTATTGCTCTCCGCAATGCGACAACCACGATCGTAATCGGCTACTCCTTTCCGGCGACGGACATGCATGCCGAGGCGTTGTTCCGAATAAGTGTCGGACAACGGCCACTGCAAAATCTCGTTATTGTCAATCCGAACAGCGATGCGAGGCAGCGCACGCGCGAGCTTCTGTTTCGGCGCTTAGCACCTACTACCCGCGTGCTGGAATTCACTTCGCTCGAAGAGTTTGCGGGGCATGACGGGTGGACAGCTTGGCGGCGTGACGTCCACGATGCTTGACGGCGCTTCAACTTCGCTCGGTGAGCGCGACTTGCAATAGGCCTGAAGGGGCGGCACAACCGCTGCTCCGCCTCGGGGCCGGGACGCGTACGTTGCAGACAGACGCCTTCGGGAAGATTGCGTCCTTCGTACTGCTGCGGAACATCTTGGATCAGCCGCAGACCTCCGAATGGTACGTCCGCAGGGTCATAATCGGCGATCTCCTGGGACAAAAACGCTATGAGGTTTTCCATATCGGTAGGCGCAGCGTCGTCGCCGTTCAGCCTCCCCAAGAGGGACTGCATCGTTGCCATACGTTCAGCCATCGCTTTGGTCGGCATATAGTCTCCCCGTAAATTCAGAGCCCGTTTCGGCAACGTCTTGAATCGCATCGTCGATCGACGATCTTCGGTGTACACCGAAACAACGTTAGCCCGACCCGTCGCGGGCCTCGCCGAGCCTAGACGATAATAGTCTCCACCGTATGCCTTGGTTCCGGTACCGTCTGGCCTCTCTGTCTCAGAAAGTCGAGATAGCAGTTTCAGCGCAGACTTGAATCGTTCGACCGCCTCCTCATACTGGTAAACGGGAAGCGCCTGAGCCGTTCCCGAGGCCATGTTAGCTGAGCCTCTTGACGGTGCGACCCTGCTTCGCTAAGTACGTGCGGGGCCGTCGAACGGTCTCTTTTCGGACGCCTAGATCGCGTGCTATGACCGACTTCGGGCGCCCCGGATAGGCAATGATGGCGTCGGCCACCGGCCGGTGCAATAGGGACTCCAAGTCCTCTCGGGCCGCTGCACAGAATCCTCGTGTGAAAAGGCGACAGACCAGAAAATCGGTCGCATAAAGAGCCGCCGGCGGCTCGGAGAGTCTACGGGCGGACCGAGGCGCGGTGCGCCATCAGCGCTGCTCTCTATAATCGTAACACAGGAGCTTCGGCGTTGTCCCACTATGCTACGCTAAGGCGCTCGGGCGCGTTCGGTGTACACCGGCCGGCAGTTCTTGAGCGCTAGAAGGGGGAGGGATGGCCGAAATAGACCAGCACGGAGAGCGGATAGCAGCCGCTCTCGCCGACTACTGCATGGCGGCTGAGGATCGAGACTCACTCTATGTTCTAACCCAGTCAGAGGTTTCGCTGCGCGTTTGGGACTCAGACTATGGCGACCATCACCTTGTCTTGCGCGTCCCGGCCGCAATCTTACGAGCAGTCGAAGGGGAGAAGCCAGAGATAGAATCGCGACTCTTCGCGTACATGAATGATTGGCAAGAGTTCGAGCCGGGACGATTCATCTCAAAGGTAAGCATTCAGCCTCTCCTTCAGGACCGGCCGGACTGGAAGGACGCTGCAAATGCATTCCTTCAGGGGAAGAGAGTCTCGAACCAAGGCCGCGTTCGAAGTTCGAATCCCGCGCCGTACGAACACCACGGACTTCTCTTTAGATCGAAACCCGAGATTCTTCTGTGCGAGGCGTTACTCAGTTCGCACGTTCCATTTGCCCCGCTCGCTGTGTTCCTACGGGGCGACGGCACGTACGCGCGCATTGAACCCGACTTCGCGTTGCTCATTAACGGCCGGATCTGCATTATCGAAGTAGATGGACCTCAACACCGAGAGACACCTACGGAGGCGCAAACCCGAGTAGAGTTTCTCTTGCGGAATAAGGCCGAGGTCCATCGCATGAAGAGCGAGGATTGCCGGACGCCTGACCTTGCGATGCGCTCGGTAAGTCGAGCGTTACAATTCTTCCGAGAACGGCTGTCTTAGGGTAGCTCCTTGGCGGGCGGCGGCGGGCAGCGACCGGCAGACCCGCACCTGCCCAATAGGCGGAGAATATGCCTCTAGTTATGCCATGCGGAGCACTGGTATGCTTTGGCCCGGGAGGATGGCTTTGTGAAAGTAGCATTCGGAGATCGGGCCCGACAGGTCCGCTCGAAACTTGAACTCTCGCAGCAGGCGATTGAAGAGCGGACCGAGCTCAATCAACCGCGACTATCGAAGATCGAGAACGGCAAGGAGATCGCGTCGGCGGACGTCATCGACAAACTTGCGAAAGCGTATGGCGTTGACCCCTTCGTCTTCGTACGTGGCACGGATCGCGAAGCGTACTACGTCGGGAACCGGCTTTCTCCAGACGAGCGCGAGGAACACGCACGCGTAGCTCGGCTCAAAGACGCCGCTGCGCTGGAGTACGTCTACTTGAGCTATACGCACATCTGTGAGCTATTCGATGCTGCGTACGGGGAAGGCATTGTTCCCGCCTTTCGCGGCGAAGAGCGCTACATTGAGTTGCGACAGTTCTGTATGAAGGCGATCGCCGGCGTCGAGAAGTTCTTGCCCGGCTTCGGAAGTTTGATACACTTCCCGGACCACTTGGAGCCGGAGGGCGATGAGGACGATCAACTCATCGGCTGGCAGTTCGAGCATCCTAGTCTTAAGCGCTCTCTACGCGCGATCCAGGAGGCGATGATACCACTCAGCGACTGCTACGATTCCGAATCGCGCGAAGCAATGGTCAAACATTATCGGCTTGACATCGTGGACGACGAGATAGCTACTCTCAAAGCCGCGCGTCTCAGAGCAGAACGGCTAATAGCGAAGCGCATCGAGGTGATGTCACGGCGCAGTTGACGCGAGAATTCGCGCAAGCCGCGGGGCAGGAATGCGTGAGAAAAGGCTTCGGGCCGAGTACCGCGCTACGGCCCGCAGGACGGTATCCCTTGTCAAAGCGTACCGCCGCTTTATATTTCGATCGATCCGTACCGTTCCGTATTATCCCTTATCGGCGCGGATGGCTACCGGACCTCGGCGCCGGCCAACGCCGGTCTGCGCATTGCCTTTCTGACTCCGATCACGATGGCAGCCAACGGCAAGGGGCTAGTAAGACGACTCGGGGCGTGAACGGGGCGCAGCCGACGTAACGGCGAAACCTCGTCGCGTGGAACGCTTCGTGTGGCGCGTAGTCGTCCCGCTGATCTTCTCGTTTTGCATCGTCCTGACGATCGGCGCGGCCTTCGATCAGAGCCGGCTCGTCGTGCCCGAAGGCCTCAGGACGGACAATGTAGCTGCGGCCCTGCCGGATTCGACTCGGGTGGTGTCGGTTGTCCCAGGGTCCACCGCGGAACGCGCAGGCATCCGCGCGGGCGACCTCATCCGGTACGAAAATCTCTCGCCCGGACAGCGTGCGCTCGCAAATGACGGTGACGTTCGCCTCACCGTCGACGTGCGCTCCGGCCAGACGGTGACCCTTCGCCTTCGCCCCGATCCGGGCGGCTGGACCGCGGCGAAGCACTTTGCCTTCGTCGCTTTGATCGTGCTCGAGCTCGCGGGGCTCGTGATCCTGCTACTGCGGCCGAATCTTCTGCTCGCGCGGGCGCTCGCTGCTGCCGTCATTCTGCCGAACATCGGGAGCGTCAGCGCTCTGGCACACTGGACGGGAAACGAAGCGGTCGCGCTCGTCACCTCTGTTTTCCAACGTTTCTTCCTGGTGGCCGGGATCTCATCGTTTGGTTTCGTCGCGCTCGGATTGTCGACGTCCATCGGTTCGAAGCGGCGGATCCTCGCGTACGCACCGATCGCCTTCGGCGCCGTGATCGCCGTCGTGACGGTCGTGCGCAGAATCCAGTACCTCATGGTCGGAACGCCCGGCGGGCTGCACCTTACGCAGAAGGTGCTCAATCAGGCCGTAGGGCTCACGCTCGTGCTCGGGTTCGGCAGCGTCATTATCATCGCGCTACAGACGCGTGGTCTGGAACGGCGAAGGGCTCTCATCATCGCAATCTCGCTCGTTCTCGGTAACCTGCAAATCCTTGGCGAGGCTGTCTATCCGCACCTCATTTCCGGTGCCGAACAAATCGTCGTCGACGTCGGCGCGCTACTGGAGGCTGCCGGATTGGCCTACGCCGTGTTCGTCGACCGCCTTTTCGACATCGGCTTCGTGGTGAATCGGGCGGTCGTGGCAGGCGCGGTTACCGCGCTGCTGCTGCCGGCGTTTGTCGGCATCGAGTGGGCAACCCAAAAGCTCGTCGAATCGACCGGCCGCGTCGAGGGAGCCCTCTTCTCGCTCGCCCTGACGATAGCGATTGCCCTGTCCGTCCGGCCGCTGCATGCATGGGTCGATCGAGTCGTGGACGAGCTGCTCTTCGCCGCGCGCCATCGCGCCGCGAACGCCGTCAAGCGCTTCGCGGACGAAGTCGCATTGTTTCGCGAGCGCGGCGCTTTGGTCTCGGCACTCCTCGACACGCTCACGACCTTTACGCGGGTCCACGGTTGCGAGGTGCTTCTCGCCGATCCCGGTGAAGATCTCGTCATGGTCGACTCGCGCAATCTCTCCGTGGGCGACATCGCCGCCGACGACCCAGTCGCGGTTCGGCTGAAATCGTCTCGGACGTGGCTCGAGCGTACGACGTTCCCGTTGTTCACCCAGGCCGATCTGGCGTTCCCTATGATCGTGCGCGGTCGCCTCGTCGGAGCGCTCCTATGCACGCTCCCAGCGCGCGCCGAGCCGTTGTCCCCCGAGGAGTTCGACGCGATCGCGTACTTGATGCGCGAAGTCGGCGCCACCCTCATCGCGATGGACGCCTCCGATGCATACCGTCTCCGCGAAGAGAATCTCGCCCTGCAAGCGAGACTCGCCGTGCGCGCACGAGCGTCAGCCGAAGACCTTCCCGGGATAGCGGAAAAGTTCGGATAACCAAGCGGTTTCGATCGCACACGAGATCGTAGCGCCCAATCCGGGATAACTGCCGGGACATTGCAAAGGAGTTTGGGAGAACGGCGCGACCCTAGGCGAATCACGTTCGCGGGGAGCCAGATGTGGGGAACGCCGATCGCGATCGCGCCGAGTAACGTCGGACCGGCCGTCGCGCGTCCTCCGGAGCGACGGCCAGTCCGAGTTCGACGCGCCGAACTAGGAAGCTGCCGGCGTGTAGTCGTTCGGGCCGACGGTGATGCGGAAGGCCTTGTGCTTATGGTCGTACGGAAGCAAGATGATCTTCACCGGCTTGAAGTCGTTCGGCACGAGGAAGGCGACCCGTTCGCGCCAACCGGCGCCGGGTGCGATGCCGCAGGCGCAGCCGACCGGGGTGATCTTGTCCGGATCCGCCGCGACCGACTCGCCGTCGGCGTTGACGATCGTTGCGACGAATTGCTGCATGTCGAGCGATTTGTTCGTCCCGTTCGCCGTGGTGGCGATGAGCACGATCCATTTTTGACCGGTCGGAGCGATGAAATCGTCGGCGGCGTTCGCGTCGCGCAGCTGGCGCGGCGTCACGCGCACTTCGCCGTTGAATGACGCTTTGCCGAACGTCGTGGGGACGCCCTCGGCTTGGTTCGCGCCGCCGGGAACCGGCGTCGGGCTCGCCGAGACGGCAGCGGCACCGCCAAGCGTAAGTGCAAAGAGCAACGTAAAGGTCAGCGTCAGGCGCATGGATTCTCCATGTGGTGGAAGGGAGTGATTCAGCGGGCGCCGGCGCGACCGTTGCGCGGCGTTTCGTGTCCGTCGCTCGGCCGCCTCTCGGAGGAAGGCGGGCTTCCAGCAGGTCGGCGAGCGCTATCGCACAGTTTCGGGCTGTTCGTTCGACCGCGCCACGATCGAGCGAATTACGTTGGCGATACCGTTACCGCTCATCCAGTCGAAATTGGCGTCGTCATTTAGACGAGCCTCGGCGTCACCAATTCGCGATTTGGGGCGCCGCTCGAGGTGTCGGCGCCCGTCGTCGCCTCAATCGGCCTCTCAATCCCACAAAGGTTCTTGGCGTTTAGCCCGAGTTACTCGGGTCGATGTAAAAGCCGATGCTTTCGGCAATCGTCGTGCCGCTCGAGTCTTGCGCCACCAGATGGTAATCGCCGGCCGGCGTCGAGGCGTCGTAGATCAGGGACACGTTGCCCGAACCGCCCGCTTCGAGCATCACGTTCCAGACGAGCGCCGTTCCGCTCGTCGTGTCGATGATCGCGACGTTCGTACCGGTGGGCATGCCGGCGTACGCGGCGTTGACACTGGAGTTGCTCTGTCCCGTGTATTCGAGGCGCGGGTTGTCGTTCATGTGCGGAAACACTCCTTCTCGGCAGCCGAGACGGCGTCTCGGTCGAACCCTGTTCGTCCCTTTTCGCCACACCGCCGGCCGACCTGGGCTACCGTCGGGGGTTCCCTCGCCACACCGGCGAAACCGTCCACGTGTTCTAAGCACGTACGGGCCGGCAACAGCCGAAGAGGTATCGTATGAACCGTTCAGTTGCCTTTGCCGCTACCCTCGCCCTTGCAGCGGCGATGCTTCCGCTTCGTGCGCTTCCGGCGCAAGAATACGCGAAGATGGCGCCACTCTCACAATACGTGATGGAGCCGAGCGCGGAGATCGCGCTCGCGCGAACGGCCGCGCCGCCGTCGATCTCGAACAGCGCTACCATTCTCGTTCTGTCCCCTCACGGGTATCTCGTCGGCAAGAAGGGGACGAATGGTTTTACGTGCATCGTGGAGCGCGGATGGATGCCGCCGTTCGACCAAAAGGACTTTTGGAGCACGACGCTGCGCGCGCCGATCTGCTACAACGCGCCGGCCTCACGCACCGTGCTGCAGTATACGCTGCGCCGCACGAAGCTCGCGCTCGCCGGCCTCAGCCGCACGCAGATCTACGATCGCGTGAAGGCGATGGCGCTTCCGGCGCCTGCGCCCGGCTCGATGTCGTACATGCTTTCGAGGGAGCAGAATCTTGGTGTCGGTGCCGGGTCGTGGATGCCGCACGTCATGTTCCACGTCCCGAAATCCTACGCCGCCCGAGACGGGGCAATCTGGGGCGCAGACCTGCCTGGTTCGCCGATCGTGTTCGACAACGGGCATCATCTCACGCCTGAACCGCAGGCGATTCTGATGGTCCCGGTGAGCAAGTGGTCCGACGGGTCGCCCGCTCCGTCGATGTAAGGGCAGCGCACTGAATGGCAGGACCACAAATGGTGGCGATCTCTCCGTTCTTCATCGTGAGCAACGTCGATCGGACGATCGCGTTCTATCGCGACAAACTCGGATTCGAGACCACGTTTCAGGAACCCGATCGCGATCCGTTCTTTGCCGTTCTCCGCCGAGACGGCGCCCAAGTCTTTGTGAAGTCCGATGAGGCCATCGCACCGCTGCCGAATCCCAAGCGTCATCCGGCCATGAGGTGGGACGCCTTCGTCTACGTGCCGGATCCCGACGCCCTTGCGGCCGAGCTCGTTGACCGCGGCGCGTCGTTCAGCGCACCGCTCACGGACACGCATGACGGATTACGCGGTTTCGAGATCGCCGACCCCGACGGTTACGTCTTGTTTTTCGGCCGCGTGCCGTAACTGTTCACGACCACGGGAGGAGGACGATCTTGCCTCCGGATCCGCCGGCATCGATGCGGACGTGTACGTCGCGCGCTGCGGAAAGGGGAAGCCGGTCGACGACGACGGGATGGATCTCGCCTTCCCGCAGCAGGTCGAAGAGCGTCGCCATGTCGGCCTTGAACTCGTCGGGTAATCGCGCGCGGCGCAACGTGATGCTGTAGAAGACGGCGCCTCTCCCGCCGAACAGGAACGGAAACGCGCCCCAGAGCTTGATTCGCCCGAGGCCGAGCGCAGCGCTGGCCAGACCTTCGCCTCCGACAGCCATCGTCTGCGAACCGTAGCCGATCAGGAGCCCGCCGGGCGCGAGACATGCGAACGAGCGAGCGAAGTGAGCGCCGCCAATTGCGTCACAAACGATATCGACACCGGAGGCGCCGCGTTCTGCGACGAGGCGTCGCACCGTCACGACGAAATCGCCAGTGCGATAATCGACTGGCACGGCGCCGAATCGTTCGACCGCGCCAAAGTTCGCTGGCGAGCACGTACCGATTGCCCTCAGCCCGAAGTGGCGCGCTAGGTCGAGCAGCGCGGTACCCACCGTGCCCGAAGCGCCGATCACCAGCAGCTCCGCTCCGGCCGCCAGACGCCGGTAGCGCGTCAGCATCTGAAACGCGGTGAGGTATGCCAGCGGGATGCACACCGCTTCGGCCGGATCCACGCCCGCAGGCACCGGCACGAGATACCGAGCCGGCCGGATCGCATACTGCGCGTAACCACCCACGATGCACAGATCGGCAACCAGCGTTCCTTCGAGCGACGGGTCGACGCCCAGTCCGACTTCCTCCACGATTCCGACGAGCTCGTAGCCCGGCGTGAACGGCAGCGGGCCTTTGAAATCCGGATATCGGCCTCGTCGAATGAACGAATCCGTGAAGCCTGTTCCCGCCGCGACGACTTTGATCCGCACCTCACCGGAACCGGGCCGCGGAGTATCGGTACGCTGAACGACCTCGAGGACCTCAGGGCCGCCGAACCGTGCGATCCGCACCTCGTGCCACGACATGTCTTTATCGCCGAGAGCTCTGCAGCACGGACAGCGCAAGGGCGACGTCGTCTTGATGAATCGCGAGCGCGGCCTTGGTGCGGCGGCATTTCGCGCGGGTCTCCGGGAACAGCGTATTTGCCGCTGTGGCGCACTGGCCGAACCTCGTCTCGGCGATTTCGTAGTCGGCGAGTGCGTCGTCGTTCATGAGCCGGTACTCCGCGTACGCCTCCAGCAGCCGAAGCGTGCCGACCCGTGAGTAGTTTTCGGCATAGCCGACGTCGCCGCACGGCTCGGTTTCGACGCTCTCGGTGTTCGCGTCGCGCGCAATGCCGAGAGCCACCTCGAAATTGCCCGCTTGGTCGGCGCGAAGAACCTCCGCGACCTTGTTCTTCAGGCTCGTGCACGCAGGCGCCCCGAGTGCCTGCCGAGCCGAAGGTTTCGGCGAGGTCGAAGCGGCCACACTCGTCGCCTCGGAAGAGCTATCTCGTCCCGACCCGCAACCCGTGGCCAACGCTACGGACAAAAGCGTGACGGCGGCGGCAAAGATTCTTGCGGACTGCATTAGCTCTGACTCTTCGCATATCAGGAATCATCGCTCCTACGACCGCGAGCACGAGCTTCCGAAACGACAAGAAGCGCTCGCGCGAAGAACTCGCATAGCGGCAAGGTTACCGGCCTCACTGGTCAGCGCCACCGGGAAGCAGGGTCTCGTTCGAGGTAGGCGAGCGCTCTCGCGCACCGAACGCTCGCAAGAGCTCGGCGGCGTTGATACGCCTGTCGAGGTTCCGCCGTTAGGACGACCGCGGCGAGGCGGGTTCGTGACGGTCGTCTTCTCGCGGGGAGATTCGCATGAAGGTCCGTCGTTCTCGTTTTGCTAGACTCGCCTGTGCGTGCGTGATGCTCGCCGCGTGCAGCGGCGAGTCGGCCTCGCGCCCCGCTTCGGTCGTCCCTGCCGCGGGCGCACCGGGAAGCGTCGCCCCTCCCGGCGCTATACGCCGTACCTTGAGCACCGTCTGCAGCACGAACGGCCTATCCGCAGTCGTCGCAGGAGGAGCCGGAAACGTCGCCGGCGGCAACGAGGCCGGCGTTCTCGCAGGCGACAGCAACAAGGCATGCGACAACGAATCGGCGATCGCCGGCGGAAACGACAACGTGATTTCCGGCACCATGTCCGAGGCTGAGTTCATCGGCGCCGGGGAAGGTAACTCTGTCGCTGGTGATGGCTTGGATAGCGCTATCGTCGGAGGGTACGACAACACCCTCGAGGGAAGCTCGACCCAGGCCGCAGTTGGCGGCGGGTACGGGAATGCGATCAATGGGGGCAATTTCGCCGTCATTGCGGGCGGGAAGCAAAACACCGTCACCAACGTCGCCGCGTCTATCATGGGCGGCGCGCACAACGCGAACGGCGGATACTACGCCGCAATCGCGGGTGGCGTTTCGAACACGATCACGAGCGCAGCTGAAGGCGGCTACATCGGCAACGGCGGCTACAACACGGTCTCCGGTGAGGGCGCGGTGATCGACGGCGGCTTCAACAGTACCGCCGCCGGTACGTTCGCGACCATTCCCGGCGGTTACGTGAACAATGCGGCAGGGACGTACAGCTTTGCCGCCGGCGCACGCGCGAGCGCCGCGCAGAACGGCACGTTCGTCTGGAGCGACGGTTCCGACGGCGACACGATCCTGAGCTCGACCCAGGCGTATCAGTTCTTGGCGCGCGCATCCGGCGGGTTCACGTTGTACACCAACCCCGGGAGCACCGTCGGCGCGCAACTCGCCCCGGGATCCGGGACGTGGGCGTCGCTGAGCGACCGCAACGCGAAGACGAACATCGTGCCGCTCGACGACCAGTCGGTGCTCGCGAAGGTCGAAGCACTGCCGATCAGCCGCTGGAGCTATCGCACCGAGCACGGGGTCCGCCACGTCGGACCGATGGCGCAGGACTTCTACGCTGCGTTTGGAGTCGGCGAGGACGACAAGCACATCACCTCGATCGACGAAGACGGTGTCGCGCTCGCGGCGATCAAAGCCCTCGTCTCGGCGCGGAATGCCGACCGTCGCGCGTCCGCCACTCGGGAGCATGCGCTGCGCGCGCAGCTGGCGGCATTGAAGGCGGACGACCTTCGGCGCGACGCGGTCATCGACGCCGCAATGCGGCGCGACGCAGTCGTTGACGCGGAGCTGAGCCGGCTCCGTTCGGAGCTCGCTGCGGTCCGCCGGCAAGAAGGGGCCGATCGATCTCAGGCAGATCGGACCAGGTGACCGCGCCCGCGCAGATGCGCACCGCCCGGCTCGTATGCGACCGCTTTACGATGGAGCACGTCGATGCGCTCGCGTTGATGGACCGCGATTTCGAAGTGCAGCAGTGGCTGTTCGGAAAGACGTACAGCGCCGAGGAGACGCTAGCACGGGCCCAGCGCCGCGTATCGTCTTGGGAGGAGCACGGAGCCGGCGACTACATCGTCCACACCCACCAAGGGGACTGGGTCGGCTTCGCCGGCTTCTTCCCCTCGCCGCGCCCTGACGCCATCGCGATCGGGTACGCGCTGCGGCCCGAGTACTGGCGGCGCGGGTACGGAACGGAGCTCGCGCTGCTGCTGACTGAAACGGCGCGTGGTCTCGGCCGTGCAGAAGTCGTCGCGACCGTTCGGGAGACGAACGTCGCCTCGCGGAAGGTTCTCGAGAAGGCCGGCTTCGTCGCGATCGAGCGCAGCGAAACCGAAACGGAAACGCTCACCTACCGTCTGCAGGGCGGGTGCCCGTGATGTCGCAGCGCGCCTAGGCCGGAACCAAATCGGCGCTGCCGACGGTGCGGTGCAGCCGCTCGACCGATGCGTGCAGCTGCTCGGCCGTCGCACCGCTCGCCTGGATCTGACTGGCGATCTCGGAAGCGCTCGCGGCGGCCGACGTCGCTTCACGTGCCATGACCGCGGCGCTCTCACCCACCGGGCGCACCAGCGCGAGCGCGTCGTTGGCAACCGACTGCATCTCCGCGGCGGCCGCGGTGTTCGTCATCGCCACGGTCTCGACGCTGCCCATCGCGCGCGCGAGCACGGCGGCTGCCTGCTTCATCGAGGTGGTTCGCTCGGAGACGACCGTCGCGGCGCTCGCGGTCTGAGCGATCGCGCCCGCGAGACCGTCGAGCGCGGCGGTCGCTTCGGTCGCACGCGTCAGTCCGTCGGCTACCACGCCGCTGGAGGCGCGGAGCGCGTTCGTCGCCGCTCCCGCCTGTTTGCGCACGGCGCCGAGGATGTCGACGATCTCGCGCGTCGTTCCGCGGGCTCCGTCGGCCAGCTTGCGGACCTCGTCCGCTACGACCGCGAAGCCGCGCCCGTGATCGCCCGCGCGCGCCGCTTCGATCGCGGCGTTGAGTGCCAAGAGATTCGTCTGATCGGCGATCGACTCGATCGCATCGACCAGCGACGCCACGTCGTTGGCCGAGCCCACCAGCGTCTCGATCGCACCTTCGACGTTCGCGGTCGCGCCCTGCATCGCACGAAGGGCGTCGCCGCAGCGGCTCACGGCCGCACCGCCGGTCTGGGCCTGCTCCTTCGCGCCGGACGCGCACGCCGTCAGCTCGGCGCCGTACTGCGCGACGGTCAGCAGCTCGGCGTCGAGCTGCGCCACCGCCGCGCCGGCGCTCTGCACCGACTCCGACTGCTGCGCGGCGCCGTCGCTGATCATGGTCGCCGAGAGCGCCATCGCCTCGAGCGTCGAGGTCGCGGCGTCCATCGAGCGCGCCTGGTGCGCGGCCGTGAACGCGACCGCTTCGATCACCGACGAGACGTGGTTGATCGCGATGTGCGCTTCGGCGGCGCCGCGCGTGACGTGATCCGCGGCCGCGCGGATCTCCGCCGCCGACGACCGCACCTCGCCGGCGAGCTCCGCCCGATCCGGCGGCGCGTGGTCCATAACGCGAACCAACGGCGCTGCCGGCGGCGCGACGATCGGCGGTGGAACCGGCGGCGCGGCAAAGCCGAGCCGGCGAAGGGCGCGCATGACGGGCTCAGGCGGCAAGGGCGCGATCGGCCAGATCGTACAGCTCGCGGTCTTCGAGGTTCATGCGGTCCGCGAACGCCCGGACGACCGAACGCATCTCCGCCTCGTATCCCGGCACGTCGCGCGCGATCGCGCCCGACGCGATCCACTTCGGATAGAAGCGCATGAACTCGGTGGCGAGCCCGCCCATCGAATCCTGCAGCTGCTGTGCCTTGGCGCGCACCTGCCGATCGGGATGCGCCAACAGCCGCGGATACAGCGACTCGTCCTCCCCTTTGAGGTGCATCATCACCTGACCGGCGAACTGCGCGAGCAGCGTCCGATGCTCCGGTTCGCTCGAGGCTGCGAGCATCTTCGCAGCGTGCGCGCGCAGTCTGTCGTGCTGCTCGCGATAGAGTTTGGTCAGCGACGGGAACGTCATTGGAGTCCTTTCCGAAACACGGCCCGCTACGTGAGTCTCCTCACAGAAACGGCAGTGAAAGCGAGCCCCAACAGCCAATTACAAGAGCTTTACACGCGCATGGAGACGGAGCGGGAGACATGAACGCAAGCTCGTCATCAAGCGATTCGGCGGGCGGCGTTGTGGTCAAGCGCAGCCGCTTCGGTTATGACGAAACGATCCGCCGCCTCTCCGCCGCCATCGTGACGGCGAGGGCTCAGATCTTCGCGACCATCGACCAGCGAGCGGCCGCGCGCGACGCCGGTCTCGATATGCGGCCCACGACCCTCCTGGTCTGGGGCAATCCCGCCGCCGGAACGCCGCTCATGGTCGCCGCTCCGCTTTTCGCACTCGAGCTTCCCCTCAAGTTTCTGGTGTGGGACGACGGCGCGCAGGTGTGCGTCGCATACGAGCCGCTCACAGTCGCTGCAAGGCGCTACGCGGTCAGCGGCTTTGACACGCAACTCGCGGCGATCGACCGCGCGCTCGAACATCTGGCGAGTTCCGTTTCCGGCCTGCACGATGCATGACTGGCTCGCGGATCAGTTCGAAGCGAATCGGTCGCATCTGCGAGGGGTCGCCTATCGAATGTTGGGATCGCTCGACGATGCGGACGACGCGGTGCAGGAGACGTGGCTGCGCCTGAGCCGGCAGGATGAAACCGGGATCGAGAACCTCGGCGGCTGGCTGACGACGGTCGTGGCGCGAATCTGCGCCGACAAACTGCGCGCCCGCATCGCCAAGCGCGAGGACCAGCTCGACCCCAGCCTGCCCGACTTCATCGTGAGCCGAGAAGCGAGCCCCGAGGACGAAGCGCTGACGGCGGATTCGGTGGGACTCGCGCTGCTCGTCGTGCTCGACAGCCTCGAACCCGCGGAGCGGCTCGCCTTCGTGCTCCACGACATGTTCGCGATGCCCTTCGAGGAGATCGCCGCGATCGTGGGCCGCTCGCCGGCCGCCGCCCGCCAGCTCGCGAGCCGTGCCCGGCGGCGCGTGCAGGGCGCGACCCCGCCGCGCAGCGGCTTCGCGCAGCGGCGTGCCATCGTCGACGCTTTCATCGCGGCGGTGCGCGAGGGCAACTTCGCGGCGCTCATGGCGGTGCTCGATCCGGACGTGCTGCTGCGCGCCGACCGCGCGCCGGCGGCGAAGGGGATTCGCGGCGCGCAGCTGGTCGCGTCGCAGGCGGTCGGTTTCGCGAAGGTCGTGGAGTCGATGGAGCCGGTGATCGTCAACGGGTCGCCGGGGATCGTCTCGTGGCTCCCCAGCGGCGAGCCGCTCTCCGTGCTCGGCTTCGTGGTGGCGGGCGACCGGATCCGCGAGATCTACGTCGTCTCGCGGCCGGACCGGTTGCGGCAGATCCTCGGCCGCTGAGCGAGGCGTCCGACCGGCACCCGCAAAGGTTCGTCACATTCGATCGCCGGGTTTCGTCATCAATGAAGAACCCAGCCATTAGAGGAGCGCCCATGAACCCCGTCGGTCTCATCATCTATCCCGCCTCGGACGTCCCGAAGACCAAGAGCTTCTTCTCAACCCTGCTCGGCACCGAGCCGTACGCCGACACTCCGTACTACGTCGGCTTCCGGGTCGGCGAGATGGAGATCGGTCTGGTGCCGAAGGCCGCCCAGCCGAACCTCTCCGGCGCGCTCGCGTACGCGACGGTGGACGACATCAAGTCGGCGCTCGACGCGCTCGTCGCCGCCGGCGCCGAGAAAATCCAGGACATCACCGACGTCGCCAACGGTCTGCTTGTCGCGAGCGTCAAGGATCCCGACGGCACGCCGGTCGGCTTGCGCCAGTTCCCGAAGTCCTAAGCCAGCCGCGCGCGGCACTCCTCGATGCCGGCGGCGACTCCAACGGTTTCGTACAGCCCAAGGGCTCGCTGCCACATCGTCGATGACGATCGACCCTGGCGGTCGCGAAGAACGGCATATGCGCGCACGGCATTGCCGACGTCGAGGTCGTCGCCGCCGTGCCGATCGTACAACGCCAGCGCCTCTTCGTAGAACGCGTCCGCTTCGTCGAGCCGGTTCATCCCGGTCAGGATGTCCGCGGCGTGGCGGATCGCGTGTGCTTCGCCGCGCGGATCGTCGTCGGCGTGGTACATCGCGGCCGCGCGGCGGTATTCGGTCAGCGCCGCGGCGGCGTCGCCTTCCCGTCGCAACGCGTACGCCCGGTGCTCGAGCGCCCGGCCTCCGCCTTCGTCCGTCGCAGCCATAGCCGTCGCTACGGCGGCTCGCCCGGCGGGTCCTCGGATCGGCTGCGCACGACGCTCGATCGTTCGTCGTCGGGCGCTGCGAGATGCCGCCGGGGTGTGGTTTTCCGCCATACCGCCGGCCCGGCCGGCACGCCATAATCAGCGTGGCGAGCCGGGTCACGGCGAGGAGATATGGCGATGGTCGAACTCGATGCGGGACGATTCGCCCGGCGGGCACTGCTCGCCGCGGCCCTCCCTGCATGCCTCACGGCGTGCGGCGGCGGGCAGGGCGCGACGCCTCCGGCCGCCGCCTCGGCGAAGCAGTCCCCGCAGACCTTGTCGGTCGCCTTCAGGATCGTGTTGCCGCAGCCCGCGACTGCGACGGCCCGCGCCAGGCGTCCGGCGTACGTCTCGGCGTCGACGAAATCGGCGTCGATCGCCGTCGCACCGGGGTCGACGCCGCCGGTCGTCGTGAACTGCACGACGGTCTGCAGCGGACAGATCGGCGCGCCGGTCGGCAACGACACCTTCACCGTCGCACTGCTCGACCAGCCCAACGGCGCCGGCCACACGCTCTCGACCGGCAGCACGACCCAAGCGATCGTCATCGACCGCGCCAACGCGGTGAACGTTACGTTCAACGGTGTCGTCGCGTCGGTCGGCGTCGCGCTGGCGCCGAACAGCGTCCCGCGCGGCGCGGCGGCGACGATCGCCGTCACCGTGACGGGGATCGACGCCGACGGCAACACCATCGTCGGACCCGGCACGTTCGCCGACGCGAGCGGCAACCCGGTGACGATCGCGCTCGCCGACTCGGACACCACCGGCGCGACGACGCTCTCGCCGACGAAGGTAACGGCGCCGACGACGCCGGTGACGCTGTCGTACGACGGCGCGGCCATAACGTCGGCGACGATCACGGCGTCCACGACCGGCACTGCGCCTGCGACCGCCGGACTCACCGTGACGACCGCGCCGCAACATCTGTACGTCGCGAACGCCGACGGCAACGCGATCAGCGTCTACGCCGCCGGCGCGACCGGGAACACCGCGCCGCTGCGGGTGATCGCAGGTCCCGCCACGCACCTCGCGTTCCCCGACGCGCTCTCCTTCGATGCCGCGGGCAACCTGCTGGTCGCCGAGAGCGAAACCGGCAATGCCGAGATCGACGCCTTCGCACCGGCCGCAGCCGGAAACGCGGCGCCGCTGTACACGCTCGTGCCGTCGCCGGGCGGCGGCGCAGCACAGGGCCTCGCGATCGATCCGCACGGACTGCTGTCGGAATCCTTCTGCGGGACCTGTTTCTTCACCGGAGCCGACGGCGTGGCGACGTTCACGCTGACGGCCGGCGGCGGAACGGAGACGCGTTCGCTCGGCGGTGCGGCGACGGGCCTCAGCGCCCCGTACGGGATCGCCTACGACACGTCCGGCAGGCTCTACGTGGCCAATGCCGGCACGAACACCGTCGGCGTGTTCGCAGCGGGCGCCGGTGGAAACGTCGCACCGAGCCGGACGATCGCGACCGGCGTCGAGAATCCGTCGGGACTCGCGCTCGACGCGGCGGGCGATCTGTTCGTCTCGGACGGCACGACCGCGACCGCGACGATCCCCGTGTACGCGGCCGGCGCCGCGACGCCGGCACGGACGTTGTCGAACGCCGTCAGCGACGTCTTCACCCACGGGCCTGCGACCGCGATCGACTCCGCGGGTAACGTGTTCGTGCCGAGCGCTGCGCCGTGCAGCGCAACCGTGACCGCACCGTGCGCCGTGCAGAACGCGATCGCGGTGTACGCGCCGGGCAGCGCCACGCCCGCGCGCATCATCGCCGGGGCTGCGACCGGGCTCAACGACGCCGCGTCGGTGACGCTCGACGGCGCAGGGAACGTGTACGCGCTCAACGCCGCGGAGAGCGGCCTGGCGTTCGTTACCGTCTATCCGGTGACGGCGAACGGAAATACGGCGCCGTCACGAACCGTGCAACTGCCGCACACGAGCAGCGGCGTAACGGATGTCACCGCCAATGAGATCGCCGCGGCGACGAACGGTACACTCTACGCGCTCGACGAGACGTTCTCGATCGGCTCCGCGACGACGGCGATCGACGTGTTCGGGCCCACGGCGACTGGGCCGCCGCCGACGCGCTCGGTGTCGCCGCCGTCCGCGACCGCCAGCTTCGCGTCCATCCTCGGCGTCGATATGGCACAGAACCTCTACGTGCTCGGGTCCGACACGTCGCTGGGGCAGTCCGAGGTCTTCGTCTACGCTCCCGGCGCGACGTCGCTGCTGCGCACGCTCACCGTCTCGGCGTTCGCCAACTTCGGCGGCGGAGCCGTCGCTCCGAACGGCACCGTATATGTCGTGTCGCTCGGCAACGGCGTCGCCGTCTACGCTCCCGGCGCGTCGGGTACGGCGTCGCCGGCGCGCACGATTCCGATTTCGCCACCGAGCCGGCTCGCGCAGACGGCCTTCTCGGTCGACGGATCCGGCAACATGTACGCATCGTCGCTCAACACGGTCTGGGTCTATCCGGCAAGCGCAAACGGAACGACGCCGCCGTCACGCGAGATCGTCGGTACGACGGCAGGCCTCGACGGCAATCTCGGCCTGGCGTTCGATGCCGCCGGGAACCTCTACGTCGCAAATCGCTACAACCACAGCGTCTCGGTGTTCGCGCCGAACACCACGACGCCGACGCAAACGCTCAGCGGCCCGGCGACCCTGCTCGTCGGTCCGAGTGCCGTCGCGATCGGTCCCTAACCTGGCGGAACCGTGCAAACGCTGCCAGGACAGACGCCGCGGCAGCGAGTACGCAAGGGCATGCGTGGTGTGGCCGCTCTTCTTGCTCTTGCGCCGGTGTTGGTCGCCGCGGCTCCGGCGGCTCCGGCGTCCAAGGCCGACGTCGCTGCAGCACGGGCGACGCTTGCAGGCATCCACGGGCACTGGAGTTGCGAGACGGCCGCCGGCACGGTCGAACGCTCCTACTCGTCTCCGATCAGGAAGGACGGTGCGCCGGAGCCGGTCATATACGGCCGCGCCGACGGTTCGATCAGCGGCGTGCCGGTGACATCGTTCGAGCGGATCGACGACAACGAAGCGGGGAGCCTGCAGATCGAATCCCCCGACGGTACTGCGACGCTCGCGAGCGTGACGCCGAACGAGGTTCGCTTCAGCGGTACGACGCTGGACGGATTGTCACTCGTACAAGCATATGCATTCGACGGCACGACGATGCACCGCACGACCGATGCCGGCGGAAAGCGCGTCGGCGACGAACGCTGCTCGCGCGAACCCGACGCTCCGGCAACCACCGGGTGTGCCCAGCCGAACGCGGCGGCATTCACCAAGGTCGCGGTCGAACCGGAGTTCCCGGCCGAAGCGTATCGGGAGCGGGTCAGTGGAACCGTCCTCGTCCTGGTCACCCTCGACGATCGTTCTCAAGTGATGTGGACGGATATCTATAAGTCGCCGTCTCCGCTCTTCGATCAGCCTTCGATCGACGTCGTCCGCAGGTCGACGTTCCAAACGATGGTGCGCGACTGCAAACCGGTCGCCGCGACCTTCGTGTTCGGGGTCGAGTTCAGGAGCCAGTGACCGGCGGAAGCGGCGTCCTCCGGATCGAATCGCGGAGCTGTGGCTACGTGGGAGCAGGTTCGACGGTACGCGATGGCGCTGCCGGGCGTCAGTGAGGAAACGTCGCGCGAGAACGGGGCCTGGATCGTGAACAAGAAGTTCTTCGCCTGGGAGCGGCCGCTGCGCAAGTCCGACCTGGCCGCGCTCGGGAAGTCGGCGCCGGCAGGACCGATCCTGGGCCTGCGCACGGCGGACCTCGAGATGAAAGAGGCGATGCTGAGAAGCGCTCCAGCCTACTTCTTCACCACTCCCCACTTCGACGGCTACCCGGCGGTGCTGGTGCAGCTCGACAAGATTCCGGCCAAGGACCTCAAGAACGCGATCGTCGAGGCCTGGATGTCACGGGCAACCGACCGCGCCGTGAACGAGTACCTGGCGAAATCGAAACGGCGCTGACGCCCGCAGATCAGTAGTTGTACCGACGCGGCCGCCCTCACCGGGCGGCTAGCATCGGTGCATGACATACGTGCTCCTTGCCGCGACCGTCGCCGTCCACGCGCTGCTGTGCCTGCTGGCGGCGGACTTTCTCGCCGGCCTGATGCACTGGGCCGAAGACACGTGGCTTCGCCCAGGCGTCTCGCCGCTGCTCGACCGGCTGGTGGTCGCGCCGAACATGGAACACCACCAGCGCCCCGGCGGAATCCGGCAGGCGACCTACTGGGAGAACAACTGGATCACGATGGCGATCGTGGCCGTTCCGACCGCCATCATCGCACTGTGCGGCGTGCGCGCCTGGGAACCGTACCTCACGCTGCTCATCGCGTCGCAGTCGAACCAGTTCCACATGTGGGGGCACTGCTCGAACCCGCCGCTGCCGGTCCGGTCGCTCCAGCGACTCGGGCTGCTGCAACCCGCGAAGCACCACGCCTTGCACCACAAGCGCCCGTACGCTATGCGATACTGCACGACGACCGCGTTCTTGAACCCGCTCCTCGACGGGATCGGCTTCTGGCGCGGGCTCGAGTCGATCGGCGAGCTGCTCGGCGCGCACGTCTACCGCGCCACACCGGCCCGCGGCGGTTACTGAGGCATCGCAAGAGACCGGCTTACGTTGACGGCTGGTAGACGTAGACGTGCTGGCCGTCGCGCACCGTCAGCGTCTTGGCGGCTCCGGTTCCGAGGACGAACTCGAAGCCGGCGTCGCCGGGATCGACCGCGATGAACGAGACCGTGCCGTCCTCGTTCTTGCGCGAGGCGACGTGGCTCTTGAAGGCGCCGAAGTCGAACACCACGCCGTCGCTGCCGCGCACGACGTCGATGTGGCCGAGCTCGGGGCTGTGGTAGTGCGCGGCGAGCGCCGCGGCGGCGTCCGGCGCGGCCGGGAAGGTGAGCCGCGGGCGTGCGGCCGCGAGCCGCGCGTACAGCGACTTGGCCGACGCGGCGACGTCGCCGGCCGCTTCGGGACGGCCGTCGTACAGCACCTCGAGCAGCCGGCGCATGAACGGCCCGCGGATGTAGACGCCTTGGTCGGCGTTGGTGAAGATCAGTGCACCGACTTGCGCGTCGGGGATCGCGAACCAGTCGCTGTGATAGCCGATCAGGTCGCCGCCATGGTGCACCACCGGGACACCGTAGGTCGTGTCGACCATCAAGCCCATCCCGTAGGTCGCGGTCTCGCCGACCGGAACGGTCGGCACGCGGCGCTGCAGCAGGTTCTTCTCCGACACCAGCCGTTTGCCGTTGGGCAGCTTCCCGAGCGTGAGCTCGTTCTGCACGTAGTTGATGAAGTCGTGCGCCGACGACCACGCGCCGCCGGCCGGACGGTACGGGGCGATGACGTAGTTGATCCCCATGTCGTCGGGCTTGGTGTTGCCGTCGATGTCGAGCCCGTACGCGGTCGCGTGGTCGCCCGCCAGCGCCCGCGCCATGTCGAAGGTCGTGTCGTGCATCCCGAGTGGGTCGAACACCATCGTCTGCATCGCTTCGTCGTAGGCGGCGCCGAGCTCGCGGTTCGGGTACTCGAGGTGACCCGCGATCAGCCCGGCCGCCGTTGCCATCAGGTTGTTGTACTGGAAGATCTCGCCGAACTTGCTGGTCGGTGCGGTGCGGGCGAGGAAGTCGAACGTCGCCGCCGGCTGCGTGTTGGGCGGCGTGTCGAGGATCCACTCGTAGTCGTTGCGCGGCACGCCCGTACAGGCGCAGATCAGGTCCTTGATGCGCACGCTCTTGGTGGTCTCGGCGCTGCCGAGCCGGAACGCAGGGTACGCGTCGACCACGTGCTCGTCCCAGGTGAGCTTCCCTTGGTCGACCAGCTCAGACAGGAGCAGCGTCGTCATCCCCTTGGTGTTCGACGCGACCATGAACAGCGTGTTCTTGTCGACCGGCGCGTTCGTCGTCAGGTCGCGCACGCCGAAGCCGCCCTCGAACACGATCTGACCGTGGTCGATCAGCGCGATCGCCACGCCCGGCACGTGCAGCTCCTGCATCGAGGTCTGGATGAACGACGTCAGCTCGGCGACCCGCGCGGGATCGAGCCGGTGCGCGACGCGTCCGGTGAACAGCTCGCGCGTGTAGCCGACGGGGCGCAGGCTCTGGGATACCAATGCCATCGCGCCGCTGCGCTTCTCGGCCGTCGACTCGTTGCCGTCGACGATCAAGACGGTCCACGCGCCGCCGTGCCGCAGCGCGACCGCTTGCACGACGAGGTGCTCGTTCGGCGCGACCTCGTACGACGCCGCGCTGCCGGCGTCCCAACCGTTGCGCGCCGGCAGCGGCGTCGCCAACCGGACCTTGCGGTTCATCGCGGGACGGTACAGCTGCCAGGCGCGCGCGATCGCGGCAGCCGCGTCGGCGGCCGCGCCGGCGTCGACGACCGCGGCCGACAGATCGCCTTCCGGAGCGGTCACGACGCTCATCGACGCGCCCTTGCGCAGCGACCACTCCTTCGGAGCGGTGAACGTCGCGCCCGAGACCGCCGACGGCGTGTCTGCCGCCAGCACGACCGGCGGCGCGTCGGCCGCCGGCGCGACGACCGCCGTGCCGAACGTCAACGACACGACCAGCGCACAACGAACGGCAAACGCGAGGAGCTGCTTCATAGCGGAGTCCTTCACGCGGTCATGCTCGACACCTGCGCGAGGGAAGCTCCGTGCGCGTCGGCGCACGAATTCGTGGCGCTCACGCCGCGGAGGCGGACAAATTCACTTTGCTGCGTCCCGGAAACGCGACCGGACTGCGTTTTCGCTCCTACCCCGAGGCTTCGAGAACGTTGATATAGTGTTTGAGAGAACGCTCCTCGAGGCCGACCATGAACGCGACGAACCTCGCGGGGTCTCCCCGTCCGGGTTCGCCCTCCATCTGTGCTTTCTTGAGGACGTCGAAGTAGCTCGGCTTGTCGTCGACAGCATCGATGATGACCGGCGGAAAGCCGTGCTTGATGAGGTGGAGGTTGTTCACGAGCCGCGCGGTGCGCCCGTTTCCATCGACGAACGGATGAACCGTGAGGACGTTGAAGTGCAGCTTGGCACCGGCAATGACCGGGTGCTCGGTCTTGACGTCCTCGTCGTACGTCGCGAAGACGTCGTCCATCAGCGCCGGCACCTTGAGCGGATTCGGCGGCACGTGATCCGATCCGAAGATCTGGACGGCCTGCTCCCGGAACATCCCGGCATGCGCTTCGCCGGACATGATCGCATCGTGAAGAGCGAGCAGCGTGTTGCGGGTTATGGGTCGTTTCTCTTGCGCCATCGACAACATGAGGTCGAACGCCCGTCCGCCGTTGAGGACCTCGAGGTGCTCGCGCACGGTCTTACCGCCGATCGTCACCCCTTCCTGAAGGACGACGATCGTCTCGCCGACGGTGAGCCGGTTCCCTTCGATGGCGTTGGTGGACTGCACGAACTGCGGCTTCTCGGCCTCGAAGCGCGGCCAAAGATTCCCGATTTGCTCCATCGAGAGCGGTCGAAGCGCGTCGAGTCTCGCCTTCAGTGCGGTGATGCGTTCCATGGTCGTTGTTCGTCGTTGCCACCTCGGCAGTGGGTAACCTGTCGTCCCGCCCGGCGGCTTCCGAGCCGAGGTGCGCGGGCCAGGCGCTACGCCTCGGACAACACGAGGAATCCGGCGCGAAAAGTGCGGCTTTCCGACATACCGCGTGGGGGCGGCGACTGCTAGGGTGGGGGCAGCGAACACGCGCGGGGAGGACCCATGCTCTCGACTTTGCGTTTGCCGCAGCGGCTCGGCGCGCTCGCGCTCCTCGCCGGCGCGGCGCTCGGCGCCGCCTGCAGCGGTTCGGGCGGGACGTCGACGTCGGTTCCGCCGCCGACCGTGACCCCGAGCCCGACACCGACTCCCACCCCGACGCCAACCGCGACGGCGACGCCGGTGAGTGCCGCGATCGTGCTCAAGCCGGCGAGCCTGTCGTTCACCGCGACCGGCGCCGCGAACGCGCTGCCGTTCACGGCCAGTGAGACCGGCTTCACCGGCACGTTCACGGTCACGACGCCGGCGACCGGAACGGCGAACTCGTGCAACGGAATCGCGACCGTCGCGCCGGCGAGCGGAACCGGAGCCTTCACCGTGACGGCGGCCGGCAACGGCCACTGCACGTTCTCGGTCAGCGACGGAACCACGTCGGCGACCGAGACGATCGACGTCACGACGACGACCGTCGGCGGTTCGTAGCAGCGGGAAGCGCCGCCGCGGCGGCGCGCCGCGCTCAGTGGCTACACGCGCGCAGAACGAACGTCAACGCCGTCAACGCGACGACGATCTGCAGCGTGACGGCGGCGGCACGCCGGGCCTTGGCAGCGGCAACGGCGCCGAGCGGCGCTTCGGTCCAGCTCGACGACTCGGCGCCGAAGAGTCCCGGCGCCCCAGCGATCACAGTGCCGAGATCGACGACCTGGACTCCGGCGGCCGCCGCGATGGCAGCCGCGATCGTGTCGAGCGGCAACCGGATCAGCGTCGTGTCGGCGCTACTGAACAGGCCGAATCGCCGGCCGGCGGCGTCCACCACCGACAACGCCTGACGCGCGCTGCTCATCCCCATGACCTTCACGATCTCGGTCCGGCGCTCGACCGCGCGAATCTCGGCGACGGGCACGACGATCGAGCGAAAGCGCGGAACCGGATTCCAACCGCGCTCCTCGGGCACGAGCGCCCGCAACGTCGCGCCGTCGAGCGTCACGTGCGTCGCGACGAACACGCCGAACCCCGCCGCCAAGAAGGCGCCGAATGCGGCCATCAACAGCCCGCATATTTCCAGCACCCAGAGCGCCGCGGCCGGCGCGCCGAAACCGAGCGGCAACCACATGAAGACCAGGCCGAGCCCCAGCGTGAAGAGCGCCAGCACGGCGACGAAGATCTTGGAGCCGAGGTTGTAGCCCCAGGTTCGCTCGGGCTGCGTCATGACACTCGCGGTTACCAGACCGTGCAGACCGAAGGCGGCGGCGTGCAGTTGAACGCGCTGTACCACTGCGGGACGTTGCGCAGGGTCAGGTTCACGCGGTCGCGCGGCAACGGGTGCGGGTCGCTGAGCGCGTTGCGCTTGGCGGTCTCGTCGCGGACGCTCTCGGTCCACGACTGCGCGAAGGCGATGAAGTAGCGCTGCTCGGGCGTGAAGCCGTCGATCTTCGTGCGCGGGGCGTTCCCGAGTGACGTCTCCAGCGCGCGGTAGCCGATCACGACGCCGCCCAGATCGGCGATCGCCTCGCCGGCGACGAGCTTTCCTTGATAGTGGGTGTCGCCGACGGCGATCGCGTCGTCGAACTGCTTGATCACGCAGTTCGCCCGCTCGTCGAAGCGCGCCGCGTCGTCGGGGGTCCACCAGTTGGTCAGGTTTCCGTGCAGGTCGAACTTGTGACCCTGATCGTCGAAGCCGTGCGTCATCTCGTGGCCGACGGTCCCGGCGCCGGTGGCGGCCAGATTCGACGCGTCGTCCGCGCGCTCGTCGAAGAACGGTCGCTGCAGCTGGGCAGCGGGCAGCACGATCTCGTTCATGCTCGGCGAGTTGTACGCGTTGACGGTCTGCGGGGTCATCCCCCACTCGTTGCGGTCGACCGGCTTGTCGATCTGTGCCAGCTGTCGCGCGCGCTCGAACGCCACCGCGCGCATCACGTTACCCGCGTAGCTGCCGCGCTCGACGTTGAGGCCGGCATAGCTCCGCCACACGTCCGGATAGCCGACCTTGAAGCCCATCGCGTCGAGCTTGGCGATCGCGGTCGCGCGGGTCGGAGCCGACATCCACGGCAGCGCCGCCATCTCGGCCCGGTACGCGGCGCGCATCCGCAGCACCATGTCGACCGCGCGCTGCTTGGCCGACGCCGGGAAGGTGCGCGCGACGTAGGCCTGACCGACGTCCATCCCGAGGCTCGCATCGGTCGCGCGGACGCAGCGCTTCCAGCGCGGCTGCTGCTCCTGCACTCCCGACAGGATGCGCCCGTTGAATGCGAACTGCTCGTCCTCGAACCGCTTGGGGAGCGCCGCCGCGAACGTCTCGACCAGCTGCCAGCGCAGGTAGGCGCGCCACGCCGACAGCGGTTCGCGCACCAGCTCGTCGTCGAACGCGGTCAGGAACCGCGGCGCGCTCACGTTCATCGTGCCGGTCGCGGGAACGTGCGTGTCGCGCAGGTACGCGGCGAAGGTGAAGTGCGGCATCAGCGCCGCGACGGCGCCGGCCTGCATCGGGTGATCGGTGTTCTTCGGGTCGCGCCGCTCGGCCGCGGTCAGCGAACCGGTCGCGAGCGCCGTCTCGATCGCGACCACGGCGCGCGCGCTCTGGGCCGAGTCCTGGTCGCCGGCGAGCGCGAGCATCGTCGCGACGTGCGAGAGGTACTGCTCGCGCAGCTTCTTCGAGGCCGCGTCGTCGCGCAGGTAGTAGCCGCGTTCGGGGAGCCGGATCCCGCCTTGACCCACCGCCGCGATGTCCTGGGTCGAGTCGTGCGGGTTCTGGCTCGAGCGCAGCGAGAAGCCGGCGGCGACGCCGATCGCGTGCAGGTGCGCGATCTCGTCGTCGAGCGCGGCCGGCGTTCCGATCGCGTCGATCCGCGCCAGCTCGGGTGCCAGCGCGCCGGTCCCGTTGCGCTCGATCGCGTCGGTGTCCATGCACGAGGCGTAGAAGTCGCCGATCTTCTGCGACGTGCTCCCGGCCGGCCCGGGATGCTGCCCGGCGGCATCGAGCACACTGCGCACGATGTCTTCGGTGTCGTCCTCGAGCCGTTCGATGTAGCCGTACCCGCCGTAGGCAGGCGGGATCGGGTGCGCGTTGCGCCAGCCCCGCGTCGCGAAGTCGAAGAAGTTCGTGCAGGCGTCGGCCGTGCGGTCGATGCTCGCCGCGTCGAACGGCCCCGGCAGGTCGTCGGCCGCGTGAACGGTTCGCGGCGGCGCGAACCACGCGATCGCGGCCGCGACGACGACCGCGGCGAACAGACGAAGCAACGACGCACGCATGCGGCGGGCTTCGCGACGGTCAGCGATTGACCTCGATCTGCAGCAGGTATGCGCGCGCTCCGGCCGCGTCGGCGCGGTCGAGGAACAGCAGCGACACCGACGTGACCTGCGAGCGGTCGACGAGCCCCGTCTCCAGCGTGTTCACCAGCGTCACGCTGCGGCGGAGCTTGAGGTCGATCAGCCAGTTCGACTGATACTGGTAGGGCTGCGAAACCGCCGCGATCTGCGCGACCGGCACGGTGACCGTCATCGTGTTCTGCGGAAAGGCGCGCCGGATCTTGAGCACGCCGCCCGCCAGCACGACCGTTTGCGTCGCGGTGCCCGGTTGCGCCGGCAGCTTCGCGTTCCAGTGCGGCACCGCTTGCGCCGACGCCGGCGCCGCGACCGCCAGCGCGACGGCGAGCGCCGCGATGAAAACCGAACCGTATCGCATGATTGCCTCCCTTCGCGCGCGGGAGCGCGGCCGCCGCAGCGCGTAACGCCGCAGCGGTCGCATCCGTGCGCGCCCACCCCCTGGAAGCGGGGCTGGGCTACGTGCAGGTCGTTCGCCTCTCCTGTCCAACCGTCCGCTTCCGTACCAAGCGCGCCGCCACGAAGGAGCTTCGGGTATGCCTTTTACGCAAGTCTGGGACGACAAAGTCCATCTGTTCGGCGGCGAGGCCGTGTACGCGCACTTCTTCGTGTTCGCCGACTGGAGCCAGGTCGACGCGGCGCTCGGCAACGCGTTCCAGTTTCAGGTGTCGATTCGCGTCGCCGGGATCCAGTTCTGGACGACCGGCCAAGTCGCGCTGCAGAACGGCGCGATCATGGCAAACGTCGATTCGGCCGTGGCGGCGCTGCCCGGCGTGTCGCTCTCGCCGGTCCAGGGTGAGATCGACGACTGGAGTGCGATCGACGGAACCGGCAAGGCGTGCGCGTTCGGCACCGACGCCGCGGCGGTGACGTTCTTGGTCGCCGGCAAGGCCGACGTCACGATCCCGATCCGCACCCTCACCGCGCTGGTCGGCCAGCTCGGCGGGGTCGCGGGGGCGCTGATCGGCGGCGCGCTCGGCGGTTTGTTCGGCGCGAAGGTGCGCGTCTCGATCGGTCACAGCAACGTGTCGATCCCGATCCACCGCGACGCGAACGGGACGGTCACGCAGATCGGCGCGACGAGCCACCCGTAGCGGGTGACCACCGCTCGCGTCTGGCGGTTCGGCACCGCCACCCGCGTGATCATCGGCGTCGGCGCCGGGTTCATGTACGGGTTCACCGTCCTGCTCTTCTGCTTGCCGCTGATCACCGGCGTGAGCGATCCGGTCGGGAACTGGCTCGTCGCCGCGACCGGCCTCATCCTGCTGTGCTTCGCGGTCTTCATGACGTTCGGGTACGTCGCCGTCTCGCGCACGCGGATCGCGCTGACCGGAACCGAGCTCGACGCGACGGTGCCGTCGCACCACAGCCGGCTGCTGGTCCCGCACTTCCGCACCGTCGCGCTGCCGCTGTCCGAGATCCACTCGGTCGAGCGTCGCCAGGAAGCGTTCCGGTCGCTGGGGCTGGTGAACATGCGTGACTCGCTCTCGATCGTCACGACCGGCGGCGAGCGGATCGGGCTGTTCAGCAACACGCGCGGGCCGAGCAGCACGCTCCCGCTCGGCGACATCGCGGCGGCGATCGCCGCGGGCGCGGGGACGACGGTGACCGACGCCGGGACGGTCTGGACGAAGTCGCCCGGACTCTACGGTGAGGCGGCGTCGAACTGGACCGAAGCACGCCTCGACGACCCGAGCGCCGCCAAGGCTCGCCGCATGGCGGCCCGGACGGCGCTCGTGTTCGTGATCCTGTTCGCGTTGGTGATCGGCATTCGCGCCTGCTCGTGAGCGGGCGCGAACGCGCTACGGCGCGGGCGTCGAGGCGACCGGCGGCGGCGTTCCCTTGGCCGCCGGCGCGAACGTCACGCGCCGGATCACTTCGGCGGCGACGACCGAACCGTCGTCGTCGCGACCGTACGCGTAGATGAACTGCGCCTTCGGCGTCTTCACCAGGAAGATGTACGCCGTCGCGGGCGCGCGCCGGTCGACGTCGGCCAGCGTGTAGGTGCGCGGGCCGAAGGCGGCGATCGCGCGCAGCGCGGCTAGGTGCTGGCGGCTGAAGCGAGCCCGGAAGTCGGCGCGCAGCTTGGTGACGTCGACTTTTCCGCGCACGGCGTCGTCGAGCCACGCCTTGGCCGCCGTGATGTCGGCCGGTTTGGCGGCGGGATTCGGCGGCGGCTTCGGCGCCGGCGCGGCCGGCTTCTTGGGCGCCGGCTTCTTCTGCTCCGACGGCACCAGGATCGCGTAGATCGCGCTCACCGCTTCGGTGTAGTCGTAAAAGCCGCTGTTGGCGAGCACGATGATCTGCAGGTGGTCGTCGGGGAAGCGCGCGTCCTGGGTCGCGGCGCCGGTCGTGTTTCCGCCGTGGTAGACCATGCGGTGCCCGTTGGGGAGCTTGGTGATCTGGATCGCGAAGCCGTAGTCGGGGAAGTTCTGGTCGACCTTTACCGGCGTCATCATCTCGTGCTGCGAGCGCGCCGACAGCAGCTTGCCGCCGTCGAGCGCGGCGTTCCACTTGGCGAGGTCGGCCGGGTTGCTGATGATCGAGCCCGCGCCGCCGAACCAGGTGTAGTCGATGTGCAGCGCGTGCTCCCACGGTCCGAGCGAGTAGTCGTCGTACTCGGTCGCCACGTCGGGGCTGGTGTCGTCGCCGACCCGGACGTACGACGACGTCATGCCGAGCGGCTTGAAGATGTGCGAGCTCACGAAGTCGGCGTAGCTCTGGCCGCTGAGCTTCTCGATCACCATCTGCAGCAGCACGTAGCCGGTGTTCGAGTACGAGCGCTTGGTGCCGGGCTTGAAGTCGAGCGGCTTGGCGACCGCCTCGGACACGATTTGGGCCGGCGTCGCCGGCCGCGCGCCGACCTCGTCGAAGTCCTCGCGGGCGGTGAACTCGGAGTAGCCGCCGGTGTGCATCAGCAGGTTGCGCAGCGTGACCTGGCGCGAGTGCGGGATCTGCGGCAGGTACGTCGAGAGCGGCGCGTCGACGCGCAGCTTCCCTTGGTCCTGCAGCATCAGGATCGAGGTCGCGGTGAACTGCTTGGTGTTCGATCCGATCGGATAGCGGGTCTGATCGTCGGGCGCGACCGAATCCTCGACGTTGCGCACGCCGAAGCCCTTGCGGTAGACGAACGCGCCGTCGCGCAGCACGGCGATCTCGACGCTGGGCGCCATGCGCATGTCGATCGAGGTTCGGCCGATCGCGTCGATCGCCGACGTCTGCGCGGCCGTGAGCCCGCCGGCCGGGGCCGGCGACGCCTCCTGGCCCTGAGCCCGTGCGGCTGCCGCCAGGCCGCACGCTGCGATCAGCGCCAGCGCGGTGAGGGTTCTCATCGTCGTCGTTCTCCTATTCGCTGCCGAACTTGTGGCGGATCGCAAGCCGCACCGTCGCGGGCCCGTAGTTGCTGCCGCGCGTCACGCCGAGATACCCAGCCGTGGCGTGATCGTACGCGCCGTTGGCGAGCGGGATCGGCACCCCGTTCATGTAGTACCCGAACGGCTGGTCGTACGCGCCGAACAGGTTGTCGCCGGTCAGCGTGAGGGTCGTGTCCTTGGCCAGCGTGAAGCGCGCGGTCGCCGACACGACGCCGAACGCCGGCACGTTGAAGCCGTTGTTCGGACCGTAGTACGTGTAGCCGAGGCTGTAGAACGTGCCGGCGTGGGTGCGCCAGTTCGCCTCGCCGTACCCCATCGAGTACGGCACGCGGCCGCCGATCGTGCTGGTCACGAAGCCGCCCGAGCCGTAGAAGTTCACGTACGGGATGATCCCGAGGTTGGTCGTGTACGCGGACGCCGGGTCGGGGCCTGAATTGTAGAACCCCGGCGGCAGGTTGTACGTGTACGCGCGCATCAGCGAGCCCTGCAGCCGGAAGCCGAATCCCGCCGGCGGCGTGCGCTGCGCCGACAGCTCGATCCCTTCGTAACGCGCCTGCGCCAGGTTCGTCGTCGCCGACACGTACAGCGGGAAGGTACGCCCGGCGTCGGCGCTCGGCGGCGGCGGCGTGTACGTTCCGTTCTGAAAGGTCGAGTCCAGAAAGAGGTTGTGCAGGCTGGTCAGGTAGACGTCGCCCGAGACCGAACCGAACTGTCCGACCCGCCGGTCGGCGCCGAGGTCGTACGTGAACGCGGTTTCGGGCGCGACGTTGCCGTTGTTCTGGTTGAGGGTGTAGTACGTCGCGCCGCCGGTGGCGTTGGGCGCCGGGTTCCCGCCCGGCGACGACAGGATGTCGACGTACGGCGGCGCGACCGACTCGCCCGCCGCGAAGCGCACGGCGAGATCGACCGACGGGCGCCACGACAGGCCCAGGCGCGGCGCGTTGACGCCGTGCGTCGCGGTCTGCCACGTCAGCCCGCCGTCGTCGGTGTAGTGACTCGTGTACTGCACGAGGTAGTCGCTCACCGACGCGTTGACCGTCGGCGAGAGCACGAGCTGACCGCGCAGCGCGAGCGTGCTGAACGTTTGCCCTGAGCCGGGGAAGAGCTGGAAGCCGACCAGCCCCGACAGCACTTCGTCGAGATACTCCGTCGCCTCGTGATACGACCGGTCGAACGACAGCGCATAGGTGTTCGGCCCCGACGTATGGTCGAGCTCGACGGAGTAGCCGCGCAAGTAGTCCTGATTCTCGTCGGTCGTCGGCTCGGTGACCGAGGTGAACACCGTGTGCTGGCCGTTGAAGTAGGTCATCACCGGCGCGCTCTCAGGCCCGCCGGCGGGGGCGACACAGTTGCCGGTCGCGGGATCCTGCACCAGGCCCTTTGCGCAGAGCAGCAGCCCACCGTAGGCGCTGCCGCTGAACGAGGTCGTCGCGGCCGTCGACGTGCCGCCGTACCCATACGCGTTGGTGTAGCCGGAGTACAGTCGCGCCAAGATGCCGTTCGTCGGACCGAGCGTGGTGCGGAACTCGGCCTGGAACAAGTTGTTCTGCTGGCTGGCGTACTGGTCGGTGTAGGCGAGCGTATCGAACGGGATCGCCGTCCCGGCCGGCACGGAGCCCGTGTAACCGGCGGGTGGCGTGAAGATCGAGAAGCTCTGATTGGTGCCGCCGATCCCCAGCAGCGACGACTGCTGCGTCGGGTCGTCATAGAACGACTGGCCGCCGAGATAACTCAGCGTCAGCGTGGTGTTCTGCGAGAAGTTCAGGCGGATCTTCGCCAGCTCGTCGGTCGAGTGGTAGCCGGCGCTGATCGTCGTGCAGCAGACGTACACCGGTTGGTTGTAGCGCGCCGCGCCCGGCGTCCCATTGAACTGCGGCGTGTTCGCCGCGCCGAACCCCAGCGGCGTCTGCGCGACCACCTGGCCGTTGACCGTCCACGGCGGCGCGCCGTAGAGCAGCGGCACCTGCGAGCCTGCGATGGGGTAATTGTGCAGCCCGCTCGGCGTGCCGTCGGTGGCGTACGCGAACGCATAGTCGATGAAGTGACCCTTGAGCGAGCCGGTCGCCTGCAGCGACGAGAACTGGCCGCCGAAGCCGTCGACGCCGTACTCGATCGTCTGCACCGGCGTCCGGGTCGGTTCGAGCGTGCGGTAATTCACGCTTCCGTTGATCGCATAGTTGATCTCGGTCGCCGACGAGCCGGGGCCTTTCACGATCTCGACGTTCTGCAGCAGCGCCGGATTGAGGAAGTTCGGCGAGAACGAGCCGTCGGAGCTGATCGAGACCGGGTGGCCGTCGATCAGCGACTCGGTCTCGTACGGCAGGGCGCCGCGGATTTGCGTCTCCTGCGGCGAGCCCATCGACTGTCCGGCGTAACCGCCCAGCGTCGTGATGATACCGGGCGTCTCGTTGAGGATCTTCGTCACCTGAACTTGGTTCTGGTCGGTGAACGTCGTCTGCGGCAACACGTCGACCGAGGCGGGCGTGGTGTTGATCGTCGCGCGTCCGGCCCGGTTGGTCGAGACGTGACCGATCGTCTGCAGCGACGAGAACGATGACGGCGACAGCGTCGCGTTCACCGTCGTGACGCTGCCGGCCGCGACGAAGACGTCTTCCTGCTGCGTCGTCGCGAAGCCGGCCTTGGTCACGAGGATCGTGTACGCGCCGGGCGGCACGACGGCGAACGCGTAGTGCCCGTGCGCGTCGGTCGTGACGCTCGGCACCGCGGCGCCCTGCAGCGCGACGGTCACGCCGCCGAGCGGCGTGCCGTCGGCCCCGGTGACGATGCCGCTGATGCCGCCGCTCGGCGCGGTCTGCGCGGCCGCCGGCGGCGGGACGGCCGCGAACGGCGCGATCAGCAGCGCCGCCAGCACGGCCGGCGCGAGCCGCTTCACGAAGAACGAGGTTTGCATCGATCGCGTCTCCAGACTTGTGCGCATCGGCGCACGCCGATTGCTTTCGCTATCCGTTATTTCGGACAAAGTCCGACATTTCGTTTAGCGCGGTTCTGCGGGCGGGGCGTGCCTCCTTCAGTTTCGCGCGCGCCCGGCGCGCGTTTGACGAATGTCTAACGCGTGGCGGCGCCAAACTGGAGAGCGTGCGTCGCAGCGTTCGGGCGCGGCGCGGAGAGGAGTTGGTCATGCCGCCCCGCAGCCGAGCCGTACGCGTCAACGAGGAGGGCGAGCCCGCGTATCGCGGTGCGCCCGACATCGGCCGGATCCTCAAGCGCATGCGCGTCGGGCGCAAGCTCTCGATCCGCGACGTCGCGGCGGGGAGCGGATTGTCGGCGTCGTTCTTGAGCGCGGTCGAACGCGGTGAGTCCGACGTCTCGATCGGCCGGCTGGCGCGGATCGCCGAGTACTTCGATCAGGACCTCGGCTCGATGCTCGGCTACAGCACCGCGCTCGCGCGGCCGAACTTCGTCGGCAAGACCGACCGCACCGTGCGCAACCGCGGCCGCGGCATTCGCTACGAGCTCATGCGCCTGCCGGGGCTCAACCTCGAGCTGGCGGTGATGACGTTCGAGGCGCGCACCGCGATGCGCGACGAGCTCAGCCACGAAGGCGTCGACGCGCTGTACGTCGTGTCGGGCGACATCGTACTGCGGGTCAACGACGTCGACTATCCGATGCGGGCCGGCGAGTGCGCGGTCTACTCGGCCGCGTACGCGCACACCCTGCGCAACGACGCGGCGCGCCCGGCGGCCGCGGTCGGGGTCACCACCGCCCGGATGTAGCCGGTCCGGCGTCCCCGGGGGCGGCGTTCCGGATCCGGGCCTGAAGTAGGGTAACCCCCCATTGTCCGGCCCGGCCGAGTCGGCTACCCTTCGACCACCGGGTACCGAAGCGCACGCGCCGGCTCGACTCGAGCCCGAAGGGAGTTCTCTCCGTGCACCTTTCCGTTAGGCTCGCTCTCGCGTCCGCGCTGGCCGGCTTCGCGCTGGTCGCTGCGCCGCCGGCGCCGGCCGGGGCCGCCGTCAGCTTCGCCGGAACGTGGAGCATCAGCGGGACGCTGGCCGCTCGCGGCGTCATCGGCAAGGTCAGCCCGGTCTGCGTCTTCCGCCAGAGCGGCGACGCGATCTCGGGCACCTGCCGCGGCCCCAACGGGATCGGCTCGGCGGCGGGCGTCGTCAACGCCAACCGCATCCAGTTCTCGTGGCACAGCATCCGCACGACCTCGATCGGCGTGACCGGGACCGAGACGTTTCACGGCACGCTCGGCGGAGACGGGGTCGTCCGCGGGACGTGGTCCTTCGCCGCGGCGCCGGGCGCCGTCGGCGAGTTCACCATGATCCGGGCCTGATCCGACATCGACCGCATCGCGGCCGACGAGCACCGTTGGCTCTCCCGAGGCTCGACCCGGCAGACGCTCGCGGCGCGTCTGCTGCTGCGCGTCCTCCCGTTCGCCGAGCGGCTCAACCGCGCGTGCTCGAAGGTCTCGAACGACGCGGTGCTCGATCCGCGCGAGTTCCCGTGGCTGGCGGCGCTCGAACGCGACTGGCGCGCGGTTCGGGACGAGCTCGAGCGCGTGCTGGCCCGCAAGGACGAGCTGCCCGGCTTTCAAGACATCCTGGCCGACGTCGGCGCGGTCACCCAGGACCGCGGCTGGAAATCGTTCATGCTGATCGGCGCCGGGCTCCGGCGGCGCCGCAACATCGTGCAGTGCCCGCAAACCTGGCGGCTGGTCAGCACGATCCCGGGACTGTCGACCGCGATGTTCTCGATCTTCGAGCCGGGCAAGGAGCTGCCGCCGCACCGCGGCCCCTACAACGGCGTGTTGCGGCTCCACCTCGGGCTGATCGTTCCCGACGCCGGCGATGACGTCGCGATCCGCGTCGGCTCGCGCGTCTGCCGCTGGGAGGAAGGCCGCGCGCTCGTCTTCGACGACTCGTACGAGCACGAAGCGTGGAACCGCAGCGACCGCGTGCGCGTCGTGCTGTTCGTCGACTTCGTCCGGCCGCTGCGCTTCCCGGCCAACCTGCTCAACTGGGCGCTGCTCGCGTTCGCGATGCGCGCGCCGTTCATCCGCGACGCCGAGCGCCGCCAGCAGCGCTGGGAAACCAAGTTCTACGGCAGCTGAGCGTCGGGCGCCGGCGGCGCGCGCAGCACGAAGTTGAGGTAGCGCCGCCTCCCCGAGGCGAACGACTCGTACAGCTCCGACCCGCGCACGCCGGCGAACTCGCGGCCGAAGGTGCGCAGCGGGGCCGGGCACAGCCGTTGCAGCGCGTCGACGCGCCGCGCGCTGTCGAGCTCGAGCGCCCGCACCACGTTGGCGGTGACGTCCTCTTCGAGCACGAGCTCGAAGCCGGCCCGGTCGAGCGGGCCGCGCAGCCGCTCCATCTCGTTGCGGCGCGGAAAGCACGCCATCACGAACGTCCCGCCCGGCACGAGCACGCGCCGAACCTCGGCCAGGAACGTCGCCAAGTCGCGGTAGTGGTGTGACGACTCGACGTTGAGCACGGCGTCGAAGCTCGCGTCCGCGAACGGCAGCGCGTGCGCGTCGCCGCGGACGAACTCGAGGTTCGGCTGATCGCGGTAGCGGGCGCGGTCGAAGGCGATCGCCGTCGCGTTGACGTCGAGGCCGACGTAGCGCCGCGGCCCCAGCTCGGCTGCGACATAGGACGCGCCGCCGCCGCGTCCGCAGCCGACCTCGAGCACGGTCTTCCCCTGCACGCCGGCGCACAGCGCCGCGTGGCGGTAGAGCTGGACCGCGTACCGATGGACGGCGAACCGCTCGGGCAGGGCGGGCTCGGTGCCGTCGAGCGCGTCGTAGCCGTAGTTCATGAACGTCTCGCGGCCGTCGCGGTCGAGCTTGGCGACCAGCGAGTACCACACGTTCACGAACAGCGCTTCGGCGGTTCGCGAGTAGAAGAACCGCGCACCGGCGCGCTGAAGCACGTTGGCGCTCATGCGCGGCGCGTTCGACGTCTACGCGGCCGTCACCGCCGGGGCGATCTCGGTGCGGTTGCGCCCGTTGCGCTTGGCCTCGTAGAGCGCGGTGTCGGCCGCCTCGACGACCGTCCCGGAGCTGCTCCCGCGCGCCGGGCACAGCGACGCGAGCCCGACGCTGACGGTCATGAAACCGGGCGCGCTGACGTGCGGGATCTGCAGCGCGCAGATCGCGACCCGGATCGTCTCGGCGACGCGGAACGCGCCCGCCTCGTCGGTGCCGGGCAGCAGCACGGCGAACTCTTCGCCGCCGTAGCGCAGCGCGGAGTCCTCGGCGCGGCTGATCGCGGCGGCGATGCAGGCTGCGATCGTCTTGAGCGCGCGATCGCCGGCGCGGTGGCCGTAGTGGTCGTTGTACGCCTTGAAGTGGTCGGCGTCGATCATCAGGAACGAGAGCGACGTGCGCGCGCGCATCGCTCGCAGCCACTCGCGCTCGAGCACGTCGTCGAGGTAGCGGCGGTTGCCGAGGCCGGTCAAGCCGTCGATGAGCGCGAAGCGCGACAGTTCGCGCTCGGCCGCTTCGCGCGTTCGGATTTGGCGGATCAGGTAGAAGCCGATCACGACCAGCACGAGCAGCACGCCGCCGACTTCGGCGATGTCCATCCACGTCTCGAGCCGCCACTCGCCGAGCACCTCGTTCTGGGACATCCCGACCAGCACCATCAGCGGATGGCGCTTCACCCGCGCGTAGCTGAAGTAGCGGCTGACGCCGTCGATCGCCGACTTTCCGGCAGCGAATCCCGCCGGTGAGCTCGCCGGGATCGCGCGGAACCAGTCGGCCCGCGCGAACGTCCGCCCGATCACCGAAGCGGCGAACGGCTTGCGCACCACGATGCGGCCGTCGTTGCGCATCAGCGTGATCGTCCCCGAATGCCCGACGTCGACGGCGGCGTAGAGATCCTCGAAATACTTGGCGGAAATCGTGGCGACGACGGCGCCGGCGAAGCTGCCGTCGCGCCGGTTGATGCGCCGCGAGACCGTGATGATCCAGGCTCCGTCATCGCGGCTGCGAACGAGCGGACCGACGTACCCGTCCGTGGAGCGAGACGTGCGCGCGTGGACGAACCACTCACGGTCGGCGAAGCTCATCTTCCGATCGATCGGCAGCACGTCGGTCAGGCCGTCGCCGGTCGGCCCGACGATCAGGACGTTGTGCACGATCGGCAGCGCCTGCACGTAGGCCCGGATGATGCGCCGCAGCGCGGGCAGCTGCGCCGGTCCCGCGCCGCCGGTCTGAACGCGGTCGCCGACGTCGAGCAGTACCGCGTCGACCGTCTCGAGGCCGTCAGTGCTCTGCTGCGCGAGCGAACGCGCGACGTTGAGCGACTGCTGCTCGAAGACGTGGGTGTCGGAGCCGCGACGGTCCGCGATCTCGAGCACGGTGAGCCCGGCGATCAGCAGGCAGACGACGACGATGAAACCGGCCACGGCACCGAGCACCGACGGGTTCTCACCGACCGGGCGCTCGTCGGCCAAAAACGGCCGCGGCCGCGGGCGCGCGCCGCGCTCGGGGTCGAACGCGCGCAAACGCGTCGGCTCGTCGGCTCTGGTCGGGATCGTCTTTGCGTTCACATCCGGCATCTTCAAAAAGGTGAGGCGGAGCCTACGTTAACGGCGGCCGGTAACGCGACGGTATCGCGAGCGGGCGTTACCGCACGACGATGTGTGCGGAGATGCAGCAAGCCGCTCGGATGCTTAGCGCGCGAACGTCCAGCGGCCGACGTTCCAGACCGGCGACTCCGCCGCCGGACGGAACTCGCGCAGCGCCGCCGGCACGACGTAGACGGCGTTCTCTTGCCAGAGCGGCACCTCGGGCAGCGCCGCGGCGATGAGGCGCTGGACGTCCGCCGCCGACCGCCGGCGCTGCGCCGGATCGTAGGTCGACGTGCCGGCCGTCTCGGCGCGATCGGTGCGCGGATCGCAGTAGCGGCTGGTGTTGAAGCCGTTCGGCGCCTGCTCGGAACAGTTGAAATACCACGACGTGTCGGGGTCGGCCGGCGTGTAGATCTCCAAGAACGCCAGCTGGAACTTGCCGCCGTAGAGCGGACCGCCGTCGGCGGCCGGGGCGCGGAACTGGGTCGGGTTGTAGGCGCGCAGCGAGAGCGCGACGCCGGCGGTGCGCAGCTGCTGCTGCAACAGCAGCCCGAGCGCTGCCGCGGTCGCGTTCCCGGTCACGAACACGAACTGCACGTCGAGCGGCCGGCCGTCGCGTGCGCGCGCGCCGCCGGCGCCGCGGCGCCAGCCGGCCGCGTCGAACAGCGCGGCGGCGGCGGCCGGGTCGTAGCGCGGCGGTCCGATCGCCGGGTCGTAGCCCCAGCTGAACAGACCGCGTCCGGCCTTCGCGTACGTCTGCGCGCCGCGCGTCGCCTCGCGCACGATGCGCGACAGGTCGAGCGACGCGACGAGCGCGCGCCGCACCCGCACGTCGCCGACGTCGGCGTCGCGCACGTTGAAGAACAGATCGCCGATCCCGGCCAGCGGTGCGCGCACGACGCGCTCGCCGCGGATCGCCGCGTACTCGGCTGCGTGGTTCGGGTCGGCGACGAGATCGACGTCGAGCTCGCCGGTGCGCAGCTGGTTAAGGATCGTGTTCGAGTCGGTTACGAACTTGAGGTCGATCTCGGCGATCGGCGGGGATCCGCCGTAGTAGCTTTCGTTGCGGATCAGGCGCAGGTGGTCGCCGCGCACCCATTCGGCCACGCGGTACGGCCCCGAGCCGATCGGGTCGCGGTTGTACGCGGCCTGGTTGAGGTCGGGCTTGTCGCGCAGCAGGTGGGCGGGCAGGATCCCATAGTTCTGGTTGGGCGCGAGGAAGGTGCTCAGAATCGGCGCGTACGGCTCGCGCAGCCGCACCCGCACCGTCAGCGGGTCGAGCGCGTCGACGGCGGCGACGCGGTCGTAGCCCGACCGCGACACGACGTTGTTGCGCGGGTTGACGATCGCGCGGTAGCTGAACACGACGTCGGCGGCCGTCAGCGGCGCGCCGTCCTGCCAGCGCAACCCCCGCCGCAGGTGGTAGACGATCGTCTTGCCGTCGGCCGAAACGCCGCCGTTGGCGCGCGTCGGCACGACCGCGGCGGCGTCGGGCTGCAGCCGGTCATGCTCGTCGAGCGTGACCAGGTACGAGAAGATCATCGGGACGAGGGTCGCGGTCGCCGCGCCGCTCAGGAACAGCGGGTTGAGCGACGGCGGCTCCTGCGGCAGCGCGACCGTCAGCCGCGAGGGCGGCGGCGGCGCACCCCCGCCGGCGGGCGAGCAGGCCGCCAGCGCGGCGACCAGCAGCGCCGCGGCGGCGCGGCGGCATGATGGGACGCCGCTCATCCGGAACCTCGAAGCGCGCCCATGCGAACGCCAAAACGCCCGTCCAAGACTCGCGAGATTCGCCACAACGACGCCGGAGAACCGGCCTTCGCCGGCGCGCCCAACGTCGGCCACATCCTCAAGCGCATGCGGTCGCAGCGCGGGATGTCGATCCGCGACGTCGCCGAGGGCAGCGGGCTGTCGCCGTCGTTCCTGGGTGCGCTCGAGCGCGGCGAGACCGACGTCGCCATCGGCCGGCTGGCCCGGATCGCCGAGTTCTTCGACCACGACCTCGGCTCGATGCTGGGCTACAGCACGCAGCTGTCGCGGCCCAGCTTCGTGACCAAGTCGTCGCGGACGATGCTCAACCGCGGCCGCGGCGTGCGCTACGAGCTGCTGCGGCTGGCCGGCGTCGGGCTCGAGCTGGCGCTGATCAGCTTCGAGCCGCGCAGCGGCTTTCGCGACGAGCTCACCCACGAAGGCGTCGACACGATCGTGGTCACCGGCGGCGAGATCGTGCTGCGGGTCAACGACGTCGACTACCCGATGCGCGCGCCCGAATGCGCGGTCTTCTCCGGCGCCTACGCGCACGCGATGCGCAACGACTCGGCGCGCCCGGCGACCGCCGTCGGGATCACCACGGCGCAAATGTAAGCGGGCGCGTGCGCGGCGGCGCACGGCCGCAGCGCTCGTTGTTCCGTTATTTCGTACATCGGTCGAGATATCGTTCAGCGTTCCCGCCGCGCGGCGCGCGGTCCTCCGGAGGAACGCGCGGGCCCGGTCCGAATGTGGCGAACTCTTCGCGGCGACGAAATTTCGGTTCGACTGCGATATTTCTCAGGCAGGCACGCACCGGCGCATTGTTGGAGTCCAGGATGCAACCGCTCACCGCCGCGACGACCACGTCACGGCGCTACGCCGTCCTCACCGGCGGCTTGCTCACCGACATCCACGGCAAGACCGCGCAGGGCGTCATCCGCTACCGGCCCGAGGAAGTGGTCGCGGTCGTCGACCCGGCGTACGCCGGCCGGCGCGTGGTCGACATCGTGCCGAGCCTGCGCAGCGAAGCGCCGGTCGTCGCCGATCTGCAGGCCGCGCTCGCCTACGAGCCGACCTCGCTGCTGGTCGGCGTCGCGACCGACGGCGGCCGGATCCCGCCGGCACTGCGCGCGCCGATCCTGGCGGCCGCCGACGCCGGACTCGAGATCGTCAGCGGGCTGCACGAGCTGCTGCGCGACGATCCCGAGATCGTCGCGCGCGCGCAGCGCTCGGGCGCGAAGCTGTGGGACGTGCGCGTCCCGCCGAGCGACATCAGCGTGTTCAGCGGCGCGGCCTACGGCGTGCGCCAGGACGTCGTGCTCGCCGTCGGCACCGACTGCGCGGTCGGCAAGATGACCGCCATGCTCGAGATCGAGCGCGCCGCCCGCGCCGCCGGGACGCACGCCGAGTTCATCGCGACCGGGCAGACCGGGATCATGATCACCGGCTACGGGATCGCCGTCGACCGCGTCATCTCCGACTTCGTCACCGGTGCCGCCGAGCGGCTCGTGCTCGACGTGCCGGCGCGCGCCGACGTGCTGCTGGTCGAAGGTCAAGGCGCGATCTTCCACCCCGCCTACGCGCCGGTCACCTTCGGCCTGCTGTACGGCAGCGCACCCGACGCGCTGGTGCTGTGCCACCGCCCCGACACGACGCAGATCCAAGGCTACGGCACGGCGATCCCCGACTTGCCGGCGATGGTGCGCGCGCACGAAGACATCGTCGCGCGGCTCAAGCCGGCGCCGGTCGTCGCGATCGTGCTCGACACGTCGGCGCTCGACGACGCGCGCGCCGCTGCGGTGATCGCCGAGACCGTGCGCGCCACCGGCTTGCCGGCCGACGATCCGGTCCGCAACGGCGCGGGCGCGCTGTGGACCGCGCTCGCCGCCGCGCTGCGCACGACGGCCAAGGCGCGCCGCCGCGAGCGCACAGGCCACGCGGCGGCGCGAGCCGAGACTTAGTCGCCGAGGACCTTCGCGACCGCCAGCGCGACCTTCTCCGGCGCGGCGGTCGTCACGTTGGTCAGCACGATCACCTCGAGGCCGCTGTGCGGGAACGTCGCGTTCATCGCGCGGCCGCCCAGCACGCCGCCGTTGTGCCAGATCACGGTGCGGCCGTTGCCGCGCCCGATCACCCAGCCGAACGCGTAGCCATGCAGCAGCGGCACCTTCGACGAGGCCGGCGCGGCGAGCTTCGGCGCGGTCGTCATCGTGCGCACCGCCTCGGCGCCGACGACGCGGTCGCCGAAGAACGCGCCGTCCCAGCGGATCAGGTCGGCGACGTTCGACGCCAGCGCGCCGGCCGTGTTGGCCCACCCCATCGACATGTCGGGCAGCGTGACGAATGCGCCTTTGGCGTAGTCGTAGCCGTGCGCCGCGTCGGCGCCGGGCGGCCACAGACGGCGCAGGTAGCTGGTCGCGAGCAGCGACTGCGGCTCGATGATCCGCTCGCGCAGCGCGCGCTCGTACGAGCCGCCGGTCAGGCGCGCGACCAGCATTCCGAGCAGCATGTAGTTGGTGTTGCTGTAGCGGAACTTCGAGCCGGGCCGGAACTGCAGCGGCTTGCCCGCGATCGTCGCGACGTACTGCGCGGCGGTCAGCCCCCAGCGCGGATCGGAGGGGTTCTTCTCCGGCAGCGCGTCGGCGTAGTCGGCCAGGCCGCTGGTCTGGTCGAGCAGGTTGCGCACGGTCAGCTCGCGCGCGTGCGGCGCGCTCGGCAGATAGGTCGCCAGGCGCGCGTCGATGTCGACCTTCCCCGCCGCCGCCAGCTGCATGACGAGCGTTGCCGTGAACTGCTTGGTGATCGAGCCGACCGGGTAGACCGTCGCGGCGTCGGACGGCAGCCGGCGCGCGCGGTCGCGCAGCCCGTAGCCGCAGGCGAACAGCACGTGCCCGCCGCGGCCGACCCCGATCGACATCCCGCTGACGTGCATCGCGCCCAGCGTGCGCTGCGCGATCGCCGAGATCGCCGCGACCTGCGACTGCGGCAGCGTGCCGGTGCAGGCCGCCGCCGGTGCGGTCAGCGCTCCGAACGCGCATGCCGCGAGCGCGACGATATGACGCGTGCTCATCTGCCCTCCTCGCCGAGTTTCCCCACAATATCACACATGCAACGATATTTCGCAAGGGTCGAACGGCGCGGCGCGCCGAAGCTGCGGCGGTGCCGTTCGACGAAGGCGCCGCGCCGCATGCGCGGCTGATCCCGCTCATCGCGAGCTGCGCGAAGACGACCGGCGGAACGGTCGGCGTCGCGGCCGTGCACCCCGAAACCGGCCGGCGCGTGTTGTTCAACGACGCGCGGTCGTTCCAGATGGCCAGCGTCTACAAAGTGCCGATCGCGACCCGGGTGCTGCGGCTGGTCGACGATGGGCAGCTCGCGCTCGACGAGCTGATCACGGTGCAGGCCGAGGACTTCGTCATCGGCGGCACCGTCGGCGACCGGCTGCGGCCGGTCGAGTCGGCCTTCTCGGTACGATTGCTGCTCGAGCGGATGCTGATCGAGAGCGACAACACGTCGACCGACGTGCTGCTGCGGCTGGCCGGCGGTGCGGCGGCGGTGACGGCGCACCTGCGCGCGCTCGGCTTTCCGACCATGCGCATCGACCGTCCGACGGCCGGGATCCTGAGCGAGTCGTACGGCACGGTCTTTCCCGCCGATGCCGAGGAGCGCTGGGAGTACTTCGAGCGCACGCGGCTGCCCGAAGGGCTCGGCGTCCCGCCCGACGCCGCGGAGCGCTACGAGGCCGCCGAGGTCGACATGACGACGCCGGCCGAGATGACGGCGCTGCTCGAGCGGCTGCACCGGCGCGACGAGACGCTGGTCTCGCGCGCGAGCGCCGACCGGCTGATCGCGATCATGCGGCGCTGCTCGACCGGCGGCAACCGCCTGCGCGCGCTGCTTCCTGCCGGCACGATGGTCGCCGACAAGACCGGCACCTTTGGCGGCACGGTCAACGACGCCGGGATCATCACGCTACCCGAGCGCGGCGGCCATCTCATCATCTCGGTGTTCATCCGCGGCGCGACGGCCGAGACCGCGCGCAACGAGCGGGTCATCGCCGAGATCGCGCGGACGCTGTTCGACTACTTCCTGTTCGCGTAACCGCGGGCGGGCGGCCGGGCGTCCAGCCGCGCGCGATCACGGTGCTGAGCTGGGCGCGGTTCGCGACGCCGGCCGACGCGTAGATCTTCTGCAGCCGCTGCTCGACCGCGCGGACCGACACGCCGAGTTGTTCCGCGATCGCCTTGTTGGTCGCGCCGCCGACGACCAGACACGCCGTCTCCCAGTCGGTGACGGCCGCCGACGGGTCGCGCCGCCGCGGCCGGCCGCGCTGCGGCGCCACCTCGAGCCGCGCCGCGTCGCCGTGCGCGCCCATCGCGACGTACAGCGCGCGTGCCTCGGCGGTCCGGCCGGCCAACTCGACGCAGCCGGCGGCGTCGTAGTGCCACTCGCAGGCGCGGAACGCGAGCTCGGCCTCGCCGGCGCAGCGCGTCGTCGCCGCCACGTCGCCGCACCGGCGCGCGCGCAGCGCGTCGAGCAGCGCGCGGTGCGCGCGCGAGATCGCGTTGTCGGGCAGCGACGCGCGCAACAGCTCGTCGAGCCGCGCGACGTCGTCGTCGGAACCGAACCGTCCGACCTCGCCGACGAGGCACCAGGCCGACTCGACGTTGGCGATCGCGCGGACGGCGCGGCGCAGCAGCGCACGCGCCTCGGCGTCGCGGCCGAGGCGGCGCAGCCGGATGCTCGCCGCGGTCGCGACCGGGCCGATCTTGCTCGGCTCGCGCGAGCGGAACGCGGTCTCGACGTCGAGCGCGGCGAACGCGCGCGCCGCCGGCGCTTCGTCGCCGCGCGCGGTGCCGACGATCGTGCCGACCCAGGCGCGCTTGAGGCGCGACTCGCCGCGCAGGCGCTCGGCGGCGTTCGCTTGCGCCAGCAACTCCGCCGCGCGGTCGAGCTCGCCGAGCGTGAACGACGCCCAGGCCGCACTGAGCTGTTCGAACGGCACCTCGCAGATCAGCCCGCTCTCGCGCGCGAACGCGGCCGCCGCGGCGTAGCGGTCGCGCGCGTCGCGCGTGTCGCCGTCGAGTTGCGCGACGTAGCCCGACAGGTGCAGCTTGTTGCGGGTCGAGTGCGCGTCGTGCTGCTGCGACGCCAGCTGCGACGCGAGCTGAAGATAGTGCACGGCCGACCCGCTCTGCGCCGTCTGCGGGAAGATCAGCGCCTTGGCTTCCAGGAACGCGGCGACGCCCTCGATGTCGAGCGCGGCGCGCGAGCGTTCGACCGCCTCGACCAGCTCGGCGCTGCGACGCCCGTCGCCGACGCTCGCCGTCTGCACGGCCAGCGCCAGCGCGGCGCGCACGCGCCGGATCGAATCGTCCGGCAGCTCCGACGCCAGCACGGCGCGCAGCAACTCCATCGCGGCATCGGTTTGCACGTCGTTCCACAGCAGCCACGACAACCGTAGCGCGGCGTCGGCGTGCGTCGCGCCGTCGGCCGCCGCGACGGCGAGCGCGAGCGCGCGGCGCAGCGCCGCGACCGCGTCGTCGCGCTCGCCCAGCGTGTCGAGCACGCCGCCGAGCTCGAGCTGCGCGCGCGCGTCGGCCGGGACCAGCGCCGCATAGGTGCGCCAGCAGCGGCGCGCGCGCCGCCAGGCCAAGCGCGCCACCGCGCGCGAGCCCTGGCCCCGCATCCGTCCCGCGTACGCCACCTGTGCTCCCTTCAGGGAGCGTTGTTTAGGCGGTCCCTCCCCAGAGCGCCTCCGGCGCGAAGACGTACCCGTCGTCGTACGAGAGCGGCGGCTCGCGGTCGGCGCTCAGGATCAGCGGCCCGTCGAGATCGACCACGTCGCACAGCTGGCCGAGCAGCGTCCCCGGCGCCATCGCCAGCGACGTCCCGTTCATGCAGCCGACCATCACCCGCATTCCGCGCTCGCGCGCCGCGGCGGCCATCGCCAAGCCGCGGGTCAAACCGCCGCACTTGTCGAGCTTGATGTTGATCACGTCGACGCGACCTGCCAGCCGGTCGAGGTCGCCGATGTCCTGCGCGCTCTCGTCGGCGGCGACCGGGATCGGCGAGCGCAGGCCGTCCAGCAGGTCGTCGCGGTCGCGCGGGAACGGCTGCTCGACCAATTCGACGCGCGCCTCGACCAGCGCCGGCAGCAGCGCCGCCAGCGGCTCGCGCGTGAAGCCTTGGTTCGCGTCGACGCCCAGCCACACGTCGGGCCGCGCCGCGCGCACCGCGCGCACGCGTTCGGCGTCGAGCTCGGTCCCGGTCAGCTTGAGCTTGATCGCGCGAGCGCGCGCGTACTCGCGCGCGTGCTCGGCCATCGTCGCCGGCGCTTCGGCGCCGATCGTCATCGTGGTCATGACCGGTCGCGGCGGCTGCAAGCCGGCGATCTGCCAGGCCGGCCGGCGCTGCTGTTTCGCCTCGAGATCCCACAGCGCGCAGTCGACCGCGTTGCGCGCGCCGCCGGCCGGCAGCACGCCGAGCAGCTCTTCGCGGCCGATCCCGGCGCAGATCGCGTCGCTCGCCGCGAGCACCTGGGCGCGGGCACGCTCCGGCGTGTCGTCGTTGTAGTAGACGCCGGCACACTCGCCGCGCCCGAGCAACTCGCCGTCGCGCAGCTCGACCACCAGCACCTCCGACTCGGTGAACGAGTAGCCGGTAATGGTGAACGGCCGGCGCAGCGGCCAGCGCTCGATCTCGGCGGTCAGTCGCAGCTCAGTCCGCACGTTGAAACAATGCTCCTCCGACGCGGCGGTCCTTGCCGAGCACGTAGTAATAGTTGACGACCGCGTGCGGAAACGTCAGCAGGTACGGATAGATCAGCTGCCCGCTGCGGTAGAACATCCCGCCGAACACCGCGCTGCGCACGGGGCCGACGGCCCCGACGCGCTGCGTCTCGGCGCGCGCACCTTTGAGGGCCGCGTTGAAGTCGGCCGAGAAGCGCGGCGACTTCGCGACCGTACCGGCCTGCATCGCCGCGACCAGCGCCAGGGCCGCGCGGCGGATCTTCGGATCGTCGCCCGGCACCGGCGCGGCGGCCTGCGCGGCCGTCGGCGGATAGAACAGCGCGATGATCTGCTTGATCAGCCAGTACTGGTAGAACGCGTCGCTGTTGCTGACCAGCACGACGGCGAAATGCTGGTCGGGCAGCGTCCCGTTCACCGTCTTGAAGCCGTACTGCGCGCCGCCGTGGTAGACGTAGTGCCGCCCGTTGAGCTCGTCGAGCTCGAGCCCGAAGCCGTAGCCCGAGGTTGCGGTCTCGCCCTGCGCGGTGGGGATCGTCGTCATCGCGCGCCACGAGTCCGCGTTCACGACCGCGCCGCCGTCGAGCGCGGCGTCCCACTTCATGAGGTCGACGACGCTCGCGTTGACGTCGCCGTCGCCGAACCCGAAGTCGTCGGGCGTCCGAACGACGGTGACGATCTTCTTGCCGTCCCAGCTGTAGCCGGTCGCGCCGTCAGGCTGACCCGACGGAAGCGTGTGGATCGAGGCGTGCGTCATCCCGACCGGTCCGTACAGCCGCTCGGTGACGAACCGGCCGTAGGGTTCGCCCGACACCTGCTGGACGATCATCGCCAGCACGACGTAGTTCGTGTTCGAGTACTGATACCGCGAGCCCGGGGTGAACTCCAGCGGCAGCTTGCTGACCAAGCCGAAGTACTGCTGCGGCGACGCGTGGTGCGGCACCTTGGGCAGGTCGGTGTAGTCCGGGATCCCCGAGGTGTGGTTGAGCATCTCGCGCAGCGTGATGTCGCCGCCGTGCTTGTAGGCCGGGAAGAAGCGGCTGAGCTTGTCGTCGACGCTGAGCTTGCCGGCCTGCTGCAGCAGCATGATCGACGCGGCGCAGAACTGCTTGCTGGCCGACGCGATGTTGAAGACCGTGTTCTCGTCGTTCGGCAGGTGCCGTGCGACGTTGCGGTAGCCGTAACCGCGCGCGTAGATCACCGTGCCGTCGCGCTCGACCGCGACCGCGACCCCCGGCAGGTGCTGGTGCACGATCGCGGCTTCGAGCATCGCGTCGATGCGCGCCGCGATCGCGGGCGAGACGGCGTCGGTCCGGATCGTCGCGCGGGCGGCACCGGGGGCGCCGAGCACGAGCGCCGCCGGAAGCGCCGCGGCGGCGAGTTGGCGAAGGTTCATCGAGTCGAGCTTCTCTTTCTCATGGGACGCGGGTGAGGACGGCATTGTCGCCGTCGCCGATCTTGACGGTGTGCGGCGCGCCGGTGTCGTCGAGCGCGAACGTGACGTACGGCTGGTCGAACAACCCGGGCGACTCGAGCGCGACCCGGAACGTATCGTAGTCCCAGTGCTCGAGCCGCCGCGTCAGCCCGAGCATCGTCAGCGAGAGGCCGCCCGATCCGCTGCGCACGACGACGTCGCCGTAGTAGTCGTTGTGGTAGGTGCCGGCGTAGCGCCCCAGCGCCAGGGTCGGGTGCGTTCCCAGCACGCGCTTGGCGAGCGCGGCGTGCAGCCCGGCGTACGCGGCGGTCAGGATCTTGTTGTAGTTGGCGAGCATCTCGCCGCTCCAGTCGCGCCCCGGCGAACCGATGATCTCGTCGAAGGCGCGGTACTCGAGCGCGACCGGCGCCTCGCCGTCGGCGTTGCTGAGCACGACCACGCCGGCGTGCAGGTCGGGGATGAGGCCGACTTGCGCGGCGAAGCCTTCGACATCGCCCGAGTGCGAGATCACGCGGTGGCCGCGGTAGTCGGAGACGAACCAGCCCATCCCGTACTCGGTGTAGGTCGCGTCGGGAAAGTACAGCGAGTACGGAAAGCCGCCCGGCACGACCATCTCCGGCCGCATCGTCTCGGCCAGCGACGCGCTGGTGATGATCTGCTTGCCGTGGTACGCGCCGCCGCCGAGCAGCATCTCGACCCAGTGCGCCATGTCGGCGGCGCTCGAATTGACCGAACCGGCCGGCCCGATGTTGTCGCCGTTCACCGTCCGGATGACTTGCAGCTTCCCTTCGGGCGCCTCGTGCGCCGCGGAGTGGTCCGGGCTCGCCATCAGCTCGGCGTAAGTGGTCGAGGTCGACGTCATGCCGAGCGGCGCGAAGATGCGCGCGCGCAGGAACGCGTCCCAGCTCTGCCCCGTCACGGCCGGGATCGTCTGGCCCGCGACGAGATAGCCGAGGTTGCTGTAGCCGAACCCGCTGCGGAACGGCGGCGAGAACTCCAGGTACCGCATCCGGCGCAGGATCTCGTCGCGCGACAGCGCGCTGTTGCTGCCGAACAGCTCGTAGCCGCCGGTCAACCCGCTGCGATGGGTGAGCATGTCGCGCAGCGTGATCTCGCGGGTCACCCACGGACTGCTGAGCTGGAACCACGGCAGCGCTTTGACGACCGGATCGTCCCAGTCGAGCTTCTTGTCGTCGACCAGCATGCCGATCGCGGTCGCGGTGAACGCCTTCGATGTCGAAGCGATCTCGAACACGGTGTTCGCGTCGACCGGCTCGGGCGCGCCGAGCTTGCGCACGCCGTAGCCTTTGACGTAGGTGCGGTCGCCCTTGACGATCGCGACCGAGAGCCCGGGGACCCGCCAGTCGTGGATCGCCTTGCTGGCGTAGGCGTCGAAGCCGGCCGAGACGAGCGGCGCCGGCGCCTGGGCGGCGGCCGGGCCGGCGGCGCCGGGCGCGGCGGCGAGCGCCGCGAAGAGCAACGCCGTCAGACGGGAACGCCGGAGGATCGGTGCAGCGCGCATTGCGAACGGCGGTCGGGCGGCGGCGCGGCGGAATCCTGCGCGGAACGATTTTAATAGTGGTTTACCGAAGCTCGCAGGGCCGCTCCCGCCCGCGCCCGAAATTTCGGCCGGCGTTCGATATGTCGCTGACACGCTCTCTACCGTTGATCCGTCGCTTCGCGCTCTGCCTCGCCCTGGCGGCGACGGGTTGCGCGCCGTCAGGTCACGCCGTATCAACCGAGGCGACGCTGAACCTCGGCGAGGTCGCGGAGCCGGCGTCGCTCAACCCGCTCATGCTCGAGGGGACGACCTCGGCGATGGTCGGATCGCTGCTGTACTCGTTCCTGGTGACCGTCGACGCGCAGGGGAACCTCGTCCCCGACGCCTCGACGGTCGTTCCGACGCAGGCCAACGGCGGCATCTCGCGCGACGGGCTGACCGTCACCTATCATCTGCGGCGCGGGATTCGCTGGCACGACGGCCAGCCGCTCACCGCGCACGATTGCGTGTTCACCTACCGCGCGATCATGGATCCGCACAACAACATTCCGGACCGTCACGGCTACGACGAGATCCGCAGCGTCAGCGCGCGCGACGACCTCACCGTCGTCCTGAAGCTGCGCCGCAAGTACTCGCCGATCACCGACGCGTTCCTGGGACTCGACTTCAACTACCCGATCGTCCCGGCGCACCTGATGGCCGGGCTGCCGAACCTCAACACGCTCGACACGATGCGCTACACGGTCGGCACCGGTCCGTTCAAGCTCGTCGAGTGGCAGCGCGGCGACCACATCACGCTGGCTGCGAACGACCAGTACTTCCGCGGGGCGCCCGCGGTGAAGCGGCTGACGATCCACGTCGTTCCGTCCTCGCCGACGATGCTCAACCAGCTGCGCACCGGCGAGCTCGACGGCGCGCTGCAGCTGGCGGATCCGGCGCTGCTCGCGCCGCTGCGCACGATCCCCGCCACGACGGTCGTCACGCGCCCGCTGTCCGGCATCCTCGACCTGTACTTCAACACGCAGACCGGCCCGATGTCCGACCTGCGCGTACGGCGCGCGGTGGTGCGCGCGATCGATGCCGACCGCATCGTTCGCCGCGCGACGAAGGGTCTGTTCGGGTCGGCCGGTGGGATGCGCGGGCTGTTCGGCGCGTACACCAGCACCGCCGAACCGCCGGCCTACGACCCCGCCGCCGCGCGTGCGGAGCTCGACGCCGCCGGCTGGAAGCCGGGGTCCGACGGCGTGCGCGTGCGCGACGGACAACGGCTCTCGCTGGCGCTGGCGTACGAGAACGGACCGACGATCTTCACGCTGGTCGCGACGCAGATCCAAGCCGCGCTGCGCCAGGCCGGCGTCGAGACGAACCTGCGCGGTTACGTTCCCACCCAGTTCATCGCGCCGGCGAACGCCGGCGGGATCATATTCGGCGGCCGCTTCGACCTGGTGGTGGCGAACATCTACGCGGCCGCCGCCGGGGGCGCCGAAGCGGGCTCGTTCTACATCTGCTCCGAGCGCAGTCCGGTCGGCTTCAACATCGCGCGGATGTGCGACCGGCGGCTCGACGTGCGCTTCGACGACGCGGTGCGCAGCTACGATCCCGCCCGCATGCGCAGCGACGTCGCCGCGATGGAGTCGCTGCTGATCGAGGACGCACCGCAGCGCGTGCTCGGGCAGGTGCGCTCGGTCAGCGCGTTCACCGACCGGCTGACCGGCGTCACCTCGAACCCCGTCACCCCGTACTCCGCCGCCTGGCGCTGGCGGCTCGCCCCCGCCTCGCGATAGGAGACCGCCACACCGCCATGCTGTCAGCCAACGCGTTCACCGAGCTCGTCCGCGAGGTCGCGCGGCGCCGCCGCATCCCCGGCTTGAACGCCGCGGTCGCTCGCGGCGGCGAGGAGCACCGCGCCGCGCACGGCGTGCTCAACGTCGAGACGAACGTCGAGGTCACCGGCGACAGCATCTTCCAGATCGGCTCGGTCACCAAGGTGTTCACCGGGACGCTGGTGCTGCAGCTGGTCGATGCCGGTAAGCTCGAGCTCGACGCGCCGGTGCGGCGCTACCTGCCCGAGCTGCGGATCGCCGATGCGCCGATCGACGACGCGGTCACGCTCCGGCTGCTGCTCGCGCACGCCGGCGGCATCGTCGGCGACGTCTTCTGGGACACCGGGCGCAACGACGACGCGCTGGCGGTTTTCGCCGGCCGTTGCGGCGAGCTGTCGTATCTCACCAAACCCGGCTCGTACTTCTCCTACTGCAACAGCGGCTACAACCTGCTCGGCCGCGCGATCGAGGTCGTGACCGGCGAAAGCTGGGAACGCTTCTTGCGACGGAGCTTGCTGGAGCCGCTCGGGATCCCGGCCGCCGTCCATCCCGAGGAGACGCTGCGCTTCCGCACCGCGATCGGCCACACGGTCGCGGCCGGCGGCGAAGCGACGATCACGGATACGATCTACCTGCCGCGCAGCGGAGATCCGGCGGGGTCGCGACTCTCGATGTCGGCCTCGTCGCTGTTGAAGTTCGCCCGGCTGCATCTCGCCGACGGCATCTCTCCGGACGGCGCGCGGCTGCTGTCGGCGGCGAGCGCGCGTGCGATGCGCGAGCTGGTGATCCCGCTGCCGGTCGACATCGCCGGCCCGACCGGGTACGGGCTGTCGTGGCAGATCTACGACGGGTGGGCGCCGCGCGCGGTCGGGCACGACGGCGCGACGATGGGACAGTCGGCGTTCTTGCGGCTCGTCCCCGAGTGGAACGCCGCCGTCGCGATGGTCACCAACGCGAGCAGCGCAACGACGATCGATGCGTTCGACGAGGTCGTGCGCGCCGTGCTGGCGTCGATGGGCGACGCACAGATCCCGGCCAAGCCGGCCGCTGCAGCATTGCCCGCGGTCGACGCCGCGCCCTACGCCGGCACCTACGAGACGTACATGAGCCGGATCGTGGTGAGCGCGAACGGCGGTGAGGCGCTCAACGCAACCGTCACGGCGCGCAACAACGAGACGCTGGGCAACGTGCCGGAACGCCGGCTGGTGCTGCGCCCGGTCGGCGACGGCCGCTTCCTAGCCGAGGACCCGAGCGGCAGCGCCACCACCAGCGTCGTCGGCTTCGCCGAGCACGACGCGGGTGGAAAAGCGCGCTTCCTGTTCACCGGCTTCCGCCTCGCCGAGCGTGTCGCCGACTAAACCAGCTTGCCCGTCGTCTTCTCCAACATGTCCCAGCCTTTGGGATCGTACTGGTCGCGGAGTTGCTTGTAGAGGCCGGACGCGCGGATCACTTGTGAGAACGGCTCGAGCGCGGGCCGGTTGAAGGTCATCCCGTCACCGGTCAGCTCGGCTTCGATGCTGGCCTCCTGCGCTGCCATCAGCTTCGATCCCGCGGTCGCGGCGGCGTCGAATTCGCGTTCGGCGATGTCTTGCAGGTTCTTGGGCAGCTTCGCCCAGGCGTCGCCGTTGGCGAACAGCATGTACGCGAGACCGCTGTGGTGGGTGAGCGAGCAGAACTTCACCTGCTCGTAGAACTTGAAGTTGCGCACGGTCGGCAGCGGCACTTCGATCCCGTCGATCAAGTGAGTCTGCAGCGAGGTGTAGACCTCGGACAGCGTGATGACCGTCGGCGCGGCACCGAGCGCCTTGAACGTGCCGACGTCGATCGGGCCGGGCGGGACGCGGATCTTCAGCCCGTTGAGGTCGGCCGGCGCGTTGATCGGGCGGACGCGATTCTGCATCTCGAAGAAGCCGCCGTAGAACGACGTCTCGAACTTGCGCAGGCCGACCGCGACGCCGGCGTTGCCGATGTACGCGCCGAGTGGGCCGTTCGCAGCGCTCTGGTACTGCTGCACGTTCTTGAACGCGAACGGGACGCTCAGCAGCGCCGCCGACGGAATCACCGAGCCGAGGATGTTGTTGCCGATCTGCAGCAGCTCGACCGCCCCCGAGCGCAGCTGCGCGAGCATCTGCGGGTCGCCGCCCAGCAGGCTGCTGGGGAACAGCTTGATCTCGAGCTGCCCGTTCGACGCGTCGGTGATCCGTTTGATCGCGTCGACCGTCGCGACGTTCATCGGGTGCGTCAGCGTCTGGTCGTTGGCCAGCTTGTAGCTGAACTGCGCCGCTTCACCCGGCCAGCGCAAGAACCCGACCGACGCCAACGCGCCGCCCGCGGCACCGGCTGCGATGAATCGCCCGCGTGAATGCTCCATCCGATCCTACCTTTCGCTCTTCAACGGCGCGAGGCCGAGTGTCGCCGAGACCTGCGCCAGCCTCGTTTCGATCGTCCGATCGTGCCGAAGCCGATCCGCGAGCGCGGCGCGCAGCGCGACGATCTGCGCGCCCTGCGTCGCCGCCGTCAGCTCGAGGCGTTGGCGCAGTTGCAGGTTCTCGGCGCGCAGCGCTTTGATCGCCGCCAGCGCGACACCGTCCTCGTCGATCGACGTGATGTGGCGGTCGTCCTCGCCGACGCGGAACGCCGCGTAGAAATCCTGCGCCATCGGCCCGAGATGGCTCACGCCGCGCTCGGACCGGTAGCTCCAACGACTGACCGGCAAGGCCGCGACCTTGTCGAGCACCGCCGCGTCGTCGATGCGCGAGACGTCAGTCTTCAACGCACGGTCGCTCGCCGACGCCCAGCTACCGGACCCGGGCGCCAGCGTCGCACCGACCGTACTCGCGGCGTTCGTCCAGAACGTCACCCCGCCCGAGGCGCGCGCCAAGAACTGATACGGGGCGGTCGACTGGAGAATCGTGTCACCGTCGGAACCGTCACTCCACACGAACGTGCCGGGCTGCGCGGCGCTGGCGCGCGCTCCGGCAGCGAAGCTGTACGTGCCGGAGGCCGAGTTGACGTAGCCGCCCGGGATCGTGGCCCACGACCCCGACGCCGTGCTGCTATAGCCGCCGCCGACGACCGAACCTTGACCGTTCGCGTTGTTGTAACCGCCGGCGCCGACGAAGCCGCCTTGGCCGCCGACGCGGTTGTTCTCGCCTCCTCCGACCACACCGTAGTTCGCGTCGGCGCCGTTGCTGAGTCCTCCGCCGACGACCCCGTACTGCCCGCTCACCGCGTTCGAGGACCCGCCGCCGACGAAACCGTACGAGTTGACGATCGCGTTTGCGTAGCCGGCCACGATCCCCGAAGCCGCGGCGGACTCGAGGCTGTTGGCGTTGCCGCTTCCGATGAAACCGTACAACGTCGCGCCGCCGACGCTGTTGAGGTGGCCCGCGCCGATGAAGCTTGCGGTGGCGGCGAGGACGCCGCCGTTTACGACGTTCGAGTCGCCCGCTCCGACGATGCTTTCGTCGTCACATGCGAGGTTGTCGCTGCCGCTTACGACTGCGGCATCGGCACCGGCGGCATAGTTTCCGCTGCCGCCGCCGACGAACGAGCTGCTGCTGGTGCCCGAGGCGCAGTTTGGTACGGCTTGCGTCCGGCGCACGGCGGCGACCGTACCCGGCGAATGTGCCGAGCCGCTCCCGGCGGGTACGGTCGCGCCGCCGCCGCCCGCGCAGGCGGCGAGCGACGCGACGACGATCCCCGCTCCCGAGCACAGAAATAGGAAACGCAGACGCATGGAAACCCCTCCGCGCCAAGGGACTTCCGCGCGGACCGGCATGCGCCTACCGCGCCGCCGGCGCGATCTCGATCGGTCGCTGTCAGCCGCCGTAGATGTCGGAGAGGACCTCGGTGCCGAGCGCGATCACGAATCCCGCCGCCAGCATCGAGGTCGAGAGCGGGGTCAGCCCGCTGCGCCGCAGCACGCTCCACAGTTCGCCGACGACGAATACCAGCGCACCGACCGCCGTCATGAGAAAGAACGCCGACAGCGTCGGCGAGCTGAAGCGGTAGCCGACGATCGTGCCGAGGAAGGTCGGGCCGCCGGCGACGAGGCCGGCCAGCGCGATCTGACCCCAGCTCGCGACGACCCCGCGACCGGCCAGCGGCGCGGCGATCCCGAAGCCTTCGGTCGCGTTGTGCAGCGCGAAGCCGAGGATCAGCCCGACCGCCAGCGCGGTCGCGCCGGTCGCGGCCGACGCGCCGATCGCCAAACCCTCCGCGAAGTTGTGCGCGCCGATCCCGATCGCGATCATCGCGGCGAGCATCAGCGGCGTTTCCTTTCCGCTCGACGTGGCGGAACGAACGAAGCGTCCGGCCAGCGAGCCGAGGCCGACCAGTCCGACGAGCAGCCCGCCGACGTACGCGATCAGCATTACGACCGGCATCGGCGACGGCGCACCGTGCCCGCTGGTACCGCGCTGCCAGCTCCCGAGCGCCTGCACTAGCGGCGTCGTCGCATTGCCGGCGATCTCGACGATCAGGTAGACGAGGATCCCGATCGCCAGCGCGTTGAGTGCGGCAACGACGTCGGGCGACAATCGGCGCGCCCGCGCAATCGGCAGGCCGAGGAAGATCGTCAACCCCGAGAACGCGCCCAGCAGCACGGTGGTGAGGAACGGGAGCGGACCGTGCGGGTTGCCGTTCGACGAGTTCGGCATGTGCATCCGCATCGCCATGTTCATCGCGGTCAGCTTCTCGGGTGTGCCGGCATAGTGGATCGTCGTGATCAGCCCGTCGGGCATCCCGGCCGCGTCCTCGGTGTGGTCGAGCACGTGGCAGTGTACCAACCAGTTGCCGGGCTGCGCGTTGGCGGTCAGCACGGCATCGACGCGTTGGCCCGGGCCGAGCATGATCGTGTCCTGCAGGTCGCGCACCGCGACCGGCTGCGCGTCGCGCGCGATGATCAGCATGTCGTGCCCGTGCGTGTGCATGGTGTGGAAGTTCTCGGACGACATGTTGATCCAGCGCAGCCGCACGCGATCGCCGCGCCGCACTTCGATCGGCGTCGTCGCCGGGTATTCCTTGCCGTTGATCGTGAAGTGGTTCTCGGCGGTGCTCTGGATCGACCACGACGACAGCATCTCGACGTCGTCGCGCTGCACGAGCTCGTCGGGGAGCGGATGCGCCGGCTCGACGATGATCGCGCCGTAGAGTCCGGCGTTCACCGTCTCTTCGTTGTCGTGCGAATGGTAGATGAACGTACCGGACTGCTTCGCGTCGAAGACGTAGCGAAAGCGGCCGCCCGGCATCACCATCGGCTGGGAGATCCCGGCCACGCCGTCCATCGAGACCGGACCGCCGTGGATGCCGTGCAGGTGCACGGTGTCGGGGATCGTCATCGCGTTGCGGAAGTCGATCACCACGTGGTCGCCCTGGTTCACCACCAGCGTAGGCCCCGGCACGACGCCGTTGTAGGTCTTGGCCATCACGGTCAGGCCGGGCTGCAGCGTCCACGGCGCCTCGCGCGCCACGATGGTGAAAGCCACCGTCTTCCCGGTCCGCACCGGGACCGCTTGGAACGTCCCGTCCTCGCGCTTGATCAGCCGCGACTCGCCGGGCACCGGGGTTGCCGCCGGGATCGGGCCGGTGATCGGCTGGAGCCCGACCGTCGTGGGGTCGACGCCCGGCGCGAGCGCGTCGGCATCGGCCCGGACGCTCACCGGCACCGCGCCGAGCAGGCCGGCGAGCAGCACGCCCGCTAGCGCTGAGCCACGGCGAAGTCCGAAATGAGGCACGCCTAACACTTTGCCCAGCCGCGCCCTTTTCATTTAAAGGGTCCTCTAGGCCGGCGGCATCCTCGCGATGCGCCTCAGCGCGAGCACGATGAAGAACGCGCAGCCGATCCAGGCCAGCCCGAAGCCGATCAGCATCGCCGGCAGGAGCGGTTCGAGCGTGTACGCAGTGTCACCGTGGACAGCGACCGGGATGTCCTTGCCGACCTGACTCGGATCGGCGTCGTCGATGACGCCGTACACGACATGACCGTTGTCGAGCAGCGAGCCGCCGACGATCCAAGTCCCTGTGCAGTGGGTCCGTTCGTAGCGGCCGGCACCGGTGACCTCGCAGTCGCCGACCGTCGCCGTCGTCCGCAGCCCCGTGTTCTGCTGAACGAGAAAGAAGACGCCCGCCCACACCAGCAGGGCTCCGGCGGCCAGTGCACCGACGAGCCCGAACACGAAGATCCAGCGGTTGGCTCGGTTCAGCCGTGGAGGCGGCCATGCGATCACGAGCCGCGGTTCCGCGCCGGCGGTAGGGTAGTCCCCCATGACGCCGGGCGCGGCGTTGCGCTATCGTGGGGTCAACCTGCACTCTTTCTAGGAGCGACTTCGACCATGCGCCTTCTCTCGACGCTTCGCACCTCGGCCGCCGTCGCGGGGCTCGTCGCGACCATCGCGCTGCCGCTCACCGCGAGCGCGGCGAACTTCGCCGGCACCTGGAGCTTCACCGGAACCTTCGTCGGACGCGGCGTGACCTACACGACCGCGCCGGTGTGCGTGCTGCGCCAGTCGGGCAACGCGCTGGCCGGCACGTGCAAAGGGCCCAACGCGATCGGGCCGGCGAACGGAACGGTGAACGGCCGCGTCATCATGCTGCAGTGGCACGCGACGAGCAATGCCGGGAAGAGCGGCGTCGCGACGATGCGCGGCACCATGGGCGCCGACCGGGTGGTGCGCGGCACGATCACGTCGACCTCGGTTTCGGGCGTCGGCAACCTCACGGGCCAGCGGACGTAAGCGGGCCGGCGAGCAGCACCCGCTCGCTGCTGACGCGCACCTTGAAGGCCGGCTGCGGAAACGCAGTCGGCCCGCGCGCGATGCTGCCGTCGCGCACGCAGAACTCCGAACCGTGCCACGGGCAGCGCACGATGTCACCGTCGAGCGTGCCTTCGTCGAGCGGTCCGCCGGCGTGCGCGCACAGCGCGCCGAGCGCGTACACGTCGTTGCCGCGCCGCACGAGCAGCACCGGATAGCCGTTCGGTTCGACGCGTTTCATCCCGCCGTCGGGGATGTCCGACAGCGCGGCGACGTCGAGCTCGTCGGCAGGCGGATCGGCGGCGTGCGCGTGGTTGACGCCGACCTGCCAGTCCAGCGACATCACGCCGCCGTACAGCGCCCCGAGCGCGACCAGACCGTAGCCGACGGCCGACAGCGCGATCGCCGGCGAGTCGGCGCGGCCGCGCATCAGATACGACGTTGCGTACAGGAGCGTCGCCGTACCATTGATGGTAGCGTGCGCGACGCCGAGCCGGCGCCGGTTGCCGAACGTGTCGACCCAGTCGCTCAGCCCCGACAGCGCCGCGCCGACCGCGCCCAGCAGCCCGACGCCGATCGCGATCTTCGCGCCGCGGCGTTCGCCCAGCAGATCGAGGGCGAGCGCCGCCGTCCACGCGCCGACGGGAACGTCGGTCAGCGCCGGATGGAGCGGATGACCGAGCCAGGTGCCGATGAGCAGGTCCTTGAGCTGCCGGCCCTGCTCGCCGCCGGCGGCGTAGGCTTCGTTGACGACGCCGGCCAGCGCGTCGGCGGCCTCGTCGAGGTTCGGCGTCGCCAGCGCGGCGGCGACCAGCTGCTCGGACATCGTCTTCATCGCGAGCCGCGTACCCAAGAAACGCGGTCGCCCGGCCGCGCACGTCGAAACCTCGCTCCGCCCGCAACCGGAGACCATCGATGGCCGACACGCTGCCCCGCATCCCGACCGACGTGACCGCGCAGACGCTGCAGCGGCTCGAACGCTGCGAGGACCCGCGCCTGCGTGACATCATGCGCGCGCTGGTCGAGCACCTCCACGCATTCGTGCGCGAGGTGCGCCTGACGCCCGACGAGTGGATGGCCGGAATCGACTTCCTCACCCGCACCGGTCAGAAGTGCGACGCGATCCGCCAGGAGTTCATCCTGTTGTCGGACGTGCTGGGCGTGTCGATGACGGTCGACGACGTCGCGCACGAGGGGATGCCGCCCAACGTGACCGAGTCGTCTGCGCTCGGGCCGTTCTACACCGACGATGCGCCCGAGATCGCCGACGGTGCGACGATCGCCCGCAGCGGCAAGGGTGAATCGGTGCTCGTTCGCGGCCGCGTGCTCGACGTGCGCGGCACGCCGGTCGCGGGTGCTCTCGTGGAGACGTGGGAGACCGACGGCGACGGTTCGTACGACACACAGTACGCGAACCGCACCGAGCCCGACTACCGCGGCCGGCTGCGCACGCAACCCGACGGGTCGTTCAGCTTCCTCGCGGTCAAGCCGGTCAGCTACTCGATCCCGACCGACGGTCCGACCGGCGAGATGCTGCGCGCGACGAAGCGCGGCACGATGCGTCCCGCGCACCTCCACCTCAAGCTCAGCGCGTCCGGTTACCGTCCGCTGGCGACCTCGATCTACTCCGCCGACGATTCGTACTTGCTCGAGGACGCCGTCTTCGGCGCCAAGACCTCGCTGGTCGAAGCGTATCGTCCGGCCGGTGCCGGCGCGGCGACGCAGTGGCTGCTCGAACGCGACTTCGTGCTGGCCGATGCTTAGAACTGGATGAGCGTTCGTTCGTCGACGAGATCGCGAACGGTTGCTAAGGATGAGAATGTGATTGGTCTCAACGTCCTCACATTGACAGGTGCGAGCATGGAGCCACGCTCCGCGGAAAGGTCGGAGCAAACATGCTACACATCAAGAACGTCTTCATCCCACGGCTGCTCGGCGCGGCCATCGCAGCCGCCGCACTCATCACGCCGGCGCTCGTTTCGGCGCAAGAACTTCCGTCGTACGCCGTCGGCGATACGAACCAACAGATCCAGGGGACCATCTCCTCGATCAACGACACCTGGAACATCACCGTCGCTGATGCCAACGGCTACAGCGACAGCATCGAGCTCCATCAGGGGACGATCATCAATCCGACCGGACTCACCCTCGAGCCCGGGATGAGCGTCACGATCGACGGCTACGCCGACGGTTCGAACTTCGACGCGATGGAGATCGACACGCCGTACGAGTACCAAGGGCCGGCGCCGGTCGCCGTTTACTACGGACCGGGCGCGTGGTATCCGGGCTACGCCTACGGCTGGGGACCGTCGTTCAACCTCGTGTTCGACTTCTCGACCCGCCGCTTCGCGGAGCACTCGTTCGCCTTCGACGGCCAAGTCCGCCACCAAGTGGCGCCGCCGGCCGGCTGGGAGAATCGTCCGCACGGCTACATCGGCAACGGCACGGTCGCGCAGCGCGGCTTCAACCCGCCGGCACACGCCTCGCGACCGCCGCGACCCGCGGTGAATCAGGCCCCGCGTACCTCCTACGCGCCTCCGCAGACGCGCACGTACACCGCACCCGCGCCGGTCGCTCGCCGCGAGCCGGTGGCTCCGGTCGATCGTCCTGTCGCGGCGCCGCCGCAGGTTGCACGCACGTCCTCGCCGCCGGTCCAGCGCACCTACACGGCACCGGTCGAACGCGCGGCTCCGGTCGAGCGCGTGGCTCCGGCTCCGGTCGAACGCATGGCGTCAGCTCCGCCTCCGGTCGCGCGCACGTACTCGGCACCGCCGCAACGCAGCGCCGCCCCCGCGCAGCGAGCGCCCGCGCCCGCCGCTCGCCAAGGCCAGTCCGCCGAACGGCGTCACGGCTAAGACGTCCATCGGCCACCCAGGGACGCGCGCCGGCACCTTTGCCGGCGCGCGTTCTCTTTCGTTCGCCGGCGAAAATGCGCGCTCGCTGCCGCCCGCGCGGGTAGAAGGAGCCCATGCGTGTGAGACTAGGGCAAGTTGGTCACTTCGGACTGAGCGTTCACGATCCGGACGCGAGCGCAACGTGGTGGCGCGAGAACTTCGATCTCCACGAGATCTTCCGGTTCGAGGACGGTGTCGGGCTCAGCAACGACAGCATCACGATCGTCTTCCATCGCGGCCGGCCGGGACCGAGCACGTTCGGCCACATGTCGTTCCACCTGGACGACATGGACGAGCTGCGCGCCGCCCTCGAAATGCTGCGCGAGCACGGCGTGAAGCTCGAAGATCCGGGCGACGAGATCGGCCCCGAATCCGAAGACTCACCGCACATGGGCCTCTGGTTCCACGACCCCGACGGCTACCGCTGGGAACTCTCGGTCCAGAACGGCGCCAAGGAGTCGAAATAGCTTCCGGCGCCCGCGCACCGGCCGTGCGGTACGTCGAGACACCGCGCGGCTACCGGCTCGAGCTCGGGCGATTGCGGCTGACCCAGAGTACGTTCCTACTGCTCGCCGCGGTCGTGGTCGGCGTCGGTACGGGATTCGGTGCGGTCGGCTTCCGCTATCTGATCGGTCTCATGGGCGACGTCGCGAGCGGCGCCGTCACGCCGGCGTTCGGTTTCCTCGGCCGCGCGGCCGTCGTGCCGACATTGATGATCGGCGGGGTCGTCACCAGCTTCATCGTCGAGCGCTTCGCGCGCGAGGCTCGCGGACACGGCGTTCCGGAGGTGATGGCGGCCGTCGCGCTGCGCGGCGGGATCATGCGGCCGCGCATCATTGCGGTGAAGAGCCTCGCCTCCGCGATCTGCATCGGCTTCGGCGGCAGTTGCGGTCGCGAAGGGCCGATCGTGCAGATCGGCTCGACGATCGGATCCGTCATCGGCCAGCTCGCTCGCGCGCCGTCGCCGATCGTGCGCACGCTGGTGGCCTGCGGAGCCGCCGGCAGCATCTCCGCCACCTTCAACGCGCCGATCGGCGGCGTGTTCTTCGCCGCCGAAGTGATCCTGGGCAACTTCGCCCCGCGCTCGTTCGCGACGATCGTCGTCGCCAGCGTCGTGTCCGCCGTCATCGGCCGGTCGTTCTTCGGAGACCACCCGTCGTTCACCGCGTCGGCGTTCTACCTGGTCTCGCCGGCCGAGCTGCTGCTCTACGCGTTACTCGGTATCGTCGCCGCCTTGTGGGCAGCCGGCTTCGTGAAGCTGCTGTACGCACTCGAAGATCTGTTCGAGCGCTGGCGGGTCCCGTTCTGGGCCAAGGCGTTGGTCGGATTCGGGCTCCTCGGAACGATCGGGATTTGGTATCCCCAAGTCTTCGGCGTCGGCTACGGCTACGTCGACGCGGTCCTGGCGGCACACGTTCCGGCATCGCATGCGTTTGCGCTCGCCGCGCTCAAACCGCTGGCGACGTCGCTCACGCTCGGAGCGGGTGGAAGCGGCGGCGTCTTCGCCCCGTCGCTCTTCACCGGAGCGATGTTGGGCGACGCCTTCGGAAGCCTCGCGCACGGTGCGTTTCCGACCTGGACGGCAAGTGCCGCGGCCTACGGTCTGGTCGGAATGGCCGCCGTGTTCGCGGCTGCCGCCGAAGCGCCGATCACCTCGATCATGATCGTGTTCGAGATGTCGGACGACTATCGGATCATCCTGCCGTTGATGGTCGCGACCGTGATCGCGACGCTGCTCGGCCGGCGGCTGCTCGGCCACACGATCTACGAGCTCAAGCTGGTGCGACGAGGGATCGACTGGGCCCGCGCGCGCAATCCCGGTTTCTTTGCCCGCGTTCGCGCCGGGGCCGTCATGCGCCAGCCACCGATCGTTGCGCGCGCCGACGAGACCGTCCGAGCCGTTGCGGTGCGCTTGGGGGAAACCGAAGAGCTCGCGATCCCCGTCGTCGACGACGGCACGACGTTCGCCGGCGTCGTGGCCGTCTCGGAGATCGCCGCGTGCTTGGCGCACGATACCGCAGGCGCTACGACGGTCCGCGACATCATGCGGCCGGCGACGGCGACGATCGCATCGAGCGACAGCCTCGAGCAGGCCGCGATCGCGATGGCCGATCCGCGCAGTCCGCTGCTGCCGGTCGTCGATCCGCAGACCGGCGAGCTGACCGGCATCGTCACCCGCCGCGACGTCCTCAACGCCTACCGCAGCGCAACCGAGCCTTGACGTTCCAGCCTGCTGCCTCTCGCGCAGTGCGCCCACGCCGCACCCGCCGGCGCACCGAGTAACGCCACAATGGCGACGGCGCGGGCTGCTGCACCGAGCCGCTGGGTCAAGATGGGTCGCTGCTCTGCTTGCGCGACCTTCCATGGTTGACGAAGATCGTCGACGGTCAACCCCAAACGGTCGAGCACGGCGTCCTCGCGGAGATCGATCACGTGTCGCAGCGTAAAGTCGATCGACAGCATGACTCGCGGCGGCTGGCGGACGCCGACGACGACGCCCGCGGCTTTGAAGATCGCCTCCGTTTCGTACAGTGCCGATTCTTGAGAGTCGGCAAGGTAGAATGCCTCGAACGCTCCCTGGCCGTTATAGCGCCCGCCGCGAAGACGCGAGCCGACCGCCGATAGCGGCGTGCCCTGAAGTAGCCACTGAAGATCGATCGAACGAAAAAAGGTCCCTCGCCGGGCGCTGCCTGCGAGGGACGCGAGAATGCGTTCGAGTCGTTGTTGACTTATCAACCAGGCGACCCCGAACGCAAGTCTGCGACAAGCCCCTCCACGGCCTCGAAATGCCTGTCGTAGAGGAGATCCAACGGGCTATGATTCTCGAGCTCAGGGTGCGGCGTGCGCAACCAGATCAGCGCGGCCTTGCGATTTCCGAACAGCAACGTGAGGTCCGAGAGAACACGGACGAAGCGGCGGGCAGCCGGCTGTGCCCGATCCGACGTCGGGTTCTTGCGGAGGGCGCCCGCCGTGAGGGGTGTCATCCGAGCGATGCGCGCGATGGAATCGCCGATCATTCCAGCAACCGCGACCAAATCGACCCGGCCTTGCTCGTCGTACAGTTGCTCCAGGACGGCTCCCATTGGGCCTATGGTAGCATAATCGTCGCTATTTTGTCACTCTTACATCGCCACTGGGGCGCCTCACGACAACTAACGCTTACTAGGCCCAGCAAAATAGGCGATGGCGGCTTGGCCGAGGGCGAGACCGCCGTCGTTCGGCGGGACCGTACGGTTGAGCCAGAGCGACGAGCCGAGCCGTTGATACAACATTTCGGTGAGCATGCGGTTCTGGAAAACGCCGCCTGATGCGACGAGAGGGCGCATCGGACCGAGGCGGTTGTGAACACCGACGATCGCGTCGACCAACGTCGCGTGGAACGCGTACGCCATCTCGGCCGGATTGCGCCCTTGCGTGCGGTCGGTGAGGATCGCGGTGAGCATCGGGCGGTGATCGAGCTCGTTCTCTCGCAGCGCGAGCTCGTACGGCGGTTGGGGCGCCGAGCGCGAGGCGAGATGCTCCAGCCACATCGCTGCTTGACCTTCGAACGTGATCTCGCGCGTGAAGCCGAGCAGCGCGGCGACCGCGTCGAACAGACGGCCGACGGAACTCGTCCGGAACGTCCGGACGTTCTTCGCGATCATGCTGCGCGCGAACTGATAGCGCGCGGGAAAGTCGAACGGCGCGGCCATGACGTCCGGAGCGCCGTCGAGGTCGTAGAGGAAGCCGGCGGCGGCCTGAACCGGGAAGCGAGCTGCCGCGTCACCGCCCGGTAGCGGCACCGGGCGCAGATGCGCGGCGCGCACGAATCCGATCGCGACGCTGCCGGTGAAGATCTCGCCGCCCCAGATCGTGCCGTCGTCGCCGTAGCCTGTGCCATCGAACGCGATACCGACGACTTCGGTGTCCCAGGCGCCGCGTTCGGCGACGACACTCGCAATGTGCGCACGGTGGTGCTGCACGGCCGACGGTATGCCGGCGAGCGCGACAGCGAAGGTGGTCGAGGCGTATTCCGGGTGCGCGTCGTGCACGACGGCCCGTTCGTCCTCGCGGACACCGTAGATCGAGCACAGGTCGCGAACGGTTGCCGCTAGCGCATCTCGACACGGGAGGTGCTCGAGATCGCCGACGTACTGCGCCGCGAACGCCTGGCCATCAACGACCAACAGCGGCGCGTTCTTCAAATCGCCGCCTACGGCGATGATCGATCGCGCGCCCTCGAAGCGCTCGCTGCTATCCGCGCCTGCAGATAGCGAAGCGACGGCTTGCGGTGCCATCCCTCGCGCGCGACGAATCACCGTCATCCCGAACGAGGCCGCGCGAACGACCGAGTCGTCGATGCGGCGTGCGATCCGGCGTTCGCCAATGAGGAACGCGTCCGCGATGCCGGCGAGCGACGACGTCGCGTCGGCGTCGTCGTACGCCATCGGTTCGCCCGACCGATTGGCGCTGGTCATGACTAGCACGTCAGCCGCGCCGGCGGCGAACAGCAGAAAATGCAGCGGCGCGTACGGCAGCATGACGCCCAGCTCGCGGTTGTCGGGCGCTACGCCGTCAAGCTCACGGCGTGCCGGCGCCAGCACAATCGGCCGTGCCGTCGAGGTCAACGTCTCTTCGCCCGCGGCGTCGAGCTCGATCAGCTCGCGGGCCGTTGCGAGGTCGCGCGCCATGAGCGCGAACGGCCGCTCCTTTCGATACTTTCGCTCGCGCAGTGCGGCCACGGACGCCGCGTTCGCGGCGTCACAGGCGAGATGATAGCCGCCGATGCCCTTTACGGCGACGATCGCACCTTCGCGCAGCAGGTCGGCCGCTGTGGCGATCGCCTCCCAGCCTCGCGCATCACCCAACACGTACGTCGGACCGCAGTCCGGACAGGCTAACGGCTGGGCGTGGAAGCGGCGGTCCGACGGGTCGTCGTACTCGCCGCGACAGGCGTCGCACATCGGCCATTCCGCCATCGTGGTGAACGGCCGGTCGTACGGGAGACCGGTGACGATGCTGTAGCGAGGTCCGCAGTCGGTGCAGGTGATGTACGGATACCGGTAGCGGCGGTCGGCAGGATCCGACAGCTCGCGCAAGCACGCGTCACACACCGGCAGGTCGGGGGAGATCCGCACCGTGACGTGCTCGTCCGGCAGGCTCTCGCGTATCGAGAACGCGTCGAAGCCTCCGACCGCGACCGCCGCGCTGTCGACCGAGGCTACTCGCGACGCCGGCGGCGCTTCGGCGACGACCGCGCGCGCGAACACGTCGAGCACATCTTGCGGACCTTCGGCGTGCAGTTGGACGCCGCTGCCGCCGTTGAGCACCCAGCCCGTCAAGCCGTACCGCTGCGCCAACCGATACACATGCGGCCGGAAGCCGACGCCTTGCACGACTCCACGAATCCGCATCTCGATTGCGGCGACACCGTGCGTCACGCCGCTCGGTAGCCCTACGTCATTCGGTAGCCGGGCATCGTTCGGCGACCGGGCGTCACTCCGCAGCGGTGAACGTTGCGACATAGCACGACCGGCCGCCGTACCCGATCTGCGCGACGCGGCCGTCTTCCACCAGCACCGGAACCGCGCCGCCGCCGTTGCACAGCGCCTGCATTCGCCGCAGCGCTTCGGCATCGCGTTCGACGTCGAACTCGACGAAGTCGACGCCGCGGAACTCGAGGTCGTCGCGCAGTTCGGCGGTGTATGGGCAGCTCGCCGTTCCGTACAGCTCGGTCACAATGCCGCCTCGAACGCGCGACGCATCACGTGGTAGATCGCCGCCTGCGTCTCCTGGATGCGCGGAATGTAATCACAGCGCACCACGATCGCGTGATCGGCCAGCGACCGGCGCACGATCTCGCCGCCGTCGTAGCCGAGCACCGCCACGGTCAGCATCCCCTGCTTGCGCGCGAACTCCAGCGCGGCAACGACGTTCTTCGAGCCGCCGCTGGTCGAGAACGCGAACGCGACGTCGCCCGGCCGCGCTTGCGCGGCGAGCTGGCGGACGAAGGTGAGCTCCGGCCCGACGTCGTTGGCGATCGCCGACAGCACCGCCGGCTCGGCGGCCAGCGAGATCGCCGGGATCGGCGGCAGCCCCGCGCTTTCCGCGGTGCAGTCCAGCGCGAAATCCGTCGCGTCGGTCGCCGAGCCGCCGTTGCCGAAGATCAGCAGCCGTCCGCCGTCGCGCAGTCGCCCCCGGATCGCCACGACCGCGGCGGCGATCGCATCGGCCTGCTCGGCGGCGACCTGCTCGCGCAGCGCTTCGCCGTCGCTCGCCTTGGCCCGGATCGAGGCGCCGACCTCGTCGAGGATCGCGGCCGGATCGGTTTGCGCCGCCCCGAGATACGGATACAGAAACGACGCGGCGCCGACCCCGTCACCCAGTTCGCGCTGGTGCTCTAGGAACACGTGAACGCTCTCGTACAGCGCGTGGCCGAGCACCTCGAACGCCTCCTGGTGTACGTGCTCGTCGCCCTCCGGCGGCGCGACCGCGTAGTCGGCATCGCTCTCCACGCCCGGCCATGCGATGGTGTATGCGCCCTTGCGTCGGGCCGCGCGCAGCGCGCCGAGCACGGCGCCGTCGCTCCCGGGCGGCCCGAATCCGATCGCCATGTCGCCTGCTTCGACCAGCGCATCGATCGCGCCGAGCGGCGCGGTGCTGACGTCGAGCGCCGGCAGCGCGCGTTTGCCGACGATCACCGGGTGGATGAACTCGACCGAGACGTGCGCGGCGTCGGTCGCGTACGGCCCGTTGCCGAACGCGTACAGCCGGCCGCCGGCGGCGAAACGGTCGGCCAGCGCCCGCGACGCTTCGGCCAGCCGGGGCGCTTCGCGGGCGAAGAACGCGCGCACCACCGGATTGCGCGCGCGCAGCGCCGCCGCTAGCTCCGCCGCCAGCGTCGCACTCGGGGATTCGCTCAGCATATCCGCGGCAGCGGGTCGCCGACCAGCATGTCGATCGCGCGCGTCCCGCCGTACGGCGTCACCCCGACGACCGTCCCCGGGCGTTCGGCGCGCACGTCCCCGATCAGCCGCGCTTCGACGCCGCCGTCGACCGACCGGAACGCCGCCAGCGCGCGCTCGGCGTGCTCGGACGCGACGATCGCGACGACCTGGCCTTCGTTGGCGATGTGGAGCGGATCGAGTCCCAGCACCTCGCACGCGCCGCGCACCTCGCGCCGCAGCGGCACGTCCTCCTCGCGCAGCACGATCCCGACTCGTGCGTCGCGCGCCAGCTCGTTGAGCGCGGTCGCGACGCCGCCGCGGGTCGGATCGCGCATCCAGCGCACGCCGGCCGCGCACGCGCCGATCAGCGCTTCGACGAACGGCCACACCGAGCGCGTGTCGGACTGCAGATCGGCCTCCAAGTCGAGCTCGCCGCGCGCGAGCAAGATCGTGATCCCGTGGTCGCCGATCGGGCCGCTCAGCAGCACCTTGTCGCCCGGCCGGACGGCATGCGGGTCGAGCGTCAGCCGTTCGTCGACCTCGCCGATACCGAACGTCGAAATATACATCCCGTCGCAGAGCCCGTGCTCGACCACCTTCGTGTCGCCGCCGACGATCGGGACGCCCGCGCGCGCCGCCGCGGCGGCCATCGCGTCGACCTCGGCGCGCAGCGCGTCGGCCGGAAGTCCCGCTTCGAGGATGAACGACGCCATCAGCGCGGTCGCGCGCGCACCGGAGACGGCCAGGTCGTTGACCGTGCCGTTCACCGCCAGCTCGCCGATCGAGCCGCCCGGAAAGCGCAGCGGACGCACGACGTACCCGTCGGCCGTCGTCGCGATCCGCGCGCCACGCAGCAGGAACGTCGCCGCGTCGGAGAGCGGCGCCAGCACGGGATTCGCGAACGCCGGCGCGATCAGCCCTTCGACCAGACGGCGCGACGCCTTGCCGCCGGCACCGTGCGACATCTCGATCTGCGCGTCGTCGAAGCGCACCCGCCGCGGCGCGCTCGCAGCCGTGGACGGCCCAGCCTCAAGCACGCACGCCTTCTTCTTCTCGCATGTCCAGCTCGTTTGCGGCATAGCGGTAGTACGCCGCGCACGCACCTTCGCTCGACACCATCAGCGCGCCGACGGGGTGCTCGGGATTGCACTCCTTGCCGAACAGCTTGCACTGCGGCGGCTTGAGCACGCCCTTGAGGATCTCGCCGCACTGTGCGGCGCGCGGGTCGGTCACGCGCACGCCGGGGATCTCGAACTGCACCTCGGCGTCCCACGGCGCGAACTCGGCCCGCAGCTTGAGCGCCGACTGCGAGATGAAGCCGAGGCCGCGCCACTCGAAGTACGGGCGCAGCTCGAACACCGCCGCCAGCGCGCGCAGCGCGGCGAGGTTGCCCTCCCAAGGCACGATGCGGCGGTACTGGTTCTCGACCTCGTGCCGGCCTTCGCGCAGCTGGCGCAGCACCATCAGGATCCCTTCGAGCAGGTCCAGCGGCTCGAAGCCGGCGACCACCACCGGCAGCCCGTAATGTTTGGCGACGAACTCGTACGGGCGGCAGCCGATGACGGTCGAGACGTGACCCGGCCCGACGAAGCCGTCGAGCCGCATGTCGGGCGAGTCGAGGATCGCGCGCATCGCGGGCACGATCGTGACGTGGTTGCAGAACACCGAGAAGTTGCGCACGCCCAGCTCGCGCGCCCGCAGCAGCGTCAGCGCGGTCGACGGCGCCGTCGTCTCGAAGCCGATCGCGAAGAAGCAGACATGGGTGTGCGGATCGTCCTGCGCCTGCTTGAGCGCGTCGAGCGGCGAGTAGACCATTCGCACGTCGGCGCCGCGCGCCTTGAGCTCGAGCGGCGTGCCCTTCGTCCCCGGCACGCGCATCATGTCGCCGAAGCAGGTCAGCGCGACGTTGGGCTGCGCGGCAATCGCGAGTCCGTCGTCGACGCGGCCGGTCGGCAGCACGCAGACCGGGCAGCCCGGCCCGTGCACCAGCTCGACGTTGTCGGGCAGCATGTCGCGCAGGCCGTGGCGGTAGATCGCGTGCGTGTGCCCGCCGCAGACCTCCATGATGCGGTAATGCCGGCCGGGATCGACGGTGCGCCGGATCTCCTGCGAGACCGCCGTGATCAGCGCCGGGTCGCGGAACTCGTCGACGTACTTCATCGTCATGGTCGTTCACCGTCGTCGGAGGCGAAGCTGTAGCCGCTCACCTCTTCGAGGGCCAGCATGTGCTCGTCGAGCGACCGTAACAGCTCCAGTTGCTCGTGCGCCTGCTCCTCGCTGATCTTGCTCAGCGCGAAGCCGACGTGGATCAGCACCCAGTCGCCGACCGTCGCGCCGTCGTCGAGCAAGCCGACGTCGATGCTGCGGCGCACGCCGCCGACGTCGACCTTGGCGAAGCGCGGGTCGTCGGCGATCGCGACGACCTGGGCCGGGATGGCAAGGCACACGAGCGGTCGACCCTACATTTCCTTGGCTTTGAGGTACCGGCGAATCTCGGGACCTTGCTGGATCAGCGACCAGATGATCGCCAGCACGATCAGCGCGATGATGATGTAGAGAACGATCACGACACGACCTCCAGGGACGAGTTGAGCAATTGTTCGGCCAGCGACCGCACGAGCTCGGGGAGCCGCTCGACCGCCGCAGCGACCGGTGGGCTGAGCTCGGCGACGACCTCTTCGGATTCCGGATCGGGCAGGACCGCCGGTTCGCACGCCACCACCAGCGTGCGCGCCGGGAACGCGCCGAGCCGCCGCGCGAGCGCGAGCACGCGCACCGGATCCATTCCGTGCGCTTCGGGCGCCGCGGCGCTGAGGTCTTCGATTTCGGGATCGATCACCGAGAGCGTTCCCGGCGGCTCGCCGCGCGCCGCGCAGTCGATCAGCAGCGCGGCGCTGTACCCTTCGCCCAGCGCGTAGGCTAAGTCCATGCCGCGGATCCCGAACTCGACCACCTCGACGCCGGCCGGCAACGTCGCTTCCGCCAGCCGTCGCGCGGCGTGAACGCCGAAGCCGTCGTCGCCGAGGAACAGGTTGCCGATCCCGGCGACCAGGATGCGCGCGCGCGGCGCCGCGCCGGGCTCGCCGGCGACCGGCTCGAGCTCGTCGGGCGCGAAAAAGAAACGGTGACCGAGGAAGCGCGCCTTGCCGAGCGTGCGCGCCGGATCGCCGGCCGGCACGACCGAGACGATCACGTTGCCGTCGATCTCGGCGTCGATTCGCTCGATGGTCGCGACCTTGCCGTCGAGTCCGCGCGCCACGATGTCGACCGTCGAGCGCGGCCGCAGCACGACCCGGTCACCGCATCGGAGCGTGCGGCCGCCGACCTCGACCGACTCCGGCGCGGGCGCAGTCAGCTCGGCCCAGCCGTCGCCGTTCATCGCGTCACCGGGCGCTGCGCGCCGTGCAGGCGCGCGAGCTCAGCGTCGGTCAGCGCCAGCGTGCGGTCGAGCAGCTCGGCGGCACGCGGATCGGTGGCGCGAATCTCGCGCTGCTCGGCATCGGTCAGCGCGCGGATGCTGTGCACCAGCAGCTCGTCGATCTCGCCGCCGTCGAAGTAGTCGCCGCGACTCTCGGGCGCGACCCACGGGTAGTCTTCGAGGATCATCGGCGCCGCGAACAGCGTGCCGCGGTCCGGCGCCTCGCCGACCAGCACCGGCCACAGGCCGTCGTTCGAACAGGTTGCGGCCTCGGCGCGCAGCGACTCCGGAGGGTCGATCACCGAGACGAACGCGCCACCGCGTGCGCGCACGACAACGTGGCAGACCAGCAGCGCGCGCCGCAGCGCCCCGTCGCGGTCGGTCCCCGGCCAGTCGTCGTCGTTGACGACCTCGACCCGCAGCCGGCCGAGCCCGGCGCGCAGCGAGGTACACGACACGTCGAGGTGGCCGGTCAGCGCGACCGCGGTGCGGCGCAGCGCGTTGCCGTCGCCGAGCGATTCGTCGGCCGACGTCGCATCGAATGCGATCGGGATCGTGAGCGGCGCCGTGCCCGCCGCGACGCCGACGCGCGCGACCGTTTCTTCGGTCGCCTCATCCCAGGTGAGGTACTCGCGCTCGCCGACGACGAGCGTGTCGAGCGGCTCGCCGTCGCGCAACACTTGGCGGTGAACCAATCGTAAGAACCGAACCTCGACGTCGAACCGTGGGTCGTCGCCCTCAACCAGCGCGTCGAACCGCGCGCGCGAACGGTCGCAGACGCCGGCCGCGTACGCCGCCGGCAGCAGTCCGCCGATCGTGAAGCGGTGCTGGTTCTTGGCCGCGCTGCGCCGGTACGGCCACAGCAGATAGCCCTCGTACAGCACCGTTCGCGCGATCGTCCGGACGGCGTCCATGTTACGCTTCCACGCGCTCCAGCAGCGACGCGAACGCCTGATCCCAGGTGGCGAAGCCGCCTCGCGAACGATAGGTCTGCAAGCGTTGCAGCACGTCGCGGTCCAACCGCAACCAGGCCTCGGAGCCGCACGACGCGTCGACCGCGTCGCGCCACGTCGACAGCGGCACGCGCGCCGACAGCTCGCTGTCCCACGGGATCTTGGCGGTCTGCAGCCGGCCGCCCGGACCGTCGTAGAACAACGTGCCGGTGAAGCCGACGTCGACCGGAATCTCGCCGCCGTCGAGCGCGGTCGCGTACTTGTCGGCGACCAGGTCGAAGTCGTAGCCGCACGGCAGCGGGACGTCGATCGTCGTCGCGCCGTCGAACGGCGGGACGTGTACCCCGGCGCGCAGCCACGGGATCGGTCCGAGCGAGCTCGCCCAGTCGGCGGGCGCGCCGAACAGCTCGCGCAGGCGGTCGCGCTCGCCGGCCGCGTAGCGCCGCCGCTCGGCCGCGATCCGCACGTCGACGTTCAACCCGACCCCGCGAACACGAACGCCGTCGCCGGCCGCCAGCCGCACCCGCATGCGCAACGTCGGCGCCGCCGCGCGCAGCGGCACGATGTCTTCGAGCGTGAAGCGCAGCGCCGGCACCGCCGGCGGCACGACCTCGATCACGGCGGCGACAGGTTCGGCATCTGCGGCAGGATCGGCTCGTGGGCCGCCGGGTCGAGCCCGGTCGAACGCGCCGCAGTCGACTTGCCGTCGGCGGTGTGACCCTTCTGCCGCTCGTAGTTTCCGACCGCGTTGCCTTCCTTGACGCCGGCGACGTGCGACGGCAGGTCGGGGGTGACGTGCTGGGGCGAGCTGGGCGGTTGTTTGCTGGGCATCGTGGTCTCCGTTCTCTTTCGGTGGTTACGCGGGCGCCGGCGCCGGCGCGGCCGGCGACAGCGCGTCGAAGAACTTGCGCGTCTCGTCCCACACCACGTCGCCGCCGCTCAGGCCGGTCCAGTGCCGGCGGAACAGCGCGATCAGCTCGTAACAGGCGTCGATCCCGACGATCCAGCCGCGCACGTCGCCGCCGGTGCGGTCGACCAGCAGCGCTTCGACCTCGGGGCGCAGGTCGCGCAGCGTGGGGTTGTCGGCGTCGATCTCCGCCCACGCGTCGAGCGGCAGCAGCGAGGTGATCGGCCCGGCCGGGCTCGGGTAGCGCGCGGTGACCGCGCCGTCGTCGCCGCGCACGAAAAACGCCAGGTCGACCGGGATGCGCAGCGACCGCCAGGCCAGCTCGTCGAACCGCAGGTCGCCGACGCGCTTCCGGCGATCGGGTACCAGCCGGAACCGGTCGCCGCCCGCCACCTCGCGGTCGAACAGCAGCGAGCACGGCCGGCAGACGCACAGCAGCTCCGCGTCGGCGAGCTGCAGCACGTGCCGGTGCGCCGGCGGGATCGCCGCGCTGCACATCTCGCACCGCTCGTCGACCATGACCGCCGCGGGCGTCGCGGAGGCACGTTCGATCAGCCGCCGCAGCTGCGGCGTCGCCATAGTCATAGCAGCGAGATGAGCGCGGGCTCGCCGGGCGCCGTCTGGACGGTAGGCAACGCGCCGAAACCCGCGCCGGGATGCAGATCGTGCAACAGCATCAGGTGGCCGACCAGCTCGTCGCGCGCGAACGCGTTGGCCAGCACGGGAAACGGGTTGGTCGCGGCGACGATGCGGCGCAACCCTTCACCGTACAGCACCAGCAGCGCTTCGACCACCGGCGCCGCGCTCGGGTCGAGGCTTTGCAGCATCGACTCGAGCTCGACGACGTGCGCGCGGACCGCTTCGTCGTCCATCGGCGCTCAGACGCCGCCGAAGGTCGGCGAGTGGACGCGTTCGATCGTCTTGCCGTTGCCGACGTACATGTGGACGCCGCACGGCAGACACGGGTCGAAGCTGCGCACCGCGCGCATGATGTCGACGCCGCGGAAATCGTCCGGCCCGTTCTCCTCGAACAGCGGCGTCCCCTGAACCGCGTCTTCGTACGGCCCGAGGCGGCCGTCGGAGTCGCGCGGGTTGCCGTTCCAGCAGGTCGGCGGCCACGGCTGGTAGTTCGCGATCTTGCCGTCGCGGATCACCAGGTGGTGCGACAGCACGCCGCGCACCGCTTCGTGGAAGCCGCAGCCGATCGCCTCGTCGGGGACCTTGAAGTCGGTGAACGTCTTGGTCTGGCCCGAGCGCACGAGCGCGAACGCCTTGTTGAGGAAGTGGACGGCCTGCGCCGCCGCGTAGGCGACGAAGTAGACGCGCGCGCGGTCGCGCTCGAGCGCGTTCGACCACTGCGGGATCTTCCACTCGAGCATCATCTCGGGCAGCTCGAGCGACTTGGGCAGGCTGATCTGCACGCTGTTGCCGGTCGCCTTGATCGTCTCGGTGCTGACGATGCCGGCCAGCGCGGTCGCCCACAGACGCGCGAGCGCGCCGCCGCCGGTATCGATCGCGACGATCTCGCCGGTGTCGGGATTGCGCCAGCGCGGGCTCATCACCCAGCTGTACTTGCCGCCGTTGAGGTCGCGCTTCTGCGGCTTCGGCAGCGTCGTGACGTTCCAGGGATGACGCCGGTCGACCGGATTCCCGAGCGGGTCCTTGGTGACGAACATCTCCTCGTTCGTCCAGTCGTCGTAGTACGAGCTGCCCAGCATGATGCGGATGCCGAGGTTGATCTGCACCAGGTCGGTGGTGACGAGCTTGCCGTCGAGCACGACGCCCGGCGTGACGCCCATCTTGCGCCCCCAGTCGGTCATGTGCTCGTAGCGGTAATCGCAGGCTTCAGGATCCTGGAAGGCGCCCCAGCAGCCCATCGCGATCCGGCGCTGGCCGACCTTCTCGTAGCCCGGCAGGGCCTCGTAGAAGAAGTCGAACACGTCGTCGTTCATCGGCACGGCGCGCTTGATGAAATCCATCACCTTGAGCAGCCGCGCCAGATAGTCGGTGAAGACTTGGGTCGTCGCGACCGTCCCGGTGCCGCCGGGATAGAGCGTCGACGGGTGGACGTGGCGCCCTTCCATCAGGCAGAACATCTCGCGCGTCGTGCGGCTGAACTCCAGCGCGCCGATGTACAGCTCGCCGGTGAACGGGTTGAACGCGCGCATGATGTCGGCGATCGTCTTGTAGCCGTGGACGTTCGCGTGCGGCGCCGGCGTCTGCTCGGCCTTGGCCAGCAGGGTCGGGTTCGTTTCCTTGACGATCTGCTCGCAGAAGTCGACGAACACCAAGTTGCCTTGGAACAGGGTGTGGTCGAAGATGTACTCGGCGGCCTCGCCGAGGTTGAAGATGCACTCGGCCAGCGGCGTCATGCGGATGCCGTAGGCCATGTTCTGGGCGTAGACCGACGTGACGGTGTGGTTGTCGCCGCAGATCCCGCAGATGCGCGAGGTGATGAAGCCGGCGTCGCGCGGGTCCTTGCCCTTCATGAACACGCTGTAGCCGCGGAACAGCGACG
>OBLV0100000041.1_pt1 | contig 82088 bp, 73 predicted proteins | sample 1520071 | NCBI WGS metagenome assembly OBLV01 (sample SAMEA3888446, study PRJEB22518) | metagenome | reverse complement strand
CCAGGACACTGGCCGCAGCGGCTCGCCCTTGGCCGGCCGCAGCAGGGGGGTGGTCAGCCGGTCGGTGCTGGTCAGCAGGTCGGTCGCGGTCCAGCCCTTCTGGCACAGCCCGCCGGCGTTGGTCGGGAAGTCCCGCGGCTGGACCGACAGCGGACCGTCGATACTGGACTGGACCAAGGTCATACCGCACTGCAGGGCGCAGTACGGGCAGTGCGTGTCGATCCGCATATCCCCCCATCGTTAGGATCCCGATTTCCCTTGGTGACCCCGGGTGTTACAGCGAGGCAAAATGGCACGCACCTGTCCGTAACACGGCGGTGAATGTCTAGACCCCGGCCGGAGCCAGGCTCGGCACCAGCCGGACCAGCACCCGGCGGCGTAGGTAGAACCACCAGGTCGCGACCAGGCAGATCCCATAAAACACTACGAACGTGACAAAAGCCGGGTCCAATGATCTCGGGTCGAAGGCGGCAGTGCCCTTCGGGGAGGAAATTCCCAGCACTACCGGAATGATGAAGCCGCCCAGTGCGCCGATCGCCGAGGCCATGCCCAGTACCGCTGCGCCGTCGCGCCGGCCGTGCGCCAGCGCTTCCTCCCGCGATGCCGAGCCGGCATTGTTCAGGGCGGCATTGCGGAAGATTGCCGGGATCATCCGGAATGTCGATCCGTTGCCCACCCCGGTGGTCACGAACAGCACCATGAATGCGCCCAGGTAGCTGGGCCAGCTCTTACTATGCACCGAGGCGATCACCCAGGGGATGCACAGACCCATCACGGCGAAGTTCACCGCGGTGATCCGGGCGCCACCCAGCCGGTCGGCCAGCCAGCCACCGAACGGGCGGGCCAGCGAGCCGACCAGCGGCCCCAGGAAAGCAACACTGGCGCCGGTGACGGTCGGGAACGTCTTGGTGATCAGCAGCGGGAAGGCTGCGGAGAATCCGATGAATGAGCCGAAGGTACCGATATAGAGCATCGACATGACCCACATGTGTCGGCTGCGTAGCACACCTAGTTGGGAGCGGAAGGTGGCTTGGCTGACCTTCAGGTTGTTCATGAAGAACCAGGCGCACGCCACCGCGATGAGGATTGGTAAGATGTACACCAAGCCGGCATTCTGCAGGAAGAGCCCGGGCTTTTGGGCGGCGCCAATGACACCGAAGCCGATGATGAACGGGACCAGCCGTTGGACCACCGCGACGCCGATGTTGCCACCGGCGGCGTTCAACCCGAGCGCCAGACCCTTGCGGCTTTCCGGGTAGAAGTAGGAGATATTGGCCATACTGGAGGCGAAGTTACCGCCGCCCACCCCGGCGAGCCCGGCCGCGATCAGGAACATCCAGTACGGCGTGTGCGGGTGGGTGACCAGCGCGATCAGCATCAGCACCGGTAGCAGCAGTACTGCCGCGCTGACCACCGTCCAGTTCCGCCCACCGAACTTAGGCACCGCGAAGGTGTAGGGCAGCCGCAGGATTGACCCGACCAGGTTGGGCACCGCGACCAGCCAGAAAAGCTGGCTGAGGGAGAAATGGAAGCCGGCCTTGCCGAGGCTGGCGACCACCGCGCTCCACAGCAGCCACACCGAGAACCCCACGTGCTCGGCCAAGATCGAGAAAATTAAGTTCTTGCGAGCAACGATCCGTCCTTTTTGTTCCCAGAACTCGGTGTCCTCCGGCCGCCAGTCGTCAATCCAGCGCGACATCCACACCACCTCCGCCCGGGAGGCTAGGGACGGCCGGTTTCCAGGATCGGCGTGCAGCGTTGCACCGGCGAAACGTCCGGCTCACCCCACCGACACTCGGCAGAGAGAACGGACGCCGCCCGACGCGTCGCCCCCAGGCGGGTCAGACCAGCCTCGCCGGACCGGGCAAGTGGGCACCTGTTGTCGTGATGAGGCAACGTGAGGTGCCCAGTTGCCGCAGATCGCCTCGCCGGACCGGGCAAGTGGGCACCTGTTGTCGTGATGAGGCAGCGACGGGTGCCCAGTTGCCTCAAATGGGCGCTTGCTCCGCTTCGCAGCGCCGCACCCCTGGCGCTGCGAAGCTCACGCCGGTTGGCTCAGGCGCTGACTGGGCGGACGGTCCGTACTGCCGACAGCCACCGCTCTAGCGGGAGCGAGCCACGCCGGGCGGCGTTGATGCCGGCGTCGAGCAGCACCGCGTAGGGCGTACTGGATAGCTCTGATACCTGCGGTCGGGCCAGGAACGCTTCCAGCTCGGCTTCGTCGAAGGACTCCGGGTCGTTGCCGGTCAACCGGCACCAGAGCTGGAACACGGTCTGTTCCGCGGGGCGCATGGTGAATACCTCCTAGCAATCAGGGTGGACCGCCGACCCGGCGGGTCGGCGACGGCGGCGTTGCGGGTCGCTGAACGGCGTACCACGCCTCGATGTCACTGGTGCTGGTCAGGTCGCTGGTCATGGTCCGGTGCCTCATGTCCCGGTGTCCCGGTAGCTCGTGACCAGTTCGCGGGCGAGCTGCTCGAAGAACAGCCCGATGTCGGTGACGATGCCGATAGCCTGCGCGCTGCCGCGGTCGGCCAGCTTGGTCACGATGGCTGGGTTGATATCGACGCAGACCAGCGGGATCGAGGCCGGCAGGATGTTCCCGGTGGCGATGCCGTGCAGCATAGTGGCCACCACGATGCAGAACCCGACCCCGGCGAGCTGGGCCCGCATTGCCCGCTGGCCAGCGATCACGTCGGCGTACACCTCCGGCAACGGGCCATCGTCGCGGACCGACCCGACCAGCACGAAGTCCTTACCGCACTCCACCAGCGCGTGCATCACGCCCGAGGTCAGCATGCCCTGCTTGACCGCGTCTGCGATCGAGCCGCAGCGCCGGATGGTGTTGATCGCCCTGATGTGGTGCTCGTGGCCGTGCGGCACGCCGCGCCCCTTGGCCAGGTCCATGCCCAGCGAGGTACCAAACAGCGCGGCCTCGATGTCGTGGGTGGCCAGCGCGTTGCCAGCGAACAGCACGTCCACATACCCGGCCCGGACCAGCGCGGCCATCGCGGGCGCTGCGCCAGTGTGCACGATCGCCGGGCCGCCGACCCACAAAATCCGCCGCCCGGCCGCCTTCGTCTCGCGCATGTGGTCGGCGATCCGGCGTACCTGCAGCGCCTGCGGCTTCTCGCTGGACACATCGGAGGACATGAACGCGAAGCTGTCGGCACCGCTGTCGTTGCTCAGCGCGGGCAGGACCACCCGTACCCCGGCGGCGCCGCAGACGATCAGGTCCCCGGCCCGTACCTCGGAGACCGGGACAGTACGGACCGTCGTGCCGGAGCTGGGGCCGGCGCCAGCGACCAGCAGCCCGCAGTCCATCTCCGGCTGCTGCACCGGCAGCCACTGCCCGTCAATGCGGACCAGGGTCTCCAGGTTGGTGGTGGAGTAGAAGTCGTCCGGGAAGACACCGTCCCGCTCGGCCGGCCGCAGTACCGCCACGCCCGGGTCGACCTGGTTGACCCCGTGAATCTGCAGCCGCATCAAGATCCGCTGCAGCTCATTCAGGTCGGTCGAGCCGATCTCGATCCGAGCGTAGGACTCGTCGTGGTGGTGCTTGCCGAGGTCGAGCTGGACGATGGTGTAGTCGCCGCCATACTCCAGCACGTCGTCGAGGACTCGGGCCAGCACTCCGGTGTCCATGATGTGACCGCGGATTTGCACGGTCTCGGTGTAACGCACGCCGCTCGCCTCCGGTTGAGCCACCCCGTAGGGGCGCTTCGACGGGGTCAGCCTACGAGCCGTCCCTGCGGCGGTGAGTTCGGGTCCACTGCCGGCGTGCTCGGGGTACGGCCAGCAGTGCGCACGTACCGGCGAACTGAGCCACAGCGCGGAGCGACGATCTGCGTGATGCCTCAGCGCAAATCATCATCAGGATTTTGGGTCCGAGGGTGGCTGGGTGGCGGATCGTAGCCGGGACTCGGCGGCTTCGAGCGCCCGACGCGCCTCGGTAACCGCGCGGATCGAGGAACGTTGCATTGACCTGGCCTCGGCGAGCCGGCGTTCAGCGGCCGCTTTCTCATAGCGCGCCACCGTCCGCTGCTGCTCAAACCACTCCAGTTCGTCGCGGGCCGTCTGCACGGCCGCCTCAGCGGCGAGCAACTCGTGTTCCCGCCGCCAATGTGCTGACTCGGCGGCCGCGAGTTCGCCTTCTACCTGGCCGAGACTGGCCGCGGGCTGGTCCGTCGCCGGCTCTCCGTTCATTGTCGCAAGCTTTAGCCGGCGCGGACGCTTCTCGCCGGCCGGCGCCCGCTGGGCCGGGTGGCCGGCGGGGTCTGCCGCTCCGGCCGGGCGGTCCGGTACGGGCTGTACCGGCCAGAAGACCCACGCATCCGTACTGCCTCCTTCAGTCTCACTATCCCCTTCAGTCTCACTATCCCTCTCAGTCTCACTACCCCCCTCAGGCGCCGGTGCCATCAATACCGGTGCTGCGATCAGAGGTGGCAGCTCATCACTGTCGGCCTCACCAAGGTCACTGTCCGGGACTGCCCGCGCCGCGGGTGCTATCGGTAGCCGCGGCATCGGACCGAAGCCTTGGTGCGACAACGGCCGGACCAAGCGTCCGGACAACACCGCCGAGGACGCGGCCAAGTCGACCAACGCGGCCTGTAGCGTCGCCTCCACCTCGCACAGCATCTGGCCGGTGGGCTGCACACCGGCATCGGCGGCCAGCCGGCGGGCTCGGTGGAGGAGATCGTCGATCATCTGCCGCCGCTGCCCGGACAGGCGTCGTAGCTGGGCGCCGTTCAGCCCGGTCTGCGCCTCGCGTAGCTGGCGGCCCAACGCCGCGAGGCTCTGCATGGGCGCTCGTTCGTGGCGTACCAGCAAGTTGACCAGCCAGGCACTGCGCGTTGGCCGGCGCAGGCCCTGCAGCTCATCGGCTAGTCCTCGTTGCCCGGCGGTACGCGCCCGGCGTACCAACTCCTCCCGGGCCGCGACGAAACGAGCAGGTGGCACCAGGTAAAGCTCGCCGACCAGCTCGGCGGCCTCAGCGATCTTCGATGCTCCCATGGGCAACATTATTGAGCCGGTCGCTTGGCCCGCGCTCTTCGGGACCCGATAGGAACCATCATGGTCGGCTACTCAGGCCGCTGGGAAACTTCGTCGGCGACGTTTCGGTCGGCAGCCGGATGCTCGACAAGAGCGAGCACCCGGTTAGCCATGAAGCGGGCCGTCCGTACCGGGTTGCCGCCGCGGGTGACCTCGACGACCTCGACGATGCCGCGCCCAGTGTGGATGTCCACCCGACGACCATTGCGGGTCGCGACGATGTTGTACGTGCGTACCTCGCCACCCGCGTCAATGACGATCTCTACTCGGTCGCCCCTCATGAGTTGAAGAACGCCGACGGCACCCGGTAGATGCCGGGACTGTGCTGGCACCGGCCACGCAAAGCCAGTCGGGGGCTGGCCTGCGCTGATATCAGCCAGACCAGCATCGGTGAGCTGGTCGCGTCGATTGGCCCAGCGTACTGGGCAGCGCGGGTACGGGCACGGCCAGTCTGTCGGTCCCTGGTGGGAGCATCTCGGCATGGCTGACACCACGGTGGCGGTCTACCTGGAGGTAGCCGCCAAGAGGGTCTTCGCCGGTGCGCTGGAGTGGCCCGGCTGGTGCCGTTCGGGCCAGACCGAGGAGCTCGCGCTGGCGGCGCTGTCGGGCTACGCATCCCGATACGCGGAGGTGCCGGAGCGGGCCGGGATCCGCTTCCCACCTGGTGCTGCGGTGCGACTGGGGGTGGTGCAGCGATTACCCGGCGGCCCCGCGACCGAGTTCGGGGTGCCGTACGAGGTGGCCGCCGCCGACGCCGAGCCGCTCACCGCGGCCGGCGCTCACCGGCAGGCGGCCTTGGTCAGCGCAGCCTGGGCGGTGCTCGACGAGGTCGCTACGCACTCCCCGGAGCAGTTACGCAAGGGTCCGCGCGGCGGCGGCCGGGACCGGGACGCCATGCTCAACCACGTGCTGGCCGCGGAGGTGGCGTATGGCCGCAAGCTCGGCGTCAAGCACAAGCCGCCGCCGCTGGGGGACACGGCCGCGATCGCCGCGATGCGCGCTGACCTGCTCGCCGTGCTCGGCGCTGCCTCAGACGGTGCGCCGCTGGTTGCGAAGGGCTGGCCACCACGGTATGCCGCCCGCCGGATCGCCTGGCACGTGCTGGACCACGCCTGGGAGATGGCGGACCGCCGCGAGCCAACCCGGCTGACCAGCCCGCTGCCCAGCGGCCGAGCAAATTGGCCGGATGATTGCTGAAATATCCACTGTGGACATTATCTGCTCGGCAAAGTCGCGTTATCAGCAGGTTACACTGGACCAGCGGAGAGCTACCGGTGAGCGGGTCGGACGTACCAGCCAGTCAACGACCGGTGATCCGGCACCGACAGGCATCCGGCACACTGCCCGCGATTGTCGCAACAGGACGGTTGAGTCCGGATAGGCGAACGGCGCCCCGAGGGGCGCCGTTCCGCGCGGGCTGCCGGGTTACCAGGCGTGCACCTGTACTCGACGGGATCGGGCTGTCGACGAGTCCGTCCCGTGCATGCCTCCCGCGGCTGGTCGCGCGTGGGTGCCCGGAGTCCGTGCACGGTATCTGGGCCTTACGGTCCATCCACCGCTCTCTCTTTGTACGCCGTTGGCATGGCCTTGGGAAGACCCGAAAGCATGGTCACTCCTTGCTGGGTAAGCCCAATCGCAACCGGACGGGGTGACACCAGACCGTCGGTTACGCTCGGTGCGACCTGGTGGCGATGGTAGTCGCGTGGCTCAGTGCCGCAGGATAGGTATCCTCTTAGCAGGGCGATCTTCACACGTGTTCGGAGCAGGCAAAACTAGGTGTGGTTGTTTGATGTGTTGGCCGATTGGGTACTTAAGGCCAAACCGGTTGGTACGCAAGGAGCGTACAGCCGCTATGGACGTCCGGCTCAACCCCCCGGAGCCGGACCCGGGACGGCCCCCGTCAGCCCCCTAGACGGGGGTCGTCTTATGTTATCAGCCCGACGCCAGTGTCTTGCTGGCCGGCCCTTGAGGCGGGTTGCCCGGTTTTCCACAGCCTTGCTGGTTTTCCACAGCCAGGTTGTTGCCGCTACCGGCCCGCGTCAGCTCGCGGAAGTCTTCGGTGCATCAACCCGAGAGGACCACGATGCTGCCGCGTCCCACGCTGGTGACCGAAGACACCGACCTGCTGGATGACCTGCTTCGGCTGGCCGCCGTGGCCGGCGTCGAGCCGACCGTCGCTGATCCGACTGCGGTCCGGTCTGGTTGGCGGACCGCGCCGTTGGTGGTGATTGGTGCCGATGCCGCTGCGTTCTGTGCTCGTGCCCAGTTGCCGCGCCGGCCCAGGGTGCTTGTGGTGTGTCGTGGCCCGGCCGGAGTGCCGGTGTGGAACCTCGCCGTGCGGCTCGGTGCGGAGCAGGTCGTGGAGCTGCCGGCTGGCGAGGGTGCGCTGGTCGAGGCGCTGTCCGGCGTTCCCGAGCTGGTCGGGCAGCCCGGTCTGGTTTTTTCGGTGCTAGCCGGTCGGGGTGGTGCCGGAGCGAGCGTGCTGGCGGTCGCGCTTGCGGTAGCCGCGGCCCGTACCGGTCGGACACCCTTGCTGGTGGACGCCGACCCGATGGGTGGCGGGTTGGATGTCCTACTCGGTGCAGAGGTGTGCGCGGGGCTGCGTTGGCCCGACCTGGCCGGCGCAGCCGGCCGGCTGTCGGCCGCCGCGCTGCGCGGTGCGCTGCCCGAGGTGGCGGGCGTACCCGTGCTGTCCGCCGGTCGGGATGGGCCGGTGGAGCTTCCCCCGGCCGCGTTGCGAGCCGTGCTGGACGCCGGCCGGCGGTGTGCCGACTTGGTGGTCGTGGATGTCTCTCGCGCCGTCGGTGTGGCTGCGGAGGCGGTGCTTGCGGAGTCCGACAGCTCGGTCCTGGTGGTGCCTGGTGAGCTGCGGGCGGTGGCCGCGGCGTCCCGGGTGGCCGGCTGGGCCCGCCAGCACAGCCCGAACCTGCGGTTGGTCGTCCGTTTGATCCGGTCTGGCGGTCTGGCTGCGGCGGAAGTCGGCTCCGCTCTTGACCTACCGGTGGCCGGCGAGCTCACGCCGGAGCCCGGCCTGCCCGCTGCCCTGCAGCGCGGCGAGCCGCCACCCTGCCGATCCCGGGGGCCGCTGGTCCGACTCTGCAACCGGTTGCTCGCTGACCTGCCACGCGGTTCCAGCGGGTTGGGCGGCCGGACCTCGCCAGCCCGCAGAGCGGTCCGGAGAACGCAGCCATGACCGATGTGATCGAGCGGGTTCGTCGGCGGCTGGCCGGTGCCGGGCCGCTGGTCACGCCGGCCACCGTGGCCGCGTTGGTTCGGGACGAGGCCGGCGGGCTGGTTGGCCACGGTGAGCTGCTGGCGTTGGTCGGGCGGGCTCAAGCCGAACTGGTGGGTGCCGGTCCGCTAGAACCACTGTTGCGTGACCCCCAGGTCACCGATGTTCTGGTCAACGGGCCGGCCGAGGTGTGGGTGGACTGCGGCAACGGGCTGCAGCGGGTGCGGGTCGAGTTTGCCGACGAGGTCGCGGTCCGGCGGCTTGCCCAACGGCTGGCGTCCTTGGCCGGTCGCCGGCTCGATGATGCCCAGCCGTGGGTGGACGCGCCGTTGCCGGATGGTTCGCGGCTGCACGCGGTGCTGCCGCCGGTCGCCCCGGCCGGCACCTGCCTGTCGTTGCGGGTGCTGCGGCCAAGGGCGTTCACCCTGGACCAGCTCATTGAGGTGGGCACGCTGACCCCCGAAGCGGCCCGGTTGGTCAGCGCAGTGCTGGCGTCCCGGCAGTCCTTCCTGGTCTGCGGTGGCACCGGCTCGGGGAAGACGACAATGTTGGCCGCCTTGCTGTCACTGGTCGCGCCTAGCGAGCGGCTGGTGCTGGTGGAAGACGCGCCGGAGCTCCGTCCCAACCACCCACACGTGGTGCGGCTGGCGGCCCGACCGCCCAACGTCGAGGGCGCTGGTGCGGTGACGCTGCGGGACCTGGTCCGGCAGGCGCTGCGGATGCGGCCGGACCGGCTGGTCATCGGCGAGGTACGCGGCGCCGAAGTGGTGGACCTGCTGACCGCGCTGAATACCGGCCATCAGGGCGGCGCGGGCACGGTGCATGCTAACGGTGCCAGCGAGTTGCCGGCCCGGCTGGAGGCCTTGGGTGCGCTCGGCGGTCTGAGCCGGGCGGCCCTGCATAGCCAGTTGGCCGCCGCCGTTCGGGTGGTGCTCTACCTCCGGCGGGATTGTCGTGGCCGCCGGGTGCTTGAGGAGATCTGCCTGCTCGACCGGGACGGTGACTGGGTTCGACCGCGGGCCGGGTGGCGGCGTGACGATGGCCCGTGCCCAGCGGCCGACCAGCTTGCCGACCTGGTAGGCGATCCGGTGGGGTCAGCGGCGGCATGGTGGCCGAAGTGATCACCGTGGCGCTGTGTGCACTGGCCGTGGCCGTTGCTGTAGTCCCGGTGCCGGGCTGCTCCCATCGGCTGGCTCATGTCGTGGCCGCGCCGGTGCCGGTCCGGCCGGCTTGGTGCCGGCGGTTGTCATCGGTTCGCGGGGCGGTGCTGGTGGTGGCGTGCCTGCCAGCCGGCGCTGTAGTGGCGGCTGGTGTGGGGGCGGTGCCAGCTATCGCGGCCGGGCTGCTGGCAGCCGCGGTCGTTGTCGCGGCTCAGCGGTACGCACGGCACAGGCGGCACGAGGCGGAACGAGCCAGCATGATCGAGGCGGTCGGGATACTCGCTAGCGAGCTGCGGGCCGGGCAGACTCCGGAACGCGCCTTGACGGCCGCAGCGCAGGCTGCGTCCGGGGCACCGGCTGGCGTGCTGGCGGCGGCAGCGGCGACCGGCCGGTATGGCGGCGCGGTGCCCGCCGCGCTGCGCGAGAGTGGTGATTGTTCGGCTGCGGCGGTCACCGCACTGCGTCGAGTCGCGGCCGGTTGGCAGGTCAGCGAGGCGGCGGGGGCGTCCCTGGCCGACGTACTGGACGGGGTCGAGCGGGCCACCCGGGCTGCCCAGCAACAGCACCGCCAACTGGCCGCGCTGCTCGCCGGTCCGCGGACCACGGCAGGGTTGCTCGCCGTGCTGCCGGTGGTGGGTCTCGCCCTCGGCTCGGCGATGGGCGCGCACCCGGTGACCGTCCTGCTGCACACCGCCGCTGGCCAAGCCGCCTTGCTCGTCGGTGTGCTGCTCGACCTGGCTGGAGTGGCGTGGACCGCCCGGCTCGTTCAAGCCGCGAGCATCAAGGGTAACGGGGCTAGCACATGAATACCGCGTTGGTATGGGCCGGCTGCGCTGTACTCATGATGCCGTCGCGTGCGACGGGTCGGCTGTCCAGACGGCTGTCTGTGATCGCGCCGGCCGCGGCACCGAGCAGGGCACCTCGGCGGCCGGGTCTGGCCGGTCCGTGGGCGCTGGTCCGCCAGCATACGCACCAGTTGGGCGCGTTGGTCGCCGGCCTGGCCGCGTTGCTGGTGCTAGGGGGACCGGCCGGCGGGTTGGCCGGCCTGCTGGTTGGCGGTGTCACCTACCGTGTCCTGCAGCGGCTGGAGCCCGCTAGCCGGCGGCGGGATCGGGAGCGCCGGTTGGCCGACCTTCCGGACGCGCTGGAACTGCTCGCCGCTGGCCTCACAGCCGGTCTGCCGACGCCTGTTGCGTTGAGCGCGGTCGGGTCCGCCATCGGCGGCTCGATCGGCGCCGACCTGCTTGGGGTCGGTCAGCTCCTGGGACTGGGTGCCGGGCCGGCCACGGCCTGGCAGGAGCACCGCGCTGATCCGGTACTCGGCCCGGTGGCCCGGGTCGCCTGCCAGTCTGGAGACAGCGGCGCCGCGCTGACCAAGGCACTGGTACGGCTTGCCGCGGACCAGCGGGCCGACGCCGTGCTGGGCGCGCAGGCCGCTGCGCACCGCGCCGGCGTACTTGCGATGGCGCCACTCGGGCTGTGCTTCCTGCCTGCCTTCATCTGCCTCGGCGTGACTCCGGTGGTACTCGGGGTCGCGACCCAGGTCTGGCCATGACTGTCCACCTTGAAGGGATTACTCATGCGTACATTCATCCGGCGGTTGCACCGTGACGAACGCGGTATGACTACCGCGGAATATGCGGTCGGGACGGTGGCGGCTGTCGCCTTCGCAGCAATCTTGTACAAGGTAGTGACCAGTAGCGCGGTTGTACGCGCGCTCACCAAGATCGTGTTCAGCGCGCTCCAGGTTCACCTGTGAGGCACGGCCATGCGATGCGAGCGCGGATCGGTGACCGCCGAAGCTGCGGTGGCCCTGCCGACCCTGCTGATGCTGGTCGTCTTCGGCATGGGTGCGGTTGATGTCATCAGCGCTCAGCTTCGGTGTGTGGACGCAGCCCGCGAAGCCGTCCGGGCAGCGGTTCGGGGCGAGCCGGTCGGGGTGGTCCACGATCTTGCGAGTCAGGCCGCGCCGGCTGGCAGCACTGTGCAGATCGGATCCAGCGGCGACCGGGTCACGGTGGTGGTGCGGGCTGATGTCCGGTTGTTGGGTGGCCTGCTGCCGGATATCGCTGTACGGGGCGACGCGGTCGGGCTACGCGAGCCAGGTGCGCCGTGAGGGTGGTCCGGGTGCCGCGGTATCGCCATCCCACGTGCGGGATCCGTGCTCGGTGCCGGCGCGCGCCACATGGCCGGGCGCTGGCTTACCGACCCGATGCGGAGCGGGGCAGCGCGTCCCTCTGGCTGGTGGGACTGGCCGGCCTCCTCCTGCTGGCGGTGGCGGGTGGTGCGGCGCGTGGGGTGGCCGTGGTCGCTCGGCATCGCGCGGAGCTCGCCGCCGACCTTGCCGCGCTTGCCGCTGCGGGGCGGGCACTGCAAGGTACGTCCGGCGCGTGTGCGACGGCGACCGAGATCGCCGACCTCAACGGTGCCCGGCTCGCCGCCTGCCAGATTGTGGGCTCGGTCGCCGAGGTCGACGTCGAGGTAGGCCTGCGAGTTGGTCGGCTTGGCGTGTTCCAGGTTCGGGCCCGAGCTCGGGCCGGCCCCAGCACCGACCCGGTCCCAGCGGCCAGGCAGCCGGAGCAGTCGCCACTACTGCCCGGGTGGCCGCAACCCGGTCACCACGACGTCCAGGAGTCTGACCGCGCCAGCCTTGTCCAGCGGGTTGTTGCCGTTGCCGCACTTCGGGGACTGCACGCAGGACGGGCAACCCGCCTCGCACTCGCAGGCGGAGATCGCCGCCTTGGTGGCCGCCAACCACCGATCCGCCGCGTCGTAGCCGCGGGCCGCGAAGCCGGCGCCGCCCGGATGGCCGTCGTAGACGAAGACGGTGCATCGGCCGGTATCCTCGTGCAGGGCGGTCGAGACCCCGCCGATGTCCCACCGGTCGCAGGTGGCGAACAGCGGCAGCAGCCCGATCGCCGCGTGCTCGGCGGCATGCGCGGAGCCCGGCAGGTCTGGCCAGCCGAGTTCGCCAGCGGCGAGTGCTTGATCGTCGACCGTGTACCACACGGCCTTGGTGCGCAGTTGCCGAGGCGGCAGGTCGAGCGGCACCTCATCCAGCACCTCCCCGGTCGAGATCTGGCGGCGCAGGTAGGAGACCACCTGGTTAGTCACGTCGACCGTGCCGTAATGCAGGGCAACCGACCCCGGCTCGCGGCTCCGTACCGACTCCACGATCCGGATATCGGTCAGGTCCCGGGCCCAGGTAGTCCAGGTCGGCTCCTCGGCGTGCACCACCGCGACGCCGTCAGTCAGGTCGAGATCGTCCACAAGATAGGAGGCGCCTTGGTGCAGGTACACCGCGCCGCGATGGACCATGCCATGTGCTGCGGCCTGCTCGACCGTACCGAGCATTCGTCCGGTGATCGCCTCGACCACCTGGATCGGGTCCGCACCGGAGCCCCGGATATCCACCTGCGGGCGTTGCCGAGACGTCCAGTACCACCCGGTGGGACGATGTCGCAGCACACCGCGGCGGACCAGATCGGGCAGCACCTCCTGGGCCACGTCCAAGCCGAAGGCCGGCAGGTCCGCCTCGGTCAGCGGCAGTTCAGCCGCCGCGCAGCACAGTTGCGGCCCAAGCACGTGTGGGTTGCCCGGATCCAGCACGGTGGCCTCCACCGGCCGGCCGAAGACCGCGGCGGGATGGTGGACCAGGTAGGTGTCCAGCGGGTCATCCCGCGCCACGAAAACGGCCAGCGCGTCTTGGCCCTCCCGGCCGGCGCGGCCGGCTTGTTGCCACAGCGAGGCAACCGTACCCGGGTACCCGGACAGCACCACGGCATCCAGGCCGGCGATATCGATACCGAGTTCGAGCGCGTTGGTTGTTGCTACCCCAAGCAGCCAGCCACGATCGAGCTGGGCTTCCAACGACCGCCGTTCCTCGGGCAGGTAACCGCCGCGGTATGCGGCCACCCGGTCTGCCAGCTTAGGTGCAGCCTCGGCCAGGGTATGCCGGGCCGACAGCGCGACCACCTCCGCGCTGCGCCGGGAGCGCACAAAGACCAACGTACGCGCACCCTCGACCACAAAGTCGGCCAGCAGGCGGGCTGCCTCGGTCCCCGCGGACCGCCGGACCGGCGCGCCGTTCTCGCCGGCGATTCCGGGTACCAGTGGCGGCTCCCACAGCGCGAAGGACAGCGCGCCATGCGGCGAGGCGTCATCGGTCACCGCGCTGACCGGCACGCCCACCAGCCGGGCGGCCGACAGTGCGGGTTCGGCGACGGTGGCGGAGGCGAGCATGAAGGTCGGCGACGAGCCGTACTTTGCGCAGATCCGCCGCAGCCGGCGCAGAATGTGCGCGACGTGTGAGCCGAAGATGCCCCGGTAGCCGTGGCACTCGTCCACCACCACGTACCGCAACCGGCGCAGAAACCCAGCCCACTGACCGTGCGCGGGCAGGATGCTCCGGTGCAGCATGTCCGGGTTGGTGAACACCCAGCGGGCATGGGCGCGGATCCATTCCCGTTCCTGCGTGGGGGTATCGCCGTCGTACGGGGCGGCCCGGACGGTGGCCAGGGCTAGGTCGCGGACGGCGTGAAGCTGGTCCGCAGCCAGCGCCTTGGTGGGTGCCAGGTATAGCGCGGTGGCCCTCGGCTCGGCTAGCAGGGTGGCCAGCACCGGCAGTTGGTACGCCAGCGACTTCCCGGATGCGGTGCCGGTGGCGACCACCACCGCCTCGCCGCGCCAGGCACGGTCAGCGGCTTCGGCCTGGTGCTGCCAGGGCGCGGAGATCCCGCGTACCCGGAGCCGGTCGGCGAGCAGGTCGGGTACCCAGTCCGGCCAGTCGACCGTACGTCCGGGGCGTGCTGAGATCCGCTCGATGTGGGTCACCGGCGATGCTGCCTGCGCGCGGCTACTGGGCCGAGACAACGATCGGCCGGTCAGCACCCGGTTCAATAGGGCCTCGCCACAAGGTGTCGGACCGCGGCTGGCGACAACGGTCGAATCAGATCGGGGTTGGTTCGACTGCTCGGGCTGGTCCGGCAAGGGGGGTATGTCGGGGCCGGGGTGCTTGCCGGCAGATCCGCCGGGGTCGGGTCCCGGGCCGTGGGAAGGTGGCGCGACACTCACCCTGACAGGGTGCACTGGTGGTTAGATCGGGGCGAACAGCACCCGACAATGACCACCGGAGGTACGTGGTGGACCTCACTCTCAGTACTCGTTCGCAGGGCGACCGGACGGTTCTCGCAGTTGCGGGCGAGGTCGATGTCTACACCGGCCCAACCCTCCGGGACCGCATTTCCGATCTGCTCGACAGCGGCTCCCATGCACTCGTGGTCGATCTCGGCCGGGTGGACTTCATCGACTCAACCGGCCTGGGTGTGCTGGTCGGGGCACTGAACCGGTCCCGCGAGCTGGGCGGCACCCTGCATTTGGTATGCGCCCAAGAACGGGTGTTGAAGCTGCTCCGGATCACCGGGCTGGACCAGGTCTTCGTGGTGCTGCCCTCGGTCGAGGCCGTGCTGGCCGAGGTCGCGTCGGGTGACACAGATGGTGACACCGATAGCGCTGTCGAGGATGCCAGCCCTGGCCCGGCCGAGAGCGCCAGCGGCGATGCCTCGAAGGCCGGTGGACCCGAGACCGGCGAGTCCGAGACGAGCTGATCGCATGGCGACAGTGACGCTGCGGATCTCACCGCGGCGAGCCCATGTCCGGACCGCCCGGCTGGTCGCCGCGGCGATGGCCCGACGCAGTGGCGTCCAGGAGGACCTGCTCGACGAGATTCGGCTGGCCGTCGGTGAGGCCTGCGCCCGGGCGGTCCAGCTCCACGAACAGCACGGGGTGCCGCAGCCGGTGGTCATCGAGCTGAGTGATCGGCACTGCTTCGAGGTCGCGGTACGCGATCTGGTACCTGCTGCGGTCCCCGTGGTCGACCCGCCCGACGACCAGCCGCTGCGGCGGACGCCGGACACCAGCCCGCCAACAACGCGCCCGGCTTGCGGCGCGCTGGGATCAGACAGTGACGGTACCGAGGTTGGCGGGCACCACGGTGGCGGTACCGAAACCAGTGCGGCAGGGCTTGCCGATCCTGCCCGTACCGGTCCGGAACAACATCCGGCCGTCCCCAGCCGGGCTGACGGAGCCGACCTCAACCACTCGTGGACGCAGCCGCTGGAAGCCGGTATTGGACTGGTCCTGCTGGATGCGCTGGTGGACAGCATCGTGATCGAGGTGGCCGACCCCGGCACCCGGGTCACGATGCGTTGGCCGATCACCTGACGATGATGCGCGCCCCGATCGATACCCCACCCGGGTGATCCCGCCCCTCCTCCCGTAGACTCCGCGCATTCCAGCCGGGCAGCACAACAGCTCTGCCGGCTTGCCATGCGACAGCTCGACGTACGGTGTTTCGGCTGTCTGCTTTCGGCTCGTGTCAAGGAGGACTCATGCCTCTTGCGGAGGCTCCGGGCATCACCGGCGGGGAGAAGGGGCTGGTCGCCCTGATGCTGGTGATCGCGCTCGCCGCCCTCGGCTTCGCCTACATCCTGATCAAGGAAGTATTGGCAGCCAGCCAAGGCACCACCAAGATGCAAGAAATCGCCGTTGCGGTCCAGGAGGGAGCGCGGGCGTACCTCAACCGCCAGTTCCGGACGCTCAGCGTCTTCGCGGTGGTCGTTTTCATCCTCCTGCTGCTGCTACCAGTGAACGGAGGCGGGGTCTCGGTCCGGATCGGGCGGGCGCTCTTCTTCCTCATCGGCGCCGGGTTCTCCGCACTGGTCGGCTTCATCGGCATGACCATGGCTACCCGCGCCAACGTCCGGGTGGCCGCCGCGGCCCGGGACGCCGGCGCCCGCGACGGGTTCCGGGTGGCGTTCCGGACCGGCGGCATCGTCGGTATGATCACCGTCGGACTCGGCCTGCTGGGCGCCTCGCTGGTGCTGCTGATCTACAACGCCAGTGCCCCGACCGTGCTGGAGGGCTTTGGCTTCGGTGGCGCGCTGCTGGCCATGTTCATGCGGGTCGGCGGCGGCATCTTCACCAAGGCCGCCGACGTCGGCGCCGACCTGGTCGGCAAGGTCGAGCAGGGCATCCCCGAGGACGACCCGCGCAACGCGGCCACCATCGCCGACAACGTCGGTGACAACGTGGGCGATTGCGCCGGGATGGCCGCCGACCTGTTCGAGTCCTACGCGGTGACGCTGGTCGCCGCGCTGATCCTCGGGCAGGTCGCCTTCGGTGCCAAGGGCCTGGTCTTTCCGCTGATCATTGGCGGGATCGGCGTCCTCAGCTCGGTGGTCGGCATCTTCGCCACCAGGCTGCAGTCCCGGGATCGGTCCGGCCTGATCGCCATCAACCGCGGCTTCTTCGTCTCCGCGGCCGCTTCGCTACTGCTGGTGCTCATCGCAGCCTTCGCGTTCCTGCCCACCTCGTTCCCCGAGCTGGCTGACAGCGCCCGCGGGGCGAGCGGCAACCCGGCGCTGATCGCCTTCCTCGCGGTCCTGATCGGCATTGCGCTGGCAGCGGCGATCCAGCAGCTCACCGGGTACTTCACCGACACCGCGCGCAAGCCGGTCAAGGACGTCACCGGGACCTCGCGGACCGGCTCGGCCACGGTGATCTTGTCCGGCGTCTCGCTAGGCCTGGAGTCGGCGGTGTACTCCACCCTGCTGCTCGGCGGCGGGGTGTACTTGGTCTTCCTGCTGGGTCACGGCTCGCTTGCGGTCAGCCTGTTCGCAATCGCGCTGGCCGGCTGCGGCCTGCTCACCACCGCCGGAGTGATCGTGTCGATGGACACTTTCGGCCCGGTCAGCGACAACGCGCAGGGGATCGCCGAGATGTCCGGCGACATCGACGAGCAGGGCGCCCGTACGCTGACCGACCTGGACGCGGTCGGCAACACCACCAAGGCCATTACCAAGGGCATCGCCATCGCTACCGCGGTGCTTGCCGCGACCGCCCTGTTCGGCTCGTACAACACGGCTGTCACCGATGCTGCCGCCCAGGCGACGGCGTTGTTCGGCTCGGCTGTCTTCCAGGTCTCCCAGCCGAACAACCTGGTCGGGTTGATGATCGGGGCCGCGGTGGTGTTCCTGTTCTCCGGGCTGGCGATCAGCGCGGTCGGCCGGGCTGCCGGCCGGGTGGTCTTCGAGGTACGCGAGCAGTTCCGGACCAGGCCAGGAATCATGACCGGCATTGATAAGCCGGAGTACGGCAGGGTGGTCGACATTTGCACCAAGGACTCGCTGCGCGAGCTGGCCACCCCCGGCCTGCTGGCCGTGCTGGCCCCAGTGGCGACCGGGTTCCTGCTCGGCGTCGGGCCGCTGGCGGCATACCTGGCCGGCGCGATCGGCACCGGCGTGCTGATGGCGATCTTCCTGGCCAACTCCGGTGGCGCCTGGGACAACGCCAAGAAGAACGTCGAGGACGGCGCGTACGGCGGCAAGGGCAGCGCCGCACACGAGGCGACGATCATCGGCGACACCGTTGGCGACCCGTTCAAGGACACCGCCGGACCGGCACTGAACCCGTTGATCAAAGTCATGAACCTGGTCTCGGTGCTGATCGCGCCGGCCGTGGTGAAGCTGTCGGTGGGCAGCAGCGCGAACACCCCGGTCCGGATCGTGATCGCGGTGGTGGCTATCGGAGTGATCGTGGGAGCGGTCCTGGTCAGCAAGCGGCGGGCCACCTCACTGGGCCTGCAGACCGCGCCGGCCGAGCAGATCACTGGCTGACCGCGCTACCCCGCTCCCCCTGGGCGGGCGGCGCGGCCTGCCCCGGGCCGGTCGGCTGGGTGCCTGCGCCGCTAGGGTGGCGGAGTGCGCGGCCAGCAGTTGTCGGTGCTGTCGGCCGGGAACCTGCCCGCAGCGGTCGGGGACCTGGCCGGGCTGCTACTCGGGCCAGGCCAACTGGCTCGGATGGGTGGTACCGCCCGGCTGTCCGCCGTCGTTGCCGAGGAGTGGCGGGCCGTTGCGCTGCTGGCCGAGTTCGCGCTGCGTGGGCTGACCGGGGAGCGGGTGACCGGCGGTGATCGGCTAGCCGGCCGAGACGGCCAGATCGCGGTCCGCACCCCGTTTGCTACCGCGCTGGGACCGCTGGCCGAGCTATGGGTACGCGGAGCCGTCAAGGCGCCACCGCCCCGGTTCGGGCTGGACGGCCCGAGGGTCCGACTGTGGGTGATCGGCAGCGGCTGGCAGGACGGGTCGGGCTACCTGCTCCGGCTCGGCTCGCACGACCAGGAGGTGTGGCCGGCCGCCGGTGCTGCGCTGGCTGCGGTCGGCCTGACCGGCACGTTCGTGGCTCGACCCACTATGCTTCGACCCACCGGCGTGGAGCCGACCGGGCCGCTGGCAGTCGCCCCGGCGTACCGGATTACCGGCCGGCGTCGGCTGGCCCGGCTGGCCGAGATGGTCGGTGACCCACCTTCCGGCGCGGACCCGGCTGACTGGCCCGGTTGACCGGGCCTACCGGCCCAGCCGTACGGGCCGAATGGCCGGCGAGGCTGGCTCCAATGGGTGGCCCCGACGCCCAAACGTGCAGTTTGGTGGCTCCACGTGGCACGTTTGACACTGTGCGGATGGCACACTGCCCGCCAGGCATGCATTAGATCCCGTGACCAGGAGAACCGTGGCAACCACGAAGAGTGACAACACTGGCAACCGGCTCGTCATCGTCGAGTCCCCGACCAAGGCGAAGAGGATCTCTTCCTACCTCGGCCGGGACTACGTGGTCGAGTCGAGTATGGGTCACATCCGCGACCTGCCCCGCAACGCTGCGGACGTACCGGCGAAGTTCAAGGGAGAGTCCTGGGCCCGGCTCGGGGTCGACGTGGACAACGGCTTCGAGCCGCTGTACGTAGTCACCCCCGACCGCAAGCAGCAGGTCACCAAGTTGAAGAAGCTGCTCGCCGATGCCTCCGAGCTCTACCTGGCCACCGACGAGGACCGGGAGGGTGAGGCAATTGCCTGGCACCTGCTGGAGACCCTCAAGCCCACGGTGCCGATCAAGCGGATGGTCTTCCACGAGATCACCCCGCAGGCCATCCAGCACGCGGTAGCCCACCCGCGTGAGCTGGACCGCAACCTCGTCGAGGCCTACGAGACCCGCCGCATCCTGGACCGGCTGTACGGCTACGAGGTCAGCCCAGTGTTGTGGAAGAAGGTCATGCCGAAACTGTCCGCCGGCCGGGTGCAGTCGGTGGCCACCCGGATCGTGGTGGAGCGCGAACGCGAACGGATGCGGTTTACTGCTGCCGGCTACTGGGACATCGAGGGCACCTTCGGTACGCCCGAGGCCGCGCCGGGCACCGATGCCGACGCCGAGTCGCCTTCGTTCACCGCGACCCTGGTCAGCGTGGACGGCCGCAAGGTGGCTACCGGCCGTGACTTCAACCCAGAGACCGGCATCGTACGCGGCACCGCGCTGCACCTCGCCGAGGACGCCGCCCGGGCGCTGGCCGATGGCCTGGCCGGGGCCAGCTTCGCGGTGAGCAGCGTGGAGACCAAGCCGTACACCCGCAAGCCGTACCCGCCGTTCATGACCTCCACGCTGCAGCAGGAGGCCGCCCGCAAGCTGCGGTTCGCGGTGGACCGGACCATGCGGTTGGCTCAGGCACTGTACGAAAACGGCTACATCACCTATATGCGGACTGACTCCACCATCCTCTCGGAGACCGCGCTGTCCGCGGCCCGGGAGCAGGCGCGCGAGCTGTACGGCGCCGAGTACGTACCGGCCCAGCCGCGCACCTACCAACGCAAGGTGAAGAACGCGCAGGAGGCGCACGAGGCGATCCGGCCCGCTGGCGACGCCTTCCGTACCCCCGGCGAGGTGGCCAGCGAGCTGAAGCCAGATGAGTACCGGCTGTACGAGCTGATCTGGCGGCGTACCATCGCCTCCCAAATGGCCGACGCGCGCGGTCAGACGGTCTCGCTGCGGCTGGCCGGCACCGCGACCGGTGGTGAGCGGGCCGAGTTCGCCACCAGCGGTAAGACGATCAGCTTCCCGGGCTTCCTGCGGGCCTACGTTGAGGCGGTCGACGACGGCGACGCCGACGACGCCGAGCGGCGGCTGCCGCAACTCGCCGAGGGGCAACCGGTGGACGCGCTGGACCTGGCGTCAAAGGGGCATACCACCCAGCCGCCGGCCCGCTACAACGAGGCCAGCCTGGTCAAGGCGCTGGAGGACCTGGGCATCGGCCGGCCCTCGACGTACGCCACGATCATGCGCACCATCGCTGAGCGCGGCTACATCTGGAAGAAGGGCACCGCGCTGGTGCCAAGCTGGGTGGCCTTCGCGGTGGTGCAGTTGCTGGAGCTGCACTTTGCCCGGCTGGTCGACTACGACTTCACCGCCAGCGTCGAGGAGGCTCTGGAGGACATCGCCAGCGGCGGCCGGCCCTCGCTGGACTGGCTGACCCGGTTCTACTTTGGCTCGCCGGAGGGCCGGCAGGGCAGCATCGCGGTCGCCGGCGGGCTGAAGCGGCTGGTCAACGAGCAGCTTGGCGATATCGACGCGCGCGGGGTCAACTCGATCCCGCTGTTCGACGACGTGGTGGTACGGGTGGGCCGGTACGGGCCGTACCTGCAGCGCGGCGACGACAGCAACGGTAACGGCTCCGGCGGCGAGCGGGCCAGTCTGCCCGACGACCTGCCGCCGGACGAGCTGACCCCGGCGAAGGTCGAGGAGCTGTTCGCCACGCCGAGCGGGGAGCGCGAGCTGGGCACCGACCCGGCCACCGGCGAGCCGGTCATCGTCAAGGCCGGCCGGTACGGGCCGTACGTGCAGTCCGGATCGCGGACCGCAAGCCTATTCCAGTCGATGTCGCTGGACACGGTGACGCTGGCCGACGCGTTGCGGCTGCTGATCCTGCCCCGGGTGCTGGGCACCGACGACGGCGGCGCGGAGGTCACCGCGCAGAATGGCCGCTACGGTCCGTACGTCAAGCGCGGCAGCGACTCGCGGTCGCTGCCGACCGAGGACGAGCTGTTCACCGTCACGCTGGCCGACGCGCTGGCGCTGCTGGCCCAGCCGAAGACCCGGGGCCGGCGGGCGGCTGCGGCGCCGCCGCTGCGGGAACTCGGTGCGGACCCGGCCAACGGCAAGGCGGTGGTGGTCAAGGACGGCCGGTTCGGCCCGTACGTGACCGATGGGGAGACCAACGCCTCGTTGCGCCGGGAGGACTCGGTGGAGGCGATCACCCTGGAACGGGCTGCCGAGCTGTTGGCCGAGCGCCGAGCCAGGGGCCCGGCGCCGAAGAAGGCCACCACTCGCCGCAAGGCGCCGATCACCGCCCCCCGCAAGCCCTCCGCCCGCTCCCGTCGATCTTAACTCCCGCCGATCTTGACGAAGTTGTCGTTATCTGGGCCCGGATTCCAGCATCTTCGTCAAGATCGGCGCAGGGCGTACCCGGTGATATGCAGTGACACCGCCCGGATGCTGCCGGTGTCACCGGGAGCCTGGTCGACCACCGAGAAGGTCCAGGTGCCGTCTACCGGTGCGGTCCGGAAGCTGCTCAGCGGGTCGATCGGCCGCCACCTCCCGGTAAACGGCGCCTGATCGGTGGTGACCGAGGAGAACGGCTGGCTGGCCGCGTCGTCGAAGACCACGTGGCAGAGGTTGTGCCCGCTGCCACCGGAGCGCTGGAACAAGATGGCGGTACGGCCGTCTGGCCCGGTCAGCGTGCCGAACAAGTCGCTGACGAAGGTGTGGTCCAGCCCGACCGTGGTCGAGCCGGCGTCAGTGGTGCAGGTCTGGCCATCGATGGAGAAGGTCAGGTCAGCGGCATAGCCCACCCCGGAGACCGGGATGCGCACCGAGGCGCCAGCCGGGTCGACGTCCGGGATCGGTACCGGTGCCCCGTGGTAGGCGAAGGTCTGCGCCGTGCTGGCCGGCTGCCCGGTCGGCACCGACACCGTACTGGTCGTCGGCGACAGCACCCCGGCGAAGCTGACCCGTACCGTCAGCGGCACCGGTTTGCCCACCGGGTAGCCCGCTGCCAGGGCGAGAGTGAAGCCCGCCGACTTCGTCGCGCCGGGCTCGATCGTGCCGTAGGACCGCGAGCGCGGGCGCAGCGTAGCGCCGGGATCGGCGGTGCTGACCACCACGCTCACCCCGGTCGCGGTGCCGTCACCAACGTTGACCGCCGGCAGGCTGACCGTACCGGTCTCGCCCGGTTCCAGGTACGGATCGCCGTCACCGGTGGTGGGGGTGACGGTAGGCGAACCGGCCTGGACCAGCGGCTGCGGGGTCGCGCCGGTGTAGTCGAGTACGTCGTCGGCCCGGATGATGCCGTACCCGCTGCGAGCGTCCACTCCGGACGGTGCCAGGTCCAGTGCAGTTGCGTCGAAGGCATCCCGGAGGTCGGCCTCGCCGGTCCCGGGGTTGCCGGAGAGCACTAGGGCCGCAATCGCCGCTGCGTGCGGGGCAGCCGCCGAGGTACCGAAGAACGGCGCGAACCCAGGGACCGACGTACTCACCCCATCCGCCGCGGTGATGTCCGGCTTCTGCCGCACCGCGCCGCCGGTGGAGCTGAAGTTGCCGGGCGTGATCGGGCTGCCATCGGCGGTGAAGAACACCCGCCGCGGCCCATCGGAGGTGAACCGTTCCGGCCGCTGCGCCGCGGTGAACGGGTTCGGGTACGGCCCGCTCGGATTCGGCGGGTCACCGGGTTCCAGATCGAACGGCAGCGGGTCCTTGGCCGGAGCAGCGGCCACGCTGAACGCGGCTGCCGCGGCCGAGTGACCGCGGGTCTCGCCGGGCGTGACGTAGGCCTTCAGCCCGTCGGCGGAGTCGGCGAACCGGCCGCGAAGCGCGGTGAGCTGGAAGTACCGGTCGGCACCGGCGAACTTCACCACTGCCAGCCGCAGCCCGCTGCTGCCGAAGGCCGGTGTCTGCAGGATCTCGAACGGGTCCTGGCTGCCGTTCTGCACATTTTGCGAAAATCCCACCACCGTATCGGTGGAGTCGAAAAGGTACAGGTCGTAGTCGTCAGCAGCATGGCCGAGCGGGTCGGCCCAAAACAACGTCACCGGTACGCCGGCCGAGGAGCGGTCGGACAGCGGCTCGAAGACCTGCACCCCTGGGCCCGGGTCGAAATCATGCGCGCTGCCGATGAACTTGCCGACCCCTTGGCCGGAGTTGACGAAATCACCCTCGTCGTTGCCGGCGGTACCGTCGAGGGTGTTGCCCTCGTTGCCGGCGGAACTGAAGTACAGCGCGCCGTCGGCGGTCACGGCATTAACGGCCTGGGCGATCGGTCCATCCTGGAACGGATCCTCGTTAAAATAGGAGACATCATCCACAATGATGGCGCAGTGCGCTTGCGTGCGCAGCGCTCGGATGTTGTCGGCGAAGCTGGCATCGCTGATGAATGCGGTGGCGAAGCCGAGCGTGGCGCCCGGCGCGAGGTCGTGCACGATCTCCAGCATCGCGGTGCCCTCGTCGCCACTGCCGGCCTGGCCGGGTAGTACGTCCACGTACGGTAGCTCGCCGCTAGCTTCGGCGGCGGCCAGCGAGTCCACGCCGTCGGACAGGACGCAGACCTTGACGCCGATGCCGGTGACCTTTGTCTGGGTACGGGCCGCGTCGGCTGCGTGTGCCTTGTCGCCCTCGGAGACCACCGTGCCCTGGCCGGCGCCAACAGGCTGGGCAGCCCGGGGTTGGGCGTTCCCCGGCTGGGCAGCCCCCGGGTGAGCCAGCGCGGCCCGGAGTTCGGCATCAACCCGGGCCATCCTGGCCTGCTTGGACTCTGACTGGCCCGGCAGCACGCCAGGACCCGTCTCCCGTGCGGTCATCGCGCCGGTGGCCACCTCGACCCTGGTGACCGCCGGCCAGGACGCCACCGTGGGTAGCACGGACAGCGGTAGCTCGACCCGGACCGAACCGGTACGCACCGAGGCGTACCGGACCGTACCGCCAACGCCCCGTAGCCGGGCCAGCAGATCCTTGCCGACCGAGGTGGCGCGTACGTCGACCATTGTCATACCGGTCCTCGACACCACGACGCCGGTGGTTGCCAACGGGGTGGCTGTCTTGTCCCTCCGCTTGCGCAGCTCCACCGACAGCCGGCTGTCCAGCTTCTGCTCGGCCGGTGTCAGAGACGTCTTGATTTTCTGCAACGCGGCAATTTGGGCGGCTGCCTTATCGCTGAGGCTGGCCGCTGCGGCCGGTTGACTGGTCGGCCCGGCCATTGCCGGCGACGGCAGCCCGAGACTGGTCAGGCCCAGCCCGACAGTTGCGGCGATCGTCACCACTCGACGGTTTCGACGCATACTGCGTACCTTCAACCCGACACCTCCTGAAATCGACGGAGGTAATCCCCCGACTATAGGATGAGAACGTATTTCTTCGCGGTACGACAAAGTCAGGGCCGGACGGGTGATCAACTGCCGGGTTATTCGGTACGGACCATACCGGTGGTCTGGTGGGGCCGGTCAGTCACCGGGAGAGGTACGGCAACGCACGTGTACCGGCGGGTCGCCGATGGTGAGAACCCGGGGCGCCACGTGGTCGACCTGCAGGGTGCTGTGGGCGATGCCGTAATCGCCGCGCAGCACCTGCTCCAGCTCGCGGCGGACCGCGTGGCAGTCGCCACTTTCCACCACCAGGACGTGCGCGGAGGCGGCCGGCTGGCCGGAGGTGATCTGCCAGACGTGCAGGTCGTGAACCTCGGCGACGGCCGGCAGCGCGGCCAGCCGGGCGCCGAGCGTACCTGGATCGATGCCAGCCGGCGCAGCCTCCAGGAAGATCCGGCCGGACTCGCCGACCAGCCCGAGGCCGGCCTGCACCATCAGCGCCACCACGACTAGCGAGGCAATGCCGTCGGCCCGGGCGAACCCGGTCGTCACCAGCACCAGCCCGGCCGCGGCGGTTGCCACGAAGGCAAACAGGTCGTTGAGAATGTGCCGGAACGCACCTTGGATGTTGAGGCTGGCCCGGTTTGCCCGGCTGATTGCCGCCGTCGCGGCCAGGTTGACCACGATCCCGACCAGCGCGGTGACCAGCACTAGGCCGCCGGTCACTGCCGGTGGGTGGATCAGCCGGCGGACGGCCTCGTACCCCAGCCAGGCTGCGAGCAGCAGCAGGGTCAGCCCGTTGGCCTGCGCGGAGAGGATCTCGGCCCGCTTGAGGCCGTAAGTGAAGCCGCCGCGTGGCGGCCGGGCGGCCAGCCGCATCGCCACCAGGGCCAACCCGATCGAGGCCGCATCGGTGAGCATGTGCGCGGCGTCCGAGATCAGCGCCAGCGAATGTGCCAGCATCCCGATCATGACCTCGATCGCCATGAACGCGGTGATCAGGCCGAGCGCGAGCGACAGCCAGCGGCGATCCGCCTCGGCCGAGAAGCCGTGCTGGTGACCGCCGTGCGGGTGGCCGACATCGTCGTGGCCAGCGTGCATGAGTGTGAGGCTAGCCGAGTACGCACGTGGCTTGATGCTCCCAGCGGGTGACCTCTTCCTCCTCCGGCCCCTCTCCGCTTCCTCCTCGCCGATCTTGTCCTCCTCTCCGCCGATCTTGACAAAGATGTCGCTATTACGGATCAGTTGACGACATTTTTGTCAAGATCGGCGGGGCGGCGGCGGAGGCGACGGCGAAGGTGCGATGGAACGGGAAGACCGTCCCGTACGGCCCTTTCGGGTAGGCGACCCGCAGCGCGGCGCCGTACTCTGCCCGGAACTCCGCGGCGTCCGCCGGGTCCAAGGCGGCCAGCACCGGGCGCAGTGCGCTACCGGAGGTCCACTCCAGCACTGGGTCGTCGCCAGGCAGCACGTGCAGGTAGGTGGTCTGCCAGGCGTCCACCCGGCAGCCGAGGCCGGCCAGCAGGTTGAGGTAGCCGGCCGGGCTGAGCACCGGGGCCGCCCGCAGCGGCGGCACCAGCTCACGCCAGCGCGGCCGGGCGGCTACCTCACGCAGCAGGGTGTGGGAGGGCTCGTCGAAGTTCGCCGGTACCTGCAGGGCGAGCCAGCCACCCGGCACCAGGCCGCCGACCAGCCGGGTCAGCACGACTTCGTGCCCCGGCACCCACTGCAGCGCGGCATTGGAGATCACCACGTCCAGTGGATGGGCCGGCTGCCAACTGGCGAGATCGCCCTGATGGAAGGTCAGCCGGCCAGCTACCGCGCGCCGCTCGGCACCGGCCAGCATGTGCGCCGAGGAGTCCACCCCGTGCACGGTGGCGGCCGGCCAGCGCTCCAGCAAGGTCGCGGTCAGCGCGCCGTCGCCGCAGCCGAGGTCCAGCACGTACTCCGGCGAGATCGCCCCGATCCGGCTGACCAGCTCATAGAACGGCCGGCTCCGCTCGTCGGCGTACCTGCCGTACTGCTTCGGGTCCCACACCGCGCCGCCGTCTCCAATCATCTCGACATCGAGAGAATATACCTCGATATCGAGATAGTGGCCTAGGCTGCGCGGTGTGCGTGACGAGGTGGACCGGCTGGTCGAGGCCTGGCAGCGGGAGCGGCCAGACCTGGAGGTGGCCCCGATGGCGGTGCTGTCGCGGGTCACCCGGCTGGCCAAGCACCTGGATCGGGAGCGCCGGCAGGCCTTCGCCGGGCACGGGCTGGACGCGGCGGAGTTCGACGTGCTGGCCGCGCTGCGCCGGGCCGGCCCGCCGTACGAGCTGACACCCGGCGCGCTGGTGGCGCAGACGATGGTGAGCTCGGGCACCATGACGCACCGGTTGGACAAGCTGCAGGGCCGCGGGCTGGTCCACCGACGGCCTGACCCGGCGGACGGCCGGGTGGTACGGGTACGGCTGTCGGCCGGTGGCCGGCGGCGGGTGGACGCGGCGTTGACCGACCTGCTGGCTCGGGAGCGGGTGCTGCTGGCTGGGCTGTCCGACCGGCAGCGAGCCGACCTGGCCCGGTTGCTACGTCACTTGGTCGCGCCGTTTGACGCGCCGGTAGGTCGCTCAGCGCGTCGTACACCCAGTCGCCCCGGCGCGGCTGACTCGCCCGATACAGTGGGATCCGAGAATCCAGGGTCCATCCGATCGTGACGCGGGAGCGTTCATCGGCAGCGAGCGCGGAAAGCAGCGTGAGGAGCAGGTCGTACCGCCGCAGCACGAGACCGCGCGGTACGGCCATGTCGGTGCGTCCGCCGGACACCAGCCAGACAGTCACGTGACTGACCGTACGCAGCCCGACCGTACCCAGCCCGCCCCCGCACCACACGCCGCCAACCCAGCCCAAGCCGGCGCCGCAGCCGCACCTAACGGACCATCCGGCGCCCACCCGGACGACTCGGCGCAAGACCCGGCCGACCTGGTCAGTACCGGCAGCCGGCTGCGGGGCGTGCTGCGGGTGCCGGACTTCCGCCGGCTATGGATCGTGCTGTCACTGTCCAGCGTCGGCGACTGGCTCGGCCTGCTGGCGACCACCGCGATGGCGGCCGAACTCGCGCACGGCTATGCCGCGGCCCAGTTCGCGTTGGGCGGCGTACTGGTGGTCCGGCTGGTGCCTTCGGCGATCCTCGGGCCGCTGGCTGGCGCATTCGCCGACAAGTTCGACCGCCGCTACACGATGGCCCTTGCCGATATGACCCGCTGCCTGCTGTTCACGACGATCCCGCTGGCCAACTCGCTGATCTGGCTGTATATCGCGACGTTCATCATCGAGTGCGTCACGCTGTTTTGGACCCCGGCCAAGGAGGCCTCGGTCCCCAACCTGGTGAGCAAGGACCAACTGGAGTCGGCCAACCAGCTCTCGCTGGCCACCACCTATGGGCTGGCGCCGGTCACCGCTGCCTTGCTGTTCTCGCTGCTGGCCATCCTCACCCGGACGCTGGCCGCGCATGTCAGATTCTTCCGGACCAACCAGGTCGACCTCGCGCTGTACCTCAACGCGGCTACCTTTATCGCTTCATCGTTGACAGTGCTCACTATCGTGCGGATCAGCGACCACCGCCGGCACCGCTCCGCGGCCACCCAGGCCGGCGTGTTCCGGCTGCTTCGCGAGGGTATCGGGTTCGTCAGCAGCACCCCGCTGGTCCGCGGGCTGGTGGTCGGCATCTTGGGCGCGTTCGCCGCGGCCGGCGCGGTGATCGGCACCGGCCATACTTACGCCAAAAGCCTCGGCGGCGGTGACGCATCGTACGGGTTGCTTTTTGGCGGGGTGTTCGTCGGGCTCGGCCTCGGCATGATTCTCGGGCCGCGGGTGGCCCGCGACATGTCCCGCCGCCGGCTGTTCGGGCTGGCGATCGTGTTCGCTGGCATTTGTCTGGTCCTGGTCGCGCTGATGCCGCATTTGGCGCTGGCGCTGATCGCCGTGATGGGGGTCGGCTTTGGCGGCGGGCTGGCGTACCTGTCCGGCACCGTACTGCTCGGTGCCGAGGTTAACGACGAGGTCCGCGGCCGGACCTTCGCGTTCATCACCTCGATGGTGCGGGTGGTGTTGATTGCGACGCTGTCTGCGGTGCCGTTCCTGGTCGGGGTGGTCCGGCAGCGCCGCATCGACGCGCTGGGCGTGAACTTCGTGGTGGACGGCAGCCGGATCCTGCTGCTGGTTGCCGGCCTGCTGGCGGTCACCGTCGGGCTGGTGTCGTACCGGCAGATGGATGACCAGCAGGGCCTGCCCATCCTGGCCGACGTGTTCTCCGCGCTGCGCGGGGACTCCACCGCGCGCCGGCGACTGCGCTCGGGCGGGGTGTTCGTCGCCTTTGAGGGCGGCGAGGGAGCCGGCAAATCCACCCAACTCAAGCTGCTCGCGCAGTGGCTGCGCGGTCGGGGCGTACCGGTTACGGCGACCTACGAACCCGGGGCGACCGAGATCGGCCAGCGGCTTCGGGCCATCCTGCTCAACGGCGAGTCCGGCGGGCTCACCCCGCGGGCCGAGGCGTTGCTGTTCGCCGCCGACCGCGCGCACCACGTGGAGACGGTGATCCGGCCGGCGCTGGACGCTGGTCAGGTGGTGCTCAGCGACCGGTACGTCGACTCCTCGCTGGCCTATCAGGGAGCCGGCCGGGCGCTCGGTCTGGACGAGCTGCGCCGGCTGTCGCGGTGGGCCACCGGTGGGCTGCGGCCGGATCTGACCGTGCTGCTGGACATCAGCCCGGAGCAGGGCCTGGCCCGGGCCGAGGGGCGGGCGGGCGCCGACCGGCTGGAGCGCGAGTCGCTGGACTTCCACCTGCGGGTATGGCAGGCGTTTCGGACCTTTGCCGAGCATCGGCCGGACCGGTACCTGGTGCTGGACGCGACCCGGCCGGCCGACCAGATCGCCGCCGCGGTGCAGGCGGCGATCAGCACCCTGCTCAGCCAGCGCGGCACGACGCTGGCCCCGGCACCGGTGTCGGCCGAGCCGGGCACAATGGCCCCATGACAAGGTGGGGCTCGTGACGATTTGGGACGAGGTGGTCGGGCAGCCCGATGCGGTGGCCGTGTTGCAGGCTGCGGCGGTCGCCGCCGAGGCGGTCGTGGCTGGCTCGGAGCCGCCGGTGGGGGAGCCGCGGGTGGGGGCGGCCGGGATGACGCACGCCTGGCTGTTTACCGGTCCGCCGGGCTCCGGCCGGTCGGTGGCGGCTCGGATGTTCGCGGTCGCGCTGCAGTGCCCGGCCGGCGGCTGCGGCGAGTGTCCGCAGTGCCGTACGGTGCGCGCCGGCACGCACGGTGACGTGCACTTGGTGGTACCGGACGGGCTGTCCATCCCGGTGCAGCAAATGCGCGAGATCGTCCGTACCGCAGCCCGAAAGCCGTCCGGCGGGCGCTGGCAGATTGTCCTGATTGAGGATGCCGACCGGCTTACCGAGGCTGCCGCGAATGCGTTGCTCAAGGCGGTCGAGGAGCCACCGGAACGTACCGTGTTCCTGCTCTGCGCACCGTCCACCCACCCCGAGGATGTCTCGGTGACGATCCGGTCCCGGTGCCGGGTGGTGCCGCTGCGTACGCCGTTGCCGGACGCGGTGGCTGCGGTGCTCGTCGGCCGGGATGGCATCACCGCCGAGCGGGCCGAGTGGGCGGCGTACGCCTCGCAGGGCCACGTCGGGCGGGCCCGCCGGCTGGCCACCGACGCCGATGCCCAGCGGCGGCGCCGGGCGGTGCTGTCGGTGCCGGCGTCGCTGCGGACCCTGGCCGACTGCCTGGCTGCCGCGGACGGCTTGGTGAGCGCGGCCGAGGAGGAGGCCCGGGTGTTGGCCGCGGAGCTGGACGGGCCGGAGACCGAGGCGCTGAAGGTGGCACTCGGCGCGGGTGGCACCGGCAAGGGCACGGCGGCCGCGGCCCGGGGGACCGCCGGGGCGGTTAAGGAGCTGGAGCGGCGGCAGAAGTCGCGTTCCACCCGGGCCCAGCGCGACGCGTTGGACCGCGCGTTGGTCGATTTGGCCGGGTTCTACCGGGACGTGCTGGCGGTGCAGTTCGGCGCCCGGGTGCCGGCGGCGCATCCGGACTTCGACGGTGAGGTACGGACGGTGGCCGGGGGGCTGAGCCCGGTCGGTACGCTGGCCCGGCTGGAGGCGGTGCTAGCCTGCCGTACCGAGCTGGAGCTGAACGTCAAACCGCGGATTGCGGTAGAGGCGCTCGTGGTCGCGCTGCGCGGCTGACCGGGCTGCTGGCGGGTAAGCTCAGCCGGGTGGGCATGCTGTGTGCGGTCAGCTTCGAGCGGTACGGGCGGCTGTACTACGCCGACCCCGGCGAGCTGCGGCCGGTTGTCGGCGACCGGGTGCTGCTGGCCACCGACGACGAGCCGGTGGTGGCGGAGTGTGTGTGGAGCCCGCAGTGGGTGAGTGAGGATACCGAGGGCTTCCCGAAGCTGGCCGGGCTGGCTGGCGATGAGGATGTGGCCCGGGATGTGGCGATCCGGCGGAAGAAGGCAGATGTCCGAGTTGCGTCCAAGCGGCTGATCCGCGCGCACGACCTGCCGATGAAAGTGGTGGGGGTGGACTACGCGCCAGCTTCGAACCGGGCCACGGTGTACTTCACCGCCCCGCACCGGGTGGACTTCCGGTCGCTGGTCCGCGACCTGGGCTCCACCCTGAAGTGCCGGGTCGAGCTGCGCCAGCTCTCCGCCCGGGACGAGGCCAAGGTGCAGGGCGGCATCGGTTCCTGCGGTCGGGACCTGTGCTGCGCGACCTTCCTACGCGACTTCGACCCGGTCAGCATCCGGATGGCCAAGGACCAGGACCTGCCGCTGAACCCGCTGCGGATCTCCGGCGCCTGCGGCCGGCTGATGTGCTGCCTGAAGTACGAGCACCCGCTGTATGTGGAGTTCGCCGAGACGGCCCCGCCGCTGGGTGCGGCGGTGGAGACGCCGGAGGGTGCCGGCCGGGTCGTCGGCCACAACGTGCCGACCGACTCGGTCGTGGTGCGGCTGAACGACGGCGGCCAACGCTGTGTGTGCACCCGGGCCAGCGTCTGCGGCTCGCGCCAGGCGTACCAAGCCAGCCCTGCCGCGGACGTACCCGTCGGCGGCGAGCCAGCCCAGCCCTGACCCCGACCTCAGCGCGCGACCCTGCCCACCCGATACACTGTGCCAGCCACGCCACCAGGCAGGCCCGCCACCTTAGCTCAGTCGGCAGAGCGGCTCACTCGTAATGAGCAGGTCGTCGGTTCGATTCCGACAGGTGGCTCTATCCGGGTATGAAGAAGTCCCTGGCCCTCGTTACTGCCGGCTGTTACGCGAGATCCTCGGCCGTACCAACGACGAGCTGGGATTCCTCGAAACCCGACGATGAGACAACCGAAGAACTGCGAGAACACCTCACCATCGCCCGCAGCATCGACACCGCCACCCTCGAGCTGCTCTGCTGCCCGATCGACACCATGCGTCACCTCGACCGTTGGGCCGGCTCGTTCGCGCCGCTCGCCTACGCCACAGCACAACAAGCCTTCATCCTCCTCGATATCGACGACCCCAGCGCAGCGGTCGAGCACTTGACCACGCCCGCGCCCTCGGCACCGGCGAAGCCGTACCCGCACTGCTCCGCGCCTGGCTCGCCGCAGCACACGGCGAAGGGCTCGCCGCCACCGGCGCCTGAGACGCTGCACTCACCGCATTTCGACGAAGCGAATGCCTTGCTACCCGCCGAACACGATCACCCCGAACTACCGTTCCTCATGTTCAGCGACGTCTACCTATGTCGATGGCGCGGCGCAGTGTTCACCCGACTCGGCAAACCCGAAGCGATCAGTAACCTAGAAAAAGGCACTCCGCACCCTGACCGTTAACACTGTACGGGCGCTAACCGGAATGCTCACCGATCTCGCCTTTGCCCTACTCGCCATTGGCGACTGTGAAGCCGTGCTCAGCTACGCCGGACAAGCCCGCCGGCTCGCCACCCTAACTCTCCTCGCCGGCACCCAACTTCCGGAACCGCGTAGCATACATTCAGCAACAGCGGCACAATAGTCCTGAGCCGAGCACCTCACCACGCCGTACCAAATCGACCACCCGGTCAATCGGAACCCATTCAATGCGCGCTACCTCCGCCGCGTCAGTCGGCTCACCCACCTTCACAGCTTCCCGCCACAAATAAGCGTGAACCGGCGCGTCCACCATTCCCGGCAACGGCTGAAAAGACACCAAATGCTCCAGCTCCCCAACCGGCTGCCACCCCCTCTCCTCCACCGCCTCCTGCGCCGCCGTTACCACCGGATCCTCACCCTCTTCAACCAACCCCCAACCAGCTCATAACCCCAATCATCCGTAGCAAACCGATACCGCCACAACATCAAAACCCGCTCATCAGCATCAACAATCAGTGCAACCGCCACACTATCCAGCCGCACCACATGATGCTCAAACCGCTCACCATTCTGCGGCTCCACATCAACAAGCTCCATACGCACCCAGCGGTTGTCATACACCGCCCGTGATCCGCGAACCTTCCAGGCCAGCGCTGGCTCGGGCTCGGCGTCTACCATCGGCGCAGCCTATCTCACAGAAATGATCTTAGTGCTGATCCGGTCCACGCCTTGTTGAAAAAGATGGGGATGGTACTAGGGCGAACGCGGCACTAGGCGGCGCCCGTGCCAGTAGCCTGCACGCAGGGAGACAGGAGGTCTACATGATCATCAAGGCGACCGGCCGGGTCGGCGCGTCAGCTCGGTTCGACGGCCACCAAGTCGCACTGACCCGTTCCGGCTACTCGCGAGCGGTGACCGGCAAAGGGACACGGGTCATCCCTGTGACACAGATCGCGGCGGTGGAGTGGAAACCTGCCGGCCGGATCACGGACGGGTTCATCCGGTTCGTCGTCGCAGGTGCCGTGGCCCGCCGGTCCCGGTTCGGTTCGCAATCGAACGACGCCCGGTTCGATGAGTGGGCGGTTCCGTTCTGGCGGAAGGCGCAGCCGGAGTTCGAGCGGCTACGAGACGCGGTACAGGCGGCCATCAGCGTCCGGAGCACGCCGAACGGCGCCCCAAACCGGATCGAACAGCTCCGGCAGCTTGCGGATCTGCATGCCTCCGGTGTTCTCACAGACGGCGAGTTCGAGCAAGAGAAGCGGCGACTGCTCGAATCCTGAGCCAAGTAGGGTGACGCGTTTCAGATCTCATTCTCCATCTCTGGGTAGCGATTCTTCCTACGCAGGCCCCTCCGGCCTGAGTCCAGCATAATTTTTTATAGAGCCCGTCGCGGTGGCTTCGGCTACCGTCATCATAGGGCTCTATTGTCGAGGTTGTGGGTCGATTTCATGATCACCCGGGAGTGATGGGCAGCATCCACCGTCCGCCCAGCCGTGGACGTGCTGACCGCTGGGTGGTCGTGCTTCCAAAGTCAATGTGCCTTAATAGTATTAACAGAAGGCCGGATCCGCTCCCAAGCGTATCCCAGGACGCAGTAGGCGGACTAGCGGGAGATCTGCCACAGATGGCTCTCGGGAACGGCCACGCCGGGTATCCTGCCACGAGCGAATCAAAACGGTAGTAGGTGAGTTCCGAGAGGCGTGCAGGGAGGCATTAATCGCTAAATGTGGTTCGAGCAGCGGAAAGTCCACCTTATGGCCTACATATCGTCCAGCGGAAGCCGCTGCCGCTGGTGTGCTCGGTCATCGGTCGCCATCCTGTACGGGCGACTGCGTATGTGACCGCACGGTAGTGATGTCTGGATGGAGCGACTCGAACGCTGGCATGCTGTTTGACACGCCAATGGCGACATATAGTGGCGGCGTTTCCGGGAAGGCGCGCCGTGGCGAGCGGGTGAGGGTCGATCTCGTAGGACTGCCGGTCGTTCACGCGTGCTCGCGGGCAACCCGTTCAGCGACCAACGCTCGTATGGCGTCGCGCCCGCGGACGACCGGTTCCGTGTCAGTCAAGGCGCGAACGGCCTCGCTGTCGGACAGCACGGCGATGGTCTCTCGCAACCGGTCGAGCTCCCCGAATGGCACGACGTCGGCCACGTGCTCCCCATGCGCGACTACAGCGACGGTCTCACCTCGCTCAGCACGGCGGACAGCCTCCTCCCACACGGCAGCTTGTTCGCTGGCCACATGCAGGTCGTCGGCGGACACGGTGGCCGACCGCTCGCTCATGCCACTGAGGATACTTGCCAAGACCGGCAATGAGGCGAGGCAGGAAGACGTCCAGGGCATGTCCGCTTACCTGCTTGCTAGCAGACTGCGTCCAAGCCGAGCGGCTCGACTCGCGGGGCGGCAGCGACGCGCCAGCCGAGGATGCATCGAAGATCGACTCACACGACCTCGCATCGGCGATGATCATCCATAGTGGACGGTCTGTCCAAACATCGTGTCCAACAACCTCGGTCGTTCTGCGCATCCGGGGTCGTTCAGGCTGCCTCCGCTGCCAGCGCGGTAGGCGGAAATCGTCGCCTGCCTGGGTGAACTTTGCTCTCGTAATGAGTAGGCCGTCGGTTCGATTCCGACAGGTGACTCCCACCCTAACCCTACGACCCAGGGCCCCAGCCGGCCTGTGAACCGGCGCCCCACACAACGCGACAGGCGGGGCATTCGGCATCACCATCTAACGAAAGCAAGATCAGGATTGGAGGTGAAGATCATCAAAGCCAATCCGGGAGCGAAGCCTGCCCACCCCGTGAATGATCAAGGCCAGTTACGATCAACCGACGGGATCCCCTACAATCGTCAGCGCGGTTCCAAGCATGTTCCACGTAGGGAGGCGCGGTGTTGATCTTGGTCCACATACGCCGACGCCTTCGAAGCGGAGGAGGGGCCACATGAAGAAGGTGCTCCTAACGACGGCCCCAAAAGAGGCGCTAGTCGAGCCGAATGGAGTCGGCGGTCACTGGTATGACCGAACCGACACGTACATGGCTTGGACGTGTGCGGTAGACATTGAGGATCGGCTGTCCGTGACTTGCCCTCCGACTGGTCTCCGCTTCCTTAAGCACAACGTGCCGGACATCGAGATCCTCGAGTATCCTACCTGGCAAGAATACCTGACCGCACTGGAGTCCGAGACCTGGGACATGGTGGGCATCAGCTTCTACACGTGGTCCACGCCGGTCGCCATAGAGATGGCCAGGGCCGCGCGCGAGGCGGGCGTGGAAGATATCTGGGGCGGCAACTACGGCGTTCTCTCACCGGGTATTAGTGATTACTTCACTAGGCTCGTGAAAGGTGCAGGGGAGTTCCCCCTGCACCAATATGTCTATGACAAGCCGCTTCCGCGAGTGCGGCACCCAGCGATGTTGGGAGCGAGCAGCTTCCATCAGGTCAGTTCTCCAGTTGGCTATCTCTACTCCAAGCGTGGCTGCAATATCGGTTGCACGTTCTGCTCGACACCGATCTTCAATCCCAAAGAAGAAGCTATCTTCATGGAGGACATGGACGCGGCACTCGACACATACCGGGAAGAGAAGGTCGCACATGTCATTATCTACGATGAGAGCTTCTTCCTCACCAATCATCTGGCCGAGCAGGTGGTGGATGCCCTGGCGGAGCGCGAACTGCCGTGGATCTGCCTGACTCGCGCCGACCTGATCCGAGGCCGGATTCCCGAACTTACTGATCGCTATATGGACGGCGCGATCGTTGGTATAGAGTCGTATCGCGACAAGAACGTCGCGGATGTGAAGAAGCGCGACGACGTCTATAACGTCCGGCAGACCGTGCGCGAGCTGATCGACAATGGCCGTCGAGCGCTCGGCACGTTCATGATCGGATTCGCCGACGACAGCATCGAAGACATGCAGTTCGATATCGAGCAGCTCAGCCAGGGTGGGCTGTTCGCTTGTCAACTGACGCTGCTCACGCCATTTCACGGCACCCGTCTTTACCGGCAGATGGAGCACCTGATTGACGAGCCGGATCTGAGCAAGCACGATCTGTACAACCTGGTGTGGAAGCATCCGAAGATGAGCCGGAGCGAAGCGCGGGACTTGCTCGCCTGGGCCCAGCGCCGGGTCAACGAGCCGAGCCGCATAGCCGCCACGCTCAAGCAGGAGATGAAGGTCAAGCTGCGCAAGCGGTTCGCGAACCGGCACAATGTGGCGCAGCAACATCCGTCGGGGTCGTCTGCACACGCCGAGGCGACAGCGTGAACACGAAAAGCCTAAATATTCTCTGTGTTCAACTCGGGTTTCACGAGGCGTATCCCGACGCGTCGACGCTCGCGACGACCTACAACGACGGCATCTACTACGTCGCTTCGTTCGTCCAGCAGGAATATCCGGACGCGGAAGTCGAGATGTGCCAGATGTTCTGGGGTGAGAAGCCCGAGAACTTTCCTCTCGCCAGCTACGACTACATCCTGATCTCAGCACTGGCAACGCACTTCTGGTCGAATATCGAGACGCTGGAGCTGATCCAACGCAACAAGCGTCCCGGCTGCGTAGTCATCATGGGTGGCCCACACGCCGCGTTCGCTCCCTACGAGGCACTGCGCTACGCCGATTACGCGGTATTGGCTGAAGGCGAGATCCCGACCGTCCAGCTGATCAAGGTGCTGGAGGCCGGCGACCCCGTCGTCGATGTCGACAACCTGGCCTACATCGGTGCTAACGACGAGCTGTGCCTCAACAAGGTCACCCGCTACGGCAGTATCGCCAACGCGATCAACCCGAAGTTCCTGGCACGGGCGCCGCGGCTCCATTGGGCCACAGTCTCTATGTCGCGGGGCTGCCCGTTCGACTGCTCGTTCTGCTACGCGATCCGTCTGCTCGGACGGCGATTCCGTACCAAGACCGCGGACGACGTGCGCGACGAGTTGGACGCCATCTACCAGCAGACCGGCTGTAACCGGTTCTATGTCACGGACCTGAACTTCACCACCCGCAAAGACTACTGCTATGAGATCGCCGAGAAGTTCCGTGATCGCGGCTACAAGTTCATCGCGATGAGTCGGATCAACCATGCCGATGATATGGACCTGGTCCTCGAGCTCAAGCGGTCAGGTTTCGAGGAGTACTGTCTCGGCGTGGAGTCGGAGGACCCGGCCGTCCTTCAAGCGTTCAACAAGAAGGTCGACGCCTCCGAGCAGACTGGTCGGCTGCTGCGCTTCGCCGAGAACGACATCGCCATTCACTCCGCAATCATCTACGGACTTGAAGTCCAAGACCGTGCGGCGATCGAGGCAACGGCGTGCTGGTGTGCCGAAGCGCGGATCATGCACCCGGTCTTCGTGTGCTTGGCGGAATATCCTTTCCAGAACCTGCTTTATGGCGCTCGCCAGGATATCGAAGATCACCGGATTATCATGGAGGTACCCACCTACCAACATTACTCATTCGTCGGCATCTTTCCGCGCCACCTGCGTCCAAGCGAGCTACAGCAGGGAATCATCGACAGCTACGACATCTTCTTCAAACGGGCGTTCGAGATCGAGCGGCGCCCGCAGCGGCGGGCTCGCCTCAAGGCGTACTTGCGCAGTGTCGAATGCGGTCGAGTTGGCATGGAGCGGCACATCCGCTTCCTGGAGGAACTCGAGAAGCCCTACTACACCGCGTCCGGGATACTGAAGGAAGACCTGCTGAAAGCCGACTTTGACGCGCGTCACGGCGAACTCCGTGACTGGCTTGCGAAGTCGACCAAGCGCAGAGGCCTACTGTTCGTGAAAGAGTATGCGCGATGACACCGGCACGTCGATACAGGACCGTCGTCGATGCGTTCCTCGACAGCGCCAGCCGCACTCCGGATCGGCTGGCCTTTCGAGTGATCGAGAAAGCCAACCGCGAGTTCGCGCTCAGCTACGCGGAGGTGTACCGCCTCGTCGGACAGTCCGTTGCCGGACTCGCGGTGCACGGGATCGACGAAACGGCCCACGTCATCATCGCATTGCCGGCCTCGCGGGAGTTCCTGTCGGTCTACCTTGGCTGCTTGTACGCCGGAGTCGTGCCGACCGTTGTGGCGGAACCGAAGGAGGGCCGCACCGAGCACTACGCGGCGTACCTTCGAGGTCTGGCAGAACACACTCAGGCAAAGCAGGTCATCGCGTCCGCCGAGCTGGGCAACCAGCTCGCACCGTTGCTGCAGGTCCAGATCTTGACGCCGGCAGCGCTGCATGGCACGCCGGTCCAGTTGACCGCGCCCCGCGCAACGCCGACGTCGCTCGCTCATCTTCAGGCAACCTCCGGCTCAACCGGCGTGCCAAAGCTGGCCATGGTCCGGCACGACAATATCGTCGCCAACGTCCAGGCTATCGCCGATGCGATCAGGGGAAACCTGGATGACTCGCTGGTGAGTTGGCTGCCTCTGTCCCACGATATGGGACTCGTCGGTGTATCGTACGCGCTCAATGCCCAGATTCCTATGGTGCTGTCTGACACCGCAAATTTCCTGCGGAATCCGCTGTCGTGGCTGCAATTGATCAGCCGCCACCAAGGCACATTGTCGCCCGCACCGAGTTCCGCGTTCCACGCGTGCATGCGACTCGCGAAGCTTCGCCCGCCGCAGGATCTCGACCTGTCGACGTGGCGCGTCGCATTGTGTGGAGCGGAGCCGGTGCACGAGAGCACCATGCGAGAGTTCCAGGCGGTGTTCGGCCGCGCTGGCCTATGTAAAACAACTCTCCTACCCGTGTACGGCCTTGGCGAGGCGACACTCGCGGCCACCATTTCCGATGTCGATCGATCGTACTCAGTCGATTGGGTCGGCGCGGAGACGGTTGCGGCGGGAGGATGGGCCGAACCCTGCGCGGCTGAGGACCCGCGCGCCTTGGGCATGGTGTGCGTGGGCAGGGCGGTGCCAGACCACGCTCTGCGGGTGGTCGACCCAAACGGAGTACCGGTACCGGATCGGACAATCGGTGAGATCGAGATGTACGGCCCCAGCGTGATCGATGGCTATCTCGCCGCACCGGACAATGCGAAGACTGGGGCTGTCGATGACCAACTCAAACGGACGGACGGTTATCTCCGCACCGGCGACCTGGGTTACCAGGTCGACGCAGAGCTGTATATCACCGGTCGCCGCAAGGATATTGTGATCATCTCGGGTCGCAATATCATACCTAATCAGCTCGAAACGTTCGTGGAGGCCGTCACGGAGAGTGCGTTTACCCCAGCGGTCGTGGCGGTAGGCGTTGTCGATCCAATGCTGCTGACCGAGCAGCTTCATCTCCTGCTTGACGTCCGGCTCGCTGCCGATCGAGACCGACAGGCCATTACCAGCCAGGTGATCGATGCGCTCGCGGAGGTGTTCGGCATCGGTGGCGTCATCTGCCACTGGGTGGGTCGAGCTGAGATACCTCGGACTCCCAGCGGAAAAATCCAGCGCTATCTGTGCAGAAAGATGATCGAAGAACGGCTCGCCGCGCATCAGTCTGAAACTAGGCTCGCGGACGCGCCGAACGTCCGACCGACGGTTATGCAGGACGCGCCGTCGCATAGCTGAGCCAACAAACAAGGACCTGTGGAGAGCCGCACACGATGGAAGATCAGAAGCTGTTCGAGAAGGTCGTAGGACATATCGGCGAGTTCGTCGAAGCCGATGTCTCGTATCTTACTCCAGACTCACCTCTTGCCACGTCGATCGAAGGAATGAGTTCGCTAAAAATGGTCGAGTTGCTTCTCTATATGGAGGATTGTTTCGGCTTGGAGTTCGACGAGTCCGTTATGGAGAAACTCGAGACGATGAACGATCTTGTGAACTACATACAAGAACTGCAGAACACGCAGCGGCAGTCGGTGTGACCGGTCCCGATAGTGTCGCGACGCAGTGTGGTGGTCACCGGGATGGGTGTGGTCTGCCCTCTCGGCTCGACGGTCGATGATCTGTGGCAGGGTCTCGTTGATGGGCGCACGGGGATTGTTCCGCTGACACGCTTCGACCCGGACCGTTTTCGTTGCCGATATGCCGGTCAGATCGACGATGCCAGCGTGACGTTCTCTCCAGGCCCGTTCCAGTTCGAGATCAGGCGGATGAGTGCGTTCGTACGCTATGCGCTTTTCGCAGCGGAACGGGCGCTGGAGGACAGCGGCTTGACGCCAGGGACCGCGACTGATCGGAAAGCCCAGGAGGTGCCCCCGAGCTATCCGGCGGGCGGAGCCGTGTTCCTTGGCGTGGCGATGGGAGGTCTGCCCAGCATCGAGGCCGGCGTGCTCAAGCAGGAGCGGCAAGCACTGCGGAGGACCAGCCCGTTTCTGATCCCGTCTCTCATCCCGAGCATGGCGGCAAGTGTGATCGCGCTGCGCCATGGGATCGGCGAAGAGCAAACGACAATCGCAGGCGCTTGCGCGAGTGGCTGCCAGGCGTTGGGTCAGGCGATGCGCGCGATCCAGTCCGGTGCGCGCACCTGGGCACTCGCGGGCGGAGCCGAATCGGTGACCACGCCAATCACCTATTCCGGCTTTGAAGCGATGCACGCCCTCAGCCGCTGCGACGATCCAGCGAGCACACCCCGCCCATTCGATCGCGACCGGGACGGCATGATCGTTGGGGAGGCGGCCGCGGCCTTCGTGCTCGAAGATCGTGTCCACGCCGAAGCACGTGGCGCGACGATTCACGGCGAGTTGAGCGGCTTTGCCACGAACAGTGGCTGCAAGGCCATCACTGACATCTCGACCCCACACATCATGCGCTGCATGACAAGCGCGCTCGCAGACGCCTCGGTGGGACTAGATGCGATCGAGTGCGTATTTGCGCAAGCTTCGGGCATGCTCCAGGGCGATGCCGCCGAGCTTGAGGCCATGCGTTTCATGATAGATGGCGCGCGCCGGAAACCGATCCTCACTTCGATCAAAGGGCATACCGGATCCATGTTTGCCGCAAACGGCCCGATGAATCTCGCCGGCGCGCTCATGGCACTTCGCCACCAAACCGTGCCAGCGACTGCGAACTTCGTACAAACCGATCCGTCATTCTCGGATATCGACATCGCCTGCGAAGCCCGAGCGACCGAGGTGAGCCGTTGTCTGATCAACGCGTTTGGCTTTGGCGGAATAAACGCCAGCCTGGTAGTGTCGAAAGCATAGCTACCACCGCATTCGGAGAGGCGCATGACATGGGTTCGTCGTCAACACATTTTGAGAAGCTCACGCGCTGCTGCATGAAATGCAAGATATCCAAGTTTCTGAACAAGGAGATCACGATCGAGAAAGCCGGGGTCGCGCGGGTAGCTATACCGTTCAACGGCGATCTCACCCAGAACTCGGACTTTCTGCACGCGGCCCTGCTGTTCGAGGTGGGCGACACGGCCGGGTTCATGGCGGCCAACTCGATGGAGGAGACCTACAGTTTCCTCACGATCGACTATCACATCAATTTGATGCGGCCGGTGCAAAAGGAGGGAATCTACGCTATCGGGGAGGTGGTGAACGCGGGGAAGACCCTTTACGTCGCGCGCAGCAACATCTACACCGACAGCGGTAAGCTTGTAGCGGCCGGCCAGGGCACGTACATGGTGACGAAGATTCTGCTCAGCGATCTCGACGGCTACGACGACTGATCGGGTGTTTGCGGATGGTGCATGCGACTTGGCAGGCTAACCTCCGTCACCATGCTCTTTCCGGAGAAGGTGCGTGGCTGAGTGGGTGCGCCTCCGATCGGGCCGGCAAGGGGCCCGGCATGACCCATGCCACATCACCCAACAAGCAGACGTGCATGGCCGCTGTGCCGTCGAGTGTCACCTGCACACCGTCTGCCTGGACACGTCCAGGGTTGAGTCGTCGCGTCTCCGATCCACCGGATGTAGCTGGGCGGGTAGACTGCCGGCATGGTCGCTCCCGTCAGTGCCGTTCCAACGATCCCGCCGGATGCCGCCCCGCGTACGATCCGTGCCGCGCTGATCGGGGGGGAGGTTGGTGACTTCGACCGGGAGTACCGGCGGGCGCTGGCCGAGGCTGCCGAGACACTGGACCTGAACGGCGTCTTGGAGGTGCTACGGCGCTGGCAGCAAGTTGCGTGGTCCACGCAAGACGACCCGGAGGCGCACCGCCGAATGCTGGAGCACGCCGCTCGTCTGACTGCTGGCCATGACATCGCCACCGAGCCATGGCCACAGACCAAGGCCAGGCTCGGGCTGTAGCGGTGTACTCCGTCGAAATCGACCGTGACGCTCTTGATGAAGTCGTGGGCTCTACCTGCCAACGCCCTGAAATTCTATGCCGAGCTGCTGGCTCTTCTGGATATTACGCCGTGGAGCGGCAATGCCTATAATTGGTAACTCCCAGACGCAAGTATGCGTACTCACACCTTCGGTGCCCATGATGAGGGCATGACGATTTACCTTGTGCTCGAAGCACAATGCCGCGTCGTTGTGCTGCGGGTGTTGTGGCTGGGCTAACTGCTCCCTGTCCGACCGTCCACTGTGTACTCGGTGGACGCAGGGCTGTCCACAAGGTCGTCGGTTCGATTCCGATAGGTGGCTCTACCTAAGATATAGCTTCTGATCTACATAGATGTTACTCGACAAGATCTATTACTGGCTCCTAAAGTGGATCTTTGTCCACATGGTTCCACCTGGCGTGCCTACATTCGAAGCCAAGTCGAGCGCCGGGGCCGTCATCGGGCGGCGCGTCCGGGGCGTCCGGCCGTACTCGGCGGCTGCCCTCGGCTTGCGGGCGGCCTTCCTGGTAGACCAGAACCCACAGCCGTGTGTCAGTCAGGCACCGCGGATGAGGAGCCGAGGATGAAGAAGCTCATCAACGACCCGGCCGATGTGGTCGCCGAGGCACTGCGGGGGATCGCGGCGGCGCATCCGGAGCTGCGGGTCGACCATCAGCACAAGATCGTCTATCGCCGTGACATCCCGCGGCCGGGCAAGGTCGGGCTGGTCTCTGGCGGCGGTTCTGGCCACGAACCGCTGCATGGCGGTTTCGTCGGCCCCGGCATGCTCGACGCCGCCTGCACAGGCGAGGTGTTCACCTCGCCTGTGCCTGACCAGATGCTCGAGGCGACGAGGAACGTCGACGGCGGTGCCGGCGTGCTGTACATCGTCAAGAACTACACCGGCGACGTGATGAACTTCGAGATGGCTGCCGAACTGGCCACCGCCGAGACTGGCGTCGAGGTGGTTTGCGTGGTCATCGACGACGACGTCGCCGTACAGAACAGCATCTACACCGCCGGGCGCCGCGGCGTCGGCGTCACCGTACTGCTAGAGAAGATCGTCGGCGCTGCCGCCGAGGCCGGCCGGGACCTCGCTGCGGTGGCGGACATCTCCCGCCGGGTCAACGCGAACGGACGCAGCATGGGGGTGGCGCTGACCTCGTGCATCGTGCCCGCCGCGGGCCGCCCGACCTTCGACCTGCCCGAGGACCAGATGGAGATCGGCATCGGCATCCACGGTGAGCCGGGTCGGCGGCGGGTGCCGTTGGCGCCGGCCCGAGGGATCGCCGAGATGCTCCTCGAGCCGATCCTGCGCGACCTCGACTTCACCGGCGGCGAGGGCGTCATCGCGTTCGTCAACGGCATGGGCGCCACCCCCTTGATCGAGCTGTACCTCATGTACCACGAGGTGACCCAGATCCTCGACAAGGCCGGGGTGTCCGTCGCCCGGTCGCTAGTCGGCCCGTACATGACGAGCCTGGAGATGGCGGGCTGCTCGGTCACCCTGCTCCAGGTCGACGGCGACCTGCTGCGCTTGTGGGACGCGCCGGTACGTACGCCGGCACTGCGCTGGGGGGTCTGAGCATGGCCGACGACGCCGTGGACACCGCCGCCCTCGGCCGGTGGATCTGCGAGTTCGCCCGCCTGGTACGGGAGAACAAGGACCTGTTGACCCGGCTCGACGCCGCGATCGGCGATGCCGACCACGGCACGAACATGGACCGCGGCATGTCCGCAGTGGTAGCTGCGCTGGCGGAGTCCGGGTCGCCGCCTGCCGGCGCGGCGGCGCTACTCAAGACCGTCGGCATGACGCTGGTCAGCACGGTCGGCGGCGCCAGCGGGCCGCTGTACGGCACCTTCTTCCTGCGGATGGCCGCCTCCGCCGGCGCCGCCGCCGTCCTGGACGCCGAAGGGTTCGCCACGGCGCTGCGGTCCGGGCTGGCGGGCGTGGTCGCGCGCGGCCGGGCCGAGGCCGGTGACAAGACCATGTACGACGCACTGGCGCCGGCCTGCGACGCGCTGGACGCCGCCCTCGCGGCCGGCCCCAGCCTGGCCGACGCGATGGCGGCCGCGGTCTCGGCGGCTGAGGCTGGCCGGGACATGACCACACCGATGATCGCCCGCAAAGGGCGGGCGAGCTACCTCGGTGAGCGCAGCGCCGGCCATCAGGACCCCGGCGCGACCTCGGCGGCGCTGCTTGTCGCTGCGGCCCGTACCGCGCTTACCTGAACCGCCGGAGGCACAACCGTGGTCGGAATCGTCGTTGTATCGCACAGCCGGGCGCTGGCTCGCGCGGCTGTCGCCCTCGCCGAGGAGATGCTGCAGGGCAAGCCGGTGCGCATCGCGATGGCCGCTGGCTTGGGCGACTCGGACGAACGGACATTCGGCACCGACGCCGTGCAGATCGTGGCAGCCATCCGGTCCGCTGAGGACGGTCAGGGGGTTGTCGTCCTGATGGACCTCGGCAGCGCCCTGCTCTCTGCCGAGCTGGCGTTGGAACTGCTCGACGAGCAGACCCGGGCCGCGGTGCTGCTGTGCCCGGCGCCGCTGGTCGAGGGGCTGATCGTCGCCGTGGTCGCGGCTGCAGGCGGGGCTAGCCGCGCGGAGGTGGCCGCTGAGGCGGTCGCCGCGCTGGCCGGCAAGCAGGCCCACCTCGCGCCAGCCGCCGGCCACCCGCAGCCCGGTACCGGCGGCGCGGTCGACTCCAACGTCCTCATCGGTACGTTCACCGTGACTAACCCCCACGGCCTGCACGCCCGACCGGGCGCCCGGCTCGCGCAGGAGGTCCGTACCCTGGACGCGAGCGTGCTGCTGCGCAACCTCACCACCGGCTCCGGGCCGGCGCCCGCCTCAAGCCTGTCGAAGGTCGCCACCCTGGGCGCGCAGCGTGGCCACCAGGTCGAGGTGGCGACCTCCGGTAGCCAGGCCAGGGAGGCGCTGGAGCGCGTGCTGGCCCTGGCCCGGCGCGGCTTCGACGAACCGGCCGGTCCCGGCTCCGCCACGTGGCGGACCGCGACCGGGACCGGGCCGGCACCCGTGGCTGCCGGCCAGCTCGCAGGCGCCGCGATCCCGGCGTCTCCCGGTATCGGCCTCGGGCCGGTCTGGACGATGCGGCCGCCACCCATCAACGTGCCGGACGCCCACGCCGAGGACCCAGCGGCGGAGTGGCGCCGGCTGCGCGAAGCGCTGGCCGCGTCCAGACGCGAGATCCAGCGAGTACGCGCCCACACGGCATGCCAGTCCAGCCAGACCGCCGCTGGTATCTTCGACGCTCACCTGCTGCTACTCGACGACACCGACTTGCTCGGCGAGGCGCGGACCCGGGTCGAAAGCGGCCAGGCGGCGGCTGCGGCATGGGCGGCGACCGTGGCCAGGGCCGAGGCCGAACTCGCCCGGCTCCCCGACCCGTACCAGCGGGCGCGAGCCGCAGACGTACGCGCTGTCGGCGATGAGGTGCTACGCGCGCTGCTCGGCATCGCTACCCCCGCGGCCGCCGGCCGCGGGGTTCTGGTTGCCGCCGACCTTACCCCGGCTGAGGCGGCCGGACTCGACGCCAGGCACGTGGCCGCCGTGCTGCTCGCGTTCGGCAGCCCGACCGCCCACAGCGCGATCATCGCCCGTGGCAAGGGGATTCCGATCGTCGTCGGCGCCGGGCCCGACGTACTCGACCTGCCGGTCGGCACCCCGGTCGCCATCGACGGCGGCAGTGGCGAGGTCGTCGTCGACCCGGACCAGGCCACCCTGGCCCGGTTCCGGGAGCGCGCCGCTGCCCTGGCCCGCGCCGAGACGACCGCACTCGCCCACGCCCGCGCCCCGGCCGTTACCCGTGACGGCGTCGAGGTGCGCATCGGCGCCAACATTGGCTCCCTCGACGACGCCCGGATCGCCGCCAAGCGTGGAGCTGACCTGGCCGGCCTGGTCCGTACCGAGTTCCTGTTCCTCGGCCGGACCCGGCCCCCCGACGTCGAGGAGCAGGAGAAGGCGTACCTCGCCCTAGCCGAGGTCCTGGAGGGCAGGCGGCTCACCTTGCGCACGCTCGACGTCGGCGGCGACAAGCCGCTGGACTACCTGCCGCTGCCGCCCGAGGCCAACCCGTTCCTCGGCCTGCGCGGGCTGCGGCTGTCCCTCGCCCGCCCCACCCTGCTGGCCGAGCAGTTGCTGGCCATCGTCCGGGTCGCCCACACCACCCCCGTGAGCCTGCTGCTCCCGATGGTCAGCACCGTCACCGAACTGCTCACCGCCCGCCGGATGCTCGACGCGGCGGTGGCTGCCGAGGGCCGCGGCACTCCCCCCGGGCTCGAGGTGGGGATCATGGTCGAGGTGCCAGCAACCGCCCTCAAGACGGCCGCGTTCACCCGGCGCGTCGACTTCCTGTCCATCGGTACAAACGACCTCACCCAGTACGCGCTCGCGGCCGCCCGCGACAACGCCGCGGTCGCCGGCATCGCGGACCCGTACGACCCGGCCGTCCTGCAGCTTATCCACGCGGTGTGCCAGCACGCCGGAGACCTGCGCGTCGCCGTCTGCGGAGAACTGGCCGCCGACGAGCGGGCCGCCCCCCTGCTGGTCGGGCTCGGCGTACGGGAGCTGTCGGTGTCGCCGGCCGCGGTACCGCACACCAAGCAGGCCATCCGCGGCCTCGACACCACCCGCGCCAAGACCCTCGCAGCCAGCGCCCTCACCGCAGCCAGCCCGGACGAGGTCCGGGCGCTCACCGCCGACCCCGCCCGGCCCGGCCACCAGCCACCGCCACCGACCCAACCGGACCGCTGACACCCGCCCCCAACGGCCCCAACCCCAAGCGCCCCAGGACCACCGCCCGAACCCACGGCGCTGCGCGGTTACGACGCGGCGCCGGCCGGTGGCGCCGGTGGAGCCCCGAACCTGGACGCCTCCGGGAAACCGTGACGAGAAAGACCATCTTGATGACGGTGGTATCTCTTGATGGCTCCATCGAGGTGCTGTGCGCGCCTGAGGGCTGGCCCGGCTGGATGTCTCGAGGCTACCAGTCTGGGGTAGTCACCAGCAGCATCAACGAGCGGCTGAACGAGCACGCGTTCAGCCCAACGCGTGGACGCGACACGCCGGTTAAGGGGCGTGTCGCGTCCATCAGTTGACGCCGAGGGCGGCCGCTACCTCCACCCGGAGCCGGGCCAATCGCGTGACGGTCTTGCGGGAACCGATGAGCGTTGTTCCGAATGTTCAACGGAATGTACATAGGTACGCGGCACGCGTCTGCGCGTAAGGGAAATGGGGCGAATGGAGTGGGGATACTTGGCAGGTCTAGTATCGGGTAATTGAAGTTCCTTTTCGTATGAAGGTTGTCCGGCGATGGCTCCTCGCCTTGCTGATGATGGTCTCGGCGGGTTTGGTCCAGATGAATGGTCGGCAGTGGGTGTTGTAGCTGGTGATGAAGTCCCGGATCGCTGCGGTCAGCTCGCTTACGCTGGTGAAGCTGCCACGGCGGATCGCTTGTCGGGTGATGATGGAGAAGAACACCTCAACGAGGTTCATCCAGGAGCAGCCAGTTGGTGTGAAGTGCAACTGGATACGCGAGTTTTCCGGTCGGGCCAGCCAGGTCCTGACGTTCTCGTGCTTGTGCGTCCGGTAGTTGTCAACGACGATGTGCAGGTCTTCGTGGGGGTACTCGGCGGCGAGGTGTTTTAAGAACGTCAGGAACTCCCGGTTCGTATGACGGGAGTGACACTGGTCGGTGAGGCGTCCGGTGGCTACCTCCAACGCGGCGAACAAGCTCGTCGTTCCATGCCGCAGGTAGTCGTACGCGCGTCTTTCTGCCAGCCCGGGCATGACCGGCAGCATCGGCTGCGACCGTTCCAACGCCTGGACCTGCGACTTCTCATCCACGCACAAGACGATGGCGTTCTCCGGCGGATCCATGTACAAGCCGACAATATCGGTGATCTTCGACTCAAGCTCGGGGTCCGTGGAGAACTTAAACGACTCAGTCCGGTGTGGCTGGATACCCCAGTTCCGCCAGATCGACGCGATCTCGTTGTGGCTGACCCCGATTCGTTTGGCCAGTTGACGACTCGACCAATGAGTCAGTCCCGATCCTGCCGGCGGTGGGGTCAACGTCTCCGCGACCACCCTGGCCTCGTCCACGACCGGCGGTCGACCCGACCGCTCATAATCCCACAAACCATCCACACCCTCGGTGAGGTAACGGTCACGCCACTTCCGTACCGTCGGTGCCGATGTGCCCAAGTCATTCGCGACATCACTTGTACTCATGCCATCCCCCAGAGCCAAAACGATTCTGGCGCGAAATCCCACGACCGACGGAACCGACGAGGACCGTGTCAGGGACGCCAGCTTTATCCGTTCGCTTTCGGATAGCTCCACAGGAGGCAAGTAACGCATGGACTAATAATGCCACACAAGTCGAAGAAAAGATAGTTTGATTACCCGATACTAGGGATGAGCAGATCGGTAGACGAGGCGATGAAGCGGAAACTACGTGGGCTACGCGCCCGACGCGAAGATCAGGCAGGCGTTGCCGCGGCGGCCGTCGAGCAGCACCGTGCACGCGTCGCACTGGCCGTGGTCGCAGCCCTTCTTGGTCACGGTAAGATCGAGGTGTTCACACAGCGCGTCGAGCAGGGTGGTCCGTACCGGTCAAGGGCTGGACTGCTGCTGCATCGCGCACCCGTTGCCGTCGGACCGGCGCGTGCGGCTTGGTGACGGACCTGGGAAGCGCGTTTCCTCGAGACCTTATCGAGCATGTCTTTGTTTGGGTCGGGTTGATACCGATTTCATGAGGTGGGGGTGCTTGGGCCGGTGAGCAGCTCAGTCACCGCCGGGAGTAGCGGGGACGCGTTCTCGGCTTCGTGTATGAGGCACAGGGTGAGCGCCTCCTGCACGACACGTAGAGTAATTACCGTATGCGGCGCGCACAGCAAGCGGCGCAACTGGGCGGTGGCCTTGGTCTCGGACGTGGCGCCGTCGGCCTCACCGAGCAGCCGGCTGAGTTGCTGGGTGAGTTGTTCGGTGGTCTGCGGGGTGCGGCTTGCCGTACCGGTCGGGTTGTCGTCACCGAACAGGAGGGCCAGCGCCGGGTACGAGCCTGTCTCCTCCCGGCGAGCCTCGTCCAGCACCCACTGGTACGTCCGGCACTCGTTGCTCGGCGGGCTGGCGGTGCCTGGCGGGGTTGCCGGCGCTCCGCCGGGCACGGGGGACACCGGGGGAGTTGGCGACGGCGTTCGCGTGCCGGTGGATGGCGTGGGCGTCGTCGGCGGTGTCGGTCTGGCGGCGAGCGCCGAGAGGCCTGCGGGCGTCCCACCTGGCCTACCGGTGCCGGCGACGGCGGGCACCAGCCGGACCGCCCCGATGTACTCATCCAGCCACACCGGGCTGAGGTGCACGTACTCACCGGTCTGCGGGGCGTGTACGACCAACCCGTTGCCGGCGTACATGGCGACGTGATGGATGGTTGCGATGTCGTGGACGTCGTAGGCGTAGAAGAGCAGGTCGCCGGGGAGCAGGTCGGCCAGCCGCACCGGCGTACCCACCCGGGCCTGCTCCGCCGCGGTCCGTGGGATGGCCAGCCCGGCGTGCGCGTAGGACTGCTGGGTCAGCCCAGAGCAGTCGTACGCCGCGGGTCCGGTGGCTCCCCACTGGTACGGCTTGCTGATCTGGGCCAACGCGAAGGCAAGAGCACGTAACGCCATCGGCGCTGGGGCCAAGCCACCGGGAGTGGCCCGGGCAGCACGCAGCAAGTCGGCGGCCAGCCGATCCTGGCGGGTGCCACCGGCGACCGCCGTGGTCGCCACCTTGAACGGCTGCGGGCGCGGGAGTGCCCGCCCCCGTGCCAGCCACGCCAGCTCCGCAAGCTGCGCGCTCGGCGAGTCCAGCAGCCCCCCGCCGAGGCTGGCGAGCCCGCTGGGACCCGCCGCGGGGGCCGCGGCCAGCGCGGCCGCAGCCGCGCGGTCACCCGCTGCCGGCGCTTGGGTGGCCGCCCCGGTCACCAGGATGAGTACGTTCACCGCGGCCAACGGCAGCCAACGCCCGGTCGCGGAGCCGGTCGCGGAGCGCGGCCCACGTGGCCGCTCGCGACCAGGAGGTGAGTACGGCAGCCGTCTCACTGGGCGTCCTCCAAGGTTGCGGGGGTTGTCCGGAGAAGCCGTGGGCGGCGGCTCTGGTAGTACCTTGCATCCGCATTGTGCGTAGCGGCATCAAATAATGCGGTTGACAATGCCGGCCGGCGAGCGTCCGGACGCATGTGATGCAGTGGCAGCAGGTCAGGAATGCTGTCGCCAAGGTCGAGGTTCGGCCTGCCTACCAACGCACCCTTGGCTGCCACGTCAGCACGGGATAAGAACAACCTGCGTCCCAGCTTATTGTCCGCCGTGGATTGTTGGGTGACCCGCATCGACGGGTTGAGAAATCCCCGGCGGGTGGGCTCAGGGAGGCCGGGAGAGGAAACTCCTAACGACCGTTTCCGGCTCGCGAACCGCCGCTTGCCCGTCTTTACCTGGTGGGAGTCGGAAGTCCTCACAAAAGAAGTCTGGGCGATCATATGCCGCTTTGCAACGATCAAAGGGGAACGGAATCCTGCCCGAGAGGGCAACGAATCGGAGGTCTGCGTAGCCGGCCAGGTAGATCATGTGGTCGGCCACCTCAGGGCAGGCGTCCGGGCTACCGGCGCGAGTTCACGCTGGGAGGGACTGGCTGCAGGGCAGCAAGGACAGTCTGGTGAGTAATCCACCCGATGAGTGCTGTGCCGTCGGTGTCGAGCACGGGAACACCTGTTCCCTGGGCGCTTACCAGCGCACCCAGCGCGTCGGACAGCGGCAAGTCGCGGGTGATGAGTGGCGGACGTACCACCAGATCGGTGACAACATTGTCGCGGGACTGTTCGTCGCCGAGGGCTTCGGCGACTGCCTGTGCGGTCACGCAGCCGTGGTAGTGCCCGTCGGCGCCGACGACGGGCAGGATACCGTGCCCGGACAGCGCCAATGCGTGTGCGGCGGTTGCCAAGTCGGTGTCTGCTGGCAGCGGTTCAGGCAGTGGCTCGAGTACGCCGGCCACTCTCATGCCGGTCAATCGGCTGGAGTCGGGCCGATGGTCGAGGTCGATGCCGCGGCGGCGCAGTTTCAGGGTGTAGATGGTGTCGCTGCTCAGCGCCCGGCTGACCAGGGTGGCGACCACGATCGCGGCCATCAGCGGGAGGATGATCGTGTACTCGCCGGTTAGCTCGAACAGGATGATCACTGCTGTGATTGGCGCCCGCGCCGCGCCGGCAAAGGCCGCACCCATCCCGATCAGGCCGTAGGCGCCGGGCGACGTGGTCAGTTGCGGAAGCACCAGATGTGCCAGCTCCCCGAAAGCGGTCCCCGCCATCGCGCCAATGAACAGCGAGGGCGCAAACACCCCGCCGGAGCCGCCGATACCGATTGTCAGGCTGGTGGCCACGATCTTGCCCGCCAACAGCAGCACCAGCGTGGCCAGCAGGTACTTGTCCTCAATGGCGTTGTCGAGCACCGGGTAACCGACCCCGTACATCTGCGGCAATACCAACAGCACCGCACCCAGCAGTAGGCCACCAACCGCCGGGCGTAGCCATTCCGGCCCGCGCCACACCCAGTCACACATATCCTCGATCCCGTAGAGCATCCGGGTGAAGCCCACCCCGATCGCGCCGGCCACGGCACCGAGGGCCACGAAGAGCACATACTCCCACGGGCTGCGCACCGAAAAGGCGGGCAGGCTGAGGAATGCGGCATTACCCAACGCCGCTCGGCCCACGATGCTGGCGGTCACGCTGGAGAGCACGACCGCACCGAAAGACTCGACCGCGAAGTCCCGCAGGATCAGCTCCATCGCGAAGAATGGCCCGGCCAGCGGGGCATTGAACGTCGCGGCGATGCCGCCCGCCGCACCACAAGCCACCACTACCCGCAGCCGTGGTTCGGGCAGTCGAACCAACCGCCCCAACGCCGATCCCCACGCGGATCCGATTTGTACGATCGGCCCCTCCCGGCCGACCGAACCGCCGGAGCCGATGCACAGCGCCGAGGCCAGCGCCTTGACCACACTCACCTGCGGGGCGATCCGGCCTCCGCGCTCGGCAACGGCGTACATGACTTCCGGTACCCCGTGGCCGCGGGCCTCCGGCGCGAGGTGGTGCACCAGCGGCCCGTACACCAAGCCGGCGATCGCCGGAGCCAGCAGCAGGAACCACGGTCCCAGCGCAGGCAGCCATGGATGTGCCTGGCCGCCGGCAATTGAGTAGTCGGCATGTCCGGAAAACACCAGCGTGAAGGCTCTGATCAACCAGCGGAAGCCGATGGCCCCCAATCCCGCGCCGGCACCGATGCCCACGGCCAGGGCAGCCATGCCCCCCGAGCTCTCCCGGAACCAGGCACTGAGATGCTGGCGTTTCGCCAAGGGCAGCGCTCGCCGGTGTGTTGAACTAGCCACCGTTGCATTATGCAACACTTTGCCAGTGCATCGAACGTGAGGTACGGTACACCGGCAGGAGGATTGATGAGGGCGCTGGTGTGCGGAGCGGGATCGCCGGGCTGACCGCAGCGTGGTGGCTGGGTGCTACGGCTGGGAGGTCCTGCTGGTGGAGCAGGCCGCCGCGGTACGCGACGAGGCTACCTGTTGGACTTCGGCGGGCAAGGGTACGACGTCCTCGACCGGATAGGCTGCTGCCAGCACTCGAGGAGGTCCGCCAATCGATCCCTGCTGTGGTGTTTGTAGACCCGGTAGGGCAACCCGTCGCGGCGGTAGACTACCGAGCGGCTGCTGGGCTGCTGGCTGGTGAACGTCCTGCGTGGTGACCTGGAGACAGTGCTGTATCGAGCGTTGTCAGGGCAGGTCACGACATACTTCGGCACCCGGGAGAGCGCTGACGAACACGCCTGGCGCGTTGAGGTCCGGCTGTCCGATGGCAGCGAGTACGACGTCGAGGAGGCGCTGGCGCACTGTGCGCCCCCTGATCAGGTGTTCTACGATCAAGTTGCCAGGTGCAGATGCCGGATTGGAGCCTGGGCCACATCGTCCTGATCGGAGATGCTTCTATGGCAGTCTCCCTACTGGCCGGCCAGGGTGCCCTCCGTAGACATGTCCTCGGCCTACCTGCTGGTCCGCCTCCTGCGGACGGACCCGATATCTCTCGCCCCCTGGCCCGCTACCACCGCAGCCTCGCCTCGATGGTCGACCATCAACAACGAGTCGGCCGGCGCGTCACCGCCTGGGTCGCTCCCACCACCCAGTGGCAGATCACCCTGCACAACCTGACATTGCGCGCCGCCAGCCTGCCGGGCATGACCAGACTGCTCGCTCCCCTTTTCTCCGGCGCCAGACAATCACTTCCGGCCATCCTGACCGCTACTCACTGAGGAACTGGGTACGCATGCCCCGCACTAAAGCCGGCGACAATGGCGCCGCGGACGTCGATGCCGTCACCGATGCCGTGCTCACCGCCTCGCGGCTGCTGGTGGCCATCTCGGCCCGCTCGATCTCCGCAGTAGCGGACACGATCACACTGCCCCAGTTCCGGCTGCTGGTTATCCTGCATAGCCGGGGCCCCCTCAAACACGCCGCGTTGGCCGAACAGTTGGGCGTCAACCCCTCCACCGTCAGCCGCATGGTCGACCGACTCGCCGCGGTGGGTATGGTCAACCGCCAGGCCAGCCCGACCTCCCGCCGGGAAATCGTCGTCGAACTCACCGCTGATGGCGACCGGGTGGTCCGGCAGGTCACCGCCCGCCGCCGTAGTGAAATAGCCAAGATCGTCACCAAAATGCCGGTCCATGCCCGGCAGGGACTGGTCGAGGTACTCGCTGCTTTCGCCGAGGCGGGCGAAGAGCCCCCCGCCAGTACCGCATTCGACGTGATCGGGACCTAACCCACTAGACGCCGGCCAGCAATGTTACCGATCAACCTTCGGCGCCAGCATCGGTTAAGACTGACGACTGCGACGCCGCCATCGCGGGTAGCTCTCTCGCCGGAGAAACCGCCAGTCAGCACCCCGACCAACGGCAGCTCGGCTCGGCGGGCCGCCGCACAATCCCACCGGGAGTCGAACACTACCACGTCCGTCAGGGAGCCCTCGTTACCCAGCGCGGTGATCGGTAAGCCGCCAGACTGGGCCGATGACACCCGCCCAGACTGCAGCCACGAGCGCCGATGCACCCCTGCCGGAACCTTTGCGCACGGTCGGGGTCGAGGAGGAGTTCCTGCTGCTCGATCTCGACACCGCGAGGGTACGGCCGGCAGCTCCCGAGGTGGTGCCGGCCGGGTCAGGGTCGGTCCAGCATGAACTGACCCGCCAGCAGGTAGAGATTGGTACGCCGCCGTGCGTACGGGCCAGCGAGCTGCACGACAGCCTGGTGCGGCTGCGCCGGGAAGCCACCCGGGCCGCCGAAGCCGCCGGGGTCGCGCTGGCCGCGTTGGGCACCAGCCCGCTGCCGGCCGAGCCAACCATCACCCGGACCCGGCGATACCTGCAGATGGATCATGCCTTCGCCCGGCTGGGCCACGAGCAGCTCACCTGCGGCTGCCACGTTCACGTGTCGGTGGGCTCCCGGGCCGAGGCGGTTGGCGCCCTGGATCGGATCCGGCCGTGGCTTTGCTGCCTGCTCGCGCTTTCCACGAACTCGCCGTTCTGGCAGGGCAAGGATACCGGGTACGCGAGCTGGCGTACCCAGGAGTGGCAGCGCTGGCCATCGGCTGGACCGACCGAGATCTTCGGCTCGCAGGCCAGCTACGAGCAGCTCGCCGACGCGCTGGTCAGCAGCGGGCTGATCGACCGCGGCATGCTGTACTTCGACGCTCGGCCCTCCGAGCACCTGCCCACCCTGGAGGTACGGGTGGCCGACGTCTGCCTAGCGGTACCGGACGCGGTCCTGCTCGCTACGCTGACCCGCGCCCTGGTCGGCACCGCTGCCGCGGAGTGGGCGGCTGGCCAGCCGCCGGTCCCGGCGCGGACCGAGCTGCTCCGGCTCGCCCAGTGGCGAGCCTCCCGTACCGGGTTGACCGGCGACCTGATCGACGTGACCAGGCAGCGGCCGGTACCGGCCCGGGCGCTGTTGGACCGGCTGGTCGACCACGTTGGTGCCGAGCTGGACCGGACCGGCGACACCGCGCTGGTGACCGACGGGCTGGACCGGATCTTCCGCGACGGCACCGGTGCTGAGCAGCAGCGCGCGGCCTTCGACCGGCGGCACGATTTGCGCGACGTAGTCCGCGACGCCGTCCGGCGCACCGTGCTGGACAGTGGTTAAGCGCTTGGTCGGCCGGTTGAGTGATGAGGCGGCACAGGCCGTCGGGCGTAGGGGGTTTTGGCGCTTCACTAGCCGATCGGCGTCGGGTAGCCACCGCCGCATACGCTGACCGTCAGCATGCCGGCGGCCGGCGGAGACATCAGGCCCGGGTGATGTATCCACCAGTCCGGGTGTCAACCCGGACCCGGTCGCCGTTGTTCACAAACAGCGGGACCTTGATGATCTTTCCTGTCTCCAGGGTCGCCGACTTGGTTGCTCCGGACACCCGGTTGCCTTGGACACCCGGCTCCACCTCGACCACCACAAGTTCAACCGACGCGGGGAGTTCAATCCCGATGATGTCCGATCCGTAGAACCGCAATTCTGGGCTCATACCCGGCACCAGATAGCTGCTCAGCTCGCCAAGTAGGTTCTTCGATACCTCAAGCTGCTCGTAGGTCTCGTTGTCCATAAAGACGTAGGTGTCTTGGTCGTGGTACAGGAGCTGCATTGCACGCTGATCCACGATCGCCTGCTCCATTCGCTCGCCAGCCCGGAAGGTACGTTCCAGCACAGCGCCATTGCGAACGCTCTTGAGCTTGGTACGGACGAACGCCCCCCCTTTGCCCGGCTTAACGTGCTGAAACTCCAGCACACTGAACAGTCCTTCGTTGAGGTCGAGCGTTATCCCGTTCTTGAAATCTGCGGTAGTGATCTGCGGCATCTGTTTTTACTCCCGAGACGGCGAACATCGTGAGTAATGGTAGCAGTCTGCACTTGAGCCGCTGGAATGAGCGTTCGACGGCCGGTAGCCTGACCGATCTCCGCCGCACCGCGGGAGAGCGCCAGGCTGGCGGCGGTCTGGATCTTCGAGGTCGGTGACCGTCTGGCCCGGCGGCGGCGCCTGTCGTGGTTCCCCGGTCAGGGGTTGCCTAGCACCAGGACCTGCTTCCGAGGGCTCTGGATCCCCTCGTCGTGGCCAAAGCGGCGGTCCAGTGCCGCCCCCCCTGCCGGGACTCGGGCGTACTCGACCAGCGAGCCGAGCGCCGCAGGCCAGCCAGGGTGGACCACGACCACGAAAGTGGCGGAGATAATCCCGGTCGGGCCAGAACGATGCACTGCTCGCAAGACGTCAGATGGAGGTGGCAGAAAAACGGGCGTACTCGGCGGTCATGATGGCAGCCAGCTCCAGCGGAGTGGAGACGGGGCCGGCAGGGACAAGGCAGCATGCGCAAGGCCGTCGGCCGCCCCGTGGATGGCCGGAGGCCTTGCGCATGCTGGCTTCGAGGGCGCGTACCTGGCAGCATGCGACCAGGACTGCCCTGGGTCACTCCGGCCCATCCGCGTCGCTGCTCGGACAGTCTGGCGATGGAGGAGCTGCGCCTTAGGAAAAACGAACCTGATCATCCGCATCCGGACAGGAACGTATGTAACCGAATTACCGGAAACGGTAGAGAGGGGCTGGTCCGGAGGGCAGTAGGGAATTCTCCCTATCGGGTATCTCGGGCCGGTTTCCGGTCGGCCCAGCCTGGCCGGCGCCCGTCACCCGATCACTTGCCCGTCGCTCAGGTGAGTGACGCCCACGGACCACCATCAGCGGGCGACGAGACCGTGTTCGACCGCGAACAAGGTGGCGCCGGCCCGGGTGGAGACCCCAATCTTGCGGTAAAGGCGCTGAATGTGGTGGTCACAGGTCTTCGGCGAGATCGCCAGTTGGCGGGCGATCTGCTTGGTCGGGCAGCCGCGCGCGAGCAGCCCGAGCACCTGAGCCTCCCGGTTCGACAACCCGCTCGGCCGAGCGGTCAAAGCCCGCTCCACGCAGTGTCCGGCGGCGTCCAGGACCGCCATGACCGCCTCGGTGTGCAACCGTCCTTCGGCCGCCGCTCGCTGAAGCTCAGCCGCTGCTGCGGCCGCTGACAGCGCCACCCGGTACGGTCGGGGCTCGGTCATCGCGTGGTAGGAGTCAGCAGCGGCGAGGATTCGCGCCGTAGCCGGCAGCTCAGCGGTACGGCTGCCGCGGTGATAACCAGAGCCGTCGCAGCATTCGTGGTGCAACCCAGCGAGCCGGCCCAGCGGGCGAAGTGTGCTCACTCCGTCCAGGACCCGTTCGGTGTGGTACGGATGCAGCCGCACCCGTTCCCACTCGTCCCTGGTCAGCGGTCCGGGCTTGCCCCATATCCCCGCGGACACCGTCACCCGCCCCAGGTCATGCACCAACCCGGCCTGCCGTACCGCCGTCACCTCCTCGGCCGGCAGCCCGCAACCCTCCGCCGCGGTACTGGCCAGCGCGGCGACCCCCCGGGAGTGCCCGACGGTGTAGAAGCTCTTGAGGTCGGCGAAGTCGGCTATCGCTGACAAGCACAGCTCCAGTCGCTCAGCCGGTACGATCGGACGCTCGCCGGGTTCGACCGCGAGCATGTCCGGCCACACCGTATGCGCCCCCAGTCCCGCGCACAGCTCGTCCGCAGTAGAAAGGAACGCTCCTGCCGCCGCAGGATCGAGCCCGTGGCCAGCCCGGGCCGACACCACCCGGCGGGCTTCGCCCACCCCACCGCCGCCCCAGGCGATCTCCGCGTCCTGGGCCACCTGCATCACCCGTACGACCAGCGGGATCTCGTCTCCGCGCAGCGCTCCCGGGAAACCCTTGCCGTCGTAGCGCTCATACAGGTGACCCAGGCCCTGGCGTATCTCGGAGTTCAACCCCAGCCGGTCGCCGAGCAACTGGGCGATCTCGCAGTGGCTGGCCGCCCATCGCCGGAACTCCTCCATCGCGCCCACTGCTGTGCGAGCGAGGACCCCGACCCGCTGCGGCAGTGGCAGCTCCGGATGCATTGCCCGCAGCGCGGTACTGACGAATCCCCACCGCGGCCCGAACATGACCGCCATCATCTGCGGACGGGCCGCGATCTCATCGCCGAAGAACTTCGCGTCGATTTGTCCCTCCGCCGTGCAACCGGCGTAGTGCAGCAACGCCACGTAGAAAATGCTCGCCCGTTGCGCCGCTGGCAGCGCCATCGAGGCTGCCAGCCGGGTCGCGATCAGTGTGGTCCGCAACCCGTGCTCAAGCGGCTCACCCATCGCCAGGTCACTGGCAAGGGACATGACTCCCACGATCTCAGCCAGCCGCAATGGCTGTCTGCCGGCTTCCTCTACCACGGCGCGAGACTACAGGTGTAACCCGTTATCTCCTGCAGCGGCTGATTCCCGCGTTGCCTGCCGGTGTGCTGGATCGGGGCTCTATTACCGAACCCTGTGGGTGAGTTGATCATCCTACTCCCTGCGTGATCGTGGAGAGGTACGCCGTACCTCGGGTTCCTGGCCTCTCGAAGGTCCGGCCTGACAGGGAGGTCCGGCGGTGGTGAGTGCCGTCGTTTCGACCTGCTGTGGTGTCGAGCCCAGGGCAGTCCAAGCCCTGCACCCGTGCCGCAGTGAGGTGTGACGGTGGCGCTGGTCGGCTTGACCGGTGGGCACCGGGTTGGGATGAGGCTTGTGGGCTGGGCGGCGGCCCGACCCCGGCAAGTGGGCACCTGTTGTCTCTATGAAGCAACCACAGGTGACCACTTGCCCCATTCGGTCAAGATCGAGCCTGGGCCTCGATGAGCCGAGACGCTTGGTTAGGTACGGCGTACTCACTCCGCGATCATGCAGCGGCTGGGACGGTCAACCCACCCACAAGCTCGGCAGCGGAGCCTGGATCAGGCCGGTTAGTACTGAAAACGGCACCGGATAAGGCCGTCCGGTGGGTAGGATGCCGGGCAGCTAAGTCGGCGACACGGTAGGAGGCCATTGATGACCGTGTTTGTGCTCGGCCACGGAAGCCATGATGCCAGCGAGGCCAGCACCTTCGTCCCCCGCGGCATGGAGGTGCACTTCCATGCCGACTTCGACGAGGGGCTGCCCTTCAGCCTTGGCCTGCACGCGTTTATCACGGGTGCCGCCGGAGGCTCCCGGGACCACTACGTCGAGATGGAGAAGATCCCCAATTATCAGCTCTCCAGGCTTGCCGACAACGAGCTGGCAAGCTACCTGACGGTGGACCGCGGTGACGCCACGCTCTATATCGTGGGCGACCAGTTGCCATCCCCAACCCGGTTATGTACCGGCAATGAGCAGAGTTGCCTGCCACGGGTGGGGATGCACCGCTGTGGCGGGATTCTCGGCCAGCTCGCCAGCCAGCGGGAGATCCACCTGATCGCCTGCCGGCTGGAGCGGCAGTCCGGGCAGCAACTGCTTGCGGAAGGCAAGCCACTGCCGCGGACCTCGGTCGTTGCCGGCGAGACTGACCCGGATTTCTACCTTCAAGTTCAGGAGATGTGGAAGGAGTTTCGGCAACGGGCCGAGGCTGACCCGGCAGCAGCCGGTACCTACTTCGACAGCCAGCCGGAGGGGACCCGTACCTACCTGCTGCAGAGTCCATGGATCAACCAGTGGTCACAGGCCCGGCAGGCCCATGCCTACCTGGATCATTATGGCCCGTACGGGCTGTACCGCTACTACGTCAGCCAGCCCCAGGAGGTGCGGGGGGCGATCGACCAGGATCCGGTGCTGTCGGCCAAGATGGTGGCGGCTCAGAAGATCCTGGCCTGGTTCCTCGATCCGAGCAAGGCACCGGATGACCGGCTGCGGGCCTGGGCGAAGCTGACCAACCAGCAGCGCGAGGATTTGATGGCCTGCGATGACACCGGCTGGCTCTACCAGTGGGCGACCTCTGCCGGGGCTGTTCCCAGCGCCCAGCCGGCGATCGACTGGGCTGAAGTTGACTGGCACAACGGTTCGGTGCTGTACGGCATGGGGTACGGCGACGAGACCCAGTTCGCGCAGGCCGGCGAGCTGCTGCTCATCGGCAATGACACCTCTTACTGGCAGGTGGGGCAGTATCTCAGCCTCCAGCCAGGCCACTGCCTGGGAACCTTACGGGTGGTCAAACCTCTGCGGACCGGCCTCGACACGATGGCCTCCGGACTGCTCACCGTGACCGGGTGCACCGACCAGGCCGGTTTCCAGGCGGCGATCGTCCGGCTGCCACCCGAGGTCTTCCTTGCAGAGGTGTCCTTCGCCTGATCCCCGAGATGGCTGGCTGGGGAGAGCGCAGGTCGAGCTAGCCGTACGGAGGCCGAAGCGCGGTCCGGTGCCGGCGCTGCCGATTGGACCGGTGGGCAGCTCGAGGTGGTAGTGCAAATCGGCCACCTACAGAGTTTTACTAATTCGGTAACATATAATTATAGTTAGCTTAGGCTGGGCCGACGGCGAGGCGTGCGCTAACAGGTTTGAGTAGCTCATCTGAATGGGCTAGCGCTTTGATCAATTAGCCTACAAATGAGTACACCGAGTGAAGTGAATGCGCTGGTCAACTGCTGTTTTACCACCATTAATTGGCTGCTACTCCCATGAGCTATGATGGCTCGGTGACTCTTCCCATAGCCGAACGAATCGGGCACCACATCAAACGAGCCGAGCAGGAGCTCATCGCGACAAAGAATACTGTGCTGCGGCCGGTCGGCCTCAACGTGCCGCAGTACACCGTGTTGATGGTACTCGCTGAGGATCCGGGGTTGTCCGGGGCTGCCCTGGCGAGGCGGTGCTTGGTCACCCCGCAGACGATGTCCACAGTGCTAGCCACCCTGGAGAGCAAAGGTTTAGTGAGCAGGCAGAAACAACCGATGTCCACGCACATCCAAGAGGCCCGGCTTACCCACAAGGGGCGCACCGTACTCAGCCGGGCCGACCGGGCTGCCGCCCGGGTGGAACAGGAGCTGGGCAGTGTGTTCACCGACGAGGAGCGTAGGCAGCTACAGGAGTTCCTCAGCCGGTGCACCACCCAACTGGCGAGCACCCTACAGCGCGTCAAGTCGTCCAAAGCGAGCTGATCCGGCAGCCGTCGTACCGGTTTCGCCGGGTATGACCCAGGCTAGCGTTTCCCGGCCATTGGTCGTCGACTATCCGGCGCCGAAACAGACGAAGCCAGCGGCCGTGACGAACTGCGACAAGTCATCTGGATCGATCCCGGTACGGGCCCGGGTCAGCGCCCGGGCTGGCGGCAGCCCGTGCTGCAGCCCGTCGTGCAGGGCGAGCATCAGTGGTCGGGTGGCCGCATCCGGCACCGGGATCACGGTGGCTACCACCGTCTGGGTCCCCAGCGCGAACAGTGCCGCGGTCAGGCCCATCATCTCATCGCCGGCGAGCACCTTGCCTACTCCGGACTGGCAGGCTGATAGCAGTACCAGCCGTGGTGCCCGGCCGAGTCGTTCGAGGTCGTAGACGGTCAACGGCCCGTCGGCGAGGTCCAGCGCGGAAAACAGCGGGTTGTCGCTGCGGACCCGCCCGTGTGCGGCAATGTGCGCGACTGCCGCACCGTCTAGCCCGCGGAGCACGGCGTCGACGGTGGCCTGCGGTCCGGTCAGGTGGATGGCCTGCTGGTACGCCGCGGCCAGGTCGGCGATCTCGGCTGCGGCGGCGACTAGTCCCGGTCCGGCCGCCAGCAGGGTTTGGCCGTTGTGCCCGGTGCCGGCCCCAGGGATGGTAGGCGCAGAGGTGGTAGGCACAGCGGTGGTGGTCCTCCCAGCGGTGGGGTGGACTGCTTGCAGCCAGATCGTTGCTGACGGCGCGACGCTGACCTCGCGTTGCTGGCAGCTCGGCAGGATCGACCACGGCAGTGCCTGCAGCTCGGCGGGTGGGACCAGTACCAGTGGCCGGTCATCGAGGATGTCGGCCAGCGGCCCGAACAGCTTGGCGTCTAGGCCGGCGGCGGCTTGCTCGGCAGCGGTGCGGGCCGAGTCGAGGGAGTTCGTCGAGCCGTACCCCAGCGCCAGCCGGCGCAGCGCGAACAGCAGCGACTCCGTGCTGCGCCGTACCCGGCGCAGGTTGGTCAGCTCCCGCAACTGGGCCACCCCGTCACGGACGGTCACCGCCAGCAGGTCGTCGTTTGACCGGATGATCTCGACTAGTACCCGGTCGCCGAGTTCGGCGGCCAGCGCCGGCACCGTGGGTGGTTCGAGCTGGCTGGTGCCCAGCGAGCCGGTGGCCTGGTGCGACAGCCGCCGGACCCGATCCTCCAGCGCAGCTTTCTGCGAGGTCAGCCGGGCGGTGCTGGCCCGGACCGGCGCGGCGGGGGGGCCAGCCGTATCGAGCAGCGCGGTTTCCACCTCGCTGGTCACCCGGCGAAGATCGGCCAGTGTGCTGGCTAGCTCGGGATCCTGTGGCGGCTGGACCGGGCTCCACAGCGCCCGGGCCCGCCAGCGTTCGGCCCACTGCAGCGACCTGGTGGCCGAGCCGGATTCCAGCGCCAGCGACATCCCCAAGACGGCGACCTCCGCGCCATGGCTGGCCATATGGACCCGCAGCTCGGTGGCGCCGAGCATGCTGCGGTATTGATCCAACACCCGCAACCCAGAGCGCAGCGCCCGCTCAGCGCCACGCCGGTCGCCATCGGCCAGCCGGCGCAGCGCCTCGGCGTACCAGGCCCGGATCCGTAGGTCCAGGGTGCCGGTGGAGCGGGCCCGGGCCGCGGCGGACAGCTCGCGGCGGGCCAGCTCCGTCGCGCCGGACTCCAGCGCCGCCCGGGCAGCGATCAGCCGGGCGTCCAGCTCCTCACCGCGCCGTCCGACCGCGGCCAGCTCGCGAGCCACCCGCAGCGCCCGCCGCCGCAGGCTTGGGGTCAGCTCGCCGGCTCGCTCCTCAGCCCGCAACCCGACGTACCTGGCCAACGCTGCCCAGCCGGGGCGTTTCTGCCGGACCGACAACGCCGCGGCCCGATGCGCCGCGTCCTGCGCCGCCTGGGTGTCATTGTTGGCCAGCGCGGCCTGCGCCAGCAGCAGCAACGCCTGGGCCAGGTACAGGGGACGGCCAGCCGTAGCCGTCTCCTGCACCGCCTGCAGGGCGGTCTCCCGCGCCTCCTGGGTCAGCCCAACCGAAAGCTGCAGCTCACCCCGGTTGATCAGAAACCCTGGTGGTACCGGAGCGTCGTTCTTGCGGTAGGTGGCCTCGCTCTCCTCCCACAACCGCAACGCAGTAGGTACGTCACCGCGCTGCGCCGCGATCTCACCCAGGTTCCAGTACGAGCTGGCGGCGTCCCGGTCCTGACCAAGCTCAGTACGCAGCCGGACCGCCCGGATAGTGTCGGCCTCCGCCTCGGTCAGCCGCCCGCAGGCGGCGTGCAGCAGCCCCCGGTTGTGGTACAGCCGGGCCTCATCCGAGCGGTCACCCAGCCGCCGGGCCAACGGCAACGCCTGCCGGTAACACTCCAACGCCTCAGCGGTACGACCGGACCGCTCGTACAACAACGCCCGCTGACCCAGCAGCCGCACCGCCGGCGAGCCAGTGAGGTTCGGGCTGGCCCGCTCCGCCTCGGCCAACGCCCGCCGAGTCTGACCCTGCTCGAACAACACCCACGCCAGACCGATCCGGGCATCCGCCTCAGCCGCGCTGGCCCCACCCGCCTGAGCGACCCGCACCCCGGCACGCAACGCAGCCGCCGCCTCATCCAACCGCCCCAGAGCCAAGTACGCCCGACCCACCGCACCCAAAGCCGTTGAGTGCGCCTCGGCATCGCCGGCAGCCCGGGCCACCCGGCCAGCCTCCTCACCCACCCGCAACGCCCTGGCCGGGGCAACACCGACCAGCCGCCGCGCCTCCGCAGCCAACTTGGCTGAATCTGGTCTAGTCATGATCGCTAGGTTTGAGCCAGACATTCCGCCCCAAGGAGTATCAGGCAAGACGTGAGCGAACTCTGCTTTCTAGTTCCAGTGTGGCAGGGACGTACGAGACGAAGGGGGAGCAGATGACCATGACGGGCCACGCCTACGCGGTACCCGCGGCCGCCCGCCGAGCGAACCCTGGGTCCAAAGCGGGGACGGTGAGCCAGCTTCAATACCACAATGCCGAGATCCTTCTTTCCGGACGACCGCTGATCCCGACGTGGTCGTACTGATCGCAGACGCCGTGGATGGAGGATACGGCGCGGCTTATCCCGCGGCACCGTCCGGGAGGACGTCACCCGGGTGGTCCTGCTGGCCGGTTCCCGCCGGCAGTCCCGAATGAGATCGCTTGGCGGTGGGCCTCGTCCAAGCGTGCCATTGAAAGATGCAGCTATGATCTGGTATGTCTGGATTTCCGCTTGTGGAAGGGGAGAGTGCACATGAGCAAGCCAGAGCCGTTCGACCAACCCTTGGCAGACCCGACCCCTGACGGTGGGGGTGTGCCTAGCCCGTTTACGCCGCCAGCTCGGGAGCCCGACGGCGGCGGTGTGCCTAGCCCGTTTACGCCGCCGAACCGGTAACCGACACCTACTAGACACCTACTCAAGCACCCCGCCTCCCGCGGAGCAGGGCCCGGCCGGAATCATCCGGCTGGGCCCGGCGGCGGTTCGCTCAGGCCACCCATGGTCGCAGTTGCTTATTAGGTAAGGCTAACCTAACATCTGCTGACGATGAACGCGGTCCCTGACCCCACCGCCGATGCTCCCGAGGACTGGTTTACCAGCCGGGTGCGACCCTTCGCTGTGCTCCACGTCGGCAGCCCTGGGATGAGCGGCCGTTGGACGACCCGCGACGAGGTGACCGCCGGCAACCAACTGGACGCCGTACTGTCCCACCTAGAACTCCGGCGGGGAGCTGATGATCGTACCGCACTGACCTGCCTTACCGGCTGGATTGGTGGGCCGGTCGCGCGCGCCCTCGCGGTCGGGGTGGTCCGCGACGGGGTAGTCATCAGGCTGGCCGGGCCGGACCCGGTCCGGCTCTACCAGCTTTCCGAGGGCTACGTCACCGCGCTGGCCATCACCCCGCTGAGCATTGCGGTCGGTCCGGCCCATCCCTGGGCCGCCTATCCCGGGACTGCCCCACCCGGCGTCGAGGTGATTGCCGAGCAGGGCGGGCTCCAACGGCTCGCCGTGGCGGAGCTGACCCGCTGGGCGAGTCCGCTCATTGACGCCTTCCACACCCGCAGCCGGCTGTCCCGTACCGCGCTGTGGGGCCAGCTCGCCGACAGCATCGGCGTGCTGCCCAGGCTTTTGTGCGATGCCGACACCGCTGTCCCGGCGGCCACCTGGATCGAGCGGATCGCCGACTTCTTGGCGGCACCGGGCGTGCCCTGGCGGCACCGGCCCACCGTCTGGCAGGCGGATTCGGCAGGTGAGCCCGTCGTGGTCGCTCACCGTGGTTCCTGCTGCCTGCTCTTCCGCGCCTGCCCGCCCGGCGGCGTCGACGCAGCGGGTCCGCCGTACTGCGGCACCTGCTCGTTGCGGAGCCGCGAGGACGTCGAACGGCGGGTGGTGTCCGTGGCCGAGTGTCGTCCAGCCGCCGTTGAGCCCACCGGTTAGATCGCGAACGTACGTCACCGTGTAGCATATGGGGCATCAGGAGCGCCTAGGCCCACCCCGGCGGGGCACATGGCACGCTCAAGTCCCACGTCGATCCGCGGACCACTGGAGATTACAAGCAGCGCCACCGCAGCGGAGAGGGTGCTCAGACATGAGCCAAGAGCAGGAGAACGTACGCCCGACCGACGATCTGCCGAGCGACGGCGCTGCCGCGCTGTCGGTGCTGCGCGACGTGTGGCGCGCCCGGGAGCAGACGAGCGTGGATGTCGAGGAAGACTGCGGCAACACCAAGGCGTGCAAGACAGTGGCGAGCATGGGTTTCCAAGGGTTGGCCGATGGCGGCGATTCACCGCGGCGGGGAGACTCGCCGGTGGACAACGATCTTCGCGCTGCTTGGCGGACGAAGCTCGAACGCGAGGGCAAGCTGAACCCCGACGCCACCAGCATACGAGACCTCGTCCTGGGTTCCGCGGAGCCGCCGCAGTAGGCAGTGCCAGTAGATAGCGGGCGCTCATTGCAGTGTTGATCGACTAGCCGGTCGGAGGATACGGGGTAGGCCCAGGCGGAACGTACCGGTCAGCCTGCCGGGGTCTCGCACCGGTTGCCGGCTTGCTAAGGAGATCGTTTCGTGAACTACCCGAATTCCGTCGATGAACTGACCATGACGTTGCGGCAGGGCGGTTACCTGGCGGATCGGGGCTTGGCGACGGCGGTGTTCGTTGCGATGTCGTTGCAGCGACCCATCCTCCTGGAGGGAGAGGTGGGCGTGGGTAAGACCGAAATCGCCAAGGTGCTGGCCACGGTATTTGAGCGCCGGCTGATCCGGTTGCAGTGTTATGAGGGCATTGACACCAACCAGGCCCTCTACGAGTGGGACTACGCCCGCCAGCTTCTGCACATCCGGGCGCTGTCTGACCGCCAAGTCAGCGACGAGGAGGCGGTCGAGAAGCTGTTCAGTCCGAAGTTCCTGCTGGAACGCCCCCTGCTGCAGGCCATCCAGGCCGGGGACCAGGCCGTCCTGCTGATCGACGAGGTGGACCGCGCGGACGATGAGTTCGAGGCATTCCTGCTCGAGGTCTTGTCTGACTTCCAGATCAGCATCCCTGAGGTGGGTACGGTCAAGGCCGAGCACCCCCCGCTGGTGGTGCTTACCTCCAACCGCACCCGGGAGCTGCACGACGCGCTGAAGCGGCGCTGCATGTACCACTGGATCGGCTACCCGGCACCCGACCGGGAGGTGGAGATCGTTACCCTCCGGGAACCCAAGGTGTCCGAGGCGCTCGCCCGTAAGGTGGTCGCGGCGGTCACCCGGCTCCGCGAGATGGACCTCGCCAAGCCGCCCGGTGTGGCGGAGACCATCGACTGGGCCCGCACCCTGGAGTTCCTCGGGGAGACCGGTCTGACCGCTGAGGTCGTCGACGTAACCCTCGGCGCGGTCGTGAAGGAGCGCGACGACCTGGACCTGGTGCGGAACAACCTCGAGGAGATCGCCTCCCATGCCTGAGCCACGGTACGGATCCGGCTAGCACCGATGTCGAGCGGCAACCATGAGTTCGTCTCGGTGCTCGTCGGCTTCGGTCGCGCGCTGCGGGCCGAGAAACTCGCGGTTGGGTCGGGAGATATCCTGACTTACTGCGCGGCAATGGCTCCGCTGGACCCGACCGACCTGGTGGACCTGTACTGGGCCGGTCGAGCCACCCTCATCACCCGCCGCGACGATATCCCGGTGTACGACGAGGTCTTTCGGAGCTTCTTTCTGGCCGCCGGCAACCCGGTCCAGGAACTGTTGAGGATTAAGGCACAGACCGCCGCCGAAGCTGAAGCGACGTTCGAGATCCCGGCCACTGAGCCCGGCGAGGAGCATACGGAGGAGACCCGCCTCGGCCTGTTGGCCTCGAACGTCGAGATTCTCAAGCACAAGTCCTTTCCCACCTGTACGCCGGAGGAGCTTGCGGCGTTGCGGCGCATTATGGCGCGCATCCGGCTGACCCCGCCCAAGCGCCGTACCCGACGTACTAGGACGGCCCCCTCGGGCCGCACCCCTGACCTTCGCCGGACGATTCGTGAGTCACTGCGTACACACGGTGAGATGGTCGAGCTGTACTGGCGGCAGCGGCGGGTGCGCAGGCGCCCGCTGATTCTCCTCCTCGACATTTCGGGATCGATGGCCGACTACTCCCGGGGGCTGCTCCAGTTCGCGTACTCGGCCAAACGTGCGGCCGCGAAGGTCGAGGTATTCTGCTTCGGTACTCGGTTGACCTGCATTACCAAGCCGTTGCAGACGCGCAGCCCGGATGACGCCCTGGCCCAAGCGGCGAAACTCGTCGTCGATTGGGAAGGCGGGACCCGGATTGGTGCCTCGCTGGATGCGTTTGTGCGCAACTGGGGGCGCCGAGGCATGTGCCGGGGCGGGATTGTCGTGATTTGCTCCGACGGTCTGGACCGGGGTGACCCAGAGATCCTGGCGACGGCCATGGAGCGGCTCACCCGGCTGTGCCACCACATTGTCTGGATGAACCCCCACAAGGGCGATAATCCCAACTACCGGCCCCAGACGGTTGGCATGATGGTGGCCGACCCCTACATCGACGTGCTGCTATCTGGCCACGACCTAAGCAGCCTGGAAGAGCTCGCCGAGCTGCTGCCGAAACTCGGCTAGGAGGCAACCCCCGATGACGATCAAATGGAGTGTCGGGATCGAGACCGAAGGGGACCGCGTGATGAAGCTGGAGGAAGTGGTCGAGCTGGCCGACGCGGTGGCTACCAGTGGCGGCATCGCGACCGGGATCGGGACGAACCGGTACGGTGCGCAGGTCGTCGTACTCGCTGACACCCGTGACGATGCGATCGAGAAGGCCACCGAGGAGTTCACCCAGGCGGTCGCCAGAGCCGGCCTTCCGGTATTCCCGATCGTCCGGATCGAAGCCATCAGCGAGGCGGAGGACGAGGAGGTGTGAGGCGCGTCCTCGGTGCGGCAACCTCGTACACTGGACGTCTCATGACACGGGGGCTCCTCACGGACGGAGGCCGGGCATGATCCGACTCGGGACGTTGGCGGGCTACCTCTTTGAGGGGCCGCGGTTGCTCGGCGGCTGGACACCGCCGGGCAAGCCCGCGGTCTTTGCCATCCTCTACAAGCCGGATCCCGAAACCAAGCCCGATCGGTACGCGGTCATTTATGTCGGCCACTCCGACAACCTCGCCGAGGAGGGTTTTCCGTTCAAGCATCCGCGGGCGCACTGTTGGGTAGAGCGTGCCGGCTCACGGTGGAAGGTCCATATTTGTACCTTCGAGGTGGCTGGCGGGGGTCGGTCGCACCGGGAGATGATCGCTCAGGAGCTTACCGCAATTTACGACCCGCACTGCAACGTCCAGAAGTACGACAAGACGTGGAAAGCGGAGTGGATCGGGGAGTACTCGGCCCGGACGACCGGTCCGCTCGCTCCCCGCGGTCCTGACGAGCTGCCGCTGTAACATGCGCGGTAGCAAGACAGCGGCCCCCTGGCTCGGGCCGGGGGACCGGTGTCTGGCACTGGCAACGTGCCGTCGAGGTTAGTGCTTGGGCGGTACGAATCCCACCATCTCGTGCAGCCGCGACCGCCGCTGCCCGGATGCAGGAGTCGCGACATGCCCGTGCTCCGGGGCGCGTGGGGTGGGCGTCACGCTGGCGATGATGCGCTCGGCGAACCCGTACAGCAACGGCAGCGCACCGGACACCACGCCGCCGGTCCGGTTGATGTGCTCGACACCGGGGACGATCACCGCGGAATGGCCAACGATCGTCTTCACGCTCTCGTTGCAATCTTCCAGGTTGCCGGCGATGCGGTTGAGCAGGATCCCGACCCAGCCCAGGTAGAAGGCGAGCCCAGCGATCAACGCGCCAATCTCGATAACCGTCAGGACGACGAGCGTGGTCATTTACGCCTCCTCTGCCGCCGGGGCCGCGACACTTGCCATCACCCTGCCCAGGAACAAGTGATGCTGCAGACCCTCGGCCAGCACGGCATCGACCCCGTCGGCAGTCTGCGGGATGAGTGCCGCGTTGGCGGTGTTCTGGGTGATGGACTGCAAGGTATCGCGGACCTTGACGACCTCGCGGTCAATGATCTTGACGAACCAAATGAGCAAGCTCAGTAGCACGACCACGATGACGAGGACCACGGCGCCGGTGACGAGCACCATATGCCACCACTGGCTTTCGCCGGTTGGAACTGCGGCAAATGACATCGCTAGCCTCCCCCACCCAGCCGGGTGCGGCCACGCTGTAGTCCACCAATGATGACCTCGGCATGGTTGATGGTCTGCCGCAGGGCCGCCAACGGCAGGGTGTTCTGGTATGCGCGTTGGAGCGCCTCATCGATTACTGGCGCTTGCTTTCCGATCCGGTACGCCAGGACCAGGATCATGACGACCAGGGTCGCGACCACCCCGACGACCAGGATCCCGATCACGTAGCCTAGGTCCCAGCCAAACTGGGAGACCGGGGCCGGTGCCGCAAGAAGTGTCATCCGGCCGCCCTCTTTCCCGGTAGTCCAGGTTGCGGGAGGGCGCTCACCGGGCGTCGCCTCCGGACCGTATTGCTGTTTCGAGGTAGCTCACGAGCGTCTCGTTCGGTTCGACGTTGTGTACTTCCCTCAGGTGCTGCTTTATCTGGCGTACCAGATCGTCCTTGGTGGTCGCCGTGGCCTGCCCGCCGCAGGCAGCTCCGACATCACTGCACCGGAATTCCATGTTCGCTCCTCCTATTATGACCCGGTCGATCGGGTGCCTGACGATTGCAGTCCTTACTGCCGCGCCGAATTACACCGTCTCGCACCAAGCACGTACCGGCTCCAGGTTTGCGTTGACCGAGGTGAGGGCCTCGGGAACTGTCCTGGTCTGATGGGCGATCGCCCGTACCCCCACGATGACCGAGCCGAGAGTGAAGCTCACATGCATCAGGTTCAGGACGACCTGCAACAGCGCCAGGCCGGCGGCAGCGATGATCAGCAAGGCGCCCAGCAGTGTGATCCAGGCAACTAGGGGCATAGCTCCTCTTCCTCAGTCGTTGCTCAGGTCGGTCGCGGACTAGGAGTCCAGCAGTTTCTGGACACTGCCCGCGTAGCGGGTCGCGCCGACCGCAACCTCTTTGATAGTGCCGTCGGTCTTGGCCAGCAGTGCTGGCAGATTGTCGAGATTCTTGGTCAGGGCGACGCCATTCTTCAGGATGTCGTCCACAGCCACTCGGATACGTTCTACCGGGACCAGCACCCGGTTCAGCAAGACCAAAACTACCGGGAACACTACAACGAGCAGGACGAGTGCGCCGATCCACCACAGCGTCATGTCTGGTCTCTCCTTCGCTGGAGGTTTGTACGCACGTTACGTGCTGACTTTTCCACCGACGAACCGCCGGAAGAACCGCTTGAGTGCCGTCAGAGTCGCCTGAATGCCGACACTGAAGCCCTTGACCGGGGCAGCAGCCTGCGCCGAGGGCCCCTCCCCCCGGCTCCACCTGCCGATGTCATCCTGGACGTTGGAGGCGAAGCTCTTCATCAGCACGTTGGTCACGTCCTGGATCATGCCTCGGCCGTACTGGGCAGCCGCGCCGGAGATCTGGAGTTCTTGGGAGACCTTGACCCGCGTCCCCTTGCCCGCCGGCACCAGCGTCGACGTCACCGCCATGCTGGCCTGACCTTTGCCCTTCTCCTCCGATCCGGTCGCGTTCACCACGACCCGCTTAGCGCCCGCATTGCGTTCCACGATGTGCGCGGTGCCGGCAAAGCGGAGCGAGACCGGTCCCAGCTTGGTGGTCACCCGCCCCTTGTACGTGTCTTTGTCAACGACCTCGGTGAGTTCGGCACCTGGCATGCAGGGTGCCATCCGTGGGACGTCGAGCAAATACTTCCACACCTGCTCGACCGGTGCGGCCACCTCGAACTCGTTTTCGATCAGCATCGACTACCTTTCGTCAACCCCGGCCAGAACACATTCAGCCGGCATCGTCGGTCCGGACCGGAGGTGCACCGGACACGTCGCGCTTGTACTTGAGGGCCTGCCACACCCGGTCGGGCAGCAGGGGCATGTCGATATTGCGTACGCCGGTGTCCTCCAAGGCGTTCATCACGGCATTGACGAACGCCGCCGGGCCGCCGACGGTCGCGCACTCGCCCACTCCCTTGGCACCGATCGGGTGGTGTGGCGACGGAGTGACGACCTCGTGCAGCTCAAAGCCTGGCGTCTCCCAGGCCGTGGGCAGCAGGTAGTCCATGTAGTTCGACCCAATGCAGTTGCCCTCGGTGTCGTAGGTCATGAACTGCATGTTCGCCATCGCGTACGCCTCGGTCATCCCGCCCATGATCTGACCCTCGACGACCATTGGGTTGATGCGGACGCCGCAGTCATCGACGGCGACCATCCGTAGCACGTCCCAGACGCCGGTCTCCGGGTCGACCTCGACCGTCACGATGTAGGCCGCGAAGGGCCATGTCATGTTGGGCGGGTCGTAGTAGGCATTGTTCTCCAGCCCCGGCTCCATGCCGTCGGGCATGTTGGCGTAGGCGGCCATTGCGCATTCCTGGATGGTCACGCCCCTGGCGTGCGCGCCTCGTATGTAGAAGCGACCGAGCTCCCACTCGACGTCTTCCTCGGACACCTCGAGCAGGTGTGCCGCCAGCTTCCGGGCCTTGGCCCGGACCTTGCGGGCCACCATGGCGGTGGCCCCGCCCGCGACCGGCGTGCTGCGGGAGGCGTAGGTACCCATCCCGAACGGGGTGTTGTCGGTGTCGCCATGCTCGACCAAGATGTCGCCGGCCGGGATGCCGAGTTCGTGGCTGACAATTTGCGCGAAGGTCGTCTCGTGCCCCTGGCCCTGGGTCTTCGACCCGATCTTCAGGATCGCCTTCCCGGTGGGGTGCACCCGGAGTTCCGCGGCGTCGAACATCTTGATGCCGAGGATGTCGTATTCGCGGCTGTTGCCCGCCCCGAGCGGCTCGGTCATTGTGGAGATGCCGATCCCGAGCCGCCGGCCCCGGGCCTGGGCTTCCTTCTGCTCACGCAGGAAGTCCTGGTAGCCGATGGCATTGAGGGCAACGTCCAGGCACTTCCCGTACTGCCCGGAGTCGAGCAGGAAGCCGAAGGGCGTGCGGAACGGGAACTGGAAGTCCTGCACGAGGTTAGCCCGCCGGAACTCGGCTTGGTCCATGCCCAGGTCGGCGGCGGCGGCCTGGACCATGCGCTCCTGGAAGAACATCGCCTCGGTCACCCGGAACGAGCACCGGTACGCGACGCCGCCCGGCGCCTTGTTGGTGTACAAACCGCGAGCCGTCATGTGCCCGTACGGGATGTTGTAGCAGGCAAACGCCGAGTGCAGCAGCCCGATCTTGAACTTGCTGGGCTGCGCATCGGAGAAGAACGCACCGTTGTCGGAGTCCGCGTGGAAGCGGACTGCCATGATCTTGCCGTCCCGGCGCAGCGCAAGTTCGCCTTCGAGGTACATGTCGCGGCCGAACCCGGTGGAGATGAGGTTTCCGAACTTGTCCTCGATCCACTTGACTGGTTTCCCGAGCAGGATGGAGCACAGGATTGAGCACACATACCCGGGGTAAACCGGGACCTTGTTGCCGAACCCACCGCCAATATCCGGGGAGATGATCCGGATCATGTGCTCGGGCAGTTCGGCCACCAGTGCCACCGCGGCCCGGATAATGTGCGGCGCCTGGGTGGTCATGTAGACCGTGAGCTTGGTCGTCGCCGGGTTGTAGTCAGCAATCGAGCCGCAGCATTCGATCGGCGAGGGGTGCGACCGCGGGTAGTGCAGCTTCAGCTTCGACACTACCTCCGCCTTGGCGAAGGCGCGCTCGGTGCCTTCCTTGTCGCCGACTTCCCACTGGTAGCAGAGGTTGTCAGTCTGGCCTTCCTTGTCGTCGCGGATCAGTGGCGCGCCGGGCGCCAGGGCCTGCTCCGGGTTGACAATCGCGGGCAGCGGCTCGTACTCGACGACGATCGCCTCGCAGCCGTCCTTGGCGATATAGGGGTCGTCGGCGACCACGCAGGCGACCTCTTGGCCTTGGAAGCGCACCTTGTCGGTGGCCAGCACCGCCTGCGTGTCGTAGGACAGCGTCGGCATCCAGGCGAGGTTGCGCTGGGCGGCCATCTCGCCGGTGAGTACCAAGCGCACACCCGGGATCTGCCAGGCCTTGCTCGTGTCGATCGACTTGATCCGCGCGTGCGCTACCGGACTGCGGAGGATCTCCATGTGCAACATGCCGGGCAGCTTGAAGTCGTCGGTGTAGTTACCCTTACCGCGAATGAAGCGGTCGTCTTCTACCCTCTTGCGGCTTGCTCCCAAACCACCGATCTTAATCTCGTCTAGCCCCTGCGCCACCTGGTGCCTCCCGGTGTTGTCATCTATTGCCGCCAGCGGTTAGACGGCTGCCGGCCGCATCTTTTCCGCAGCCCAGAGCACCGCTTTGACGATGTTCTGGTATCCCGTGCACCGGCAGAGGTTGCCGGACAGCGCCCAGCGCACGTCCTCCTCCGTCGGGTCGGGGTTCGCCTCAAGGAGCGCTTTGGCGGTCAGCATCATCCCGGGCGTACAGAAACCGCACTGCAGCCCGTGCTCCTCCTTGAAACCTTCCTGTACCGGGTCGAGTTCGCTCGGCTTCCCGAGGCCTTCGACGGTGGTGACCTGGTGCCCGTCGGCCTGGACGGCCAACATCGTGCACGACTTGATGGGCCGACCGTCGTAAAGCACGGTGCAGGCACCGCAGTTTGTTGTGTCGCAGCCAAGGTGCGTGCCAGTCAGCCCCAGCCCCTCACGGAGGAGATGGACCAGGAGCAAGCGAGGTTCGACGTCAACGACGTGCTGCTCCTCGTTGACCGAGACTGTTATCCGCAGCTTTTCCACGCAGCCCTCCTAAACGTCGCCGTTGGTATAAGCAAAATGGTTAGCAGGTTAGGCCGCCCGGACCTCGCTGCCGCCCAACGCGCGCTTAACGAAGGTGTACACGATATGCCGCTTGTACTCCGCACTGCCGCGATGGTCGGACTTGGGTTGAGCCGCCTCGGCCGCCAGTCGGGCCGCTTGCTCGATCGTGTCGGAGCCCAACGTGCTGCCGATGAGGGCCTGCTCGGCCGTCGCGGCCTGGATATTGAAGGCGCCGACACCGGTCAACGCAACGCCGGCCCGGATCACGCTGCCGCGAACGGACTCGATCGCCACGGCGACCCCGACGGTGGCAAAGTCACCCACCCGCCGCTCGAGTTTCAGGTAGCTGCCCGACCGGGTTCCCTTTGCCGCCGGCACCCGAGCCTCCAGCGCGAGCTCACCGGGCAGTAGCGAGTTCTGAAACGGCCCGATGACGAACTCTGAGGCTGGGATGGTACGCCTGCCCTGGGCGCTGACGGCGACGATCTCCCCGCCCAGCGCCAGCAGCACCGACGCCCAATCACCCTGCGGATCGGCATGGCACAGCGAGCCGACCAGCGTGCCGCGGTTGCGGACGAGCGGGTCTGAGATGAGCGGCGCGGCGGCGGCCATGGTCGGCTGCCGGTTCTTGAGCAGCTTGGAACTCTCAAGGTCCCAGTGCCGGCACAGCGCGCCGACGCTGAACGTCCCGTCCGGTTCCTCCCGGTGGTAGCCCAGCTCTGGAATGTTGTTGATGTCGATGAGGATCTCGGGTGAGGAAAAGCGCAACTTGATCAGCGGGATGAGGCTCTGGCCACCGGCCAGCACCTTTGCCTCGTCACCATATGACTTCAGCAGGTCGAGCGCTTCCTCAACCGACTGCGGGGCCTCGTAGCGAAAATGAGCCGGATACATCCACTCCTCCTAGTCCTGCAGGACCTAGCGGAAAAGCTGCCAATCGCCGGCACCTCCGTGGGTCTTGGTCGGACGCCACGAAGGACGGTTACTCGGGTCGAGGACGAATTCCCTGGTTACCGGCGCCTGGCGCGGCTGGGCTCGGCCACCGCAACGGGCAAGGACTCTTCCTCGGGGTCTGGCCGTGGTTGCTGGTGGGGTGGCCACGGCCCGGGTACCGGCTGGCCAGCGATTTTGAGCCAGTCGATGATAGCGGGGAAGGCCCAGACGGTAGGGCTCTTGCCGGACTTGGGAGCGTGCTCGACCAGTTCGTACAGCCGGGGGTTACCTTTGCTGTGCCCGGTGGACTCGACACCCATGTGTGTTCCTTTCGCTCCCGGAGCGCTTCTCTGGGTATCACCCAGGGTTGGGTTTTGGCCACACCTTTCCGCAGTGTGGTGCTTTTATGGATCTGCGCCAGCTTGGTCCGGCCAGTATTGTCGACCACGGTGTGTTCCGGCGGCCCGAAATTACCTTGAGTACCAAGCAGTGAGCATCCCCGTACACCCTGCTGTCCGGTCCCTGTGGAGGCAGCGGCGTGGTCGTGAAGTCCACGCTGGTGGCTGACTCGTACTCGAACTCTGCAGGTACCCGCATGCGGGCGCTCCCGGGGTCGGACGGGCCCGGGGGACGGGCGTCGTCGCTCGTGGTGGCTGCTAGGATCGTGCTCGAAGCGCTAGACCGCAATCTGAAAATAACCGTTTGCTTAGCCCGGATCCGCCGTGGCACGGGTCGGCCAAGGCATCCTGAGGTGGGGTTGGCCTGGCAGCGTAGTCGGAGTCACCCGGCTGGGCAGTCAGGCGTCTAGGCTGCGTGGCCATGGTAGAGATTGTGCTGCGGGTCCGACTCACCGGCGGCGATCGCTTGGACGTCACGTACGCCGAACCCAACGTTGTTGACGCAGACGAACTCATCGAGCATGCCATCCAAATCCTTGCCCAGGACGCCGGTGTGCTTCGCAGCAGGCATGGGGGCCGGCTCGTTGTGCTGTACGGTCGGGGCGTTGCCGCCCTTGAGGTCGCGCCGCGCGGCGCGATCCTGTGACTGGCACCGGTGCTGCGCACCGCGTAGCCGGCTAAGTCTCACCACCGCGGCTTCTCGCGGCAAGTCACGGCAACGCTTGGGTGCCGACCGGGACGTCCTGACCGGAAACCCAGGTGAGTGGGTCGATGCGCTGTGGTCTCCCTCGCGACGGCCTGAGCGCGTCGCCACACCCATCGGCCGCCGTGCCGCTCCCCGCAAGTGGGCACCTGTGGTGCCTACCAAGCAGCCACAGGTGACCAGTTGTCCAGACGACCCGGCAAGTGGGCACCTGTTGCCCTTACGAAGCAGCTACAGGGGACCAACTGCGCTCGACGGCTGGATTGGGTCTGGGCTTTGACGAGCCAGGATCCCTGCCGAGGTACGGCGTACCCAAGATCATGCAGCGGACGGGGAGATCAACTCATCCACAGGTTCGGCAGTAGAGCCCTGGTCGGGGTGACCGGCAGCCGGGTCAGCGCCATCTGGGTGGTCGCCGATGACGGCGCAGATCACCTGGGACTCCTGACCCAACTCGACCCGGTCACTCGGCTCGAGTCCTGACTGACAGCTCCTACCGTTGCTTCATGGACGCCATCAAGCTGACTCCACACCTGCATTTCCTCCGTTTCCCCCTCGGGCCTGCCTATGTGTGGGAGGGCAGCGACGGGCTGACCCTCATCGATACCGGTGTTGTCGGCTCTGGGCCGCTGATCGCCGAGGCGGTCCGTGGGCTCGGATGTCATCGGGCGGATCTCCGGCGTCTGGTGCTGACCCACTTCCACGGCGACCACCTCGGCGCCGCGGCCGAGATCGCTGCGTGGGGCGAGGTAGTCGTGTCCGCGCATCGCTTCGACGCACCAGTCATCCAGGGGAGATGCCCGGGCCACCTCCGGTCCTCGCCGAGTGGGAGCGACCCCTGTTTGACCAGGTCAGCACCCAGATCCCGGCCGCGCCACCTCCACCCGTACGGGTGGAGCAGGAACTCGACGACGGCGACGTGCTCGACGTCGGCGGCGGCGCGCGGGCCGTGGCCGTACCCGGCCACACCGCTGGCAGTATCGCGCTTTATCTCCCGAGTCAGGTGTGCTGTTCACCGGTGACATGGTCGCCCATCGTCACGACGGACCGGTCATTCCCGGGGTGCTCAACGTCGACCCGCCCGAGGCGGTCGATTCCGTCAAGCGGCTGGCGGCCCTCGACACCGAAATTGCCTGCTTTGGCCACGGCGAACCGCTCACCCAGGGCGCGTCGGTCGAGTTGCGTGCGGCTGCGGCCCGTTGTGATTCCTGATGGACTGGTAGCCGAAGGTGGATCCCAAGAGCAGAGGCGGGTGCGGGCCGGTGACGACAGCCAAGCGGGATCGCGATGAGGTGTTCGTCGAGTACACCAAGAGCATCTGCCCGGTGTGCAAGGTCGTGGTGGACGCCCAGGTGAACCTCCGTGACGACAAGGTGTACCTGCGCAAGCGATGCCGGGAGCACGGGCAGTTCGAGGCGCTGGTCTACGGTGACGCGCAGGCGTACGTGGCCTCAGCGCGGTTCAACAAGCCGGGCACGATCCCGCTGGCATTCCAGACCGAGGTCAAGGATGGGTGCCCGTCGGACTGCGGGTTGTGCCCCGAGCACAAGCAGCACGCGTGTTTGGGGATCATCGAGGTCAACACGAACTGCAATCTGGACTGCCCGATCTGCTTCGCCGACTCCGGCCACCAGCCCGACGGGTACGCGATCACCCCGCAGCAATGCGAACGCATGCTCGACGTCTTTGTCGAGACCGAGGGGGAGCCGGAGGTGGTGATGTTCTCCGGTGGCGAACCCACCATCCACAAACACCTCCTCGACTTCATCGATCTTGCCCAGGTCCGGCCGATCAAGGTGGTCACCCTCAATACCAACGGCATCCGGCTGGCCACCGACAAGCGCTTCGTGGCGGCGCTGGCTGAACGCAACCAACCGGGGCGGCCGGTGAGTATCTACCTGCAGTTCGACGGTTTCGACGAACGCACCTACCGGGAGATCCGCGGTACGGATTTGCGGGAGCGCAAGCAACGCGCCCTGGACAACTGCGCCGAGGCCGGCCTGACGGTGACCCTGGTCGCTGCAATCGAGCGTGGCCTGAACGAGCACGAAGTCGGCGACATCGTGCGGTTCGGCATCGAGCATCCGGCGGTGCGGTCGGTGGCATTCCAGCCGGTCACGCACTCTGGGCGGCATATGGAGTTCGATCCGCTGACCCGGCTCACCAACTCCGACGTCATCGAGCTGATTGCCCAGCAGTGCCCGGACTGGTTCCGTACCGACGACTTCTTTCCCGTGCCGTGCTGCTTCCCAACCTGCCGGTCGATCACCTACCTGCTGGTGGACCGCAAGCCCGACCGTACCGATGTCGTCCCGATCCCGAGGTTGATCAATCTGGACGAGTACTTGGACTACGTCACCAACCGGGTCACGCCCGATGCTGCGGTACGGGCGGCGCTGGAAAAGCTGTGGAGCGCCTCGGCGTTCATGGGCGCCGAGACCACCGCCCGTAGCCTGGAAACCACCGCGGCCGAGCTGGAGTGCGCCGCGTGCGGGATCGACCTGCCCCAGGCGGTGAAGGAGCTGGACGAGCGGGCGTTCATGATTGTGGTGCAGGACTTCCAAGACCCCTACACGCTTAACGTCAAGCAGTTGATGAAGTGCTGTGTGGAGGAGATCACTCCGGACGGCCGGATTATCCCGTTCTGCGCGTACAACTCCGTCGGCTACCGCGAACAAGTGCGTGCGCAGATGTCCGGGGTGACGGTCGCCGACGTCGTACCGAACGCGATCGAACTCCAGCACTTGGTCACCGACTCGCCGTACGGCTCGAAGATCGTCGGCAGCGGGCAGAGCAGCGGCCAGAGCGGCGGTCAGGTCAGCGGTACCGGTCACGCGCCCCGACCGGCAATCGCGCTGGATGCCACCAACGTCGGCCACCAAGTGGTGCAGCGATGACCACCCCAGAGCAGATCAAGTCCTGCTGCTCCGCCCTCTACGGCAACGACGCGGTGGCGTTGGTGCTCGGCGAGTCCTACCACCCTGGCGGGCTTGCCCTGACGCGGCGACTCGCCGACTGCCTCGGCCTGCGGGCAGGGCACCGGGTGGGCGACATAGCCGCCGGCTCCGGCGCCACCGCGCGGCTGCTGGCTGCGGAGTACGGCGTCAGCGTGACCGGCGTGGACCTCGGCGAGTCCACCGTGGAGCGGGCGTGCGCCGCGACCGAGGAGGCAGGCCTGTCGGCGACGGTCCGGTTCCACCTCGGCGACGCCGAACGCCTCCCACTGCCCGGCAACACCTTCGACTCGCTGGTGTGCGAATGCGCCTTCTGCACCTTCCCGGACAAGGTCACGGCCGCCACCGAGTTCGCCAGGGTGTTGCGGCCCGGTGGCCGGGTGGGCATCACCGATGTCACCGTGGCCGAGCCCGGCCTGCCGGCGGAGTTGACCACGCTGACCGGGTGGGTGGCCTGCATTGCTGACGCCCGCTCGCTGCGGGAGTATTCGCGGCTGCTGGCCGATGCCGGGCTGCGTACCGTGCGTACCGAGGCCCACGACCACGCCATCGCGCGGATGATCGACCAGATCGAGGCCAGGCTTGGGGTGCTGCGGATGACTGCTGCCGGCCGCCTCGCTGAGGCCGGAGTCGATGTCGATGCCGTGCTGCGCTACTCGGCACTGGCCCGGCAGGCCGTGGCCGACGGGCTCATCGGGTATTCCCTCCTGGTAGCGGAGAAATCATGACGCATCTGGTGCTCGACACTGGTGGTGCTCGACGCTGGTAGTTAGTGCGCCCGGTCCCCGAGCGCCAGCAGACCTCGGACCACGGTGACCAGGTCGGGGCCGGTGCCGTCGGGCGGGTCGTACACATCGTTCTGGCACCCTTCGAACCTGCTGACCCAGCCGGTGAGCAGACCGGCCCGCCGCGCGCCATGGGTGTCCCACGCGTGCGCCGCGACTAGCGCCAGCCGGTCGGGCCGGACCGGCAGCCGGAGTGCTCCAGCAGCACTGTCGTAGTGATCGCCGAGCCGTTGGTGAGCGTGATGATCCGGACATCCGCCGCGCGGGCCAAGCGCATCGCCTCGGCCGCATCCGGGTGCGCCTCCAGGGTGGCGAACCCCGCGACCACCTCCCGGGCAGCTTGCTCGGACATCTCACCCTCGGCAACGGCGCGCAGCGCATCGACGGCGACCTCGGCGAATGGCCAGTTGGCACTGCTGGCGGTGAGCGCGAACGCGTCCCGCAACAATCGGGTGACCACAACCGCACCAACTTCGGTGCCTGCCCCGCCCGTTGCAACCGCGCATCGAGTGGCTCAAGCGGGAACAGCGTCTCCACCACGTCGAACGCGATGACCAGCGGGCGCTCGGGCACGACGATCATCTCCGATGTCCCTGTTCAGCGGGCCGCGCGGTGCGCCCGCCGTAGCCGCCGAAGAACTGCGCTGCCGCCTGCTGGACCGCGATCGACCAGGTCGGATAGGCGTGTACGGTCTGTGCCAGCCGGCCGGTGAACATGCTGGTACGCATGGCCAGTGCCGGTTCGTGGATCTGCTCGCCGGCGCGTTCGGCCATGATCGTCGCGCCGAGAATCCGGCCGCCGCCGAGGCTCCGGAGCACGGGGCGGGGGCCGACCAGGAGCTTGACGAACCCGGTGGTGCGGTCGGCGGTGATTGCCCGGTCCACCTCGGACATGGGGAGGAACGCCACCCGGGCACGCCGGTCGGTGATCTCGTGTTCGGCCGCGCCGACGCTGGCGATCTCCGGGTCGGTGAACACCACGCGGGGGATGGCCGTGGCGTCGAACGACGGGCGGCGGAAGCGGTGGAGGGCGGCGCCGACCGCAACCCGCCCCATCGCGTACGCCGCGTGGGTGTGGGGGAACAGCCCGGTG